>Ga0233444_10000033_pt1 | contig 180703 bp, 158 predicted proteins | sample SI_124_October20_6_FD_182792 | JGI IMG/M metagenome (GOLD analysis project Ga0233444, IMG submission 182792) | Seawater microbial communities from Saanich Inlet, British Columbia, Canada - SI_124_October2016_10_MG | ecosystem: Environmental > Aquatic > Marine > Inlet | place: Canada: British...
GTTCATTGCTTTTTCGAATGTTCCTGAGTCTGAGAATTTATTACAACTGTACATTTTTACACGTTTACTTGCACGATTCCAGACTCTAAGTTTGATTGGATGGTTTCCATTTACATCAGTCGATCTTCTGTCAAGCTTGATGCTTACTACAAAATTTAATGATTTACTCATTCTATAAAATTTAAATTACACAATATTTACTTGCACACTATTTGCACACAACTATTGAGTAAAACTAGGATAGAGTAGTAAAAACAGAAAGAGATTGAATGTCTAATTTACTGTTATACAACACATTAGTAAATTTTGTAAAAGATTAGGAAATTATTCTTTTGATTACGGCTCAAGAGGTTGCAGGTTTGAATCCTGCCGAGGTCACGAATAACTAGTTCGGTGACATCGACCAATTAGAAGGAATTTGGTATTTGGAGACATGGATATAAAAGCAAAACCCTCCACTAGGGAGAGTTTTGTTTATTAAAAATTAAAAACTAGATTTCCTTATGGCTTAGCGTTGCGCATCTAGTTCTACGGTTGGAATTGGAAATATCATTTTGTCAGATCCAGCAGAAATAACTATATCTGCTCCTGGTTGTACTGGATTTATACGACCATCTTTTCTATTAAGTCCAACACCTAGTCTAGCCATATCAAAAGAGGCAACACCTTCACCAAATAATTCAATCCTTCTGTAGAGAATGATTTCATCAATCAGTGCTTGTCCTGTATTTGTTGATTTAACATAACTTGGATCTCTTGTTGTATTTAAATCGTAAAGTACCTGTTGTGCTTCTTCATCTCTACTTAAACGAGCTAAAGCTTCAGCTCTTGTTAAATAAAATTCAGCATTACGTAGATAGATGTAATCCCCTATAAAATTACCATAGGTGGGGCCATCCCAGAATTTCAACATGGTATATTTTGGAGTGAAATTGTAGTGGCCCCAAGACCCGGGAACAATAACTACTCCTGGATCATAATCCTGATCGGCAAACCATTTCTTTCTTTCATCCGTACTAGGAATCAAATCGTATAATTTAGAATTTATTGTTTTAAAGTGATTCCAGCCACTATACCCATCGCTAATTTGACTCATGTGAGAAAAGAACGATCTGTAAAAAGTGGTAGTCTGTGCTGTGATTACTGATCCCCAGATTGCTTCTGACAAAGATATTTCATCAAACCCATGGGCAACATCACTACTTAGAGTTCCAAAAGACATTGCTTCTGAAGCAAACCTTTCAGCTTCTGACCAATTCTCATAGGTCAAATGATAACGCGCTAAGAAAGCTGCAACAACCGTGGCATCCACTTCTTCTTTTGAACTTCTTGAATAACCTTGTAAGCCATTATATGCCAGAGTTAAGTCATCAAGTATAACTTGCTTTACTTCACCTACAGTAGAATTTGATTCTCCGACAAAATCTCCAAAATCAATTGGGATGGCTTCAACAGAATCTGCAGCATTTGTTTGTTGAAATATTCGGATAAGATAAAAATAAGCAATTGCTCTATAGGTATATGATTTATACTTATAAATCAAGATGTCTTCAGGAGAATCATCTGGTATAGTATTAATGATACCATTAGCTTGATTAATTACCTTATAAAAGAATTCCCATAAGTGTTCCGTATCGTCACTATTTGGAACAACATTATCATAGCGGTGATATCCACCGAACCATGTTGATCCGTCCATATCCAAATCGTTGCTTCTTAAATCAAAAGCAATATCAACTGCTTTTAAACCGAACTCATCTGTGCTAGACTCACCTGCCATTAAGTAACTTAATATTGATGCATCAAGCGCCACTAATCCTGTTGATCCTCCAGCACTTGAAACTGCTGAAGCATGCGAAGATGTATAATATCTTTCATCTGCGAAGTCTCTGTCATCAATGTCAGAACAAGATGAAATAATCAAAATTGCCGTAAGTAAAGGAATAAGTCTACCCAATCTCATGTTTGTATATTTTATATTTATCATAATTCAATATTTATTTATCTAAGTTTGATATTTACCCCAACGGACAGCGTCCTGTTTGCTCCATATTCTCCAGAAGAGGCTCCCAGGGAATTCAGTCTTGGGTCATACCCTTGTCTTGCTGTATATAGTAAAGAGGCATTATTCACAATACCGTACAATCGTATGCTAGAAATATTGTATTTATCAAGCATGTCATTGTCGAAGGTGTAGCCAAAATTAACATTCGCAAGACTCAAATAACCTAGTGTGGTTAGGCGCAGATCAGAATTTCTATATTGATCTGGAACTAAAGGATCCACCCTTGGTAAACTTGCTGTTGGGTTATCAACCGTCCAGGTTTGATCATAATCCGGGACGTTTTCAATTTCAGTACCTAGACCTAACAAACTAAAGTATACATTATCCGGTCCATAGCCTCCAATTTGGTAGGCAAATTGAGCTCCTAGATCGAAACCACCATATTGGATATTCAATCCAAAACCACCATTTACTTTTGGTACAGCAGATTTGTCGAGAAAGACTCTTCCATTCGTAACAGCCTCACTGTAATCTTCTGTTTCAACTCTATCTCCATTTGAATCTGTAGTTAAGAAAACTGCATTCCCATTTGCAGGGTTAACGCCAGCTGACTCGACCATATAATAGTCATAAGCACTTCTTCCAACGACTCTTCGGAAGTTACCCACTTGGATTGAATCACGGGGAAGTTCAGTAATTTCATTTTTAAGGGTAGAAAGATTCGCATTAAGAACAATTCTTAACTTTTCACTCTCTACTGCTGTCCATGTAATTTCTGCCTCAATACCACTGTTTTTCATTGAACCAAAGTTTTCTGGTCTAGAATTTTGTCCTGTTGAGGGTTGAAGTGGCTTATCGAATAATAGATCGTTAGAAGTTCTCGAGTAGTACCCTAGGCCTAAATTAACACGATTAAACAATCTCATTTCTAAATTAACACCAAAACTTGCTGATTTTTCCCAAGTGATCTCTCTTCCGCCTAAACTGTAAAGACTTTGTGTTAAAGCGCCGTTATTTTCATCAATTACGTATTGGTTTTCGTACGCCACAAGATTTCTGGTTCCGGTACCAGGATAAAATATTCTGTCATTACCTGAGGTACCATAGTTTGAAGCTAATTTAGCGTAGTTGATGAAATTTAAATTACTGAGAAATTTCTCGTTCGTCATGATCCACGATGCACCTGCAGACCAAAAGATTCCCCAACGTTCGTCTGGATGAAACACAGAAGAGGCGTCATATCTACCTGTTAAATTGACATAATATTTACTGTCAAAACCGTAGATGAATCTGGAAAAGTATCCTTCAGTTGTATATTTCGTATTGTAGTTACTAGCTGAATTGTAAACCGCTGTGTTGTCAAGTATTGGACTTAAGGTTCCAATAATATTTGTTTTATAAAGACTCAGCGTTGTGAATTTTTCCTCATAGGTTTCATGCCCTAATAAAACATCATAGCTATGTCGGTTATATTCTTTATTCCAAGTTAATAACTGTTGATTAGTAAGCACTGAAAAATTATCTCTACCATTTTCTAAAGTACCATTTAAAGAAGTAGCACCTACAGAAGCTCCTGGTTTATTGAAATAAGTAGATTGATCAATTTCAGTTAAATAATTCAATATGTACTCAAATTTGATATCAAAAGGTAAATCAATTTTAGCTCGTATTGCAGTATTAAAATTGTCTGTTTCGTTGGTCACTTCACTTTGTTCAATATGAGCTAAAGGATGTTCTCCCTGACCATAGTTTCTAGCACCTCTTGTGGAACCATCAGGGAAACTTTGAAAACTACCCATATCATAGGCAAATCCACTGTTAGAGATATTGGATAAAATTGGACTCCAATTTTCGTCGTATTGATACACGGGATAAATAGGAGCAATATTTCTAGTCCATTGGAATGCATTGTTATACGATGTTCCGCCGTCAAGAGGCACGAACTGGCTATTGGATTTTGAATATGAAACATCACCTCCAATAGAGACTACATTTGCAATTTCTGTAGCATTAACTTTTAAACGTGCTGATTTTCTATCAAAGTTACTTTGAACTGTGTAACCATTATTTTCTTCAGTTCCCATAGAGAAGTAATAATCAATTTTTTCAGCCCCACCAGAAATGTTAACATTGGTAGAAGAGAAATTTGCATTGTCTCTAAAGAGAGCATCTTCCCAACGATCGTCAACTAATAAGTTTGCAGCTGGGTTTAGTTTTCCAGTTGTAGGATCCACTAGATTTGCGTCAGCAACATTATAAAGGTTATAACCAAGTCTATCGATTAAATTAGTAGATGCAAATTGTCTAGCATCACCAATAGTAAGGGGTGTACCGTTAGAGTTAGATCTGTAGAATTCACTATTCGCTAGTATACTGTGATACGTCTCATAGTATTCTCCTGGGGTTTTGGTTACGTTGTAATCCAAAGCTCCGCGTTGAGTTAGACCATATCTAGAGTCAATCGATATTTGTGGTTCTTTGTTTTTGGCTCCTTTTTTTGTTGTAATTAATAGAACCCCATTAGATGCTTTGTTTCCGTATAACGAAGTAGAGTTGGCATCTTTAAGTACAGAAGTCGATTCGATGTCTTGGGGATTGATCGCATTAAGACTTCCAGAATAAGGAACTCCGTCTAAAACGATTAATGGTGAGTTGTCAGCATTAATAGAACCAAAACCTCTAATACGTACAATTGGATCTGAACCCGGTTGACCGCTTGACTGGATTATTCTAAGACCAGAGACCAAACCTTCTAGACTTTTAACAGGGTTTGAAAATGTTGAATTTTCAATTTGGTCTGCCTTGATAATACTCACAGCACCTGCTATGGATTCCCTTTTTTGAGTACCATAAGCCGTGACAACTACTTCTTTTAATTCAGCGGCATCTTGCTGCATTGTTATGTCTACCGCATCTGAATCTCCAACAGTGATTTTCTGGGTTTCAAAGCCTACGTAGCTAAACACAAGGACATCTCCCTCATTAGCTTCTATGCTATAATTTCCATCAAAATCTGTTGCGACTCCATCGCCAGTGCCATCAATGACAACAGCAGCTCCCGGAAGAGGAACTCCAGAGGAATCATTTACAACACCTGTAATAGTTTTTTGAGACCATGCAGTAGCTGCTACAAGCATACTGAACGTCACTAATAATAATTTTTTCATATTAAAATATATAGTTAAAAAGTTTGCAAATTTAACTAAAATTTAATACAAAATTAACAATTAATTAAAAAATATGTGTTTCGAAAATAATTCTAAAAAACGCAAGCCTCTGCCAAATACTTTTGGATGGATTCTCTCATGGTGAGGGAAAAACTAGGGATAATTGTACAAAGGCTTTGTTCAATCTTTAGTTGTCACTTGAATTTTTCGAAATCACATACGTGATCTACAGGACAACATTTAAATAAAAAAGTGCTTTGGTTCACAACTCTTAAGTTTTTTCACTTTCTACAAATGGAAGCAAAAAAAAATCGCTTGATTTTCATCAAGCGATTTTAATTAAATAGACAGTAAGAGATTAATTAATATCCCACCAAAGTCTTGTATGCAGATTATCTGGCCCTTGTGTAGAGATAACTTTTGCGTAGTTGTCAGCATTGTTGTTCTGAATGGAAGGATCATATCCTGCTCTAACAGGTATTCTTTGATCACTTGCATATGCAGAAGGAGTTAATTCTGGTGCATCTAATCTTCTCCATTCTGCCCATGCTTCAGGACCGTTTAGGAACAAAGCAATCCATTTTTCATAAGCGATATCATCTATACCGCTATAGGGGTGTGCATCGACATAATCTTGCGCTTCTTGAGCACTTACCCCCCAGAACTCCATAGAGGCTTTGATTCCTCCTTCATAGTAATCTGCAGCAGATACGCCTCCAACATTCCAGCCTTTCTCAGCAGCCTCAGCTAAAGTAAGCCATACCTGAGCAGCAGTGTAAATGGGTGATGGGTGAACTTGATCATAAATAATGTCGCTTGTAATGAAAGAATAGTCAGGAACATTTCCATTTACTTTTCCATTGGGTGCTCCCACAAAACCAGCATCAATTCCTCCAGGAAATTGAGGCGTTGGGTAAACACTATCTCTTGCATCTTCAGCAAATTCAAACAATCTTGGATCTAGATTAGAACGCAAAGATTCCACCATTGTTTCAGACATGATGTAGTCCTCACGAGTCTGGAAGTTATCTTCCCATGGACTATCACTAGTTTCGTCAGCCGCATAGTTAAACATCAGATTTTTTGCATTGGTTGTTGGCAGCGTACCAGAGGCATAGGCTTGCTCAAGTTTTGCTTGAGCTGTAGAGGGATCTACATGTGAAATTCGGATTGCCATAGTAAGCTTTAGTGAGTTTCCAAAAGAAGCCCATTTACTCATGCTACCTTTAAAAATAACATCCCCTACAGGTCCTGCAACGGTCGTATTGATCTGAGCTAACGCAGCATCTACTTCTGTAAATAAATAACTGTAAATACTCGGCTGAGAATCGAAGACAGGTTGTGGAGCATCAATTCCTTGGAATGCTTCAGACCAAGGCAATGCTCCCCACTTATCCGTCATCCAATGAAGATAATAAGCTCTGAGTAATCGTGCCACGGCAATCTGATTGTTTGTGGCTCCATAAGGCAACGCTTCTGCAGCAGTTTCAGGATCTGAATTAATTTCAATAATTCGATTTAAATTCTGAAGTGGCCCTGTGTACCAGGCGTTGTATGACTCCGTGAGAGTTTCATATCTAGATGCACCTGGGTATTGGCCCTGAGTAATGTGTTGCATATAGAGAATTGAAGTTTCGTTTACCAATATATTTGGCATGAAAGCTTCTGCATAAGTCAATAACTGAGACGTTACCGCTGCCGTAGGACCCCCTGGGTTGACATTCGTGTCTCCATAATCGATCGTTTCACATGCACTTAATGCAAGTAACGCACAAAATAATAGTGAAAGTTTATTAATTATTTTTTTCATCTTTTAAAATTTAGAATGTAAGTTTTAAGTTAAGACCCATTGTCCTAGTTCTAGGCAAGGTTCCATTCTCTGCCCAGTTGATTTCACTTCTTTTTTCTAATTCTGAAGGGTCAATCCACTTAAGGTCGGCATCAATAAGCCACAAGTTGTTCGCAAAGAAACTAATTGAAGCACCATCAATGTTGAAAGAGTTTACAAATTCTTTGTCAAATCTATAACTCAATCGAACCGTTCTTAATTTGATATAGGAGGCATCGTGAAGGTTGTTTTCATAAATATTTCCAAGATTCCCAAGACCATAGAGGTTTTGAGGGTCAACATAGGTATCTACAACTGTCCCATCAGAGATCGGATTTCCGTCTGCATCTAAGCCTGTTTCAAGGACTCCTTGGATGTGAACACCCCCACCAGCAGAAACGGGATCTCTAAGTGGATTTCCTTTGTCGTTTAGCCCTGCAGTGTAATCAGATAGACCAGAGTGATCTAAATAACGTTCGGTTCTGGAATAATACTTTCCACCTTTTTGGAAATCAAATCCTAAGGACAGGTCGAAGTTCTTGTACGACATATTTGAAGTAACACCACCTGTGAAATCAGGAAGTAAGTTTCCTAAGTATTTGTTAGGCGTTCTTGAGTAGTAATAATTCCCACCACTAGAAGCTCTAAACAACATATTCCCATTGTCATCATAAGTAAATCCTCTACCGTAAAGAGCACCCCATTCTTCCCCTACACGTTCTTGCAACAACATGTTTGAAGTATACGTACTCAGGTTTCTAGAATCAATACCTTCGTAAAGAGCATCAACAAATCTGTTAAGAGTAGCAAAATTGACACTTAGATCCCACTTGAAATCTTTTCCAGAAATCACATCTCCAGACAATCCAATTTCAAGACCACTAGAAGTTTGCTTTCCACTGTTGACAATAATCGAAGAATATCCCGTAGATCCGTCAAGAGGAACAAGAATTGGAATATCAGTATCGTTTCTATCGAAATAAGAAATGTCTAAACCAATCTTACTTTCAAAAAATCGAAGTTCAGTTCCAATTTCAAATTCTCCACGAACCCCTCCTGTTAAATTTGGATTTTCTTGCTGAGAAGCAACAGATAGTCTTCCATTTCCTTGATAAAGGGTTCCTACACCGTATACAGCAGAAATTTTGTAAGGGTCTGGAAATGTAGGAGCTTCGGCATAACCCGCTCTAATCTTAAAGAAGGTAAGTGTTTGATTGGCAGGTAATAATTCGTGTGCCAAGAAACTCAATGAACTGCCCAGAGTCTGTATTCTATTGGATTCTGGATTCGCGGTAGAGTTCCAGTCTAAACGATAGGATCCGTCTAAATAAAGAAAGCCTTTATATCCTGCAGAAGCTGTAAGAAAAACTCCATCTCTTTTCTGCTGAATGAGGGTGTTTGTTGAAGAAACAGGATCTTTAGAACCAGAGAGATTATAAAAATCAGGAATGGTTAGATCTCCTACTGTACTCGAAGATAGTACTCTGTAGCTTTCCTCAATCTTTTCCGCACCTAGACTAGCATTGAGTGTTAGATCCTCATTCAAAAAGCTATCCTTGTAAGTCAACATCCCGTAAAGGTCTGTACGCTCATTTCTGAGTTGATATTCAGCAAAAAACGCGGGATCAAGTAAACTTTTTGTAGTTCCGCGATCGTCTTGTATGTAGGAATGGAAAGTCTTTCGAACTTGTACTTTAGCGCTAAATTTATCACTGAATTTGTAGTTTGCTTCAACTTTCCCAAAGTTACTGTTCTTGTTGAAGTTTTTAAAGTTCTCATACGAGTGAAAATAAGGCATATCCCAATACAAAGGTCTTAGGTCTCTAGGCCCTCTAATGTTCCAAGAAACTACATTTCCTCCTCTTTCATATTCCTTGAGGCGATCAAAATCTAATTGTCTTTGCCACCACTGATTGAAGTTTGAACCCAAGTTACCGTAATTTTGGTCTGGGTTGTTTAGCATTTCACGATCTTCAACATTCAAGTTTGTGATAAAAGTCAACTTTTCAGTAATGTTATAAGATAGATTTAAATTGAATCGAATCACATTATTCTTAGAATTTGGAATAATTCCGTTTTGATCAATGTAAGATATCGTAGAACGAATGTTATAATCTTCGTCTGCCTTCGAGAAAGAAAGCGTTGTATTCGATGTAAGTGCATCTTCATAAAACTCATCAACATCGTTTGGTGTTTGTGTCCAAGGTCTTTTAACACCGAACTCTGAGGTATCGGGAGCCCAACTGTCCCAATGGCGCACTAAGGTACCATCTAGTCTGGGTCCCCAACTCTCGTCCGCATAGAAATCTGGATACAAATCTCCATCAAATGAAGCCCAACTTGCCGGATCGGTAGCAGGATCGTAGTTGAATACATTAAAACTTTGACTGTATCCTCCACCGTATTCATTTTGAAAATCAGGAAGTCGTGCAAGCTGGTTTACAGCTACAGATTGGTCAAGCTCGATAACAGCTTTTCCTTTTTCTGCCTTTTTCGATGTGATGATAATAACCCCATTTCGCCCTTCTGGACCATACAAGGCTGTTGCAGAAGCTCCTTTTAAAACAGAAATATCGGCAACGTTATCTGTGTTAATATCGTTTGGAGAGTAAATTCGTACTCCATCTACTACATAAAGCACATCATCACTTCCACGAAGTCTAATTTGTCCCGGTCCAAAGGTAGAACTGTTGTTTCCTACAATTTGAACCCCTGCAATTTTACCTGCTAATGCGTTCGCAACGTCAGTTTCACGAGCTTTCACCAACTGATCTCCTCCCACAGATTGCTGAGAATAACCTAGGGATTTCTTTTCTCTTGTTACACCGAAAGATGTAACAACTACTTCTTCAAGAGCGTTTGATGCAATAAGAACGACATTAGAATAGTCGGAATTTGCATCCTGTACTAGTGTTTCATAACCTACATAACTGATCGATATGGAAGCACCTTCAGCTACTTGAATGGTAAAGTTACCATCAAAATCGGTTGTGGTTCCATTTGAAGTTCCGACTTCGAGTATGGTGGCTCCTGGTAGAGGAAAACCCTGATCGTCCGAAACAACTCCAGAAACCATCTGTTGAGCAAATGCGATTGAAATACTCAATATCCACACTAAAAATGAATAATTGAAATTCTTCATATTTTATATTTATAATTAATAATTAAAAAATGTAAAAATAGTGCTAATTCGTAAAAAATCCAATTGTAAAGATGGAAATTAATGTCTTACAAAATATTTCTTAATGGCTATTGGTTCTAAGATCTGGGTCGTTTCGAATTTATTTTACACAAAAAAACTTGTTGTTGTTTTCTATAACAGAATCAATCAAAAAGAAAACTAAAAAAACCAACATCACCCCTACACCCTAGCTTGCTCCTTGACACAATCCTATATTTAATCTGATTAGGGGAGATTTATGGATTTTACAAAAATGAGATTAGATTAATTTAACACACTAAGGAGATAATAAGCTTTAAATTCAAAGAAGTAACAAATAGGACTTTAAAAGCATCTCTACTTCGTAATAAATTTTAGTTTAAATTGGTACAGTAAAAAGAATTAAATTTATTTTATAAAATCCTTATACTAAGTTTTGTATGTCCAAAAAAAGAATCCAATTCAACACACTCGTACATATTCTAATTGGGCTGCTCATTTTTCCAAGTTGTCAACGCTCGGAACCCGTAGATTTTAATACCCAAATCAAACCCATTATTAACGAAAAGTGTATTTCCTGTCATGGCGGAGTAAAGAAGAATGCGGGATTCAGTTTTTTATTTGAAGAAGAAGCGCTAGGAAACACAAGTGAAGGAACCCCTGCAATTATTCCAGGGAATGCCAAAAAAAGTCGGATGATTCAGCGGCTTCATGAAACAGATTTGGAGCTGCGCATGCCCTACGAAAAACCGGCCTTAAGCAAGGAAGAAATTGATTTATTCACCCGATGGATCGATCAGGGAGCCCAATGGGGAACGCATTGGGCCTATATCAGTCCAAAAAAAAGTGCGCTCCCAGAAGTCGCTTCAAAATTCACTGACTTGGAATTTCTCCAAACCCCTATCGATTATTTTATTGCAGCCCGAATGGAGGACAGCAAGCTTCAACCCAATTTACAAGCTTCCCAAAAAACACTTGCTCGGAGAGTTGCTTTTGACATTACAGGATTACCCCCCCGTCGAGATCTTTTCGATTCTTTTGTCAATAAAGAAATCACTTATGAAAACTATTTAGACAGCCTGTTATCAGAAAGTGGTTTTGGCGAAAAATGGGCCAGTTGGTGGCTGGATTTAGCTCGCTATTCAGATACTAAAGGGTATGAAGCCGACCGCGGTAGAACCATTTGGCAATACAGAGATTGGGTCATTAAATCCCTGAACGAAGATCTGCGATTTGATCAATTTACCATAGAACAGTTAGCGGGCGATCTGCTACCCAATCCTTCTTATGACCAGTTGTTAGCCACAGCATTCCATCGCAATACGATGAATAATGACGAAGGAGGAACCTCTGATGAAGAATACCGAACGGCGGCAGTAATTGAACGAGTAAATACCACCTTTGATGTTTTTCAAAGCACGACCATAAGCTGTGTCCAATGCCATGACCACCCCTACGACCCCATCCAGCAAAAAGAATACTATCAATTGTTCTCTTTTTTCAACAATACTCGAGATGAAGACCTCATGGATGAATCGCCAAACCTGCGCTACTATTCAGAGGAAAACAAACAAAAAATGAGATCCATTTTAGCGTGGATTTTAAAGTACGGGGATTCAAAAACATATGATTTCTATCGTGATTTTTTTCAGTTTTTAGAACCTAAGTATCAGGCTCACAATACTGTGTCGCTCAACTCTGACAACGCCTACGTTTCTGGAGTAACCCTTTCCCTTCGAAACAACGGCCAGGCAGTGTATAAGAATATGAATACCAATGGGAATGAAAACTTAATGTTTAAATACAGCCCGACAAAACACAAAACCGTTTTGACTTTTCGCAAAAATAGCCGCAAGGGAGAAATCATTGGAAGTATTCAATTGAATGAAACAGGAAATCCACAATTTAAAAATCCTAAAAACCAGTATGCAAAACTGAAAATAAAAAAGATTGAAGAACCTTTTGATTTATATATTCAAGCGAAAAACCCCTCTTTGAAAACCAAAAATAAATCTAGTTCTAATGCTATCATAGCATCCTTGCATTGGTTTTCTTTTGTACCGGAGCTACCTGGAAAAAATCAAAAAGGTTTTGCTAAAATTAAAAATACTGTAGCTACACTACTTAACAATCCGGAGAACCTGACCCCCATAATGGTAGAAAACAAAGACTTTATGAAAAGGAAAACCCATTTGTTTGATCGGGGAAGTTGGTTGAGTAAAAAAGAGGAAGTCACTGCTGGGGTTCCCAACACCTTGAACCCTTGGAAAGAAGAGTGGGAAAAAAATCGTTTGGGTCTGGCGAAATGGTTGGTGAGCGAAGAAAATCCTTTGACTTCAAGAACAATCGTAAACCGGATTTGGTATCAAATTTTCGGAAAAGGGCTTGTATTGACTTTAGAAGATTTGGGTACCCAGTCGGAACCACCCACACATCCCGCTTTATTGGATTGGTTGGCTACTGATTTTATCACTTCAAAACAATGGAGCTTGAAAACTTTTATCAAAATGGTACTGTTGTCTGCCACCTACAAACAAAGCTCAGTGATTGAGGAAACTAAATTTGCCATAGATCCTCAAAATTTATACTATTCTAGAGGTCCAAAACTCCGGTTGAGTGCTGAAGAAATAAGAGACCAGGCGTTGTATGTTTCCAATTTGTTGAGCGAGAAAAAGTACGGCCCAGGGGTAATGCCTCCCCAACCCGAAGGGATTTGGGAACACGCTTATTTGGGTAATTTGTGGAAAGAAAGTAAAGGCGAAGACCGGTACCGCAGAGGAATTTATACCTATCTAAAAAGAACCAGCCCCTACCCTTCCCTAATCTCTTTCGACGCTGGGAGTCGTGAAGTATGCTTGATTCGCAGGTCTCCAAGCAATACCCCCTTACAGGCTTTAGTCACCTTGAACGACCCTGTATTTTTGGAAGCCGCGTTCCAACTTGCTTCTTCTGAGATAGAGGAACCCGTGGACAAAGCCATTCAAAACATGTATCGCAAGGCCCTGTATGAGGACATAGATCCAGAAGCATTGAATCTCCTGGAAACTCTTTTCAATGAAGCCTATCAAGATTTTTATCAAACCCCAGAAAAACTTCAAAACTTTTTTAATCAAGAAACCGCAATGGACAAAAAATTAGCCTCCCTTGCGATCATTGCCAATGCTATTATGAATCTCGATGAATTTTTAACACATGGATAATTTAAAAAAACTAATCAGAGAAAATAAAGAATTAGAAGCGCAGCTGAACAGCAGGCGACACTTTTTAAAAGAATGTACGTTGGGTCTGGGTGGAATTGCCCTTGGGAGTTTGTTGAACTCCTGTAATTTTGATCCGCGCAAAGCATACGACTACACTTCAGCCAGGGCATTAAATCCTATGACTCCCCTTGCACCTCCTTTGTCTCCCAAAGTAAAAAGTGTCATTTATCTTCACATGGTAGGGGCTCCCTCTCAATTGGAGTTGTTTGACTACAAACCCGAATTGGCAAAACTACACAACAAGCCTTGTCCAGAATCCTTGATCGAGGGCAAGGAGTTTGCCTTTATAGAAGGAGTACCCAACATGCTGGGACCACAAGCTACATTTCACAAATCAGGGGATTCGGGAAATTGGGTTTCAAACCACCTTCCTCATTTTAAAAATGTGGTTGACGAAGTATCCTTTTTAAAAGCGGTACACACGGATCAGTTCAACCATGGCCCGGCACAGTTATTAATGTTTACTGGTAGCGCCCGATTCGGAAGACCTTCTCTGGGTTCTTGGATTACCTATGGTTTGGGTTCTGAAAACAACAACCTTCCCGGCTTTGTGGTATTGACCTCAGGAGGGACACCCGATGCGGGAAAAAGTCTTTGGGGGAATGGCTTTTTACCTTCCATTTACCAAGGGGTACACTGCCGCTCCAAAGGAGATCCTGTACTCTATTTAAAAGACCCCAAGGGAGTTTCCAGAGATCTAAAAAGAAAAGTCATACAATCCATTAATGAGATCAACTACAAAGAATATCAAAAATTTAAAGATCCCGAAGTACTGACCCGAATCAGCCAATATGAAATGGCGTATCGTATGCAGGTTTCCGTTCCCGAGGTGATGAATATCAACGATGAACCGGACTACATCCAAGAGATGTATGGGGTGCAACCTGGCAAAGAGTCCTTTGCCAACAACTGCCTTTTAGCTCGAAAAATGGTTGAAAAAGGCGTGCGCTTTGTTCAGCTCTATGACTGGGGCTGGGATTCGCATGGGGCTAGTGAATCCGAAGCATTGAGTAAAGGATTTTTAAATAAATGTAGGGATATGGACCGCCCAGTTGCGGCCTTGTTACTCGACCTAAAACAACGCGGTTTATTGGAAGAAACGCTGGTTGTTTGGGGTGGAGAATTCGGAAGGACTCCCATGTGGGAAAACCGTGCCGGTATTCAAAATAGTTTGATCGGAAGAGACCATCAAGGCGAAGCATTTACGATGTGGATGGCGGGTGGCGGAGTGAAGAAAGGCCATGTTCACGGTGCAACAGATGAGATTGGATTTAGAGGCATTGAGGGAAGGGTTTCTGTTCACGACATTCAAGCTACAATTTTACACTTACTCGGTTTTGACCACGAACAATTTACCTTTGATTTCCAAGGAAGACCCTTCCGGTTGACCGATGTCGAAGGACGCGTTATCCATGAAATTTTAACCTAAATCAAAAACCAAATGAACTCTTTTTTTAAAATTATTATTCTTGTCATTTCTAGTTTACAATTGACACGTGCTCAAAATGAATTGTTATTTTTTCAAACCAACTGGGGTTTTGAAAGCTCTTGGGAAGATTTTTTCTCAAAGACTAAAAACTCGGGTTACGATGGTATAGAGGTCTGGATTCCCGCAGATGAGACTACACAAGAGAAGATATCCAAAGGAGTAAAAAAGCACGATTTAAAAGTGATTTATCTCTGCGGTACCAACAGAAGCCTCCCCTTTGAAAAAAGCCTTGCCGCCTATCGCAAGGACTTGATGAGAGCCTTAGCACAAAAGCCCCATGCCATCAATTCACATACGGGGAGTGATTTTTTTACAACAGAACAAAATTTAGCGTTTCTCCAACTGGCCAATCGACTGAGTAAAGAATACAATATTCCCGTCGCACATGAAACCCATAGAGGAAGATTTAGTTACTCGCTGACGGAAACAAAGAAGTTTCTTGAGGCTGACTCGGACTTTCAACTCACACTGGATGTAAGTCATTGGATGGTTGTTCACGAGTCTTTATTACAAGAACAAGACCTGCTTCTGGAGGAAGTTTTGAATCGTACACAACACATTCATGCACGTGTGGGTTTTGAAGAAGGACCCCAGGTGAATGACCCCCAAGCCCCAGAATGGAAAACCGCTTTAGAACGGCATTTATCCATTTGGGAGACGAGTATCCAAAAGCGATGGAAGGAAGGAAAAGTCCCCACGATTACCACAGAATTTGGACCACCTACCTACCTTCCGACCGAACCCTTTACTCAAAAACCGCTGAGTGACCAGTGGGAAGCTAATGTATTTATTATGAACACCCTAAAAGAACGTATGCAATTGACAAAGTAAATTTATGGAAAGTTTTTTAACGTTTATGGGTCGTGTTCACCCTTTACTTGTTCACCTACCCATTGGATTTATCCTGATTGCCTTACTCCTAGAATTCAATCGGTCCAAGTTTAGAGAATCTGAAAAAATTCTAAAATTCATTTTGTCTTGGGTACTCCTAAGCGGTGGGTTTTCTATTCTTTCGGGCTATTTTCAATACCAGCAAGAGGGCTACCTCTGGGAATCGGTTCAGGGTCATTTTTATTCGGGAATAGTTACGCTCGTATTTTCAATAGGATTTTATGTATTCCTTCAAAAGCAAACCATTTTAAATCGACTTTCGCGTTCTTTCTTTTCTTTGGGTTTATTGTTTAGTTTGATACTGACGGGACATCTGGGGGGAAACATTACCCACGGTGAAGAACACCTAACTGAACCTTTGGAAGAACTTTCCTCAACGTTATTTGGAAACGAAGAGGAATCAAAAACCGTTCAATTGGATGAAAAAAACTATCCGGAAAAGTTCATTTACACGGACCTAGTTGCCCCTATTTTATCCAAAAAATGCGTGAGTTGTCACAATTCTAAAAACACCAAAGGTGGATTGCAATTACACACTTTTCAAGCACTTCTTCAGGGAGGTAAAAACGGTCCTATTATCAATTATGAAAACACTAAAGAAAGTGAACTTTTTTTAAGGATTCACCTGCCAAAGGAGGAGAAGAAACACATGCCTCCTAAATCTAAAAAACAGTTGACCAAAGCAGAAATTGATTTTATCAGTTATTGGATTGAACTGGGAGCTCCGCAAGACCAAACTTTGGAACAACTGGGAACGACGCGTGCTTTAATCGAACCTTTTTTTTCAAAAGAAGAAAATCGCTTTTATCCTGAGCTAAAGATCGATGCTCCAAACCCTGAAACCATAAAAACCCTAATTGCGGAGAACCTTCTGATTGCTCCCGTAAATCGAGAATCTAACTTGATCAAAATCAGCGCATTGAATATTCAAGAATTTGAAAACAAAGACATGAAGCTTCTTGAAGGGATTAGATCGAATATCGTCAGTATTGACTTGAGTTATACTGCAGTAAACGATTCTGTTTTTGACCTGTTAGCCGGATTTCCCAATCTAGTACAAATTAAACTCAACCACACTCAAATAACTGGGGAAGGGATTCAAGTTTTAGAAAGCAGTAAACACTTGAAACAGCTGTATTTGGTTGAAACAGAACTAAACGCTGAATTTCTTCAGCTTTTATCGAATTTCCCTTCTTTAGAGCAAGTCTTTGTTTTTCACTCGAAACGAAATTTATCCCAGGAGATAGAATTAAGTCCTAAACTCAACTCCATCATTGAGTTTGGAGCCTATGGTTTACCCAAATTACCTTCTGATGAGGTGATCTATTGAGGAAAATCATTTATTTGGAAAGTTGCAGTGGACTTCATACTACCGAAATTTTTAAATTAATGAATAAATTAGATTTATTACAGCTCGAGTAGTTTACATTCTCTAAAAACGCACTTATTTTCGGATCCTTCGGATCAGCTCCAAAACAGAACGAACTTCTGTTTCTAACGCGTGATAGTCCTTATTTGCTAAAATCTCTTTTGAAATTAATTTGGATCCCATTCCTACACAGGTCACTCCAGCATCAAACCACCCTCTCAGGTTCTCCTCTTCTGTAGAAACGCCTCCCGTAGGCATAATGGAAGTCCAAGGTTGAGGCCCTTTAATTGCCTTAACAAAACCAGGACCATAGGTACTTCCAGGAAATAGTTTTACCAGCTCACAACCCCATTCTTCGGCATTTGCAATTTCAGTCAGCGACCCACAGCCTGGGGACCAAAGTACCTTACGTCGATTACATACGAGGGCTATGTCTTCTCTAAAAACAGGAGTTACGACAAAGTTTGCTCCTGCCAGCATGTATTGTGAAGCTGCTGCGGCATCCGTTACCGACCCTACTCCGAGTATCATCCCGGGAAGTTCAGCAAGGGCATACTTGATCAAGTCTTTAAAAATTTCAATTGCAAAATCACTGCGACTGGTAAACTCCATTAACCGTGCTCCCCCATCATAGCAGGCTTTTAAAACGGCCTTTGCTACTTCACTGTCGGAATGGTAAAATAAGGGAACCATTCCCGATTCCTTCATTTGCTGTACTACTTCTATTCTAGAAAATTGTGCCATACGCTTTGTTATCGTGCGACACGCCCGGAGGCGTCGCCACCCATTAGTTTTTCAATTTCTTCTATTGTAACCAAATTCGCATCTCCTTTAATGGTGTGCTTTAAGCATGAGGCTGCCACCGCATAATCCAGTGCTTTTTGGTCGTCCTTTGGATAATGAATAAGTCCATAAATCAAGGCACCCATAAAAGAGTCGCCCCCTCCTACTCGATCCACGATATGGGTGATTTGGTATTGCGCACTCTCATACATGGTTTTTCCGTCGTATAAAACGCCAGCCCAGGTGTTGTGGGAGGCAGATATCGAACCCCGCAAGGTGGTAATTACTTTTTTAGCTTTGGGGAACTTTTTCTGCATTTGCTGGCAAACGGATAAAAATGCAGCTGCTTTAACCTGTTCCCCTTGTGTGGTGATGTCTAAACCTTCAGGTTCGATTCCAAAATGCATTTCTGCATCTTCTTCATTTCCTAGGATGATATCACAGTAGGAAGTCAGTTCGGTCATGATTTTTTCACGATCCCCGCCGTACTTCCAAAGTTTTGCACGGTAGTTTAAATCTGTAGAAATAGTCACTCCCATTTCGCTGGCTACTTTTACGGCTTCTAGGCAGGCGTCGGCAGCACTTTGAGAAATCGCAGGGGTGATTCCCGTCCAATGAAACCATTGTGCCTCTTGAAATACCTCTTTCCAGTTTACCATCCCGGGTTGGATTTCGGACATGGCAGAATGGGCACGGTCGTAAACGACTTTACTACCTCTACTTACCGCTCCGGTCTCTAGAAAATAAATACCTAGACGATCGCCACCTTGGATAATATGCTGGGTTCCTACATTGCGTTTTCTCATTTCCATCAATGCACATTGCCCAATATCATTTTTAGGTAAACGAGTTACAAATTCTACTGGGACACCATAGTTGGCAAGAGATACCGCTACATTGGATTCCCCTCCTCCATATACCACATCAAAGCGGTTGGCCTGAGAGAAACGCAAAAACTCTGGTGGCGCTAAGCGCAACATGATCTCACCAAAGGTTACTACTTTTTTCATATTCAAATTTAAGATTTATTTTTTTCGTAATTGTACGCTTGAAAAACTAAAGTAAAACCTGCCTCGATTTTACTAGAAGAGCCGACTTCTTTCATTGCTTTTGTTACCAAAAATTCAGGTCGTTAAGTTTAACAACAACTTGTTAAAAGTTGATGATCCCTAGATCCCCAATGCTTGTCCTCCTCCAATTTGAACAGTTTCCGCTGTAATAAAAGAAGCGTCACTACTCGCGAGAAAAGAAACTACGTTGGCAACTTCTTCAGGTTGCCCTAACCTACCCAACATGATGTTGTTCTTCCAAGAGGCAAAAACTTCAGGTTTAGTGGACTTTATCTGAGCGTGAAATGGGGTATCAATGGTTCCAGGAGATTAAATCAGGTCCTTTTTCAGTTGCTGAATTGCATAATTTGCCGCTCTTGCGGTTATCGCCATAAAGGTCAAAGAGGGGTTTTGGGTAGAGGTAGAAGTCATACACGCGCCATCGGTTACAAATACATTTTTACATTCATGCATTTGATTCCAGGCATTGAGCAAGGAAGTTTTTGGATCTTTGCCCATACGAACTCCTCCCATTTCGTGGATGTCATTTCCGGGGCGCCTCCCGTTGTCGTTTGTTACGATGTTGGTAAATCCAGCTTTAGAATACATCTCTGAAAATTGTTCATAAAAATCTTGAATCATCTTTTCATCGTTGTCGTCATAGTCTACATCAATTCGCAACAAGGGAATTCCCCACTCGTCGGTTTTTTCAGAATCTAAGCTGACTTGGTTAGACTCCTTGGGTAGGGTTTCGCCCATCATGTGGGAACCAACGCCCCAAACACCCGTTTCTTTGGTCTGCAGCAGCTGACTTTTTAGGTCGTTTCCTATTCCTTCTCTCAAGGTTTCTCGCAAGGGAAATGCTTCAAAACCAGCTGCATAGCCTCTTAAAAAATCTGTCTCTTGTTTGTACAGGTTACGAAAACGTGGGACGTAATGTGTGGTGGGTTTGGCTCCTTCAAGGGTATAGTCTGGAAATCCTTCGTATTCCGCACTGATCGTGGCTCTGTAATTGTGAAAGGCAATGTATTTCCCTAGTAAGCCATTGTCGTTTCCTAAACCGTTGGGGAAACGGTTGGATTTTGAATTCAAAAGAATCAAGTTGGTATTTAAAGTCGCCGCATTGAGAAAAATCACTTTCGCAAAGTAATCCTGACTTTCTTTGGTAATCGAGTCAATTACTCGAACCCCTGTCGCTTTTTGCTCAGTTTCGTCGTACAGTACAGAATGGACTACGGAATTGGGTTTTAAAGTTAAATTACCTGTTTTAAGCGCCCAGGGAATTAAGGTTGAATTGGCATTAAAATAGCCTCCTAGGGGGCAGCCCCGTTGACAAATTCTCCGACTCATACACAAACCGCGTCCTTGTTCTATAAAAACAGGACGGCTCTCCGTAAGATGTGCACAACGACCGAAAATTACGTGTCGGTCGCTGTAATTTTTTTTAACTTGTTGACTAAAGTATTCCTCTACCACATTGGACTCCCAAGGTTTTAAAAAATCTCCATCGGGTAAACTATCCAAACCATCTTTATTTCCACTTACCCCCACAAAACCTTCTACATAGGTATACCAATCGGCTAAATCCTTGTAGCGAATGGGCCAATCGACAGCAAATCCATCTCGTACAGGACCTTCAAAATCATAGGGACTCCAGCGTTGCACTTGTCGTGCCCACATGATGGACTTTCCTCCTACTTGATACCCTCGAATCCAATCAAAGGGTTTGACTTGCTCATAGGGATGCTCTTTGTCTTTCACAAAAAAATGTTTGGCATCCTCTCTAAAGGCATAACAACGACTCGCTACAGGATTGTCTTCTATCTCTTTTGCTGTCAACCTCCCTCGGCGTTTAAATTCCCAGGGCTGCATATTGGTGGTAGGGTAATCCTTGAGGTGTTCTACATTGGGTCCTCTTTCCAGAAGTAAGGTTTTAAAACCTTGTTCTGTAAATTCTTTGGCTGCCCATCCCCCGGACATTCCTGCCCCTACAACGATGGTATCAAATGTATTTGTCATCAAATTAAATAGTATTAAACAGGGACTTTCCCATAATATCGTCCGGGCATGAATTCAAAATTCAAATAGTTTTTCATATAGTTTTCTGAGGTTTCGAAATGTAAAAGAGAATAGGTCTTTAGATGGTTTAAAAAAACACCTACTTCGGTTTCTTGCTCCATAATATTTTCAAGAATGTGTCTCTGAAGTTCCTCGGGTTCTAATTCTTGAAATGCCCCATCTTTCACCGTAGAAAAGAGTTGTTGAAACGCTTCAAAACCTTGAGAAAATTCCGCTCTTTGTTCGTTATCCAAACAATCGTTTACCAGGGTTAGCACGAAGTGCCCTCGGGGTTCAGGAGTTGGAAAATTTTCTGGATCTTCTCTAAGGATTAGACTACAAATTCTCGCAATGAAATCCTGCTGCTCTTTTTTAAGTAATGGAAAATTTGAATAGCTGATTTCAGGGGTAAGGTCACAAGCATAGGGTAGCATAAACGCGCCTCCTGAAACCCAACCCATATATTTCAAAGCCTCTCTACGAATCATCTACACTGCATTTAAAAATTGCGATACATTCCACTTAGAAACTCATTGGCCTCTTCTTCTTGAAAACGTGCATTTGCATTGTCCCAATGTAAGGTTTTGTTTGGAAAACGCCCTGCAATCACTCCCAAAAGTATGGTTTCTGTCAATCGAGAAGCATACGAAAAGGGGGCTGAAACTTCAGCTTTTCCTAGGCAAGCATCTACAAACTGGTGGTAGTGTTTTGGAGCATCGCGTTCGTAATCATTTTTTGTATTGCCCAGGGCATCATTCGGATCGTATTTTTTGATATCAATTTCTTGATATTCACCATTGACAATATGGCGGGGTCGCTCCATAAAATGAGGTAACAACAACCGTCCTTTTTCACCAATAAACATAGCACCTTGTAAGGGCAATTTGTCTTTATTGGGTAGTTTTAAATCCTTGTGAGTAGTGGGAGCACCTGGGCCGTCAGACCAAATCCAAGTTAAGCTTTCTGTAGTATACTCAGTCCCGGGAAAGGTGTATGTGACCTTATTGTTTTCAGGAAATCCATACCCATTGGGTTTTCTACATTTATTTTTTATTGTCAAAGGAACATCCAATGCCAGCGCATTGTAGGGTGTATCGAATATATGAACCCCCATATCCCCTAGCGTTCCGCAGCCGTAATCCACCAATTTACGCCAGTTTCCAGGATGATAATAGGTTTCTTTAAAAGGACGCTCAGGAGAGGTTCCCAACCATAAATTCCAGTCTAAAGTTTCGGGCACAAGATCTTTTCCTGAAGGGGCAGGACCGTCATACCCCCAGTTTTTGGGAGACCAAGCTCTGACGGTATGTACTTTTCCGATAATTCCAGACTGGATCAAAACAGTAGCCAGTTTATAATCGTAAAAAGAATGTACTTGGATTCCCATTTGAGTGACCAAGTTTTTTTTTTCTGCCATTTTTCTCATCGCTCTCGCTTCAGAGACAAAATGGGTAAGCGGTTTCTGACAATACACTGGCTTATTCATTTCCATCGCCATAAGTGACGCAGGAGCGTGGGTATGGTCTGGGGTGGAAACGATTACAGCATCAAAATCGGATGCCATTTCGCTGAGCATCAGCCGGTAGTCTTTAAACGTTTTTGCTTTTGGATACAGCTCATGTGCTGCTTTAAGTTTTTTGGAATCTACATCACATAGTGCGACTACATCCACTGCTTGGTGTGAAGCGATAGAAGCTAAGTCTGCTGCACCCATTCCCCCCACTCCGATATGCGCTGTTCGCAAGCGATTATTCGTTTTAGCTAAGGAAGCTAAAAGTGAAGAAGGAAGTAAGGTGGTTGAAGCCAAAGCTGCTGAGGTTTTTAAAAAGTCTCTTTTTTTCATCTTTGTTGTTTTTTATAATTTCTTGATCTTTATGTCTCTAAACCACAAGTCACTGCCATGATCTTGAAAACCAATATATCCAGATTTAAATTTACCATAATCTGGAGTAGTATCCCATTTTCCAGAGTTTTTCTTTTCATACCAAGCCTCAGACCAAGGAACAAAAGACACCACCTTTTTTCCATTGAGCCAATGTTGTACCTCTTTTTCTGTAAATACAATTCTAGTACTGTTCCACTCCCCTGCAGGATTTAGGGTTTTGATCTTCGGATCCGCAGCATGCATAGCATAATCGGAGGCCGTTTGTTGGAGGGGGTGAAGCTTGGCAGGGTTTTCAAATCCTACACTCGTATTATAGGCTACCAAATCGTGTATGGAAGCGTAATTTTCATCGTCAATCAGTTGGTATTCTGGAGCAACTTCGGGGGGACCCCCATACCCCTCTTGAATATGATAAAAAATACCACTATTCCCTCCTACAGGGATTTTCCACTCCACATAAAGTTCGAAATTGTCAAAAGCTTCGGCTCCATAAATAAGATCTCTACTCCCTTTATAATCATAGTCCTCTTCTAGGATTTGTTCCGTTTTAAAAGTCAGAACACTGTCAATAATTTCCCATCCTGGTGGCATCCGATCCCCGTTATAAGCTCTCCAACCTTCTGTAGTTGTCCCATCAAACAATACAATCCAGTCTTTGTCTTTTGCATTATTTTGACATCCTAGAAATAGAAAAACCAATGCCAATACGAAACCTATTTTATTCATTACTCTTTTGTGTTTACTATTCGTTTCAATTTGATTTTGGATTACTTTTTTAGTCATTCTTAAATTCTCTGCCTTAAATATCAAAATAATTATTAACTTTATTGATATGAGATAGAGAATATATTATATTTGTAATTAAATATTCAAAAATGAAACTAATTAAACCCTTAATTTTTACCCTAGTATTAGGAATTAGTACCCTGATCAACGCCCAAACCAATGAAAACCCCTGGGCAATTGCGGTTGGGGCTGACCTTATTAACCTTCAAGGAGACGATGTTGATTCTGGTTTGAACTTTGGTGCGCCAGCGCTCAGTTTATCCCGATACATATCCTCTGGTTTCTCAATCGGAATTCGGTATGGACTCGGCAGTGCAAAACCCCAAGAAAATTTGGACCTTGACTACTCTTATTTAGATGGTGTTCTTCGTTACAACTTAAGCGAGGAAAACGTAATCCCTTTTCTATTTGGTGGCTATGGATTAAGCCGCTTTGCTGATGGAACTGACAAAGAAGGTGCTTTCCCTTCTGGTGAAAGTGGAAGAACTATTTTTGGAGGTATTGGAGTTGACATCCCGCTTGGAGACCAATTTAATATCAATTTAAGTACATCTTACAGAGGCACGGAAGAAACAAGTGATTCCTACAATCATCTTCAACATATTATTGGATTGAGTTACAACTTTGGAGCTGGAGATGCAGATGGTGATGGAGTCTCTGATAAAAAAGACGAATGCCCAGATGTTCCTGGACTAAAAGAATTTAATGGTTGTCCCGACACAGACGGGGATGGCATACCAGACATCAAAGACCGTTGTCCTGAAGAAGCAGGTTCAGAAGAATTACAAGGTTGTCCTGACACGGATGGAGATGGTATTGCTGATGTAGATGATGCCTGTCCTAACGAAGCAGGAACAGCAGAAATGAATGGCTGTCCTGATAGTGATGGAGATGGTGTAGCAGATAATGTTGATCGTTGTCCTGACGTCTCTGGAGACGCTGCAAACAGCGGTTGCCCATGGGCAGATCGAGATGGTGACGGTGTGCCGGACAAAGATGACAATTGTCCTGATGAGTCTGGTACTGCAGCAAACAGCGGATGCCCAGACGAACCCACAGGCCTTATTGACTTTATCAACAGTGATGAAAACAGAATTCTTTTCCTCGCTAGTAGTAGTAAACTTGATAATGTGGATAAAGCTACAATCGATAAGCTAAAAGCCTTGTTGGATCAATATCCTACAGCCAGAATTACAATAGAAGGATACGCCTCTAGTGACGGAAGTGAAGCCTATAATCAGAAACTCTCCGAACAAAGAGCCGCCTCTGTAAAAGCATATCTTGAGACACAAGGTGTGTCTGGCGATAGAGTGCTAACCATTGGTTATGGAGAAAGCAAACCCATTGGTGACAATACCACGGTCAAAGGTAGATCCCTAAACAGAAGCTCCAAAATCAACAGAAGTGCAAAAGTAAAAGTAAATTAAAGTCACTTTAAAGATTTAGATTACAAAATCAAAAAACCTCCTCAACGCTGAGGAGGTTTTTTTTATATTAGAAATTAAAACAAATATTTATGAAAAAATTAATTTGTCTATTGTGTTTGGGGCTAGTATCATTCATTCAAGCGCAAAAAAGAGAAATCCCTATAGATACAGTGATCGTGACCAACCATACTACGGAAATCAAAGGAAAAACGGTAAACTATCAGGCACAAACAGGAACACAACCCGTATGGGATGCTGAGGGCAACCCGATAGCCAGTTTATTTTATACTTTTTACAGAAGGACTGACGTCAAAAAAGGTAGTGAAAGACCCTTGATTTTTTCATTTAACGGAGGCCCAGGCTCCGCCTCAGCTTGGATGCACTTGGCCTACACGGGTCCTAAAATCTTAAAGATAGACGAAGAGGGATATCCTGTACAACCCTACGGCTACAAAAGCAATCCCAATTCCATTTTAGATGTAGCGGATATTGTATTTATCAATCCTGTCAATACAGCCTATTCCAGAATCTTAGAAGTAGAGGGGGGAAAAGCAGATCGGGAACAATTTTTTGGTATCAATGAAGACATTCAGTACCTCGCGGAATGGCTGAACACCTTTGTCAGTAGAAAGCAACGTTGGGAATCTCCCAAGTATCTAATCGGAGAGAGCTATGGAGGAACTCGAGTAATGGGATTGTCCGCTGCCCTTCAAGAAGTCCAGTGGATGTACCTAAATGGAGTAATAATGGTTTCTCCAGCAGATTATAAGGTAATTCGAGTAGGCGGACCTGTTTCCTCGGCTTTAAATTTACCCTATTACGCTGCGGCTGCTTGGTTTCATAAGCAATTAGAGGTTGACTTACAGCAAAAAGATCTGACGGATATGCTTCCGGAAGTTGAAGAGTTTACCATCAACGAATTAATTCCTGCGTTAGCGAAAGGTGGATTTATCTCTGGAACAGAACGTGAAAAAATCGCCTCAGAAATGGCTCGTTATTCGGGACTTTCAAAAACTTCAATTCTTCAAAACAACTTGGATGTTCCCAATCGATTTTTTTGGAAAGAGCTTTTAAGAGACGAAGGGAAGACCATTGGAAGATTGGACTCTAGATATCTGGGAATCGATCGGAAAGAAGTGGGTATTCGCCCTGATTATAGCGCTGAGTTGACTTCATGGTTACACTCTTTTACACCCGCTATCAATCATTATATCCAAAAAGAATTGAAGTTTAAAACTGATGTGAAATACAATATGTTCGGTCCTGTACGCCCTTGGAACAATGAGAATGACAATACCCGGGAAGACTTGCGTAGAGCGATGGCGGAAAATCCCTACTTAAAAGTACTTTTTCAGTCGGGATACTATGACGGTGCTACAACCTATTTCAATGCCAAATATACCATGTGGCAAGTTGACCCTAGCGGGAAAATGAAAGATCGTTTTTACTTTAAAGGCTATCGCAGTGGACACATGATGTACCTGCGCAATGAGGATTTAATCAAAGCCAACGACGATTTAAGAACTTTTATTATGAATACGACAACGAACGGAAAACCAGCGAAATACTAAAACTCAGCACAAAACTTAAACGTCACAGAGCTTTACCGCAGTTGCAAGAGAATTTAAACCCTCATTGATTCGGTCTTTGGGGATAAACTCTTGAGCAACAAACCCTTTGTAGCCAGTTTCTAAAATGGCCTTCATAATGGCAGGGTAAAACAGTTCCTGTTTCTCGTCTAATTCGTTACGCCCAGGTACTCCAGCTGTGTGGTAGTGCCCATAATATTTGTGATTTTCTCTAATGGTATGAATGACATCACCTTCCATTACCTGCATGTGATAAATATCATAAAGCAGTTTGAAATGATCCGAATCCAACGCCTTGCAAAGTGCCACTCCCCAATTGGAATTATCGCACATATAATCGGCGTGATCTACTTTAGAATTTAAAAGTTCCATATGTAAAATCACTCCGTGATCTTGGGCTATGGGAAGAATTTGCCGTAATCCTTCTACACAATTCTCAAGACCCTGAGCATCACTCATTCCTCTTCTACTGCCACTAAAACATATTAGATTGGTCCAGCCTGCATCTGCTACTAACTTAATGTGACGCGTGTAGTGTTTGATTAAATCTTTGTGAAATCGTTTATCGTTCCAACCATCAGTTAAACTTCGTGTAGATTTCCCTTCCAAATCCCCATAACACATGGTAGATGTGAGGTCGTATTTTTTTAAAACATCCCATCCCTCAGCTCCGATTAGGTCAATCCCAACCAAGCCCAGCTTCTTGGCCTCTTGAGCTAATGTCTCTAAGGGTATATTTCCATAACACCACTGACATACAGATTGTTTAATATTGCCTTTCAAAGGGGTGTTAGAAAAATCTGTTGTCATCGGATTTAGTTTTGGTATGGCCAGTGCGGAAGAGCCCAAAGCCATTGTTTTGATTGCATTTCTTCGGTTGATGTTTTGTTTTTGCTTCATTTTAAACGATATATAATTCTTGTATTAAATTACTAAAAAATTAAGACAACACATGGATTTGTTGTTCCCAGTCCCATGCGCTTTTTAGGGCCTCTTGTAGACTGTACTGAGCCTTCCAACCTAGTTGTTTTTCAATTTTTGTAACATCGGCAAAAGCAGCGACGGTATCTCCAGCCCGAGGAGCACTCAACTCGTAAGGAACCTTTTCTCCCGTGGCTCTTTCAAATTCCTGTATCAGTTCTAATACACTAGCTCCCCTTCCTGTACCCACATTAAAAATTTCACATGATGAGTTTTGTTTGGAAGAAAGTAGGTAGTTTAAACTTTCAATATGCGCCTGAGCCAAATCCATCACATGAATATAATCCCGAATACAGGTTCCGTCTGGCGTGTCGTAATTGGAACCAAATACGTTTAACAAAGGTCGTTTCCCAATGACCGTTTGTGTTAAAAAAGGAACTAAATTCTGGGGAACACCTTGGGGATATTCTCCAATTTGGGCACTGGGATGAGCTCCGATCGGATTAAAATACCGCAATAAAATTGATTTAAAATTGGGATTTGCTTTGCAGCTGTCCTGTATAATTTGTTCCCCCATTTGTTTGGTAAAACCGTAGGGTGATGTGGAGGGCTGCAGTGGAGTCTCTTCAGTAATGGGAAGTTCACGAGCTTGACCATAAACCGTACAGGAGGAACTAAAAATCAAGGGGATCCCTTGACGGGTCAAAGGCTTTAAGATATTGACTAATCCCCCAATATTATTTTCATAATACAGTAGGGGTTGTTCGATACTTTCCCCAACAGCTTTATGCGCAGCAAAGTGGATGCACCCTTCCAAATCAGGATAGGTGTCAAAAAGCGCTTCAACTCGACTTTGATCTTTGAGATCTACTTGTTCAAACGAAGGACGCTTTCCTGTAATCCTTTCAATTTGCTCTAAAACTTCAATCCGTGCATTGTCTAGGTTGTCAACAAGAACTACATCGACCCCTTTTTCTAACAGTAAAACGGAAACATGGGAACCGATATATCCTAAACCTCCTGTGACAAGTATTTTCATCTGTTTAAATTTTCTTGTTTTTTATAGATCAGATGGAATTCGCATAAAAAATCAATCATTTCAGTGGGTATATAATGATATGATTTGTTTATACTCATTTCAAAATTTAAAAAATTATGTTAGTTCCCAACCCGCTCTATACTTTCGAGTAACAAATTGATTTGCAGCTTCTAGATTTTTAATTTTCATTTGATTTCCATCCCATAGCAGCTTTTTACGGCTGATCAAGTCCGGGTTCCAAGAGTCTGAACTTCTCCCTTGTAGTACATAGCTTCTGATCGCAATATTTCCCATCAGTACAGTTTCTGTAAGAGGTCCCGAATAATCAAAAGAAGAAGTCAAGGCCTTATGTTCAGGACTATTAAACCCGGCTTTGCAGGCATCTACCCATTTGCGTTGGTGTCCAAACTCGGGTTCTCCAGACTTTTCTTGACTACCGTCAATTACGGGTTCTCCCTTTCTGTACAATTTTGGAAATTCACCGTAGGAGTCACAGGTAATGACACCTTTGTCGCCAATCATAATAACACCGTTGGCCTCTATACTTACATCTGCAGGAAGCAGATCAGGATGGAAGGGTTTAATCCCTCCATCGGACCAGGTCATCTGTATCGGACTTGAGTTTTTAGTTGTAGCATCAAAATGTATGGAAACCGAAGAAGATGCGGGACAACCTTCGGGGTAGAAATCGGGGCTCCACATTTTGGAATAGATTGTACCTACACTGCATTCTACAGAGGTTGGATATTTTAAGCCTAAGGCTTTAAATGGAATATCAATTAAGTGACATCCCATATCCCCTAAGGCACCGGTTCCAAAGTTCCACCAGCCCCTCCAATTGAATGGATGCATGTTGGGAATAAAAGGGGTTTCCTCTGCGGGTCCCAACCATTGGTCCCAATTTAGAGTATCCGGTTTGGCAGAAGCATCAGGCTTCGACATCTCCACTCCCTGCGGCCAGACCGGCCGATTCGTCCATACATTGACTGCTGTTACGGTACCAATCATGCCCTCATTAATCCACTTTTGAATTTGCAGTTGGTCTGGATTGGAAGCACCTTGATTTCCCATTTGGGTCACAACATGCTTTTCACGTGCCATTTCAGTCAATAAACGCGTTTCGTAAATATTGTGTGTAAGAGGCTTTTGAACATAAACATGAATACCTCGTTCCATAGCATAAACTGCTGCAGGAGCGTGGTTGTGATCGGGTGTAGATATGGTTACCGCATCAATATCTTTCTCCTTGTCCAGCATGGCTTTGAAATTTTCATAAAAAGTAGCGTTTGAATAGCGCTTTATGCTTTTTTTAGCACTACTTGTTGGTGACGTATCTACATCACAAAGAGCAATGACACGTTCTCTTCCATTTACAGTAGCATTGCGAAGATCACTCTCTCCTTTACCTCCTACACCAATTCCTGCAAGAGCTAATTGATCGCTAGGGGCGGTATAACCCACACCTCCTAGGACATGTCGTGGAACGATAAAGAGGGAACTCGCAGCAACTCCTTTTTTGATAAATGTTCTGCGTTCAATAGGTTTCGATTTCGGTTTTTTTGATGACATCAGTAAGTAATTTAAATTCAAACCTCAATCTACAAAAAATAAACTGTTTCAAGTTATAAAATTTAAGGAGCCAAAAACTGTCCTTTCCAATGATCAGAGGCTCTAAACTCAGCGCGAATGTGATTGGGACGCTTTAATCTAAGATATTCCAAACGCTCTGCTTGAAAAACAATTTTTGTGAAATTCCCCTTAGAAAAATCATGACTGATTTGATCAGGTGCATCGATGGGAGTGCCTGGAGTTTGTTCGCTAGCATAGTCTTTTTTGCTGGGTTCAGGTAAGCTGTGGTAGAGTGTTGTCTCGTCAGTAGAACTAATCATCACAGCTTCCACTACGAGTTGGATGAGACGTGTTCCATCATAAAATAAAAATTGAGCATTCGGAATACGGTTCAAGTCCGCAACTTTTTTGGAACGCGTGTCCGTGAAAATTGTAAACTGCATTTGCTCGGGATCAAAATCACGCAATACAACAGTTCTCAGGTGGGTCTCCCTCTCAGATGAAGAAGTGGCCAGCGTAAAAAAACGAAAGGAATGTTTTTTGTGTTTGAGTGCGGCACGCAATTGTTTTTTACAGTCCCCAAATATATCCTGTATCATTAATCTTGATTTTGGTTGAGCCAATTTTCTGTTCTTAAAAGGGCGTTTTGCTGGATGTCTTTCCAAAAAAGATTTACGTCTGCAAAGTGGTAATTTCTAATAAAGGACAAAAGAAACCGCTTTTTAATTTGAGGTAATGTGGACCACAGCATCCCGTCGGTTTTAACCACGGAAAGGCTGTTGGGATAAATCTTTTTATCTGAAGCTAAAACCCCCAAATGCAACTCTTTAGGACCTGAGGGACTTTGATCCCAGGTAATGGGATTGGTTACCACCCCTCCTTTATACCATTGTTCGTAGCGTTTTGGAAGATGATTTATTTTATAGGTATTCCAACTGACAAACCCCCCAAATTGTTCCGGTTGCTCAAGTACGGGAATCGTTTTAAATTCGTTTTCGGTAATGCGGGAACCAATTAAATAAGCAGCAACGAGTTGCTTACGAAGGGACTTGCCATCAAAAAACTCTTTTATAAGTCGCTTGGCATGAATCGCTCCTTGACTGTGACCAGCAATAATGATAGGTTTGGATTGATTGTAGTTTTTTAAGTAATATTCAAATGCATTTTTTACATCTTGATAGGCTACTACACCTGCTTGTTTTCCCTGTTGAGCGTAGGGCTCCACGAAAATTCGGTAATGTGCCTGACGGTAAAAAGGAACGTAAAGATTTGCAGCGGCTACCCACGCAGAAGCTTGATAGGCAACTGACTTTTCAAGAACCTCTGTTCGAATAGAAGTTTCACGGATATCCGCATTCCACCTGGAATCTTTTTTGTCCACAAATAAAGTAGGGTAAATGAAAAAAACATCGGCCTTTTTGAGTTCAGGCTTCCCAACAACTTCTTCCAAGGAGGCATTCCATTTTTGAGGAAGTACTGCCCAATTTTCTTCCTGAGCATAATCCGGGGTGGGAGGTACTTGTGCACTTAGAAATTCCATGCTTTGATAGGTGCTTTTACACGATAAAAATAGTATTCCAAGCAGGAACAAAAACTTAATTTTCAATTTCACGTTTTGCACAAAGATACTGAATGTATTTACTTGACAAATAAGTTTACAAGGAGGGAAGAATTCTTGATTTGATTTAAAAATAATTACTTTTACCCAAGAACCCGAACAAACTAAAAATAAAAAAATGAAAAAGAACACGTATCTAATTGCAGTACTTCTGCTAAGTCTAACGCTAGCTTGCCAAAACACCACAAAAAAAGAAGTGCAAGAAAAAAAGGTAGAAGTTAAAGTTGAAAAAACAGACGAAGGATCTAAAGCAGAAATCACCACAACTAAATGGGTGGATGGTGAAGCTGTAGAAGAAGTTCAAGTTATAGAAGGGACACATGAAGAAGTAATGAAGAAAGTAGCTTCTTTGACTGCGGAATCCGAAGGAAATGAAATTGTAATTCGCAAAACGAAAAAGAAGTTACAATTTAACCTCAACCCCAAAAGTGATACCCAAACGGCAGGGGAAGTTCTTTTTACTGAGGAAGAGGGTAAAGTTACACTTCAAGCGACGATTTCAGGTCTCACCGAAGGAACCCATGCCATACATATTCACGAAAAAGCAGACTGTTCTTCCCCTGATGGAAAATCTACTGGAGGCCACTGGAATCCAACTTTTCAGCCACACGGAGCCTGGGGATCTTCCGAGGGATATCACAGTGGAGATATTGGGAATTTTGAAGCGGACAAGGATGGAAACGGAAAAGTCACTTTTTCAACCGACCAGTGGTGTTTGGGATGTGATGATGAGACCAAAAATATTTTAGGAAGGGCAATTATCGTTCACCAAGGTACGGATGATCTGACATCACAACCTTCAGGAGCCGCAGGCGCTCGAATCAGTTGTGCAGGAATTATCCAATAGCAACTAAAAATCCCACTGTCGCGTGACGTCAAGTTCTTTTTGAGCTTCTAATTCTTCTTTGGGAATGACCTTGAGAAAGGAAGGATGCTGTTCGATAGCATACTCTATCTTTTCCATAATACTATCTATGGATTCCTTTTCATAATCTATTTTCAAAGGCTCTTTGATAATTAAAGATTGTAGTATTCCTCTCTTTTTAATCATCAACCCTTTTTTGTCAAAAGAACGCCGAAAACCGTCTATCACTATTGGAATCACCACGGGTTTGTAGTGCTTGATGATATGCGCCGTCCCTTTTCTTACGGGCTTAAAAGGCTTTGTAGTACCTTGAGGAAACGTGATGACCCAACCGTCATCAAGTGCTTTTCCAATATTGGAAATATCACTCATTTTTACTTGTCTTTGAATTTCTTGACCGTTTTCACGCCAAGTACGTTCTATGGATACTGAGCCTGCATAGGCAAGTATTCTTGGCAAAAGTCCAGAACTCATGGTCTCTTTCGCTGCAACATAATAAATGTTCAACTTGGGATTCCACAGATATCCTACATTTTTAATACTATCTATCCTTCCGCTGAGACTGGCGTTAAAGACATGAAACATAGCGACCACATCTGCAAAATAGGTTTGGTGATTCGAGATAAAAAGTACATTTTTTTCAGGAAGTTCTTTGATGATTTCAGAGCCTTCAATTTTAAGCTGGTTAAATCCTCTATAACGGCGGTGCGTCATAAAACCCAAATATCGAATCAACCATTTTTTTAAAATTAAATAATGACCAAAGGGGTTTTTCTTAAGCATTAGCAGTTCAAGTTAGATGCATTTAAAGATAGAATTAATTCGTACTCAGAGCCGCTAAAAAAACTTTAAATTCTGTTAAAATCATTGCAGTCGCTCCCCAAATCATATGGCCTTGATAAAAATAGCAAGGTACGGGGCTTCCTTGGAGGGGTCCCTGGGTCAATTTTCTTTGTTCTATTTCTAGCTCCATAAGCTTAAACAAAGGAAGTTCAATATGTGATGCGACTTCTCTCGTGTCAGGAAAAAAATCAGGATCTTGAGGATCATACGTGATAAAAGGACTTACCAAAAAATTACTGGGTGGAATATACAAAGGGGTCAATGGAATTAACTTCGCAACGGCCTCCAAGGAAACCCCTAACTCTTCTCTACATTCCCTAAGTGCTGTTTCTTCCAATGAGGCATCTGACAATTCTGATTTACCCCCAGGAAAGCTTATTTGTCCGGAGTGGACACCCTGGTACTCTGATCTCTTGATCAGGGAAAGATACATTTGATCTCCTTTGGGATAGCAAAAGAGTAAAACAGCTGCTCTTTTCGCGTTTTTAGTATAGACCGACGCTGGTGGCATCTCGTTTCTTCGGTGGAGAGGAGCAGCCAACAATTGTGCGCTTATCCCTGGTAATGAGAAATCATTTACTTTTGAAAAGGAATCAATAAAAGTTTTATAATTCATGATCCGTACAAAATTACTCATATTCTCTGTGGTCTCCCTCCTCCTTTTCAATGAATGTGGTTCAGAAAATGGAAAGAAGAAAGCCCTGTCTGACAGAGAAAAAAACACTGAGAATACAATTCAATCCTCAGGTACTAAAGACACTCCCGTTGAAAAGAACAACGAAATAAAAAAAGAAGAGATCAAAGAAGAAGCCATTCTGCTGAACGATCAAAACGCAATTCCTTTTTTCTTTGACTACCAAAAACAAAATCTTGAAGACAAGGTGCGAATTACGACTCGATTTGGAAATATAGACCTCCAGTTATTTAAAAACACACCCTACCACAGAGCAAATTTTATCTATCTGACCAAAAAAGGATATTTCAATGGAACTACTTTTCACCGTGTGGTTCCCGGATTTATTATTCAAGGAGGAAACTCGGATCGTATGGAAATCGCTAAAAAAAGAGCGGAAATTGGTAAATATCTACTCCCTCCCGATACCCGCAAAGGATACAAACATCACAGAGGGGTCATTTCAATGCCAAGTAGTGAAATTGAAAACCCGCATAAGTTGGCATCTCCTTATGAATTTTTCATCGTACAACAAGCCCCAGGAGCCTATCATCTTGACGGATCGTACACGGTCTTTGGTAAAGTCATAGCGGGGATGGAAGTTGTTGATGAAATCAATAAACAACGGATCGATAACCGGGAAGCACCATTGACGAATGTGATTATGGAAGTATCTATTTTGCAATAATTTTTCCTTATACTACTGCTGTTTTATAAATGAAAAATATTGATTAATTTGAGGTAATATAAATTTTTCTTATTATATTTAAAAAAATAATAGGAAAATGACTTTAACTCAGCTCATCTACACCCTTGCAGTTGCTGAAAAGGGCAACTTTACTCTAGCAGCAGAAACGTGCTTTGTCACACAGCCTACCCTAAGTATGCAGGTTCAAAAGCTGGAAGGAGAGTTGGGAGTAAAACTTTTTAACAGGAACACCAAACCCATTGCCCTGACACCCGTAGGAAGCAAAATTCTTAAACAAGCCCGAATTATTGTTGATGAAGCCAAACGAATGAAAGATGTCGTATCTATGGAGAAAGGAGAAATTAAAGGGGATTTTTCATTGGGAATTATTCCTACTGTTATGCCTACCCTACTCCCGTTATTTCTACAAACTTTTATCAAAAAATATCCTGGAGTCAATTTAAAAATCGAAGACTTAACTACTACCTCTATAATTAATCGTATCGTTGAAGGTAAGCTAGATGCGGGAATTTTAGCAACTCCACTAGAAAATCCCAAAATCATTGAAAAGCCCTTGTACTACGAACCTTTTTTCGGCTACATCCCGAAATCACATCCTTTATCTAAATTGGAAAAAATCACTCCAGAGGACATTGAAAACATGGAAGTATTAGTTTTGGAAGACGGACATTGCTTTAGAAATCATGTTTTAAAATTGTGCAAAACCACAAACATTTCAAAATCTTTTAACTTAAAGAGTGGTAGTTTTGAAACCCTGATCCAATTGACCAATGAAGGCCCTTGGATGACAATCCTACCCTATCTGCAAACGCGAACACTTTCCCAGGAAAACAAGAAAAAATTAAAGAGTTTTGAAGATCCAGCACCAGCAAGAGAAATCAGCTTGGTTTCCAGTAAAAGTCAATTGAAATTACCCATTATAGAAGCGCTGTCCAAGACTATAGAAGGAATTGTCAGAGGTGCTATAAAATTTGATAACATTCAACTAATCTCTCCGTATTAGGATACTTTAAAGAGAATAAACGGCGGACTGCAAATCGGACCGATGCGTTACAAAATCAGTTATCCATCTTCTCAATAAAATCTGATCCCGAGGAGGCAAAAAGGTATAGGCCTTTCTTAATTCTTTTGAAAACAAACGAACGTCAAAACTTACTTTTTGAAGGATTTGTTGATAATATTTTAGGCTTTTGGACATGATTAAGATTTAAAATAGGATCCTAAATTAAATACATTAATTCACAGATAATGTTGTAGAAATGTTAAAAAATAAAAACACTATTATGTAATACATAGTTCTATCTTTTGTTTATATATTTGCAATGCATAGATAGCGACAAATGAAAATTGAAAATACAACAGCACAGATGCGAAAAGGGGTTTTAGAATTCTGCATTCTATCCTTGATCTCTGGGGGTGACTTGTATACCTCTGAAATCCTTGAAGCATTAAAAAAAGGAAAGATGTTGGTGGTCGAAGGAACTGTTTATCCATTACTTACCCGACTAAAGAATGCCAATTTATTAAACTACCGTTGGGAGGAATCCACCTCTGGACCTCCGCGGAAATACTATTCCATCACCAAAGAGGGGGAGGCATTTCTTGCCGAGCTCCAAATTGTTTGGAGCGAATTTAATGTAGCTGTAAATCTATTGTCTCAAAAAAAACCTCATGAATAAAACAATCAATATTAACCTAGCCAGTACCTTTTTTCACATCGATGAAAATGTTTATAACCTGCTAAAGTCATATTAAAATAAGCTCGAAAAAGCCTTTACCAAATCTCAAGGTAAAGAGGAAATTCTCAGAGATGTAGAAGTTCGAATTGCAGAATCGTTCCAAGAGCGCAAAAAAAATTCGGACTACGTCATCACTGTAGAAGATGTAGAAGAAGTCATCAAAATCTTAGGACAGCCCCAAGATTTTATTACAGAAGAAGAAGCAGAGAATGAAACTCAAACCCAAACCGTATAAAAAAATTATTTCGCGATCCCGATGACAAGTACATCGGTGGAGTCGCTTCAGGAATGGGATATTATTTCGGAATTGACACGACATGGATTCGTCTTTTGTGGCTTTTGTTTGAACTTTTTTCAGCAGGTACAATCATTCTTATTTACATTGTTTTGTGGATACTCATTCCTGAGGCAAAAACAACTGCTGACAAACTCAGCATGAAAGGAGAACCTGTCAATATTGCAACTATTGAAAAAAAAATTCGAGAGGAATTTGAAAAAGTCTCTTCAAAAATTAAAGACATTGATTATGAAGAAGTAAAGACTTCATTAAAAAAAAATCCATAACGTCTTTCAATTTTTTAGAAAACGTCCTAAGACTAATCCTTAAAATTTTTGGGGTTGTTTTTTTGATTGTCTCCACCTTGGGTATTTTTGGATTGCTCGCAGGACTGATCGTGTTCATTCTATTTGGAACCCTAGAGTGGCCCTTCAACTTTTATTTTAATTTTTTTGAATTCAACCCTTAGCTTGGCGCTGATCACAGCCACATTTCTGCTTATTTTTATCCCCTTTCTTTTTCTTTTTTCGCTAGGCATACGCCTGTTGAATAGAAAAGGCACCCCCTTGGGTACAGTTAGCCGGTTTATCTTATTGGGACTATGGTTTGTGGCACTTATAAGTTTACTCTTCTTTGGAGTCTTCGAATTGCGTAGTCACAGAGTTTCTGCAATCAAAACTGAAAAACACGAATTGAATCTCTCCGAAACCGACACACTCGCTATTTTGCTTCGCGATACTTCTAAAGCCGATGAGAAGACCCTTTGGGAATTTGACCGATCTGAAATATTCGCGGACGAACAGGGGGAACACTGGTGGGTAGGAAAGAACTTTAAAATGAATATTCTCAAAAGCAATACCTCTACTTCGTTTTTAGAAATCAAATACGAAGCAGATGTTCCAAAGATGAAAAAAGCACAAAAAAATACCGAAGAAATCCTTTATGCTTATCAGCAAGAAGGAAATCAACTCAGCTTAGATCCTATGTGGAAAGTACAAACCTCAACCCGCTTTCAAAATCAATCGGTTCAATTACAACTGTATTTAAAAGAAGGACAAGTTGTTGATTTAGACGAAAATCTCAAGGAAATCTTGTCTTATCCTGTAAAGAATGATCAAAACTTTCGAAGTAGCCATACCGCAGGCAAACTTTGGAAAATGGGAGGTGACGTATTGGAATGTCTCAATTGTGAAGCGGATAAAAGTAGTCTTAGGATTCAATACAAATCTAAAAAGGGAGAGGACAAACTCCATCTCAATGTAGATTCTAAAGGAGCTAATCTTAAAACACAATAAAATTTTAAGAAAGACAGCTAGGGGTTTGTTGTCAATCGATTAAATGTTATATTTGCGCTCACTTTTCGGGGTGTAGCGTAGCCCGGTCATCGCGCCTGCTTTGGGAGCAGGAGGTCGCAGGTTCGAATCCTGCCACCCCGACTAAGATATATCACATTGGGATGTAAATGAATTGTCATCGCATCCCAAACACGAGTACTCAAATTTAATTCGGGATGTGGCGCAGCCTGGTAGCGCACACGCATGGGGTGCGTGGGGTCGCAGGTTCAAATCCTGTCATCCCGACTTATTTTTAAAGTCGTTTTAAGGAAGTGCTATTCTTCCAACTCTCCAAGAGTCACAGTGAAAGATTCAAAAATCCCGTTGGTTTTCCATTTCAATAAGGAAAAAATCTAATTGAAATAAATACTTTTTTAAAGCCGTAAATACGCTTTGGAAAAACTTTTCTTGTTTGTCCAAAAAATAATTTACATTTAAAAATGAATAAATCGCTTCTCCTCCTACTGAGCTATCTACTCTTGGCGTCTTCCTGTACGAACCCTCGCATGATAGCCACTTTTCAAACCTCTGAATTTAAAATTAGTATTGATAACAAGGGTTTGGTCAACGAACTTTTATCTGTAAAAACAGGCAAAAACCATCTTGCTTTAGATACTATCAGTCCCCTACTTGCTCTGCGATCTAAAGGAAAGTGGCTGTATGCAGAAAGGGCAAGCTTTACTGAAGGGTATTTGGAAATTCAATTTGAAAATGACCACACAGCTGTAGTTGCTGTAGTTCAGAAAGAGACCCACATCAATTTTGAATTGCTTTCCCTGACCCAAAACGATCGTGTCGATTTAATTCAGTGGGGACCTTACCAAACAAGTATTTACAAAACCATAGGAGAAACGGTTGGAGTAGTTCGTGATGATGGATTTGCTGTTGGAATTCAATCATTAAACATCAAAACCCTAGGGGGATATCCCTGGAATGAAAGTGATCGTATGCCTGCTTTTGATATTTTTAAAGAAGGAAATTTAATTGACATGCATCCCAATTCCGACGGGAGTGTTTTATATCGTGTTGAGGCGGCCAAACCTACGAAATTCGGAAGCAGTCTTCAGGCTTACAGTAGGAACCGAACCGCAGAGCGGGTCATCAGTGATTTTAAACTAGAAAAAATTATTGCTCCCCCCTATGAGGATGGAGGTGTGATAGGATCTAAAATTGCCCTTTTTGGTGCTCCAGTATCAGAAGCTCTAGACTATCTTGGAAAAATTGAACGTGCTGAGGGACTTCCCCACCCCCAAATTGACGGTGAGTGGGGCAAAACTTCACCAAAAGCCAACGCCGCCTACTTGATTACTTCGTTTACCGAAAAAACAATTGATGAAGCCCTTGCATTAACAAAAAAAGCCGGACTAAACTACTTGTACCATTACGGTGAAACATTTAAAAGCTGGGGGCATTTTGAGTTGAATAAAAATGAATTTCCAAATGGAATTCAAGGATTGAAAAACTGTGTAGAAAAAGCAGAAAAACAGGGAATCAAGCTTGGAACTCATTGTTTATCAAATTTTATTTCAACAAACGATCCCTATGTCACTCCAATCCCTGATCAAAGACTTGCCAAAGCAGGACGTTCGCTAATCACTGAAGCAATTGATGCAAAAGCGATGGAAATTCCCATTGCTTCCCCAGACTTTTTTAATGCGATAGAAAACAATAACCTGAAAACAGTGCAGGTTGGAGAAGAATTGATTCGCTACAGCAAGGTTTCTGAAAGTGCTCCTTGGAAACTTCTGGATTGTCAACGAGGAGCGTTCAACACCCGCCCTAGCTCGCATGACAAAGGAGACGAAATTTCAAAACTCTTAGACCATGCCTATAAAGTATTCTTGACTGATGCAGGACTGACCATAGAACTGTCCGAACGCTTAGCTGAATTGTACAACAAAACAGGGATGCGCCAGATCTCCTTTGATGGATTGGAAGGCAACCGATCTACAGGCCTGGGAACCTACGGAGAATCACTAATGCCATATACTTGGTACAACAACTTGAAGCCTTCCCTAAAAGAACACCTCATCATCGATGCGAGTCGGACCACACATTTTTTCTGGCATATTTATTCGCGAATGAATTGGGGAGAACCTTGGTATGCCGGGTTTCGTGAAAGTCAAACCGAATACCGCTTTAACAACCAAGCTTATTTTCAAAGAAACTTCATGCCCGGTATGTTAGGGTGGTTTCGAATGACCGCTACAACCAGCAATGAAGACATCGAATGGATGCTGGCGCGCGCCGCAGGTTACAATGCTGGCTATGCACTAGTAGCTGACCCTAAAAGCATCACCCAAAACAAAAATTCAGACCGGATTTTGGAGTTGATCGGAGATTGGGAAAAATTGCGCATTTCCAATAGCTTTAGTGACGCTCAACAAGAAATCATGCGAGACAATTCTAAAGAATTTTCCATTGAAAAAGCAGGAGGAAATACTTGGGATTGGTGGGAAGTACACTCCTCCATCTTTACCCATACTAAAAAAGTAAGACAACCTGGGGAGCCGTTATACTCTACTTTTATTTTTGAAAATCCTGAAAAAGTACAAGCTTTACATTTTGTGATGACAGCTGTAGATAGCGACATAAGCCATCTTTCTCTTGAACTCAACGGCTACAAGGAAATACAGCTTCCAATAACTTTGAAAAAAGGACAGATTCTTAAGTATACAGGAAACTATGAAGCTACGCTATACAATTCCAATTGGCAACAGCTAAAAAGAATTAAGATGAATCCCGCTGACTTCAAGCTTTCTTCTGGGGTTAACACCCTGAGTGTAGATTGTCGTTTTGAAAAGGCATCAAAAGAAGCGGCCCTTAAACTGGAAACCCGAACTCAAGGTGAAAAAACGAAAGTAGTATTGCGTGATTAATTCCAATTTCACTCTTATTAAAGTTTTGAAACATAAAGAAGGGCTACTGTCTATTTTTTATCTTTTAAATTTAGTATGTTAGTGAAAATTTTACAAAAAAAACAAATGTACCTATCCATGAAACAAATCTCCCTACTAATCGCTTTTACACTGGTCATTCAACTGGGTTGCGCTCAGGAAAATCTTCCTATGATTGAAACCCCTACAGAAACCAACTATTCTTACGAGGTAGTTGTCGATGGTCTTGAAATTCCATGGGGGATGGCCTTCATCAGTACAGAGGAACTCTTGATTACCGAAAAGTCGGGTACCCTATACCGTGTCAAAGAGGGACAAAAAACAATTATCAATGGACTTCCAGAAATTTATACACGAGGTCAGGGAGGACTTTTAGATGTGGCACTTCATCCCAATTTTTCAGAAAACAAGATCATCTATATGACCCTGGGTGCCAATGTTGAAAAAGATGACAAAGGAGGAAACACTGCGTTGTACTGTGCCACCCTAAACGGAACGGAACTGAGCGATGTTAAATTACTTTACAAAGCCGCTCCCAATTCTAAAAAGGGACAACACTTTGGTTCTCGAATCGTTTTTGACCAAGAGGGGCATGTGTATTTTGGAGTGGGTGACAGAGGAAATCGAGATGTAAACCCACAAGATCTTGCCCGAGACGGTGGCAAGGTGTACAGATTCAATCTGGATGGATCCATTCCCGAAGACAATCCTTTTGTAAACGAAGCAGGAGCCAAAAAAGCTGTTTTTTCTTATGGACACCGAAATCCACAAGGCATGGTTGTCCATCCCAAAACGGGTCAAGTATGGGAAAATGAACACGGTCCTCAGGGTGGTGATGAAATCAACATCATTAAAAAGGGCGTCAACTACGGATGGCCTAAAATCACCTATGGAATCAACTACAGCGGAACCCCAATAACAGACAAAACCTCCGCGCCTAATATGGAACAACCCTTTTATTATTGGGTTCCCTCTATTGCTCCCAGTGGTATGGCCTTTTCGACCTCTGGTGTTTATAAAGAGTGGAAAGACAATCTGTTTGTAGGTTCTCTGAAATTCGAATATTTGGAACGCCTGGTGATTCAAAACAACAAAGTAGTCAAAAGAGAAAAAGTTTTGGATAAGATTGGGAGAGTACGCAATGTGGTAGAAGGTCCTGACGGATATTTATACCTAGGTGTGGAAGGAAAAGGGATAGTAAAAATCGTTCCTACCTCATGAGACTCTTTACTTTTTTGTATTGTTTAGCAGTAGCTGTTTTTTCAACCCACTTAAAACCACAAAAGAGCAAGGCAGAAAGTATTGCCGCAGGGAAGGAAATCTATCAAGACTTTTGTGTCCAATGCCATTTATCCAATGGAGAAGGCGTCTCGGGAGTCTTCCCACCGCTCAAAGCGTCCGATTACCTGTTTGAAAACATCAACCGTTCCATCGCTGGAATTAAATACGGATTAAAAGGAGAAATTACGGTCAACGATGAAATTTATGATGGGGTGATGGCAAACCAAGGTTTGGAAGAAGAGGAAATCGCGGATGTGATGAACTATATTTTAAACCAGTGGGGAAATCAGTCTGAGGAGTTTATTACTCCCCAACAGGTTGCTGCAGTTCCTAAGTCGATATTACAAAAATGAAAGAACGTTCGAACTGGAATAAGCTTAAATCAATAAAACGCACCTACCTTCTCTACGGCGGTATCCTGATGGGCTTTCTAATTTGGATGCTTTTTATCGATACCCACTCTTGGACTCTTCATTCCGAACTCAACCGAGAAATCGAGAAACTAGAACTAGAAAAAAAAGCCCTCAAAGCTGTCATTGAAGAGGACGAGAAAATGATTGACCAACTGCAAAACAGAGACAGCTTGGAACGTTTTGCAAGAGAACAGTACGGGCATAAAAAAGAAAATGAAACTGTGTTTATCATTGAAACTCAGGATTCGATTGACGTTCCTTAGTACAACTAGGCTTGGAGACCAAACTCTAAGAAATGGATAAGAGAATCTTTTTCTAAGGACTTAAATAATTGTATTTTTAGGCGTTTTTATTAGTCAAATTAATGGGCAAAATCATAGCAATTGCAAACCAAAAAGGAGGGGTTGGAAAAACCACCACAGCAGTCAATCTAGCTGCAGCCTTAGGAATCTTAGAAAAAAAGATCCTTTTGATCGATGCCGATCCTCAGGCGAATGCTACTTCGGGATTGGGTGTGGAGCTCAGCGATATTACCAAAGGAACCTACCAACTTTTAAACCATAGTGTAGAAGCTGGAGAAACTTTTCTTAAAACAAAAAGTGTCAATGTAGATTTGATTCCTTCCCACATTGATTTGGTCGCTTCTGAAATTGAATTAGTCGATCAAAAAGAAAGAGAATACCGATTAAAAAAAGCCCTAAAAGAGATAGAAAAAGAGTATGACTTTATTCTTATCGACTGTGCTCCTTCATTGGGATTAATCACCTTAAACGCTTTAGTTGCCGCCCATGCTGTGATCATTCCCATTCAATGTGAATACTTTGCTCTAGAAGGTTTGGGAAAACTTTTAAACACCATCAAAAGTGTCCAAAAAATTCACAACGAAGAGTTGGATATCGAAGGGCTTTTACTCACCATGTACGACACCCGTCTTCGTCTGTCCAATCAAGTGGTAGAAGAAGTGAAAAAACACTTTGGGAAAATGGTTTTTAAAACCATTATCCAGAGAAATATCAGGCTGAGTGAGGCTCCTAGTTTTGGAGAAGACATCATCACCTACGATGCGTCAAGTAGAGGGGCCAAAAGCTACTTGTCTTTAGGAAGTGAAATCATTAAAAGAAATAAATAGAAGGAATGGCAAAATCAAATCGAAAGCAAGTTCTAGGAAGAGGTCTTTCTGCCTTACTCAATGATCCCGACCACAACATCGATTCTGCTGAAGATAAAAATGCAGCGCAAGTCATTGGCAATATCATTGATTTACCTCTGGAAAACATTAGTACCAATCCCTTTCAACCTCGGACACACTTTAATGAAGACGCCCTTAAAGAACTCAGTAGTTCCATTAAAGAACTAGGAGTGATACAACCGGTTACGGTTCGAAAAATGAAAGGAGATCAATACCAGCTGGTCTCTGGAGAACGTCGCTTACGTGCCTCAAAAATGGTAGGAATATCAAAAATACCAGCCTATGTGCGTCTTGCTAACGACCAGGAATCCTTAGAAATGGCTTTGGTAGAGAACATACAAAGACAAGATCTAGATCCCATTGAGATTGGTTTGTCTTACCAACGTCTTATCGAGGAAATCAATTTAACGCAAGACCAGCTGAGTGAACGCGTAGGTAAAAAACGGTCTACCATCACCAACTACATGAGGTTGTTAAAATTAGACCCAATCATCCAAACCGGGATCAGGGATCAATTTATTACTATGGGACACGGACGTGCGCTAGTCAATGTAGAAGACCCCAAAACACAATTGGATTTGTACAAACAAATCGTAAAAAAAGGGCTTTCTGTTCGTGCTGTTGAAGTTCTAGTGCGCCAACTTAAAAACCCGAAAGTCTCGCCTTCCTCCTACGCCTCCCCTTTTATCAAAGAAGCAGCTGCCGATTTAGAAACTTTTTTTGAAACCCCTGTTACAGTAGCTGTAAATGACCAAGGAAAAGGTGTGTTAAAAATCGCTTTTGACTCGCAAGAAAAACTGCAACACATTTTAAACAAAATTAAAAGTGAAGGCTAAACAACTTGGCTTACTACTGTTCCTTCTGCTTTGCATCCCGATCTTTGCTCAGGAAGAAGAGCCTAGTGATTTTATCGCTCCTGACAGTTTGAAAATCAATCCCAAATACTCCCCAAGAATTCAGCGTTTGATTAATGATCCTCTAACCCCTTCTAAAGCAGCTTTTTATTCAGCTGTAGTACCCGGCTTGGGACAAGCCTATTTAGGAAAAGCATGGAAAGTTCCTATAATTTATGCCGCTATAGGGGCCTCCTTGTATTATTACGACCAAAACAACAAGATCATGAATTCCTACAGAACTGCTTATAAAAGAAGACTCAACGGATTTTTTGATGATGAATTTTTAGAAAAGGCCATCCCAATAGAAACAGAACAACTTTTAATTGGTATAGAATTTCACAAAAACTATAGAGACATCGCCATTGTTCTGGCTGCAGCGGCATACATGCTCAATATCTTGGAAGCTAACGTAAGTGCGCATTTACTCCAATTCAATGTGAGTGAAGATTTATCTGTAACACCCAACATTATTGTAGATCAAGAGATCCGAGGCATTCGCTTGGCTCTAAAATTTTAAAAAAACTATGAAAATTGCACTACTGGGTTATGGACGAATGGGAAAAACAATAGCTTCCTATGCACAACAACGAAATCATAAAATCGTATATATTCTCGATAAAGAGCAGGAAGAAGGCTCTCTTTCCGAAGCGGATGTCGCGATCAATTTCAGTGTCCCCGAAGCTGCAGTTTCCAATATTAAAGCGGCTTTGGAACAAAAAATCCCCGTAGTCTCAGGAACGACAGGATGGTTAGAAAAATATGAGGAAGTCGTAACTTTTTGTAAAACACAGCAAAGTGCTTTTTTATACGCTTCAAATTTTAGCATTGGAGTAAATTTATTTTTTAAAATCAATCAGTTTGTTGCTCAGTTAATGCATCCTCACCAAAGTGCTTATCAAACGGAAATCCAAGAAATTCATCACATCCATAAGTTGGACGCCCCCAGTGGTACAGCCATCACCATTGCAGAGGGAATTATAAAGGAAACGGACTACACGGGTTGGGAACTCGACAACGCTTCCCAAGGAACGCTTCCCATAGAGGCGCTAAGGGAAGGAGAAGTTCCGGGCACACACACAGTCCATTATCGTTCCGAAATCGACCAAATCAGTATCAAGCACGAAGCTTATAAAAGAGACGGATTTGCCCTAGGTGCTGTCATTGCCGCGGAATGGTTGGCTGGAAAAGAAGGGATTTTCAGCATGGATGATGTTCTAAAAATTTCATAATTCTCATTTGATTTTACCCGATACCCTTATCTTTGAAAAAAACACAGCATGACAACTACTGAGTGGATTTTATTCTTTTTTGCCCTCCAAGGAGTTCATTTTTTAGGAACCTGGAAACTCTATAAAGCTGCAGGATTTCAGGCATGGCATGCTGCCGTACCCATTTACAACGCTTTTATTTTAATGAAAATCATCAAGCGTCCCGCTTGGTGGGTCATTTTACTATTTATCCCAACCATCAACTTGATTCTCTTTGGTGTGATCTGGGTAGAGACCCTCCGTAGTTTTGGGAAAAACTCAACAAAAGAAACCGCCTTGGTCTTACTTACTTTTGGGCTCTATATCTATACGGTAAATTACAATGCCAATCCTAAGCATCAACCGGATCGCAGTCTACGTCCAAAGACTGGATTTGGGGAAACGGTAAGCTCCATTCTTTTTGCGGTAGTCGCCGCAACCCTCGTTCACAACTATTTTATCCAGCCGTATATCATCCCTACAGGCTCTTTGGAAAAATCTTTGTTAATAGGGGATTTCCTTTTTGTGAGTAAATTCCATTACGGGGCTCGAGCTCCCATGACCGCAGTATCGGTTCCCATGGTGCATGACACTGTACCCGGTTTGAAAATCCGTTCCTACCTCAAAAAACCTCAGTTCCCTTATCTGAGATTGCCTGGATTGCAAAAAATTAATCGAAATGAAATCGTAGTATTCAGCTGGCCCGCAGATACGGTACGTCAGTTTTTTGTTCGTGAAAAGCGCGTGGACAAGCCCATCGATAAAAAATCAAACTACGTAAAACGGTGTGTTGGAATTCCAGGAGATACATTAGAAATCATTGACGGTTTTGTGCATACTAATGGATCCAAAAACCAACTTCCCGATCGGGCACGGGTCCAATACACTCATTTTGCCTATTCTCAAAAAGGCGTTTCCTCTCGGAAATTACTTGCAGAAGGCTTTTCAGATTTTAATCGAACCTATAAAATTGATAACATTACAGAAAGTAGCTATCAGCAAATAATACCCTACATCATTGGAAGAATGGGAAACACTATAGAAGACTTTCGCGTAATAACGACTGCAAAAGGGCTTCCAACGGATGTAATTCGTAAAACTGGGCTTCGTGTAAGTGAAATTTTGGAACTAAAAAAAGAAATGACCCTTACTCTAGACGAAGCAACAGCGATGAGAAAAGTCCCTGAAATAGACAGTGTAGTACGCAGGTTCAGTAAAAAGAACGTTCCCAACGAAGCTTTCTTTCCAAATAAAATTCCCTTTGACTGGAATGAAGACAACTTTGGACCGCTTGTCATCCCTAAAAAAGGAATGACTGTGAATCTCAACAAAGAAAACCTTCCCCTTTACAAAAAAATTATTGCCGAATATGAGGCAAATGATTTAGAAACGAGTCCATCAGAGATTCGTATCAATGGGAATCCGACTGACCAATATACTTTTAAAAAGAATTATTATTGGATGATGGGAGATAACCGACATAAATCTGAGGACAGTAGATTTTGGGGATTTGTCCCTGATGATCATATTGTAGGTAAGCCCATCTTTATCTGGTTTAGTATCAAAGGAATTAACGATGGAATCAAAAACTGGAGTATCCGTTGGGATCGGGTGTTTACTACTGTAGGAGGCTCTGGAGAACGAACTTCCTATTTCCCTTACTTCGTAGGCTTTTTAGTGGTCCGGCAGGGTGTTTTTTTTTACAGAAGAAGAAAAAAAAATAAAACAGCGGCATGATTCCGACTGTTTGCCCGGCCTATCTTCCTAATGTGAAGTACTGTGCTTGGATCGTCCAACAGCAAAAAATTTATTTCTCTGGATCTACTACTTACCAAAAACAAACCTTTAGAAACCGAACTGAAATTTATGGGGCTAACGGAAAACTGAAGCTAACCGTACCCATTCGTCATACCCATGGAGGTGTCAAATCTTTAGATAAAGAGGTCTGTATCGCCTATGATATGGACTGGCAAAAACAACATTGGAAATCGATTTGTGCTGCCTATCGCTCTGCTCCCTACTTTGAATTTTATGAGGCCGATTTAGAATCTTTTTATCAAGAAAAAAAAGTCTTGTTATTTGACTTCAACCTCAGCCTGCTCACTCAGATTATGGCTTTATTGGATCTGTCGTTTTCTTATGAAATTGTATGTTGGAATCCCGATAAACAAAAACGTATGGACCATCTTATCCTAGCCAAATCTCAAGAGGCTGAAAACTTTGATACCTATACTCAGGTTTTCGGAACAAAGTTTGGCTTTATACCCAACCTAAGTATTCTCGACGTTTTGTTCAATCTAGGACCCAACAGCGGTGCTTATTTAAAAAAAGTCTTCGAGTAAATCAATTAACGCCAACTCAAAAGAGCTGAAATAGGTTTGTGATCTGAAAGCACAATATCATGAGTTTTAAAATCAATAATCTTAAAGTTTGGTGCGGTCAGTATGTAATCAATCCGGAAAGGGAAAAAAGAAAACTGATGGGTAGCACCGAAACCTTTTCCTTTTTGTTTGAATGCATCTACTCGAGCGGAAGCAAGTGTTTTATAACTTTTAGAAAACGAATTGTTATTCAAGTCGGTACAGAGGATTTCAGGAAAACGATTGGTAGAGGCTAACGTCTCAAATTGTGCCACTTGCTTTTTCTGTAGTTCAAAGACACGTTTTATTTTTGTATTAAATTTCTTTGAATATTCCGGAGAAAAAAGTGTGTCTTTCGAATCGATTCGCAAGGACTCAAAATGAATATTATAAAGCCTGAGCGTGTCTTTTTTCCAAATCAAATCGCTTTGCATTCCTCCATTTTGAGAAGCTTTAAATGTAATTTTTTTGGAATTCAAAATGGGATATTTTGAAATGATACAAGACCCAATCCGACCGTTTGATACATAGGGTGAAAATACCTGGTAGGGATATTCCTTAAAAAGGGGGGCATTGTCTTTGGCATATTCTTGAAAGCAAACCACGTCGGGGGCTGTAGTCTTTACAAAATTGGCAATCGCCATAGGGATGTCTTCGACATCCAGCAAGTTAAAACGATTGAAGGAACGCACGTTATAACTCATCACATGGAGTCCTTTTGAGGTTATAATTCCTTTCGACTTAAATTGATACAACAATTGCCAGGATTCAAAGCTCCAAGCAAAGGCAATCAAAAAAAGAAGAGCAGGCCATTTCAATCGTAGCGTCCAGAAAACAAAAAAAATAAAATTGATCAGACACAATAAAGGAACACCCAAAGACAGAATTGGAATTTCTAGCCCCAGGCCCAGCACATCCATTGTCATTAGTTGGAGCAAAAGCAAAAATAGGTTTAGTGCAAAAGCGAGACGGGTCAAAAACGATTTGCGCTTCTTCATCTATCCCTACTTTTTCCCGGCACGAAAAAGAAACTCTTTCTCTTCTTTGGTAAGACTTTCGTAGCCCGAAGCACTGATTTTATCTAGAATCTCATCGATGCGTTTCTGAAAATTACTATCCTTCTGAGTTGAACTGTCTTGAGCTTTTGTGTTGGAGGTGTTTCTATAGACGGTTTTTAGTGAAGACTTTTTCTTAAAGATTTTCAAAATGGAATCCACAAAACGTTCAAAAGGGACACCAATATCCGTTCCTTTATTTAATCGTTGCACATAGAAAAACCCTAAGGCGGCTCCCCCTATATGGGCCAAGTGACCTCCAGGGTTACCGTAGGGGATTTGAATCACATCTAGAAGTACAAAAGCAAGACCTAGATACCGTAGTTTTACATTAAATAAAATAAGACGCACCTCTAGGTCTGGGGAGTATGTGGACATAAAAATCAATACCGCCATGACCCCTGCAGAAGCCCCGATCATCATCGGGGAACTGTTTTGAAACGCGGGAAACAAAGCATAGCTGGCCATAAATGTGGAGCCCCCAATAAGTACACCCAAGAAGTATACATTAAAAAAAGTTTTTATTTGAAATAAATTTAAAAACAATCGAGAAGCAAAGAAAAGCAGGTACATGTTCCAAAACAGATGAAAAAATCCTGAATGTAAAAAGCTATACGTCACTAAGGTCCAAGGTTTAAAAAGTAAGTCACCCCAAGACGAGGAAAGTTCAAACCAGCCGAGAAACATCCCCGAAGGAATATTGAATAAAAACAAAAGGGTCTTTACGAACAAAGGCAACACAAAACAAGCGACATTGATCAAAATGAGTTTTTCTGCTCCATTTAATTGCTGAAGTCGATAACGGAGTTGCTCTGTAAAGGTCATAAATCCCAACGGTTTTTATCAAATTGATTCTTCTTCCAATACCACATCATAATCAATCCTGTGATAGCTCCCCCTACATGCGCAAAATGTGCAATAGGTCCGATGGAATAGGAAGTAAATCCAAAAAATAAATCCCCTAAAATCAGCAAAGGAACTAAGACTTTGGCCTTCACGGGTATGGGTGGAAAAAGTAACATCAGACGCGCGTTGGGAAAGAGAAAAGCAAAAGCCACTAAAACACCGTATAAAGCTCCAGAGGCACCAACCATCACTCCGTTAAATGCTGATAAACCCGAGACTAATTCGGCTCTACCGATGCGGTCTACCAAGGTATAAGAAAGATCACTGGTTAGAAAAAAACGACTTACTTCAGAAGCATTTAACCCCTCGGCAAGCAAAAGATCTGAAATACTACTAATTTGATAATAATAAAGAAGCAATTGTAAGGCTGCAGCACCAAAACCAGTGGACAAGTAAAAGAAAATAAATTTGTTTCTCCCCCACATTTGCTCGATAGGAGTTCCAAACATGTACAACCCAAACATATTAAAAAAGATATGACCCAAATCTCCATGCATAAACATATGTGTCAAGGGTTGCCAATACTGAAACTTCGGATTGGAAGGATAGTGTAGTGCAAACAAATCATAAACAACCTCTCCTAAGGAAAGCGAAGCGATAAAAAAAATGATATTAATAATCAAAAGATGCTTAACGGTCTCTGTGATGTTTCGCATTTAATTTAGTTTTTGTTCGATTTCACGCTTCTCTAAAGTAATAAAAATAGGCTTGTTGAAGGGAGAAACACTCGTTTCTTTACACCCAAAAAAATCATCGAGTAATACTTGCTGCTCTTCTACCTGAAGAGGCTCCCCTGTTTTAATTGCCAAGTTTTTCGCCATAGTTTTGGCAATTTGATCGGCCTGACTAAAGTGCGCTATGGATCGGTCTGTACTTTCGCCAGAGAGCAAATTTTCCAATAAAGACTCAATTTTAGTAGGGGGGCAATGCTCCGGACTTCCAAGCACCTGCAACACTTGATCTTTTTTCAATTCGATTTGAAATCCCAAGGCTTCTAGAATTTCATTCATTTGTTCGTACTCCAGTATTTGGGTGGGATTCAAGGACATCTCCAAGGGAAAAAGCAACTGCTGGCTCACTCCTTTTTTAGCTGTAATCGAACTTAAAAACTGTTCGTACAAGATCCGCTGATGGGCTCGGTTTTGGTCGATGAGTAACATACGGGTTTGTAAGGGACAAACAATGTACTTGTGAAACAACTGAAACAAACGCGTAGTTTGAGGAACATCAATCAAGGATTCCGCTGTCTCCTTTTCCAAAACAGGAGCATCGATTTGAATCCCAGAAAGTATCCCCTCCCACTCTTCTTTTTTGGGTTTTGAGATTGGGGCCGAGGAGCGAAAAGGATTGAAATTTGAATCCACTTCAATGGGAGGTGGTGTAGGTATCTTTTCTTTGAATGCATAGGGTACATCCAGGGCTGTATTTTGCTCAAAATCTAAGGTGGGCACCACCTGAAATACCCCCAAACTGTGCTTTACAGCAGAACGTAATATGGCGTAAACACTTTGTTCTTCCTCAAATTTAATTTCAGTTTTGGTAGGATGAATATTAATATCTATTGTTTTTGGGTCAACGGTTAAATACAAAAAATACCCTGGGTGATACCCGGGTTTTAATAAACCTTCAAAAGCACTACTGACCGCATGATGCAAAAAAGGACTTTTTATAAAACGGTTGTTCACAAAGAAAAATTGCTGGCCTCTCGTTTTTTTAGCAAATTCAGGTTTGAGCACAAACCCAGTTAGGGTGGCTAAGGAGGTTGTTTCTTCCGTAGGGACTAAGTTCGTATCCCATTTTGCTCCAAAAACGCCACTGATTCGTTTTCTCAATACGGCGGGAGGTAGATCAAATAATTCGCTACCATTGTTAAAAAACAAAAATTTAATTTCGGGGTGTGTAAGTGCTACCCGCTGGAATTCATCAATCACATGACGGAGTTCTACGGTGTCTGATTTTAGAAAATTTCTCCGGGCTGGTATGTTGTAAAACAAACTTTTAACAGCTATGGAAGTTCCCTTCGGCTGGGTGGATAAAGTCTGATCCACTACCTTACTCCCTTCGATTTTTAAACAATGAGAAACCTCATCAGCTTCGGTGCGTGTATGAGTTTCCACATTAGCAATTGCCGCGATAGAAGCCAAGGCCTCCCCCCGAAACCCCTTGGTGTTTAAGGCAAATAAATCTTCCGCTACGTTGATTTTTGAGGTGGCGTGTCGTTCGAAAGCCAAACGAATGTCCGTACTGTTCATCCCCATTCCGTCATCAATGACTTGAATTAAGGTTTTTCCAGCATTTTTGATTATGAGTTGGATCGTTTGTGCTTGTGCATCCACCGCATTTTCCAGGAGTTCTTTGACCACAGAGGCGGGACGTTGGATGACTTCTCCTGCTGCTATTTGGTTAGCTACGTGATCCGGTAAAAGCGCGATTCTAAAACTCATCAATTGGGTTGCATAAAAATGCTCAAATCAAAATCTAAAATATAAAGACAAACAAATACCAAAGCGAGGATGATGAGTAATAAACGCAAAGAGACAGAACGATTTTTTCGGGTTCGCATTTGCGTTCTCATTTCACTCCACTGCTGGCCAAAATCGTTACTGTTGTACGTATCCCGATATTTAGAAAACTTGGAGTCAAAATCATAGATGTTGCCTTGGTCTTTTCCCTTGTAATAGCGTGGTGTATAGTTGTACCGTCTGTTTTTACGAAGTTTGAATAGGTTTGATTTCAACATAACCCAAAGGTACAAGAAAGCGATTAACTGAAAAACTCTTGTACGAGAAAGTTATCCCTGTTTTGGCTTTAAATCAGCCATTTGGAGTGCAGCTACTGCGGCTTCTACTCCTTTATTGCCGTGTTTTCCTCCACTGCGATCTTGAGCTTGTTCCAGCGTATGATCCGTCAAAACACAAAAAATCACAGGAACAGCAGAATTCACATTTAAGTCTTTGATTCCCTGAGAAACCGCCTGACAGACAAAATCAAAGTGAGAGGTTTCTCCTTGAATCAAGCTACCGATAGCAATTACTGCATGTGGGTTCTCTAGCTGGGCTTTTTTAGCCCCATAAATTAGTTCAAAGCTTCCGGGGACCTTCCAAGTCTTGAGATTTTCGGGAAGAACACCAGATTGAATTAAAATTGTTTTCGCTCCCAGAAGAAGTGCTTCCGTAATCTTTTTATTCCATTCAGAAACCACTAAATGTATTTCGTAAGGGCTCCCATCGGGTAAAGCATCAGCATCGTATTCAGAAAGATTGCTTAATGCTGTAGCCATTTTATTGCAGTAAGGTTTCAAGTTTTGCTATTTGCACCGCAACTAAAGAAGCTTCATTCGACTCAGGAAATTCTTTTTCGATACGTTTTAGAAAAGACAAAGCTTGGCTGTTTTCGCCAATTTCTGAACCAATCATTGCCGCTTTGTACAAATACTTTGGGGTGCTGTAGTCGTTGTTATTGATTTTAGATGCAGCTACATAGTAGTCATAGGCGTCGTTAGGCTGTCCTAGCTGAACAAAGGCATCTCCAATGGCTCCTTTAGAAAGTGCACCTAACAGTATATCCTCTGAAGAAAATTTATCTAAATACTGAATCGCATTGGTGTAGTCTTTAAGATTTAAATAAGCCATTCCAGCGCTGTAAGTAGCCAATTTCGCTGCAGGTGTTCCTTTATAATTTGAAATGATGTCCAAAAACCCATACTTCCCTTCTCCTCCATTCAAAGCTCTTCGGTAGAGGGAGTCTCCATTCACGCTGTTTACGGCTAATTCAAAGTAGTATTGCGCTTGATTGAGCTCGCTTATCGCTTCTTGCGCTTTGGGTTTTGTAACAAAGTTTTGATATCCTAAGTACCCCAAAACACCCACGGCAACAACTCCAATTACAGTTAGAATAACATTTTGGTATTTGACTACCCATTCCTCAGTTCTAGAAGCCGTCGAATCTAAAGTCTCAAATACTTCAGCAGTTGTACTTTCTTCTATTACTTCTGTTTGTTTCGAAGGTGCGATTGACTTTTTTGCACCGCGTTTTTTGTATGTTGCCATTGAAAAATTATTAAGCGCCCAAAATTAGTCTTTTTATTCTAATTCAAAAAACCCTACGCTAGCTTCTAACTTATTATTTTTGTGTTCTATGTATTTAAAACAACTCAGCCTTACTCAATACAAGAACATTCGTTCCAAAACATTTGATTTTAATCCTAAAATAAATTGTTTTGTAGGGGATAACGGCAAAGGAAAATCAAACATCCTCGATGCCATCTACCATCTCGCGTTTGGGAAGAGTTACTTCAATCCCATCGCTTCGCAAAACATTCAGTTAGGAGAAGACTTTTTTGTTGTTGAGGGTCGCTATGAAAGGGAGGAACGGGAAGAAAAAATTGTTTGTTCACTTAAAAAAGGACAAAAAAAAGTGATGAAACGCAATGGTAAAGTTTATGAAAAGTTATCTGATCATATTGGACTTATCCCGACGGTCATCATTTCGCCTGCAGATCGAGATCTAATTGCAGAGGGAAGCAGTACGCGAAGAAAATTTATGGATGGGGTCATCGGACAAACGGATGCCGTATTTCTTCAAAATTTAATAGAGTACCATAGAATTCTTTCACAGCGCAATGCCTTACTCAAGTTTTTTGCCTTAAACAACACTTTTGAATCCGACACCTTAGCGGTTTACAATGATCAACTCTCCCAGCGCAGTACCGCTCTTTATGAAAAACGAAAGGCATTTATGGAAACGTTTATTCCTGTTTTCAATACACGTTATCAGGACATAAGCGAAGGAAATGAACGAGTTGATTTAGAATACGAGAGTCAATTGCACCAAAATTCACATAAAGCACTTCTCGAAAGCAGTCTAGAAAAAGACAAAATACTCCAGTATACCTCCACTGGAATTCACAAAGACGACATTAACTTTCTTTTAGAAGCCCAACCCATCAAAAAGTTTGGAAGCCAAGGACAACAAAAAACATTTTTAATCGCATTAAAACTCGCCCAATTCGATTTTCTAAAAAAGCAAACTGGGGGAGCGCCCCTACTTCTTTTAGATGATGCGTTCGACAAGCTGGATCAAAAAAGAGTGACTCAAATCATTTCTTTGGTCGATCAAAACGATTTTGGTCAAATTTTCCTTACAGACACCCACGAAGAACGCACGCTAAATGCCTTACACTCACTAAAATCAAGCTATGAGCTATTTAAACTTTAAAACCCTTCGAAACCTACTAGGAGTCTGGATTTGTTTGTTTCTGTTGAATTGTTCTCCTACTAGTGAAATTCAAATTGAGCATCTTGCTGGCTATTGGGAAATTGAATTCATAAGCCAAAAAGGAGAAAAATTTGTGCCTAAAACCAGCACGCCACTCTACGATCATTACCAGATCAAATATCCAGAGGGAATTCTAAAAAAAGTTGCTCCCCGTTTCGATGGGAGTTTTGTTTCTTCCGAAGATGCCACCCCATTTCAAATTGAAAAACTCGATAAAAACTACTACCTTAGATTTCAATCCCGTTGGGACGAATGGTCTCGGAAAATCAGCTTTTTAGACAGTCAAAAGCTGATTCTTGAAAACAATGACAGGCGTTTTAATTACAAACGTCCGTGAGCTAAACCTTTCAATGAAAAACGCAAAAAATAAATTTGGAACCAAACCCTTAAAAGAGGTTTTGAAAGAGGTTGTTGCTCAGAGACCACTTCAAAAAGGTGTACAAAATGTGCGTATTTGTAATTCTTGGGAGGAGGTTATGGGTGCACACATCAAGCAGTATACTGAACAGGTTCGGTTTTCTCACAACATCTTGTACGTTAGCCTGCGTTCTGCTCCTTTAAGAACGGAACTGAGCTATCAACTGGAACTGATCACGGAGCGCCTAAACAACCATTTAGGAGAATCGTTTATCCGCAAGGTTGTATTGAATTAGAAACGCTCGCGCCCTGCGAAGTGAAACGCAGCTTCAATCTCAGCATTTTCATCACTATCCGAACCGTGTACTGCATTTTCTCCGATGGAGGTCGCATACAACTTACGAAGGGTTCCTTCCGCTGCTTCTGCTGGATTTGTAGCACCGATTAGGGTTCTGAAATCACTTACCGCATTTTCTTTTTCTAAAACAGCAGCTACGATGGGTCCTCTAGACATAAAAGTGACTAACTCACCGAAAAAGGGTTGTTCTTGGTGTACTTCGTAAAACCGTTCCGCGTCGTTTTTTGAGAGTTGGGTAAGTTTTAAAGCTTTAATTTGAAATCCTGCAGTGGTTACTTTTTCAAGTATACCACCGATGTGCCCGTTTTCAACTGCGTCAGGCTTGATCATCATGAGTGTAGTATGTGCCATTTTTTTTGGCGAAAATACTAAATGTTATTAAATGCCACCTGCTTCAAAGAGGAAAGATTTTGAACCCACTTAAAAATCCAATCCGCTTCGGGACTACTGTTTCTAAAATAGTATCTTTGTCATGATATGGAAAAGAGCTTTATAACAGGTTTAAAAAAGTATTTAGAAACCCCTAAAAAAATTGTAATCCTCCCACATAGAAATGCAGATGGAGATGCGCTGGGGAGTACCTTGGCCTGGTGTCACTTTCTCTGTCAAAAAGGGCATGAAGCGGTGGTTATTTCACCCAATGACTACCCTGATTTTTTAAAGTGGCTTCCCGGAGAAGATGAAATTTTAAAACAGAACCAGCAGCCTTCAGAAGTACAAGAAAAAATTCTCAATGCCGACTTGATTTTTACCCTAGACTTTAACGCACTGGGTCGAGTTCAAGAACTCACCGATTTGGTCCGTAAAGCTCCCGCAGAGAAAATCATGATTGATCATCATGAAGCCCCTGAATCCTATGCTTCGTTACAATATTCGGATCCTTCCATGAGTTCTACTTGTGAGATGGTTTACAAAATTATCCAAGCCTTAGATGAAACCGCTTTCAATAAAGAAATAGCGAGTTGTTTGTACACGGGGATAATGACCGATACAGGATCGTTTCGCTATTCCGCAACCACTTCTGAAACGCATCTAGCAATTTCTCATCTTATTCGAGCGGGTGCTGACGGAACAGAAATTCATCAAAAAATTTACGACAGCTCTTCCCTGAACCGATTAAAATTATTGGGAATTACCCTGTCCAATCTTCAAGAAATTCCTGATTTACCCATTGTATTCATGACGCTTACTCAAGAAGAGCTAACCTCTTGTAATTACCAAAAAGGAGACACGGAAGGATTTGTGAATTATGGCCTTTCCTTGGAGGGCATTGTTTTTTCGTGTATCCTAATCGAAAATGAAAGCGAAGGAAAAATAAAGATGTCTTTCCGATCCCAGGGCACTTTTTCAGTCAATGAATTCGCTCGAACCTATTTCAACGGGGGCGGGCATCACAATGCTGCTGGGGGAATGTCTATGGACAGTATGGAAACGACAATAGCACGCTTTAAAACTGCTGTTAAAGAAGTAGCAGATCAATTTCAATAAAATGAAAACAATGAGATTCGCACTTGTTGTAGTACTCCTCTTGTCCCACTCTTCTTGTACAGAAAACAAAGCGCGCTATCCGTTAAATAAAAAAAAAGAAATCTTTTTAAGTAGTTCCGCAGAACGAAATAAAATGCTTTTAGCACGCGATCAGGCCCTGATAAAAAAAGCGGCTCAACGAGATGCTAGCCTAAACTTTATGACTACTGAAGCTGGCTTTTTATTCGCCAACATCAAGGAAGCTCCAAAGACACTTGCTCTCCCTCAAAAAGGGACTCGAGTTCGTTTTCAGTATCAAATCGAAGATCTTGAAAACAACTTACTCTACAGCAAATCGGAGCTGGGAACTGTGGAGTATGCAGTAGATCAAGAAGATTTATTGCCAGCGCTTAGAGAAGCAATTCGCATGATGCGTCCCGAGGAAGTTGTTGTATTTCTTTTTCCTTCCTACCTTTGTTACGGGTATCAGGGAGATGGAGAAAAAATTGGTGTCAATCAGCCCCTTCGTTTTACTGTAGAACGCCTACCTATAAATTAACGCCTAAACTTAAAATATGAAAAAAAGTATCCTCTCAATTCTTCTACTGAGCTTGCTATTAGCCTGTAAATCGCAATACCCCGATTTAGATGCGGGACTATATGCCGATATCCAAACGGATAAAGGCGCCATACTTGTAAAATTGGCTCATGAAAAAACTCCGATCACAGTCGCTAATTTTGTTTCGCTTAGTGAAGGTACCAATCCCATAGTCAGTGAGGAATTCAAATCTAAAAAGTTTTACAACGGCCTAAAATTTCACCGAGTCATTGCAGATTTTATGATTCAAGGGGGAGATCCCCTAGGAAATGGCTCTGGAAATCCGGGTTATCGCTTCGACGATGAATTTAGTGAACTCACACACAATGGTCCTGGAATCTTATCGATGGCCAATAGCGGTCCTGCTACCAACGGAAGCCAATTTTTTATCACGCACAAGGAGACCCCTTGGCTAAATGGAAAACACACCGTATTTGGAGCTGTGGTTCAAGGGCAAGAAGTAGTGGATAGTATTGCTCAAGACGACCTCATCAATGAAATCAACATCATCCGAAAAGGAAAAGAGGCACGTCAATTTGACGCACCCGAAATCTTTAAAAACTATTTTGATAATAAAGAATCCCTCGCCAAAGAAAAAGAAGAAAAAATGGCGAAAATAAAAGAACAAAATATCACAAAATTTGATGCCTTAAAAGAAAAGTCAACCTTGACCAACTCGGGCTTACAGTACATTATAAGTTCTAAAGGAAGCGGAAAAGCAGTTACTTCTACAAACAAAGCCCTCGTCCACTACGCGGTTTATTTTATAGACGGCACACTCTTGGAAACAAGTAATGAAGAAATTGCAAAACAAAACGGAGTATTCAATCCTCAAAAACTCAGTGCAGGTGCATATGCACCTATCATGGCAAAAGTAGGTCCAGAAGATCGCATGATCGAAGGATTTAAGGAAGGGATACGTTTACTGAAAGAAGGCGATAAAGCAACACTTTTTCTGCCCTACACCCTAGCCTATGGCGCACAGGGAACTCGAGGTATTCCTCCTCAATCGGATTTAATTTTTGAAGTGGAAGTCGCCTCCATAGAACAATAAAATACCAATCAGGCCAGGTTTTTACCTGGCTTTTTTTATTTGATGAAAAGAACCCATTTCATACTGATCGGTTTGTTGCCGATACAAGGATTAATCCTGATGCTGCTCAAGAACAATCCCTCTTGGGTTGAGACTTACTACAGTCAACTCGTTTACCCTTTTATTTTTGATACGCATCGTCTCTTCTTTGAAAAGTTTTCCTTTTCTGTCGGTGACCTTCTCTATGCTTTTTTGATCCTTTTCATTGCAAAAAATGTGACTTCCATTTTTAAAAAAAAGAAAACGTCATGGAGCGTAATCATAAGCCACAGCTTATCCTTAGTATCATTGGTTTTACTACTTTTCAATTTAAACTGGGGACTGAACTATTATCGCACTCCGCTATCCCAAGATTTGGGATATCAAATGAAGTACAACGAAACTAAGCTTGAAGCTACGTTTTCAAAACTTGTGACGATTTCGAATCAGCTTCACAGCCGACTGAGCGTCAACGATACAACTGCCGTTACTATTGCCTATTCGAAAGCTACAATAAGCGATTTGATTGAAAAAGAATTTGACTTTGACCTAAAAAAAATGGGGCCTAAACCCTACCTAAAACAATCGCTCTGGAGCACCTTGCTAAGCTATATGGGCTATGCGGGATACTTAAACCCATTTACTTTAGAATCTCAAGCCAACAGTAAAATTCCAAACTTGGACTTTATGATTACTGCTGCACATGAGATGGCACACCAGTTGGGAATCGCCTCCGAAGGGGAAGCCAATTTTATAGCCTTTTACACCAGCATCAAACATTCAGATCCTTTTGTGCAATATGCAGGCTTCACTTTTGCATTGCGTTATTGCTATGCCGAACTCTACAAAGCAAACCCAGAACGTGCCAAAGAAAAAATCAAAACCCTACATCCGGGGATTTTGAAAAATTACAAGGAATTGTCTGAATTTTGGAAACGGTATCAAAATCCGTTTGAACCCCTACTCAAAAAAGGTTATGATTCCTATCTCAAAGCCAATGGCCAAGCCAAAGGAATACAAAGCTATAGTACCATCGTAGGTTATGTCGTAGCCTATGCTCAAAAAGCCTCGTTCAATCTGAATTAAAATGATTACTTTTCAGGATTATTGATCGCACATTACAGCTTGATTTTGAAACCCATCCACAGTCCTAAAAATCCGGAATTGAAACAGCTGCGTTTACTCTTTGAAAAAGCAAGAGAACGCAAAAAAAAAGGACTTTTTGTCATTGAAGGGGAACGAGAAATAAAAAAAGCGCTTCTCGGGAAGTACAACTTCACACAAATATTTATCGAAGAAGGCAGCACTCCCGAAACACCAGAGGTTCAAGCCTTACTAAATCAAACAACTGCCTTTCAAGTTGAAAAAAATGCTTTCCAACGGATCAGTAGGCGTTCGGGATCAGAAAAAATTTTGGCAGTTGCAGAGACGAAGTTCCACGAATTAGAACATTTAAAGCTTTCCGACCAAGCGCTGATTCTCGTGGTAGAGGCCCCTGAAAAACCAGGAAATATTGGAGCCCTTTATCGTACCGCAGCAGCGGCAAAAATGGATGCGGTAATCATTGCCAATCCCAAAACTGATTTTTACAACCCCAATAGTATCCGTTCCAGTTTGGGCAGTATTTTTTTACTACCCTCTGCCCTGGCCTCTTCTTCGGAGGTAATTTCCTATTTGAATAAAAAATCCTTTTCGATTGTGGCCGCAGCACTAGAACCCGATGCGATCCCCTACAATCAATACGACTATAAAACGCCTTGCGCCCTTATTCTGGGAACAGAGAGCTCTGGATTGGAGACCAATTGGCTAGAAGCTGCACACCAATCTCTGATCATTCCCATGGCTAAAACCGTTGACTCACTGAATTTATCAGTTTCGGCAGGGATTTTGATGTATGAAGCCCAGCGAAAAAACAACAGACTTGAAAAGTAGTCTATTCTTTAGTATCTTTCCCTAGTATGATAGTCGACCAAGAAAAAGAAAATAAAGAAATTGCGAAGCAGTATAAAGAGTTGCTTCGTATAAGTTATCAAACTCTGAGCGATTCAGATAAAAAAATGATTCGCTTGGCTTTTGACATGGCTGTTGAGGCACACAGTGACCAAAGAAGAAAATCAGGAGAAGCCTATATTTTCCACCCCATTAGTGTTGCAAAAATTGTCGCAAATCAAATAGGCCTGGATGCCACCTCCATTTGTGCTGCCCTATTGCATGACGTAGTCGAAGACACCAGATATTCTTTGCAAGATATCGAGCGCCTACTGGGTGTTACAGTTGCAAAAATTGTGCACGGACTCACTAAAATTTCCAGCCTCAAGAAGGACAAAAACATTTCCCTTCAAGCGGAGAACTTTAGGAAAATGCTTCTTACTCTGAACGATGACGTTCGGGTGATTATCATCAAAATTGCAGACCGATTGCACAACATGCAAACCATGGATGCCATGCCGGAGTACAAACAAGTAAAAATCGCCTCTGAAACTTTGTATATTTATGCACCCCTAGCCCATCGAATTGGACTGTACAATGTAAAAACGGAATTGGAAGACCTCAGTTTAAAATATACAGAGCCTCAACGATTCCAATCGATCAAAGGTAAGATTGAAGAAACGAAAGAGTCGCAAGAAGCCTATATCAAATCGTTTTCTAAATTTTTGACCCAAGAGTTAAGTAAAGAGCGATTTAAATTTGAAATCAAAGGGAGAAGCAAGTCCATCTACTCCATACACCGGAAAATGCAAACCCAAAATGTACCCTTTGAAAAAATTTACGACAAGTTTGCCCTCCGTATAATTTACAAAGCGAACCGAAACAACGAAAAGTTTTTGGCGTGGAAAATTTACTCCATCGCAACCGATCATTTCACCCCCAATCCTACCCGACTTAGAGATTGGATTTCAGCTCCGAAGTCCACTGGTTATGAAGCGTTGCACATCACCGTAATGGGGCCTTCCAACAAGTGGATAGAAATACAAATACGATCCGAACGCATGCACGAAATCGCTGAAAAAGGATACGCTGCGCATTACAAATACAAACAGGGAGATCAAAAAGACATCGGTATTGAAAGTTGGCTCAACCGACTCCAAGAAGTTTTGGAAAACAATACAGGAAATGCGGTGGACTTTGTAGAAGATTTTAAACTCAATCTCTATGCGAAAGAGATCTTTGTCTTTACCCCTAAAGGAGATTTAAAATCACTTCCCCAAGGAGCAACTGCTCTAGATTTTGCCTTTTTTATTCATTCTGAAATAGGAATAAAAACAAGAGGAGTTCGAGTGAATGACAAACTGGTTCCCTTAAGTAAGGTGCTTAAAAGTGGAGATCAAATCGAAATCATTACTTCCGACCATATAAAACCCTCGAGCAACTGGTTGGACTTTGTGGTTACCTCAAGAGCCCGATCCATCATAAAATCCTCAATCAATGAGGAAAAAAAGGCACACGCAGAGGAAGGAAAAGAAATTTTGAGACGAAAACTCAAACCCCTCAAAATTAGCCTAAACGACAAGACTACCCAGCAAATGTTGCATTACTTCAAATTCGAAAACAGTCAGGATTTGTTTTATCGAGTAGGCATCGGAACCTTGGACAATAAAAAATTAAAAGAATTTGCCAACGAATATCACAACACCCTATTGAACTTCTTTAAGAGAAGAGTTCGAAAAAACAAACCACAGATTCGAAGCGAAGAAGATAAAATCACAGAAAAATTTGACAAGCTCGTCTTTGGAAAAGAAAAAGAACCCTTGGCACATAGTTTTGCCAGCTGCTGCCATCCGATCCCCGGTGATGCTGTTTTTGGTTTCATTACCGTAAATGAAGGAATCAAAGTTCACCACAAAGAATGTCCCAATGCTTTGTCGCTTCAATCCAATTTTGCCTACCGTGTTATTCCTGCCAAATGGGTAGATTCCAGTGCCGAGCAATACAACGCTATTTTAAAACTTTCGGGTATTGATAAAAAAGGGTTGGTTAATGAGGTTACCCGGATGATTTCAAACAACACGAGTGTCAATATCAACAAAATCAATTTTGACACGGAGGATTCATTTTTTACAGGATTGATCCATGTGAGTGTTCCCAACAAAAACACCCTGAATAAATTAGTCAATACACTCTCCCGAGTGAACGGAATTGATAAAATTGTAAGAGAATAGCCCCGAATAACTATCTTTGTCACCGGATGCAAATAAAAAAATCAAACCAAGACATTGTAAAAGAAGTTTTTATCAACTTTTTAGATCTGAACGGACACCGAAAAACTCCCGAACGATTTGCGATTTTATTTGAAATTTATGACAGTAAAGAGCACTTCGATGTGGAGTCGCTTTACCTCAAAATGAAAAATAAAAATTACCGTGTTAGCAGAGCAACTCTCTACAATACCATTGAACTTCTATTGGATTGCGGTTTGGTTCGGAAGCATCAGTTTGGAAAGAATCAAGCACAATACGAAAAATCCTATTTCGATCACCAGCACGACCATTTTATCTATACCGATACGGGAGAGGTCAAAGAGTTTTGTGACCCAAGAATCCAACAAATAAAAAAAACCATAGAAGAAGTTTTTGATGTAGAGATACACAATCATTCTTTATACTTTTACGGCACTAAAAAAAATAAAAAATCCTAATATAAATGGCGGTTGACTTATTACTTGGACTTCAATGGGGCGACGAAGGGAAAGGGAAAATAGTAGATGTTCTGACAAGTTCTTACGATATTATTGCTCGTTTTCAAGGGGGGCCTAATGCAGGACACACATTAGAATTTGAAGGAAACAAACACGTCCTTCACACCATCCCTTCTGGAATTTTCCATCCCAAAGCAACAAACTTGATTGGCAATGGAGTGGTCATTGACCCCGTCATTTTTATGAAAGAAATTGAAAATTTAGCTCCTTACGACATAGATTTCAATACAAAATTGCTCATTTCTAAAAAAGCACATCTGATTCTCCCCACCCACCGACTTTTAGATGCCGCATCGGAAGCTGCAAAAGGGAAAGCGAAAATTGGATCTACTCTTAAAGGAATTGGACCTACCTACATGGATAAAACAGGAAGAAATGGAATCCGTGTGGGTGACATCCTGGCTCCCAACTGGGAAGACAAATACCGACGGCTAACGCAAAAGCATCTCGATATGCTGAACAGTTATAATGTCGAAATAGAATACGATTTAAAAGATCTCGAAACGACCTTTTTTAGCAGTGTTGAAGCCTTGAGAAAATTTAAATTGGTAGATAGTGAGCAATACCTCATGGAAGCGCAAAAATCGGGAAAGAAAATTTTAGCTGAAGGGGCCCAAGGCTCGCTTTTAGATATCGATTTTGGAACCTATCCTTTCGTGACCTCCTCTACTACTACAGCCGCAGGAGCCTGTACGGGTCTAGGGGTGGCTCCGAATCAAATCAAAGATGTTTTTGGAATTTTCAAGGCCTACGCAACCCGTGTGGGAAGTGGTCCTTTTCCAACGGAACTTTTCGACGATGACGGGGCAAAAATGGCCAAGATTGGAAATGAATTTGGTGCCACAACAGGTAGAGCTAGACGTTGTGGATGGATTGATTTAGTCGCTTTAAAATATTGTATTCAGATCAATGGAGTCACCCAACTGATGATGATGAAAGGAGATGTCCTCTCTGGCTTTGAAACTATTAAAGTCTGTACTGCCTATCAAACAGATCAAGGGGTCATGAAGTATTTACCTTATGACATCGCCTCAGAAAATATTAAACCGCTGTACGAAGAACTCCCCGGATGGAAAGAAGATCTTACCCAAATAACTGATCTTGACGATTTCCCGGAAAATTTCAAAAATTACATCACTTATTTGGAAAACGCTTTGGAAACCCCCATCAAGATTGTTTCCGTAGGTCCAGACAGAAAACAAACACTCTTTAAATAAGATTTTACTTATGCAACTGTCGCTTCGTATTTCAGCATTTTTTATTGCTTCACTTGCGACACTAAGCAGTCTGGCACAAGAGCCTAAAATCATAGAAATTCGAAAAGCAGGAGGCTCTACACAAGACCAAGAAGCTTTTCCAGGAGCCAATATTCTCTTTAAAAATGAGGAAACACGGGTTTTACTTTTTCACGAAGGAGCACTCATTGAGTCGGATCTTGCCTATTTCTATTCCAAGGACAATTATTTTAAAGCAGTAGGGAATGTAATTTTTACGCAAGGAGATAGCCTAAAAATGACCTGTAAGACCATTGAATACGATGGGAAAACACAAATTGCTCTGGCAGATGGAGATGTGTTTTTGAAACGCCCCGACATGTCCTTAACAACTGAAAAATTAAATTTAGATCGGATCCGTAACGAAGCTTTTTACAACACCAAAGGAGTGATTGTGGACAGTGCAAGTACACTGACTAGCAATCTGGGAAAGTATTATATGGACCAAAAAAAATACCGCTTTACCTCCAATGTGACTATTGACAATCCTGATTATCAGGTGAATTCAGATCAATTGGATTATTATACAGAGCTCAATCAGGCCTATCTGTTTGGAAATTCAAGAATAGAAGGAGACGCCTACACCATTGAATGTGAACGGGGCTTTTACGATCTGGATCGTGAAAAAGGAGTTTTTAAAAAAAATGCTACCCTGTATTACGACAACAAAATCATCCGAGGGGATAGCCTCTATTTTGAAAGTGAAAAAGACTATGCAGCGGCTACAAAAAATGTGAGCATTGTAGATTCGTTAAACAATTCGGTCATCACCGGTCACTATGGAGAAATTTTTAAAGCGCGAGATTCTGCAATCATCACTCGCAGAGCATTGGCTATAAACATCATCGACCAGGACTCCCTTTTTATCCATGCCGATACCCTTGTTGCTACAGGACCTGAAGAGCGACGTATTCTCAGAGCCTATTACGATGTTCGAATTTTAAAAAGCGATCTCAGAGGTCGTTCGGATTCGCTCTACCTCGATGAGTCTATAGGTTTAACAAAACTACTCAACAAACCCTTGACCAAACAACAAAAACAAGTTTTTACAGAAGCCGACCGAAACAAAAACAATCCTGTGCTTTGGTTTGATAAAAGTCAAATGTCAGGAAACGAAGTTCTTTTGATTTCCGATACAGAAACAAATAAGCTAGACTCCCTTAAAATTAATGGAAATGTCTTTGTCATTGAAAAAGACACCTTAAGTTCTGACGGGTTTAATCAAATTAAAGGAGGTGTGCTAGATGGAGCTTTTAAAGAAGGAAAGCTCGACAATATTGTAATTACCAAAAACACAGAAATGGTATATTACCTCTACAACGATGATGATTTACAATTAATCGGGATTGATAAAACGACCTGCAGTGCCCTAAGTATGAATTTTTTAGACGGAGAAATCAATGACATTACTTTTTTGGTGGCTCCTACTGGCGACGTGTATCCCGAAGAAGAATTGCCCAAAAATGACCGAACGTTGAAAGGATTTGTCTGGAGGAAAGAAGAACGACCCGAAACGCTAAACGACCTCTTTGATGAGAACGACAAAGAAAAACAATTCCCCGAGATTTTGAATTTTAAATATCCGGAAATTGAACCTTTGGAGAAAAAAAACTAAGTCATGGATTCTTTAAAAAAAGACTTTTTAGAATTTCAAGCGAAAACCACTCCGCATCCTTTAGCGCTCTCAGTAAAAAAAGCGAAAGGCAACTACATTACGACAACAGACAACAAGAAATATTTAGATTTTGTAGCTGGAGTCTCAGCCTGTAGTCTAGGGCATCGGCACCCAAAAGTGGTTGCCGCCATTAGAAAACAAACCCGAAAATACCTCCACGTGATGGTTTATGGAGAATTTGCACAAGCCCCAGCAGTTCAACTGTGTAAAGAACTTGTGGAATTGTTACCTGAGAATCAAGAACGCGTCTATTTGACCAACTCCGGTACCGAAGCCATCGAAGGAGCGCTCAAATTAGCCAAACGTGCTACAGGAAGAAGTGAACTCATAGGTGCTTATGCTAGTTATCACGGCAGTACGCAAGGTGCATTAAGCCTCTTAGGTTCCGAACATCAAAAAAAAGGATACCGTCCCTTGCTTCCCAACACAAACTTCATCCGATTTAATGACGAGAAAGATTTAGAAAAAATTACTACCAAAACCGCCGCGGTACTTCTGGAAACGATACAAGGAGGAGCAGGCTTCATTCTTCCTGAAAAAGAGTATTTAAAAAAAGTTCAATCGCAATGTAAAAAGGTGGGAGCATTACTCATTTTAGATGAAATCCAACCGGGATTTGGACGCACAGGAAAGTTTTTTGGTTTTGAACATTTTGATGTACAAGCGGACATCGTTGTGATGGGTAAAGGGATGGGAGGAGGCTTACCCGTTGGCGCTTTTACCGCCTCTCGGGAACTGATGGAACTACTTGAAGATCATCCCAAACTAGGACATATTACCACTTTTGGAGGAAATCCTGTAATTGCAGCCGCCTGCTTGGCAACCCTCAGAGAATTGAGAGATTCGAAGCTCATCGGTGAAATATCAAAAAAAGAAGCTCTTTTTAGAAGTGAATTAAAACATGAAAAAATAAAGGAAATTCGAGGCAAAGGATTGATGTTAGCCCCTCTCTTAAAAGATCCTGAACAAGCAAATCAGGTCGTGCTTAAATGCATGGAGCACGGGCTTTTGTTGTTTTGGTTGCTGTGGGAAAAGAGAGCAGTTCGAATTTCACCCCCACTCACGATCTCGGAAAAAGAAATTCGCAAGGGATGTGCAATCCTACGCCAAGTTTTGGACACCCTTTAGTGCGCTTGAGTGTTAATTAATTTGTTAAAAACAATATCGATTGTTACCCATTTACTTCTAAAGAGTCTCTTACTTTTAGTTAAGTATTTAGACTTTATCTATGCTAAATTTCAACTCGGAAGAAATACAATCCTCCATCACAAAATTTGAGCAAATGCTCAAAACCAATCTGATTTATTTCTTTGATGCGCAAGAGTTTGAAGACATCATTGTACACTACCTTAGTTTTGGAGAACATCAATTGGCAAAAAAAGCACTAAAAATGGGATTGGAACAACATCCCAGTAGTCACGGTCTAATGCTTTTACAAAGTGAGATTTTCATCTTAGACGAAAAGTATGAGATGGCGTTGCAACTGCTCGAATACATCGAAAAACTGAATCCCTTTGATGAAGAAATTGCCTTGCAAAAAGCGAGCATAGCCTCTAAAAAAGGAGATCACAAAACTTCTATTTCGCATTTGCATCAAGCCCTTGAAATTTCTGAAGATCCCTGTGAGATATGGAACCTTTTGGGTATGGAGCATTTGTTGGCAGAGGAATTTGAAGAGGCTGCCTATTTCTTCAGGAATTGTTTGGGAGACAACCCAGAAGACTACCCCTCACTTTATAACCTGATGTATTGTTACGATCAACTTGAGCAAACGGAACCCGCTATCGAATGTTTAAACGAAGTCTTAGAATTTGACCCGTATTGCGAAGTGGCTTGGCTTCAGTTGGGTAAAATTTTAATGAAATCCGGAAGAACTAAAGAAGCACTCTCTGCACTAGATTTTGCTATCATTAGCGATGACACCTTTACTGGTGCTTATATCGAAAAAGGGAAGTTATTGGAGTCGATGGGGAAATTAAATGAAGCCATTGACAATTATGAAGTAGCTATAAACACGACAGAACCCACTGCTTTTATTCACAAGTGTATTGGACGGTGTCACGAGCGATTGGGGAATTTTGATTTGGCTCTGCAATTTTATCTCAAATGTGTACAACTGGAACCTACAAACGAAAAAGGCTGGGAATCCTTGATTCACTTCTTGATTTCTCAAGAAAAATTCACCAAAGCAAGGCACTACCTGGAGCGTGCCCTAGAAAACAACAGTGATTCTTTAGAACTTTGGAAAAGTAGTGTAGAGTTGTTCTTGAGAATGGGTAAAAAAGAGGGAGCGATTGACGCAAGTAAAAAGATCCTCGACTTAGGCAACTATTATCCTGAGGTGCTGATCCCCCTCATCGATTTATACCTAGAAAATAAGCAATGGCAAGAAGCCTGTACTCTAGCAGAACAAGCCTTTACTGCGTTTCCAGAAAACAGAGAGCTAGCACTTCGAGTGGCAGGCTGCTGTTTGCTTTTGGAACGTACTGAAGAAGGGATGTATCTACTAAATCCAAAGTCCTTAACCGAGGAAGAGAAAGCGTCATTTCAAACCCTTTTTCCAAATTTGGTTCACCTTCCATAGGAACCTTAAAAGAGAATGAATGTATTTAAAATGGGTTCTCTACCTTTGTAAAGAATCAATATCCTACTATGCGCTACGTACTTCTCTATCTTAAAGGCATGCTGATGGGAGCTGCAGATCTTGTTCCAGGAGTCTCGGGGGGCACTATTGCGTTGATTTCTGGAATATATAAAGAACTGTTGGAAAGTATCAATGCGGTATCTTGGACCAGTCTAAAATCTTTCAAAAGTGAAGGAATCAAGGGAGTATGGAAAAAAATCAATGGTGCGTTTCTTTTAGCGCTCTTTGGGGGAATCCTAAGCAGTGTTCTTATTTTTTCTAGGGTCTTGGAATGGCTACTCATTAATGAGCCCATTGGATTGTGGTCGTTTTTCTTCGGCTTACTAGTTGCCAGTATTTTGTTTTTAATCCAAACCGAGTTACGATTTAATTTATCGGGATTGGTGTTTCTAGTTTTAGGTGCAGTCCTCTCCTATCTCATTACACAAATGACCTCAGTTTCAAATGAAGTTCCCTTATGGTATTTATTTCTCGCAGGTTTTATTGGAATCTCAGCTATGATCCTCCCGGGTCTATCAGGCGCTTATATTCTTTTTGTGATGGGAGTCTATCAGACGATTGTTTCCAATGTACGTCAAGCGCAAGACCTATTGGTAAACTTCAGCCAAGAACAATTCGTTCAAATCAGTTCTATTTTAGGTGTCTTTATTTTGGGGATATTGGTGGGAATTAAAGTTTTTGCAAAATTTTTATCTTGGTTACTCAATCGCTATCCCGAACGAAGTCTTGCGGTATTAATCGGTTTGATGTTGGGTGCTTTAAACAAAGTCTGGCCTTGGCAAAACCAACTCCCCAAAAGCAGTGAAGAGACTCCTGAAATGACTGTTGCTGTATTTCCGCAACATTTTGAAGGAGGCTCACCCGAAATGGGAAAAGCCCTAATCTTAATGTTCTTTGGCTTTGTACTACTTTTTGCCCTTGAAAGAAGTAAAGTCTTGTTTAAAAAATGAAGCCTACTAAAGCAAATCCCTCATCTCAAGCAGCATTTTTATTGATTCTAAAAGGCATCGCTATGGGTGCTGCAAATAAGGTTCCCGGTGTTTCAGGAGGGATTGTCGCCTTGGTTGGAGGATTTTACGAAACGCTTATTTATTCTTTTCAACATCTGAATGGAAAAGCCTTAAAATTACTTTTTAGCGGTCGTTTAAAAAGCTTTTGGCGGTATGTCAATGGCCATTTTCTCTGCTTGCTTTTTGGGGGTGTCGTCATCAGTTATTTCAGTGTCTCCTTGTTGTTGGATTATTTGCTAAATCTCTATGAAACCCTTGTGTTAGGTAGTTTTTTTGGAATGATACTGGCCTCTCTCTATCTTGTTTTTGGACAGGTAAAAACCTGGAAAATGACTACTCTTATTGCCTTGTTTCTTGGATTTAGCCTGGGATTAGCACTTAGTTTTGCCCGACCCGTAGCGGAAAATGATCACTTGTTATTTGTGTTTTTTTGTGGCATCATTAGTGTCTCAGGAATGACGATACCTGGTCTTTCAGGGTCTTTTTTACTTTTAATTTTAGGGAATTACAACCTGCTGCTGGTAGATGCCGTAAATGCACTTTTTCTCGTTCTTTCCGAAGCGTTATTTTTTGATTTTAATTCTCTCTCCGACCCAATTGTACAAAGACTATTGGTCATTATGGGAGTATTTGCATTGGGCTCACTTATTGGATTGATATTGTTTTCAAACCTGCTCAAATGGGTTTTGGAAAAATTTCCTAAACCAACCTTGGCAACCATCATCGGTTTTATTGCAGGGACTCTTCTGCTGGTCTATCCGTGGAAAACGAAGGTATATCTATACTCAGAAAACGGAAAACCAATTCTTAATTCTGTGGGCAACCCGACCTTCTCCAATTATGATTATTACCTTCCAAACCTAAAAGAATTTGAAACCTTTGGCGTACTTTTGGCAATCATTTTAGGGGCTAGTCTTCTTTTCTTATTAGATTTTTATGACAAAAAAAGAACGCGTTAAACAATTTGGTCTTGTAGGTAAAAACATCGATTATTCTTTTTCGAGGACCTACTTTAGAGATAAATTTGAACGTGAAAACAAGGTCGGTTATCGCTATGCCAATTTCGACCTTCAATCCATTGAAAATATTAGGGAGGTCTTTAACAGCGGTGCAACACCCTCTGGACTAAATGTTACTATTCCCTATAAAAAAGCAGTAATTCCTTATTTGGATCAACTCACAGAAGAAGCCAAAACGATCCAAGCCGTAAATACCATTGTAATTGAAGCTTCTGGCAAAACCATAGGCCACAACACGGATCATGTAGGCTTCCAAAAAGCCTTATTGGAACGCATTGAAAAAAAACCAAAACAAGCATTGATTCTAGGAACTGGCGGGGCTTCTGGTGCTGTACACTATGTTTTGGATCAAATACAATGTTCTTTTCAATTCGTTTCTAGGATCCCTCAGAAAGGACAGCTAGCCTATGCTGACTTAACAAAAGAACTTTTTGAAACTATTGATTTGATTGTCAATACTACCCCTCTAGGTACTTTCCCAAATGTAGAAGAAGCCCCTCCAATACCCTATGAATATTTGGATTCCAGACACTTTCTTTTTGATTTGATTTACAACCCTGAAGAAAGTAAATTCTTGAAAGAAGGTCGTTCTCGAGGAGCCCAAACCTGTAATGGATACCAAATGCTTGTTTATCAAGCAGAAAAATCTTGGGAGCTTTGGAATCAATAGTTTAAATTTGAGTAATTCTTTTTTTTAGAATTCAAAAAAATGTATATTATTTGTAACAATACATCACCTATTCATGGAAGAGCATACGCCACAACCTGGTGCGGAGGAACAAAAGAAACCGCAAAACGAAACAGTCGATCATTCAGAAGAAGCCTCGACCGAAGATCAACAAACTTCTGCTGAAAGTCCTTCTGAGGAAACTGAGAATGTCGAAACCGCAACTCCAACACCGAAAGAAAAAGAAGTCACTACCTCCTCAGAGGATGTTGTCTCTGAGAATTCTGAAGGAGTGACTAAAGAAGCTGAAGAAAAGCAAAGTAAAGCATCCGAAGAGAAAGAAGTTGATTATACTGCTCTGGACATTGAAGGACTTATCGATGCGTACAGAAATCTGTCCACTGGTGAGCTTTGGCTGAAACAACACAAAACCCTCCAAACCATAAACACGCTTTTTGAAGAAAAACTTAAAGCTGATGTAGACGGAAAAAAGAAACTCTTTCTAGAAGAAGGCGGAAATGAAATTGATTTCTTTTTCAAACCTGAATACAAAAATCGTTTTGACCAAATCAGCTATGAATACCGCAAAAAAAGAAGGACCCATTTTAAAGAACAAGAAGCTGCTCAAAAAGTAAACTCAGAGCGAAAAAAAGCTATAATCGAAGAGATTAAGAACCTCATCGATAAAAACCAAATTGATTCCGAAACCTACAAAACCTTTAGAACCTTACAGGAAAGCTGGTACACTACAGGTCAAGTTCCTAGAAACGAAAGTCAAAACCTCTGGGAAACCTTTAAACATCATGTAGAGCGTTTTTACGCTTTTCTTCACCTAGACCGAGAGTTTAGGGAGCTAGACCACAAACACAATTATGAAGAGAAGCTCAAAATCATAGAACGTGCAGAGGCCTTGCAAGAATATCCTGATATTCTTAAAGCCAGTAGAGATTTAAATATTCTTCATCAACAGTGGAAAAACGACTTGGGCCCCGTTGCTAAAGAGCATCGTGAAGACCTCTGGACACGTTTCCAAAACGCCTCAAAAATCATTCAATCGCGCAGACAAGAATTCCAAAAAGATGTGGCGGGTGCAATGAAAGAAAATCTCAATAAAAAAGAAGCCCTGCTCAAGGAAATGCAAATGCTTCTAGATGAAGACCTTGAAACGCACAACGCCTGGCAAAATACTCTGAAAAAGTTTAATGCCTTGAGAGAAGAATTCAAGACCATCGGTTATGTCCCGGCTAAAGAAAGTAAAGCATCTTGGAAGACCTTCAGAGACGTGGGGACAGAATTTATGCGTAAAAAAAACGTATTTTATAAAGAGCAGAAAAAAGCCTTCAATGACAACATTGATTCTAAGAATAAATTGATCGAGCGTTCAAAAGAAGTTCTAGAGCTTGAAGATTGGGATTCTAAAGTTCAGGTGATGAAAGACATTCAAAAAGAATGGAAGACTGTCAGTTTTGTCCCGAGAAAATTGGACAATAAGTTGTGGAAAGAATTTTCTGATGTCCAAAAGGAATATTTTGATCGATTGAAATCAGGATACCAACGTCTCACGAGCGAACAAGAGGCCTTGTTAAAAGAAAAAACCGCACTTCTTGAAAAAGTCAAAACACAAGACTTCACTCCTGAGGTAGAAACCATCAAAAAAGAATATTTTGATCAATGGGAGATCTGGAAAAATTTAGGAAGCCTGGATTCAAAGAATGAGGCCAAAATGAACCAGTCCTTTTCCCATGCTTTAATGCGTCAAATCAAAAATTCAGGATTGGAAAAGAAAGACCTCAACTTAGTAGTTAAATCCTTGCAGGCGACCTTGTTAGAAAATGATCCAGAGCGTCTTGATAAAGAATTTCAAGCGGTTCGGACCAACCTCTCAAATTTAAAAGCTGAATTGACTCAGCTAGAAAATAACTTAGAATTTTTTAGCAACTCGAGTAGTGAAAATCCGCTTTACAAAAGCGTAGAAAAACAAATTGAGAGTTGTCAAAAGAAAATCGATAAGGCTCATGAAGAATACATCAGCCTTAAACAAATAAAAAATGCTCAAGAAAAATTAGCTCGAGAGGCTGAAGCGGCAAAAGAAAATGCTGCTGAAGATCAAGAATCAGGAGAAGATACTTGATTTTTGGCTTCCACCCAATAGGCCTGCATCTCCTTTAGCGACATTTCCTGAAGTGGTTTTCCTAGCTCCAGAGCTTTGGTTTCTAAATAGTTAAAACGACTTATGAATTTTTGATTGGTTCGTTCCAGTGCAGTATCGGGATTGATTTTTAAAAATCGAGCGTAATTGATCAAAGAAAACAACACATCACCAAATTCTTCCTCACTCTTAGTCGAATTCCCTTTTGCTACTTCTTCTTGAAATTCGTTTAGTTCCTCTTGCACTTTTTCCCAAACAGGTGCAGCAGCTTCCCAATCAAAACCTACACCTGCCGCTTTGTCCTGAATACGTTGCGCTTTGACCAAGGCTGGAAGCCCCTTGGGAACACCACCCAAAACAGTTTTTTTACCTTCTTTGAGTTTTAAAGCTTCCCAATTCTTTTTTACCTCAGCTTCGTCTTTGACTTTAACATCGCCATAAATGTGGGGATGGCGATAAATCAGTTTTTCACAAATTTCATGAGCAACTTCGGCAATATCAAAAGCTCCTTCTTCACTCCCCAACTTAGAATAAAATACGATGTGAAGGAGAAGATCCCCCAACTCTTTTTTTATTTCAGAACGGTTGCCAGATAAGATGGCATCACCCAACTCATAGGTTTCCTCTATGGTTAAATGCCGTAAACTTTCAAAGGTTTGCTTTTTATCCCAGGGACATTCTGCCCTAAGTCTATCCATGATATCCAACAAGCGACCGAAAGCTTCTAACTTTTCCGCTTTTGAACTCATTTTTTCTTGGGCTTAGTATCCGATTTTTCTTTTTTATCGGGTTTTGGTTTCGGAAGTGCAATGATTTTCTGATCCACCAGTAAATTATACCACTGGATGATTTTTTTAATGTCGCTGGGATAGACTCGCTCTTCGTCGTAGTCCTCCAATACTTCAAAAAAATAAGCCTCCAAATCCGTGGCAGGAGCCTTGGGTTTTACTTGAGCAGGACCTCCTTTTTCGTAAGCCAGCATTTTTTCAAAAACTTCTGTTAAGGGAACCTCTTTCCCGATACAGTATATCCGAATCTCACTCAGCACACTGATTTGCTGCGCAGCAGAAGTTATAATTCGCTTTCCATCCAAAAGTGATGTAGCTACCACACCTCCTCTAGTTTGCGCATTCATCTGGAACAAACCCGAACGTCCAGAAACGGCTATTATTTTTGTTAAATCCATTCTATCTTTTTGATTTTTTAGGAAATTTCATACGGTACTCTACTGAAACGCTTCCCTTTGAAATTGAGGTTAATCGCTTTTTAATAAGCCTTTTTTTAAGGGGTGAAAGATGATCTGTAAACAAAACCCCTTGAATATGGTCGTATTCGTGTTGAACCACACGCGCTGCCAAACCATTGAGTTTTAATTGCTGAGGTGTGAAATTTTCATCCACATAGGACACCACAATTTCTTCTTTTCGGGAAACGTCTTCTCGAACATCGGGAATACTCAGGCAGCCTTCGTTAAAACTCCAAAGTTCGCCTTGTTCTTCCTCAATAATTGGATTGATAAAAACTTTTTTAAGATCTTTTAAAGTATCTATTTCTTCTTGATCCATTTCTTCTTCATCCACGAATAGAGAAGCGTCAATGACAAAAAGTCGAATGGATAAACCAATTTGAGGAGCGGCTAATCCAACGCCGTGAGCGGCATACATGGTTTCCCAAATGTTTTCGATGAGTTCAGACAAGTCTGGATAATCCGAAGTAATTTCATCAGCAACTCGTTTTAAAACGGGATTGCCATAGGCTACTATGGGTAATATCATAGCGTATTCATTTTATAGTTTAAAAAAGATTGTAAGATCAAAGTAGCACTTACCTGATCTACCATTCCCTTGTCTGCGCGTTGTTTTTTCTTAAGTCCCCCATCAATCATGGCTTGTAAGGCCATTTTAGAAGTAAAACGTTCGTCGTATCGGTTGATTTCACAATCTGGGAAATGACGCTCCAGAGACGTCACAAAAGCACTGATCTGGGTTTCTACTGGAGCAGGTGTGCCGTCTTTTTGAAGGGGTTTCCCCACCACAAAACCTGCTACCTTTTCTTGGTCACAATAGGCTTTTAAAAAAGGGATTACCTCAGAAGTTGGAAGGTTTTTTAGACCACTAGCAATAAGCTGATTGGGATCGGTACAGGCCAATCCTGTCCGTTTTGTACCGTAATCTATCCCGACCAAACACGCCATAAATATTTTTTTGCAAATATACCTTTTTTCGTGCTGATCTGCTTCATTTCAATCGTTTCGAATTCTTTACCTTTGACAAAAATTTGAAAAATGAAAGACATCATAGAATCTGCGTGGGAAAATCGATCTCTACTCGAAGAAGCAGCCACGCAAGAAGCCATACGAACTGTAATCCGTCAACTGGATGAAGGAACTCTGCGCGTTGCAGAACCAAGTGAAGGAGTTTGGAAAGTAAACGAGTGGGTAAAAAAAGCTGTGGTTCTATATTTTCCCATTCAAAAAATGGAAACCTTGGAAGCGGGACCCTTGGAGTTCCACGATAAAATCCCATTAAAAACAGGATATCAAGAAAAAGGAATTCGCGTAGTTCCCCATGCTGTATCTAGACACGGCGCTTACATCTCAAAAGGAGTCATTCTCATGCCTAGCTTTGTCAATATTGGAGCTTATGTGGACGAGGGTACCATGGTGGATACCTGGGCTACTGTGGGGAGTTGCGCACAAATAGGAAAGAATGTGCACCTCAGCGGAGGAGTAGGAATTGGCGGAGTTTTAGAGCCTCTTCAAGCGGCTCCTGTAATCATAGAAGACAATGCTTTTATCGGATCACGATGCATTGTCGTGGAAGGTGTCCGAGTAGAAAAAGAAGCGGTTTTAGGAGCTAATGTGGTTCTTACTGCTTCTACTAAAATTATTGACGTTACAGGAGAAACACCCAAAGAATACAAAGGGTTTGTTCCTTCTCGTTCAGTTGTGATTCCGGGAAGCTATACCAAAAGTTTTCCCGCTGGAGCGTATCAGGTACCCTGTGCGCTGATCATTGGAAAGCGGAAAGAAAGTACAGATAAAAAAACATCTCTAAATGAAGTGCTAAGAACCCATGATGTGGCCGTTTAAGCGCTAGAAAAGTGTTCTCGAAATACAACTCGGACAATTAGAATCAAATTGATTTTTTAAACTAAAAACAACTAGTAAACATTAAAAAGTGGAACTGCAAGAGGACTTTACGAAATCGCTAAGCGAACCCCTTTTTCAAGTGATTCGAGGGGTTGTTTCTGAGCTGGAAGTAGAGGCTTATGTGATTGGAGGTTTTGTTCGAGATCAACTTTTGGGAAGAGGACAAAAAAAAGACATCGATATTGTAGCAGTAGGCTCAGGAATAGAACTCGCCCAAGCGGTTCAAAAAAAATTAAAAGGAGCAAAACCTGTTCAAATTTTTAAAACCTACGGCACTGCCATGATTCACTGGAAAGGGATCGACATTGAATTTGTTGGTGCTCGAAAAGAATCCTATGCCGCTCATAGCCGAAATCCAGAAGTAGCTCCCGGTACACTAGAAGACGATCAAAATCGAAGAGATTTTACAATCAATGCGTTGGCTGTTAGTTTAAATGAACGTGATTTTGGAACCCTCCTGGATCCTTTTGACGGTCTTACTGATCTAAAAGACAAAATTCTAAAAACCCCCTTAGACCCCGAAGTAACCTACTCCGATGATCCGTTGCGAATGCTCCGCGCCATTCGTTTTGCCACACAATTGGATTTTAGAATTGAAGAAGTTTCACTAAATGCAATTACCGAAAATGCAGCCCGAATAGAGATTATCACCAAAGAACGAGTCGTTGAAGAACTCACTAAAATACTCGCCTCGGACAAACCATCCAAAGGATTTATTTTACTCGAAAAAACAGGACTTTTAAATCACATACTTCCTGAATTGATTGCCCTCAAAGGGGTAGAAGAAGTAGAAGGGCAGCGACACAAAGACAATTTTTACCACACCCTTGAGGTCGTCGACAATCTCTGTCCGCACAGCGACAATATTTGGTTGCGATGGGCCGCCTTGTTTCACGATATTGGGAAAGCCCCGACAAAAAAGTTTAAACCCCCAACGGGATGGACCTTTCACAATCACGAATTTGTAGGTGCCAAGATGATTTATAAAATCTTCAAACGCTTAAAAATGCCTCTGAACGATAAAATGAAATACGTTCAAAAGATGGTTTTTATGAGCTCACGACCCATCATCATTGCTGAAGACCACGTTACCGATGCTGCAGTACGAAGACTGGTTTTTGATGCCGGAAAATATATTGACGATCTGATTACTTTGTGTGAGGCAGATATCACCACGAAAAACCCAAAACGTTTTGAATGCTACCACAACAACTTTAAAATTGTAAGAGAAAAAATAATCGCGGTAGAAGAAAAAGACCACCTTCGTAATTTTCAACCTCCTGTAAGTGGAGAAGTCATTATGAATTTTTTTGGATTAAAGCCTTCTCGAGAAATCGGAGTCATCAAAGAAGCGATTAAAGAAGCGATTTTGGAAGGTGAAATTCCCAACGAATTTGAGGCTGCATTTGAAAAAATGAAAGAAGAAGGAAAGAAACTCGGATTAAAACCCCATGAAAAAACGCTATAAACTTTTTTTGCGGAGCAGTTTGGTATTGATCTATTTGGTCATCGCTGCAGGATCCATTGTTCGAATGACAGGTAGCGGTATGGGTTGTCCTGACTGGCCCAAGTGTTTTGGGTACCTTATTCCTCCTACTGAACGCGCTCAACTGGACTGGAAAGCTGTACACTCGTACGAAAAAGGACAGGTAATTATTGTCGCGGAATCCCTCCGTGTTGCACCAAAAGACTTTATTAGCGGAACAACATACAAAGCTGAAAATTGGGAGCCCTACACCAAACACGACTACGCCCTTTTTAATCCGACCCACACGTGGATTGAATTCATCAATCGGCTACTAGGAGCACTAGCAGGGTTGGCTACCTTATTGCTTTTTGTTTCCTCCTTGTTTCGGTTTAAAACAGATCGCCTGGCGAGTGTCTTCTCCTTTTTGATTATACTCGGAATGGGCTTTCAGGCGTGGCTGGGAAAAACAGTTGTAGACTCCAATTTATTGCCTTACAAAATCACTGTTCATATGGGAATGGCACTGCTGCTGGTCTTGCTGCTGGTGTACCTTTTGGCAAGGGAAAATGACTCCCGACCTGCTCTGCCAAACACCTTTGTGTTCAAGAGTTTGGTAGCAGTAGGACTTGTTCTAACCCTTATCCAAATAGGAATGGGTACCCAAGTGCGTCAATTCGTGGACGATCAAATGCATTATTGGGGGCTGGATGCTGCATCAAAATGGTTGGCAGAAGCACCCTTTCTTTTTTATTTTCACCGCAGCTTTTCGCTTCTTGTATTAGCAGTTCACGGCCTACTCTTTTACAAATTATGGCAAAATAAATACCTCCCTCCTGTCTTTCTGAGTATACTACTGCTCATCGGACTTGAAATTCTCACAGGCATCTGGATGTATTATTTTGATTTTCCCTTTACTTCACAACCCCTACATTTGGTTTTTGCTTCTTTACTATTTGGAGCGCAAAGCTATTTTATGATCCGTATAATCCGACAAGAATGATATATAGAATTCGAATAATTTTAGATGTAGAAGAAGATGTGCTTCGAGATATTGAAATTGAAGCCACCGCAACTTTGGAAGAGTTACACCTTGCCATTACCCAATCCTTTGGCTTTTTAGGGAATGAGATGGCCTCTTTTTACGAATCTGACGCCTCGTGGCAACAAGGAGAAGAACTTCCCTTAGAATCTATGGAACAGGGGCCCAACATGAGGGAGGAGCCGTTAAATGCAATTTTTACACCTGCACAACATCATCTGATCTACGTGTATGACTTTCTAAATCTTTGGACCTTTTTTGTTGAACTCAAGGAAGTGGGAGATGCTCTCTCTGGAATGAGTTATCCCAACTTGATTCACAGTCAAGGGGAAGTCCCCGAGGAGGCTCCTGAAAAACTTTTTGAAGCTGAAGACGAATCTCATTTTGATACGGACCCTGCCGATGAAGAGGCTTCTGATTTGGATAATGATTATGACGAAAGCGAGTTTTATTAAAATAAGTCGTACATGTTCACTTTTTCATAAGTAAAGCGAACGTAATTGAGCGCAGCTCGCATGACCTCTCCCATGGATTTACTTTCTAAGAAAGCCTTATCCTTAGTGAACTTATAAATCTCCTTTCGAAGGCGCTCTAGATTGGTATCCGAGCTAATCACGTCCTGCTCCATTATGGTCAATAATTTATTCAAACGATTGCCTGAACTAATAATCCTCCGAGCAACAATAGAGCGTTCCTCTATTTTGTATTGATTGATTGAATTGTGGGTAAGTCTCGATCTGACCAAATCCATAATTGGAATGTTTTCTTTAAAAAATTGTGGGCGATACACAGAGAGTTTCCCCTCAAAAGATTGTTGGTCAAAATCAATAGGCCGAATTTTATAGACCACCTGGTCAAAATCATGCGTTGGAACTACCACATAATTGTACGCTCGCATATCGCCTAACAAACGGATCATACTGCGTTCATTAAACTTCACATACTCTTTGGCAATTTGAGCTTTTTCCGAGTCTGTACAAGTAGGAAGAAACTCTTTGATAAAAGTATCCCCAGGAATTCCAGCAATATGCTCCTCAATAAGGGTATTGTCATTGACTAAAAAATTGAGGTTATAAGGCGAAAGCATGTGTTCGTATTCCAAACCATAAATCCGAGAAGCATCCGTTTGTTTGATGTAGTAGTAGGTAAAATTATCATTTAAAATATTTCGAATTTTGATCCGAAAAGGTTTTGAATTACCAAAGGTGCAGTAGTCTATGGCATCTACATTGAGGTACTGAATTCCCGACTCATTTCCATCAGAATGCAAAAGAGTGTAAATTTTCTTTAAGTTGTAATCGATCTCTCGTCGCTCGGTATCTGTAAAATAAACACTGACCCAAAGCGTGTCCTGATCATTTTTATCATAGACCACCACAGAACCCGAAAAACGCAATAAATCACTGTAGTAAATAGGCGTGTCAACCCAACGATCATAGGTCTTTAAAAAATTAGCCAGGTCTGAAACGATGGGATAAAATGGCTTTTTTTGAGATATTAATTTTTCTTCCATACCTACATTTCTTCAAATGTACTTATCTTTTGCGTAACAAATAAATGCCTGAATCGTTATACTACTATGTCAAATACCCTTCTACAATTAGACCAGTTGAGTAAATCCTTTGGAAATCTAAAGGCAGTAGATCAACTTTCAATCACTTTAGAAAAAGGAAATGTCTATGGCCTTTTAGGACCTAACGGGAGTGGGAAATCCACTACTTTAGGAATGATTTTAAATGTGATAAATCCCACTAGCGGTAGCTTTTCTTGGTATCAAGGAGACTTAACTACCCACGAAGCCTTGAAAAAAATTGGTGCTATCATCGAGCGACCCAATTTTTATCCATATATGTCTGCCCTTCAAAATTTAAGACTGATTTGTGAAATTAAACAGTGTTCTTATGAAACCATTCAAGAAAAGTTGATTCGTGTAGGCCTTTGGGAGCGAAGACACAGTAAATTTCGGACGTTTTCTTTAGGGATGAAGCAGCGGCTAGCCATTGCGGCTGCATTAGTGAACAATCCCGATTTACTCATTTTAGATGAACCTACCAATGGTTTAGATCCCGAAGGCATTCATCAAATTCGGAAGTTAATCACAACCATTGCGGAGTTGGGAACCACCATTCTTTTGGCTTCCCACCTCTTGGACGAAGTGGAAAAGGTGTGCAACCGTGTGATCGTCCTGAAAGAGGGAGTGAAGTTTTACGAAGGACCGGTCGATGAAATTTCTCAAAGCTTTGGCTTTTTTGAATTGAAGGCAAAAGACCACAAAGCCCTGTCTCAATTTGTAAAAACCTTACCTGAGGTCAAAGAAGTAAAACTGGAAAACAATCACTTGAAATTACTCCTCAAAGCGGAACTCTCCGAAGAAGTACTTTCAAAAAAATTGGCCGAAGCCCAAATCTACACCACTCATTTTGTAAAAAAACGCCCTTCCTTGGAAGATCAATTTTTAACCTTAACCCAATCTTAATCCATGCGTCTGCTCTCTATCGAACTCTATAAACTCTGGCACAACAGGATTTCAAAAATCCTCATTTTTGGCTATTTTAGCCTAATTTTTAGTATCGCTATACTGAGCACCATCAAAGTTGAAATTGGTCCCATCAATTTTCATCTTGCAGACCAGGGGATTTTTAACTTTCCCTACATCTGGCATTTTAACACCTTTATGATCGGATTGTTAAAGATCTTTTTTGCCATCATCATTGTGGCCATGATCGGAAACGAATATTCCTATAAAACCCTAAAACAGAACTTGATTGACGGGCTGAGCAAGGGAGAGTTTTTACGCTCTAAGGTGTATGCCATCCTCGCTTTTGTAGGGATTTCTACCTTATTGGTTTTTATTATTTCGTTGATTCTCGGAGGAATTTATTCGGACTATAATGAACTTCAAATTGTATTTTCAGAACTTGAATATCTCTTTGCCTATGCCGTAAAACTCTTTGGATTTTTTAGCTTTTGTTTGTTTTTAGGGCTACTCATCAAGCGGTCCGCTTTTGCCCTAGGGTTTCTTGCCCTGTGGCAAGTCATTGAAGGAATCTTTTATGGATTGATGAAATGGAAATTATCCGACTTGATCCCATTCCTTTCCGCGGAACAGGTTTTTCAGTTTTTCCCTTTAAATGCAATGGGGAATTTGATCAAAGAACCGTTTTCACGACTCTCTGCAGTTCAAAATATCGTCGATCAAATTGGTGAAGGCTTTTCTAAAGATTACGGAATTTCGATACTCAACATAAGCATCGTTTTAGTTTGGTCTGCTCTTTTCCTCTGGTGGTCATACCTCCTTCTCAAAAAACGAGATTTATAAAAGAACTTTACTCTGGTTTCGCTCTACAGACCTTACTATTTTGTAAATTTAGAGCTCGATAAAACGCTATGGAATTTCAGCTTGTTTCGGACTTTCAACCGACTGGGGATCAACCTCAGGCGATTAAAGAAATCGTAAACCAATTTCAAAACCGAGATCCCTTTGTTACCTTACAAGGTGTGACAGGTTCTGGGAAGACTTTTACTATGGCGAATGCGGTAAAAGAATTGCAACGTCCCACCCTGGTTTTAGCACACAACAAAACCCTAGCAGCACAACTCTATTCTGAATTCAAACAATTTTTCCCCAACAATGCAGTGGAATATTTTGTTTCCTACTACGACTATTACCAACCCGAAGCCTATATTCCGACCACAGGCACCTATATCGAAAAAGACTTGTCCATCAATGAGGAGATCGAAAAACTTCGATTGAGCACAACCTCTTCCCTCCTTTCGGGACGAAGAGATGTCTTGGTGGTCGCTTCTGTTTCTTGCCTTTACGGTATTGGAAACCCTGCAGAGTTTGAAAAAAACGTGATTGAATTGGAACGCGATCAGGTGATTTCTCGAACCCAGTTGATGCACCGTTTAGTTCAAAGTTTATATTCCCGCACTACAGCCGAATTCAGCAGAGGAAATTTTCGTGTATTGGGAGACATCATCGATGTTTTTCCAGGCTATGCCGACATTGCGTTTAAAATTCATTTTTTTGGCGATGAAATCGAGCTGATCGAAGCCTTTGATCCCATCAACAGTCAAAAAATAGAACAGTACGATAAGGTCAATATCTACCCCGCCAATATTTTTGTCACCTCACCTGACATCCTCCAAAATGCGATCCATCAAATCCAAGACGATTTAGTCAAACAAGTGGATTACTTTAAAGAAGTAGGAAAGTTTTTGGAAGCCAAACGCTTGGAAGAAAGAACTGAATTTGACTTGGAAATGATCCGAGAATTGGGCTACTGCTCGGGAATTGAGAATTATTCCCGCTATTTGGACGGCCGTGCTCCAGGTACCCGCCCCTTTTGTCTTTTGGACTATTTCCCCAAAGACTTTTTGATGATCGTCGATGAAAGTCATGTCACCATTTCTCAAGTTCACGCCATGTACGGCGGGGACCGCAGCAGAAAAGAAAATCTGGTGGAATACGGTTTTCGTTTGCCTGCAGCCATGGACAACCGCCCCTTAAAATTTGAAGAATTTGAAGCTTTGCAAAATCAAGTACTTTATGTGAGTGCGACTCCAGCTGATTACGAATTGGAAAAAACAGAAGGTGCTTTTGTAGAACAAATCATTCGGCCTACAGGACTGCTGGATCCTATAATTGAAGTACGTCCCAGTCAGGATCAAATTGACGACCTGATCGAAGAGATACAACAACGCACCGAAAAAGACGAACGTACCTTGGTGACTACCTTGACCAAGCGCATGGCAGAAGAGCTGACCCAATACCTCAGTCGGGCGCAAATTCGCTGTCGCTACATCCACAGTGATGTAGATACTTTGGAACGGGTAGAAATCATGCAGGACTTGCGTAAGGGAATTTTTGATGTGCTGATCGGAGTCAACCTTTTAAGAGAAGGACTGGATTTACCCGAAGTTTCTTTAGTTGCGATTCTGGATGCGGACAAAGAAGGTTTTTTGCGCTCCAACCGTTCGCTGACCCAAACCGTGGGACGCGCAGCACGAAACGTCAATGGAAAAGCCATTATGTATGCCGATATAGTTACCAAAAGCATGCAGAAAACCATAGACGAAACGAATTACCGCCGTGACAAACAAATGGCTTACAACAAAAAACACAAACTCACTCCTACAGCATTGAACAAATCACTGGACAGTGCTTTGGCAAAGAACTCTGTAGCAACACACGCCCAAGAATTAGAAGCACGGAAAGTTGCTGAGGAAGTAAACCACTATTTGACCAAACCCGAAATTGAAAAGAAAATTCGAGAAGTACGAAAAGCCATGGAGCAAGCAGCAAAGTCGCTGGACTTTATTGAAGCAGCAAAATACCGCGATGAAATCAAAAGTTTGCAGGAGCAGTTGTAAATTCCCCTAACTATGAAAACAACCCCAAGTTTATTGTTTTGTTTTTTTCTTTTGATAAATTTTTCTATGCGTGGTCAAGAATTAAATGCAACCGTTCTAGACAGTTTAAATCAAAAACCCATCCCCTTTGCCAGTATTTACTTAAAATCTGGAAGTGGTGTGGTGTCTAATGAAGAAGGGCGTTTTCGTTTGCAAGTGGATATGAGCTGGACAACCGACTCTCTCTTTATTTCTTGTATGGGATATGAAACCCTCGGTTTATCCCTACCCCAAGCGAAAGACAGTATATTTTACCTCACCCCCAAGGCCATTGAACTGAACTCAGTGATTTTAAGTAATAAACAACTGGATGTCAAACAGATTTTAAAAGAAATTCAAAAAGACATCACCCAAAAATATGAGTTGGGGTTGAGTAAAAAGAAAGTGTTTTTTAGAGAAACGGGATCCCAGCGTTTTAAATCCCTAGGTGTTAAAATCAAAAAAACCTCCATTCCCGAATTCAATCAAGGGTTTTGGGACGCTACCTTGAGTAAGGTACCTAGATACAACGAGTGGTATTTTGAACTGTTGGGTAATCTCAGCGGAGACTATACTAAAGAATCTCAAAAATTAGAATTGCTCAGGGCCTTGGAACTGGAAGACAAAGAGAAAAGCGCCATTTTTGAAAACATCGAAAAACTGTTTGATACCCTTTTAAAAGAAAACGTCAAAACCGATTCCTATTTTAAAGTCCGCTCGGGAATCATCGGAGGAAAAGTGGAGGCCGATGAAATCAACTCCAGTGCTAAAGACACCTTGACTGCTGAACAAAAAGTTCAAAAGAAAAAAGATGATTTTTTAAAATGGCGAAAAAGGGTGATTCGCAATCTGATCGTTGGACTTTTTGATGAGGACGAACTCGATTTGAACCTCTTAAAAAAAGCTTCCAAATACACCTTTACCCAAACCGACTTTACCTATCTGGGGGATACACCTGTTTATATTCTCGATTTTGAACCCGACGGAAATGCAGACTTTAAAGGAAAACTCTTTGTGGATGCAGATCGGCTAGCCTTGATCCGTTTGGAGTATAAAAACATCCAGAACATTAGAGATTTTAGCTTGCTTGGAGTTTCCTTTAAAGAAGATTTACGGGAGGTTGTCATTCAGTTTAAAAAAACAACTTCAGGGAAATACAGTTTGGAATACTTGGACATCAATTCCAGTTTTGAAGGAGGTTTTGACCGACCCCTGGTGATCACAGAAAAAAACAAAGTAGTCAAAGGTCGCAACAAACAAAATCAACTAAAAATGGACCTCAACGTGGTTAATAGAAACACCCAGCGCTATCAGCTCGTAGTTTTTGAAACCACACCTTTGGACGAAGATGTTTTTAAAGCTTTGGAAGAAAAAGGGGAAATTCTTCCCGTTAATAAAACCACCTACGACCCTGAATTTTGGAAAAATTATAGCATTATTGAACCCAATACAGCGATAAAAGCGTTTCGAGTGGAGAAATAATTCTTACTTTTAAAGTAATATTAGCTCCGATGAAACTAACCTACTGTATATTTTTTTTGTTTATCACTCTATTTTTTTTACGAGGACAGACAACGGTTCAACAGTTTTATCCTTCTAATGCATTGGAAGAAATTGAAGTCCTTCTGCAAGAAGAAAAAAGTACTAGAAATCTTGTTAAATTAGGAGATCTTTATCATTCAATTGAGCGTTACCGCAAAGCCTTCTACTATTTTGAAAAAGCGCTTCAAAAAGACAGTACGGACTTACACATTTATAAAGTAGCGGAGACAGCGACTCGTCTTAGAAACAATAAAAAAGCTTTAAAATTATATCGAATACTTTCAGCAAAGGACAGTTTAAATACAGTTTTGAGATATCGAATAGCAAAATTTCTTCTTAAACAGCATGAATATGATGCTACTATTAAAGAACTTGAACTACTAAGTCAAATAGACACTTTACATCCAACCTACCCCTATCAAATAGGTCTGCTTTTTTCCAAAAAAAGTAATTTTTCAAAAGCGATAGATTATTTTTTAGAATCTTATAAGCGTGATACAACCTATGTAGAAAATCTTTTTCAATTATCGAATTCATTCTACAAATTGAGCATCGAAGACTCCCTCAATATTTTCTTAGAAAAGGGTATTGCAATTGCGCCAAGTCACAAAAACTTAAACCATCTAAACGTTAATAAGTTAAGGTGAGAAAAAAAATTTGAAGCTGCAAAAAAGGAGCTTTTAAGGCTGGACTCACTATTTCCGGGAGAATTTTATAATAAAAAAATGTTAGGAATTACCTATTTCCATTTGGGAAACTATGATACTGCAAAAAAATGGTTTTTAGAGGCGTTTCAACTTAATTTCGAAGATTACAATTCTCAAACCTATTTGGGGCATATTGAATTTAATATGGGGAATTATGAAGATGCTCTCTTTCGATATTTACATGCCATTACTGTTTCTAAAATACCCAGAGATGAGGAGTATTTGGGGTTGGGCAATACCTATTTAAAATTAGAGAAAAATAAAAGGGCACTTGAAATGTTTCAAAAAGCTTATGGAGAAAACAAAAGAAATGATATCGCTCTTTTTGAATATGCATTAGCTTCTGACAGATACTATGAAGACAAGAAAATTAGTTATAAACTTTACGAAACTTATTTGAAAGAGTTTACACACAAAAAAGATAGTGTTAGACTAAATTTCATAAAATCAAGAATGGGAGCTATCAAAGAAAAATTATTCTTGGAAGGGAAATTGATAGAAGAGTGAATTCAAATCTTCTTCCTCAAAAAAATTCCTATTTTAGTACAAAACATTTTGAATGAAAACACACCACTTGTTCTTTTTATCGCTTTTTGTTATTACAGCGTGTCAAAAACCCAAAGAGAATACTTCTCAGCTTCAATTTACAATCGATGCCTTTGATGTGGCTCAGGATCAAATGGAGGTCACTTTCGAGGTCACCAATTCTTCTGAGGATGTCTGGCAAGGGGGACAATGGACCTTGCATTGGAATCAGTTTAGTGGCGTGTTACAACAAGAAAGTCTCCCTGAGGGCATTCATATTGTCCCCACCAAAAATAGTCAGTACTGGCAGTTGCATTTTGGTTCTTCCTATAGTCTTAACCCGGGAGAAACATTAAAATTTTCTGCTCTTCAAACAGGAATTATGCCACGGCTGGTCATGGGGCCCATTGGATTTTTTGTACATAATGCGAGTCAGGACAAACTGTATGATCTTGAGAGTCAAATCCATTGGGAAAAGGCTCCTGGGGTTTCTGACCTCAACCTCCCTTCTGCAGCTGATCGTTATGCGACTTATGAAGGCATTACTCCACTCGCAAAAAAAGACCTCCACTGGGTACTCCCTACTCCTCAAAAAATAGAATTACAAAAAGACTACCGACCGTTTCCCACCACTTTAAGCATTGACTTTGGAGCGTTTCAAGAACAGGCTGCTTTTCTAAGTGAACGGATGCAGCAAGGATTGGATTTTTCGTTGACTACAAATTCAGAAAAAGCTCAAATTCAAATTCAAAAAAACAGCACCTTGGAAGAAGAGGCCTATCAGTTGGTCATCGGTCAGGAAAACATCACGATTGCAGCTTCAGGCTACAGTGGCTTGTTTTATGGTATGGGGTCTCTCCACCAGATTTTAATTCATGCTCAAAGGGAAGGCGATGGCATTCCCTTGTTACAGATCGAAGATGCTCCTCGTTTTGGACATCGCGGTTTTATGTTGGATTTGTCTCGAAACTACACTCCCAAAGAAAAAATTCTGGAAATCCTGGATTATATGGCGTATTACAAACTCAACCTTTTTGATCTAAAGCTTTCCGATGACGAAGGCTGGCGCATTGAAATTCCGGGTTTGGAAGAGTTAACTGAAATTGGAAGCAAACGCGGCTTTACTCTGGACGAAAAGGATCGATTACTGCCCATGTACGGGTCGGGTTCTGGAGAAAAAGAAAGTCAAGGTAGTGGCTACCTCACACGAACAGATTTTATAGAAATTTTACAAGCCGCAACACAGAGAAATATTCGTGTCGTGCCTCAGATTAGTTTTCCCTCACACGCTCGAGCAGCAGTGGTAGCGATGAAAGCACGCTACGAAAATTTACTTGAAAAAGGAGAGGTGGAAGCTGCCAACGAATACCGACTGCACGATCCCAACGATCAAAGCGACTATACCTCTGCGCAATTGTTTAAAGACAATACCATTTGCATCTGCGATCCCAGTGCTTTTCGTTTTTTTGAAAAAGTCTTTGACGAAATCAAAGCCATGTACACTGAGGCAGACTTACCAATGAAGACCTATAATATTGGAGCCGATGAGTTGCCCTATGGCGTTTGGCAAAAATCGCCCCTTTGCGAAGACTACATAAAAAAGGCTAATGAAATAAACACCTATCAAGACCTTTATGACGCCAGTGTAAAACGCTTAAATAAGATTGTCACTGCCTCGGGAGTGCAAATGGCAGGTTGGGAAGATGTACTCTTGTCCCACAGTGAAAAAAGTCAGTCGGAAATAGAGGTCAATAAAAATCTGATGGATTTAGATTTTATCCCCAGTGTTTGGAACAATACTTGGGGCGGCGGAAGAGAAGATATCATTTACAAACTCGCCAATATGGGTTTTAAATCTGTAATGAGCAATTCCTCTGCCTTTTACTTCGACATGACTGATGATATGGATATGGAAAACCCCGGCTTGAGTTGGTCCGGTTATGTGAATTATAAAGACGGTTGGGGTACGGAACCCTTGGATGTATTTGCCAATAAGGTAAAACTCATGAGCTTGGGAATTGATACGAAAGATTTGAAAAACAAAATGAAATTACAAGAAAAAGCGAAATCCAACTTCCTTGGGATTCAATCTCAATTGTGGACGGAAACTGCAGCCAATGCTTACGAATTTGACCGGATGTTGATGCCGAACCTCATTGTTTTTTCCGAACGGGCGTGGAGTTCAAAAGAACCTTGGATAGAAAATACCACTGCAGAATTACAGGAGCCTGAATTGACTACCCGCTGGAACACTTTTGTAAATACCGTGGGGAAACGCCATCTTCCCTATTTATCAAACGTTTACAACGAACTTCTTTATGATCTGCCAAAACCAGGAGCAGTGATAGAAGAAGGTTTACTCCGCATTCGACAACAATTCCCTGGACTAGAAATTCGATTTACTCGAGATGGCGCCACCCCTACTCGTTTGGATGAAAAATATACTACCACTGTGGAAATTAATCCTTCAGACCAAATTGTGGTACGTACTTTTGACCCCAACGGAAGAGGTGGAAATCCTATCCAAGTGAACTAAATGAAAAATCTTGAAAACAAACGCTTACACGCGTTGGATGTTGTAAGAGGGCTGACCATCATCCTGATGATCATTGTCAATACACCGGGCTCCTGGAGTCATGTGTATGCTCCTTTGCTTCACGCCGAATGGAATGGAATAACCCCTACAGACTATGTTTTTCCCTCCTTTCTGTTTATTGTTGGTGTTTCCATAGCCCTCTCTTTTAGCAGACAAAAAGAGCAGGGAAAAAACCGTACTGAGATGACCAAAAAAGTCTTGCTTCGCTCAGTAAAGATTTATGCGGTAGGCATTTTTTTGTGGTTGTGGCCCAGTTTTAACTTTGAAGGCATCCGATGGGTAGGGGTTCTCCCTCGTATCGCCTTTGTCTATTTAGCCTGTGCACTTCTATTTTTATACACCTCTCGCAAAGTACAATTGTACCTCGGAATCGCCCTATTATTCTTTTACTGGATTGTCATGGCGTATGTTCCTGTCCCCGGTATAGGAGTCCCTGATTTGAGCGTCCCAGAAAAAAACTGGGCCCATTATCTCGACAACCTACTACTCCCCGGTAGGCTTTGGAAACACACTTGGGATCCTGAAGGCATCCTCAGTACGCTTCCTGCCATCGCTACGGGTTTAATGGGTATGATGGCGGGATATCTCCTGTTGAAAAAAGAGGAGTTGAGCCACAGGGTCAATCATTTGTTCTTTTTCGGATTTCTCTTGCTTTTTTCAGGGGATGTCATGCAATGGTTTTTCCCTTTAAACAAAAACCTGTGGAGCTCTTCCTTTAGCCTTTTTATGGGAGGTGTGAGTGCTTTGGCACTGGCTGCCGCAGTATATGTTTTTGATTTGAAAAAAATGAAATTCAGATTCCAATTCGCCCATGTGTTTGGCGTCAACTCGATTTTTGCCTATGCACTTTCAAGCCTACTTACCGTTGTGTTTTACAGTTCCAAATGGTGGGGTATTGCTTTTAATCAAGAATTTATGGGACTTTGGGAGCGCCTCGGCTTTCCATTAAAATTGGGGTCTTTACTCTATGCACTGTGTTATGTTTTCATCCTATGGATTCCGACCTACTACTTATTCAAGAAAAAAATCTTTATCAAGTTGTAAAAAAAAATCGGTCTCCGAAGAGACCGATTCAAACAAAAACAAATAATTGATTTGCTTATCGGATTTTAATAAGCTTTTTAGGCTGTGGCAAAGCTTCTTTGCGTTTCGGCAAACGAAGTTGCAACACCCCATCCGAATACTGCGCCTCAATATTTGAAGAGTCTACACTCTCTGGAATAGCGAAGGTTCTTTTAAAACTGTTGTAGCTAAACTCACGTCGTGTGAATTTTCCTTTTTCAGTGACTTGTTCCTCCTGTAGAGAAGAAGAAATGGAAAGCAATCCGTCTTCTACTTCAATTTCAAAATCACTTTTTTTCATACCCGGTACCGCAAGCTCAATTTCAAATTGGGCGTCTAAATCTTTAATATTTACTGCGGGTAAAGTAGTAGAACTAGGCGTTTTTAAATTCCAATCTTGATTGATAAAATCATCGATTAAAGAGGGGAAAAACGGGGCTTGTTTACGTATTAAATTCATAATCTATTATTTTAAGGTTAACAATTTTTTGTTGTCTTCCTTAAAGCAAAATCAAGACCAACTACAATTTATGCCAAAATGTCATCTAATTTTAGAAAACAACTGACACTATGTCTTTACGCGATAGCTTCTTGTACTTTATCTGCAGCTTCTTGAAAGGCCGTGGCAGATAGCACATTCAATCCTGAGGAGTCGATCAATTCCTTAGCAATATCGGCATTGGTTCCCTGTAAGCGGACAATAATCGGCACTTTGATGGCATCGCCCATGTTTTTGTAGGCATCTACAATTCCTTGTGCGACGCGGTCACAACGTACGATTCCTCCAAAAATATTGACTAAAATGGCTTTGACATCAGGATCTTTTAAAATCAAACGAAAGGCTGTTTCTACTCGAGCGGCATCTGCAGTTCCTCCCACATCGAGGAAGTTTGCAGGATCTCCTCCAGCTTGTTTGATCAAATCCATGGTTGCCATAGCGAGACCCGCACCGTTGACCATGCAACCTACATTCCCATCCAGGTCAACATAATTTAACCCTACCTCGCGTGCTTCCACCTCAACTGGGTTCTCTTCATTCAGGTCTCGTAAAGCTTCAAAGTCTTTGTGACGGAAAAGGCTGTTGTCGTCTAAAGTTACTTTGGCATCTACTGCGACAATGCGATCGTCTGAGGTTTTTAAGACGGGATTGATTTCAAACAGAGAAGCATCGGAACCCAAATAGGCTTTGTATAAGGCCGTGACGAATTTGGTCATGTCTTTAAATGCAGCTCCTGAAAGACCTAAATTAAAGGCCACTTTTCGAGCTTGAAAAGACTGCAAGCCTAGGGCAGGATCTACTTCTTCAGTAAAAATCAAATGAGGTGTAGCTTCCGCAACGGCTTCAATGTCCATTCCTCCTTCTGTAGAGTACATGATCATGTTTTTGCCCGTTGCGCGATTCAAAAGAACAGAAATATAAAACTCACTAGGCTCTGAGGCTCCAGGGTAATACACATCTTCGGCAACCAAGACTTGGTTTACTTTCTTCCCTTCTGGCGGGGTTTGTGGAGTGATAAGTTGCATGCCGATAATTTCTCCAGCTATGGTTTCGAGCTCTTCTAAACTTTTCGCCAATTTAACACCACCGCCTTTTCCGCGTCCCCCAGCGTGGATTTGCGCTTTTACTACATGCCAAGAGGTTCCTGTTGTTTCTGTCAGTTCTTTTCCCGCAGCTACCGCTTCCGAAGCTGTTTTGGCAACAATACCACGTTGAATGGTAACTCCAAAACTGGCCAATAATTCTTTTCCTTGATATTCGTGTAAATTCATAAGTCTTTTCTAAAATCTATTTGCAAAAATAATCAAACCGAAGCGGAATGTTGAAAGGATGGACTTAAAACTTTTGTTACATATATAACATTATTTTAAATTTTGATGCAGAAAGTGGGTTTCCTTTGCGCTATCGGTTTTACTCCCTATTTTTGAGCCAACAAATAAGATTATGAAGGACTCCGTTTTAAAATCTATCACAGCGCAGCACAACGGCCCCATTTATGTGTATGAGGGCGCTAAGATCCAGCAGCAATACACACGGCTTAAAAATGCCTTTAGTGGCGTAGAAAGTTTACGTATTAATTACGCTTGTAAAGCTTTGTCCAATATTTCCATACTGAACCTGATGCGGTCCCTAGGTTCAGGATTGGATACGGTGTCCATCCAAGAAGTACAATTGGGCCTCAAAGCAGGTTTTCGTGCAGAAGACATCATTTTCACTCCCAATGGAGTTTCCATGGAAGAAATTGAACAGGTCGCTACAATGGGGGTACAAATCAACATTGACAACCTTTCCATCTTAGAACAATTTGGCACCAAACACCCCAATATTCCTGTCTGTATTCGGATTAACCCCCATGTGATGGCAGGAGGAAACAGCAACATCTCGGTTGGACACATCGATTCTAAGTTTGGGATTTCTATTCATCAAACCCCGCACGTCCTTCGCATTGTAGAAAATACTGGAATGCACATCAATGGAGTGCACATGCACACGGGAAGTGATATCCTAGACATTGAAGTCTTTTTGTATGCGGCAGAAATTTTATTTGATACTGCACTAAAATTTAAAGACTTAGACTTTTTAGACTTTGGAAGTGGGTTTAAGGTTCCTTATCGACCGGGAGACATCGAAACCAATATTGAAGAATTAGGCGAAAAACTCACCGAACGCTTCCATCGTTTTTGTGAGACCTATGGAAAAGACCTGGAATTGGCCTTTGAACCGGGAAAGTTTTTGGTCAGCGAAGCCGGCTATTTCCTCACTAAAGTGAACGCTGTAAAACAAACAACCTCTACCGTTTTTGCTCAAGTGGACTCTGGGTTTAACCACCTCATAAGACCCATGCTATACGGTTCCCACCACGAAATTTCAAACATTTCAAATCCTAAAGGCAAAGAACGCTTTTATACCGTAGTGGGGTATATCTGCGAAACCGACACCTTTGGCAGCAATCGTAAAATTGCTGAAATTTCAGAAGGAGATGTCTTGGCTTTTAAAAACGCAGGCGCCTACTGTTTTACTATGGCGAGTAATTACAATTCACGTTTCCGCCCTGCTGAAGTGCTTTGGTATGAGGGAGAAGCTCATCTGATTCGAAAAGAAGAAAACTTTGAGGATTTAGTCCAAAATCAAATACTGATTGATTTTAAAGAAAAGGTGGAGGCTAATTAATCTTTTTTAACCTCACCAACGTTTGGTTATAGGTTTGAATAAATTCTGTAACTATTTCTGCAGCAGGGGTTATGGTTTCAATCTGAGCGGCTACCTGGCCTATTTCCAGTTCCCCTTCTACTAGATCTCCTTCAAACATTCCTTTTTTGGCACGTCCTCTTCCCAGGGCTTTTCGTAGGGCTTCCGCATCTGCTCCTATTTCGTAAAGGGCCTGAATTTTTTCGAAGAAAGGATTTTTTAACATCCGTACTGGAGTGACTTCTTTTAGGGTAAGAACGGTGCTCCCCTGTTCCGCTTTCAGCACTTCCTGTTTAAAATATTCATGAGAAGAAGCTTCAGGTGTGGCGACAAAGCGCGAGCCTACCTGTACTGCATCTGCTCCCAAAGCCATTGCCGCTAGCATAGCGGCACCTGAACCAATCCCTCCTGCCGCAATCAATGGAATGTGTATCGCTTTTTTTACTAACGGAATAAGGGCCATTGTGGTTGTTTCCTCTCTGCCGTTGTGTCCGCCCGCTTCGAAACCTTCGGCAACCACCGCATCTACCCCGCAGTCTTGCGCTTTTAAGGCAAACTTTTTTGAGCTTACCACGTGAACCACGGTACACCCGTGTTCCTTTAGATAAGCTGTCCACAAGTTGGGATTCCCTGCAGCGGTAAAGACAATGGGTACCTTTTCCTCTACAATTACTTGCATCAACAAATCAATATCGGGATACAACAAAGGGACGTTTACTCCAAAAGGTTTTGAGGTTGCTGCCTTACACTTTTGAATGTGCTCTCGCAGTACCTCAGGATACATAGAGCCCGCGCCCAATAATCCCAAACCACCGGCATTACTTACCGCTGAAGCCAAACGCCAACCGCTGGCCCAGACCATACCCGCTTGGATAATGGGATACTGGATGCCCAGCAGCTTGCAAATTGGATTTTCCATTAAAGAAACTGATCCACTTTTTGGTATGCTTTGATCACGGCCAATTCGCCTTCTTTTCCCGAATTGAAATTGCCGTGTTCCATTCCTAAAATTCCATCGAAACCTCTGTTGTGAATGTATTTAAAAACATTGGTGTAGTTGATTTCTCCCGTGGTGGGTTCTTTTCTACCCGGATTGTCTCCAATCTGAAAATATCCGATTTCATCCCAGCATTTTTCGATGTTGGGAATTAGGTTCCCTTCCTGGATCTGCTGATGGTAAATATCAAATAAAATTTTACAAGAGGGAGAGTCAACGGCTTTACAAATTTCGTATGCCTGAGGGCTTTCCGATAAAAACAAGCCCGGGTGGTTTCTAAAATTTAGAGGTTCCAAAACCATGACAAGCCCGTGTGGCTCCAGCAAAGCGGAAGCCTGTTTTAAACTTTCCACTACGTGCGCCGTTTGATAGGCCATATTTTGTCTTAAATCCACATGTCCCGGAACTACAGTCATCCATTTCGCATTGACGCGTTTGGCCACTGGGACGGCTTTTTTGATGTACTCCAAAAACTCTGCTCGTAAACTAGCATCACCATTGGCCAAATTGGGTTTTTGCCAGTAAATCTGATGCGCTACAAAAACGCCCATTCGGAGGCCTCTTTTTTCCATAGTTGTGGCCATTTTTTCTTGAAGAGCCACCTCTCTATTTCGCATGTCATTGTCTTCAAAAGCAGTAAAACCTTGATCTGCCATAAAATTGAGCTGATCAATTGGGTCCTCCCCAGCATGATGACGAAACATACCCAGATGGGGGGCATAATGCAAATTGTATTTGTAAGACCCAGCCGCTTCAGTTGTACCGGCCCAAAGGGGCGTTGCTGCTAATCCTACCCCTGCTAAGGCAGATGCTTTAGTAAAATTTCTTCGGTTCATCTTATATCATTTTAGTTTTTCCGGGAGTAGGAATTGGGTAATTTCCTTCTGAATCTGGGACTGAAGGTGGTGTTGAGTCCCATGTTACTGTTTCTGGCATCAAGTGAAGTTCAGAATTTAAAGCCTCTTCTAAAGTGATTTTTTTACCGGTATAAGTTGCCATTCTACCCAAGATTGCTGTTAGTGTGCTCATCGCTCCGTTTTCAGCATCTGCTATGACTCCTCCGTTTCGAATTGAAGCAAACAAACGATCGTGTTCTACCTGATAGGGATTTGAATCTTCTCCCCACTTTCTAGGATATTTGTACTTGCTATTTCCTTCCAAATCTGTGATTAGTCCTTTGCCTATTTCAACACTTCCTTGGGTTCCTTGGAAGACCTCATCAACACGTCGCATTGTTCCGGGAATATGTCGACACTGACTGGAGATTACGGCACCACTGGCGTAAGTGAACTCTACAAAGTGATGGTCAAAAATTTCACCGTGGTCTTTCCCGTTGCGTACTTGACGTCCGCCCATCCCTTGTGCAGAAACGGGATAATCACCAATAAACCAGTTGGCAACATCGATGTTGTGGATGTGCTGCTCTAATATATGGTCTCCACACAGCCAGTTGAAGTAATACCAATTGCGCATTTGATATTCCAATTCGCTTTGGCCCGCTTGACGCTTTTTTACCCAGCCACCCGCATCGTTCCAATAGACTTGGCCGCTTCGAATCTTTCCTATCGCGCCTTGGTCAATGCGTTGTTTTATATCGATGTATTTGGTTTGATAGTGACGCTGTAAGCCCACCACTACATTTAGCTTTTTGGCTTTTGCAATTTTTGCAGTAGCTAAAACTTTTCGAATCCCCACGGGATCCGTAGCGACGGGTTTTTCCATAAAGACGTGTTTGTCATTGGCAATGGCGTATTCGAAGTGATAAGGTCGAAAACCGGGAGGGGTGGTCAAAATCACAACATCTGCCAGATCAATGGCTTTTTTATAGGCATCGAAACCTACAAAACGATTTTTTTCTTTGACCTCAATCTTTTTTTTGCCGTCAAAGTGGTCTTTTATTCCATTTAAACTTTTTTCGATTCGATCGGCAAAAGCATCTGCCATAGCGACCAATTCTACATTTTCATCAGCGGTTAGTGCTTGGACAGCGGCTCCAGAACCTCTTCCTCCGCAACCGATAAGGGCCAGTTTTAATTTCTTTGCTCCATAAACGTTGGCCATCGCCTCCACGGATAAGGGAACGGTCAGGAGTCCACTCGTTGCTAAAGCTGTTTTTTGAACAAAAGAACGACGGGATGTCTCGTAATTCTTTAAAGTGTCTTTGTTTTTCATCATTTTTCTGTTTAAGGTGTTGATTCGTAATTCCAATATTTTCGTTGTTCTTCTTCAGTGGGAGTCTTTACAGGACGTACCACTCGAAAGCCCACAAAGGGCGCATCGGTATGCCACCATTTGCTTTTTGGGATTTGGGGATCGCGCATTTTCCATTTTTTGGTAGAAGGCCTTCGCGCAGCAGAGCGCAACCGTTTGGGCGCATCCATCCAAGAGCCTCCTCGGACTACTTTAGGGTAGATTTTGGAAGGTTCCTGAAACGGGTTTTTCACTAATTCTTTTCTTGTTCTATAGGAAGTAGGTACATATTGATCTAGGGTCCATTCTGCAACATTGCCGTGCATATCGTACAAGCCCCAAGCGTTGGGCTTTTTGGTTCCTACTGGTTGGTATTTGTCATCACTGTTGGAAGCATACCAGGCATATTTCCCTAGGTTTTCAGTTGTATTTCCAAAAGAATAAGAGGTAGTACTACCTGCTCTGCAAGCATATTCCCATTCCGCCTCTGTGGGCAAACGATAAAAATGTCCTGTCATGGCGGACAACCATTCGCAAAATTTTACTGCTGCCAATTGAGTCATACAGATGGCAGGGTATCCCTCTATTCCCATTCCAAAACTCATTTCTACATAGGGTGTCGTCGCACCAGAAACTGCATCCACATCAATTCGTACTTCGCTTGAAGGGCTCTTTTTTACTTGATAGACATCCAATTCTCTACTTACAAATAAATTGTACAGATCCCATGTAACTTCAAATTGTCCCATCCAAAAAGCATCCACAACGACTTCATGTTGGGGGCCTTCATCTCCAAAATGTCCTACTTCTGACTTGGAACTACCCATTGTAAAAGTCCCCCCTTTGACAAAGACTAAATCCAAAGAATGATCTGTTACCGGTAAGGTTTCCGTAAAATTTTCTTGGGCCGTTGAAAACAAAAATCCGGAAACAAAAAATAAAAAAAACAGTTTTAATTTGATATGCATATCATCTAATTCACCATAAATCTATAAAGAAAAAAAATGTATCCAAACAAAACCTATTCAAATTCAATTTTAAGCACTAAGAAGACTGAAAAACACACTCTTTTTTTAACGTTTTCGGAATTTATGGTGTACAATACTGTTAAATCTTATTTTTTTTTATATTTATTTTAACAAATTAAAATTATTTACTATCATTATATATTCAAATTAAAACAAATAGTAACATTCTCAATTAGGGATGTCACAACTAACTAAAACAATTAAACCAAATGAAAAAATTTAAATTTAAACATCTGATTTTTAGTTTCTTGTTTCTTGCAGCTGGTGTCCTATCAGCTCAACAAACTATAACAGGAGCTGTTTCGGATGAGACTGGGCCACTGCCTGGTGTAAGTGTTTTGGAAAAAGGAACTTCCAATGGTGTTGTTTCTGATTTTGATGGGAATTATTCTATAACGGTGTCCAGTGCGGATGCCATTCTTGAGTTTTCCTATTTGGGATTTCTTACCCAAGAGGTGCCTGCGAGCTCTGATCAAATTAATGTTACTCTAACGGCTGGATCTGACGAGTTGGATGAAATTGTTGTAACGGGATATGGAACGCAACGAAAAGCAACTATAACAGGAGCTGTTGCTGCTATTAAAGGAGACGAAATCGTCAAATCACCTGCAGTAGATTTAACCAATTCTTTATCGGGAAGGTTACCTGGTCTTGTAGTAGTTCAAGGTTCTGGTGAGCCAGGTTTTGATGGTGCTACAATTAATATTCGCGGGATAAATACGTTGGGAAACTCCAGTCCCCTAATAGTAATTGACGGGATTCCAGATCGAGATGGAGGAATCGGAAGACTAAATCCCCAAGACATAGAGAGTATTTCTGTACTAAAAGATGCATCATCTGCAATCTATGGAGCAAGAGCTGCAAACGGTGTAATTTTAATTACCACAAAAAGAGGAGAATCCGGAGCACCACAATTAGAGTACAGTTTTAATACAGGATGGTCTGCACCTACAACTTTCCCAGAAATGTCAAGCTCTTATGAGTATGCGAACATCATGAATGAAACACCAATTTATAATAATATTCCTGTTAACGAATGGGGAAATGCTTGGTCAAGTATTCAAAGTACAGGAGTTTATGACTCCCCTACTGATGGTGTTACAACGTTAAGCGCTAACTATAACCCTGAAGCTGTTGCAGGTTATCTCAGTGGTAACGATCCATGGAGATATCCCAATACTGATTGGTATGGTGATACTTTTAAAGACTGGGCACCCCAGCAAAGACACAACCTTTCTCTTTCTGGAGGTAGTGAAAAAGTAAGATATTTTACTTCATTAGGCTACATCTATCAAGATGCGATATATGAAAGGTCTGCAACCTTTTACAACCAGTACAACCTGAGGATGAATATTGATGCAGAGGTAAATGATTACGTTAAGATGAACGTCGGTATTATGACCCGACGCGAAGAGCGAAATGCTCCCACAGTAGGCGCAGGTGCAATTTTTAGAATGCTTCAACGAGGACGTCCTACTGAAAATGCTTTCTGGCCTTCAGGAGAACCTGGACCAGATATCGAAAATGGAGAAAATCCAGTTACTGTAACAACAGGTGATACTGGTTACAGAAAAAATCCAAAAGATTACATTCAGTTAAATGGAGGTATTAATATCACAAATCCATGGATTGAAGGTCTAGAACTTATAGTTAATGGTGCAGTAGATGTAAATCGTGAAACGGTTAAACTATGGCAAACCCCATGGAAGCTTTACAGTTGGAATGGTGTAGATCAAAGTTCTGCAGGATTGACTGCAAATGTTCGCTCACCTTTTACAGATCCACGTTTAAGAGAATCTTCAAATAATGTACTTAATACAAACCTTTCAGGTCAATTAAAATACAACTTTAGCGTTGGAGAAAATCATGATTTTGATGTATTCCTCGGTGTAACTCGAGAGCAGTTTACTGGCTCTAACTTCTTTGCATTTAGAAGAAATTATATTTCGCCAGCAATTGATCAACTCTTTGCAGGAGGTACTGAAGATCAAAATACAGGGGGATCTGCATATAACAGATCACGCTTAGGATACTATGGAAGTTTAAAATACAACTTTAAAGACACCTATCTTGTAGAACTCTTATTCAGAAGAGATGGATCTTACATTTTCCCAGAAGTTGGACGTTATGGTAACTTCCCTGGAATCTTGGTAGGTTGGAATATAGGAAACGAATCTTGGTTTAACGTAGAAGATATTTCTTATCTTAAATTAAGAGCTTCATACGGAGAACTCGGAAACGATCAGGTATTCTATAATGGTAGCCTCCAAGAGTTCGCTTATCTTTCTACTTTTGGCTTTGGAGAATATCCTATCGATAATAACGTTGTTAAAACACTTTATGAAACTGTGCTACCCAATCCAAACTTTACTTGGGAGGTCGCACGAAATACAAATATTGGTATTGACACAAAGCTATTTAATCGCGTAAACTTAACTTTAGAGTGGTTTAATAACCAGCGGGATAGAATTTTGATTCAGCAACAAGGAAGTACCCCTGATTCTTCAGGGATTGCTAGCCTTTTACCTCCAACTAACTTCGGTAGTATGAATAATACAGGTTACGAATTTAATATTGCCTACAGCGGTGGAGATTCGAATTATTCAGATCCAAGTGCTTTCCGCTATACCATTGGTTTAAATGGAGGGTATTCTAAAAATGAAATAGAATTCATTGACGAAGTTTCAGGAGCCCCTGATTGGCAGTTAAGAGAAGGTAAACCTTTAGGTGCCTACTTATTGTACGAAACCGACGGTGTCTTTTATGACCAAAGTGAAATCGATGCCAATACTGTAGATTACAGTCAAGTAACTCCACAATTAAGACCTGGAGATTTACGTCTTGTTGACTATGATGGCAATGGAAAAATTGATGCAGATGATCAAGTTAGACAAGAAGATAGTTTTACTCCAAGATTACAGTACGGTATTACCTTAGATATGAGTTACAAAAACTTTGACTTATCGATCCTCTTCCAAGGTTCTCAAGGTGGTATGACTACCTTATTTAATGGAGAATTTGGAGACTGGGGGAACTACTATAAATATCAGCACGACAATAGATGGAGTATTGATAATCCTAGTAGAGAGCACCCAAGGCTAGCTTCAAGAGGTGATACTTGGTATACAGATGGTGGTTATGGAAACAACACTTACAATTATGGAAGTACCGATTACCTTAGATTAAAAAATATAGAGCTTGGTTATAACCTTCCTCAAAATGTATTTGGTCAAGGATTTATATCAAACGTTCGTTTTTATGCTAGCGGATTGAATTTATTAACCTTTACAGAGTTTGACATGACCGATCCTGAAGTCGCAAATCGTACTTACCCATTATCTAAAGTTTGGAATTTAGGAGTAAGAATAAATTTTTAAAAATAAAATATTGTAAATTTAGAATATGAAAAATATAAATAATTTAAAAACAGGAATAGTATCAGGCTTACTAGCAGTTTTTGTTCTGCTGACAGCTTGTAATGATGATTTTTTGGATACGCAGCCTTTGGATAAAATTTCCAGTTCGGCTACGTGGAGTGATGGAACGCTTTCTGAAGCGTTTGTTTTTAGCGTTTATTCATACTTAGGTTATGGTGGTTTTGAAGAGCAAATGCAGGCAGTTATTACTGATGAAGCTTTTTTTACACATGCAGGGAGAAATATCAACACCTTTAACGAAGGTTCTGAATCTCCATCCAACATTGCGTGGACAAGTAGTACTTATGCATGGAGTAACATGTATTCTGCTATCCGTCAGGCAAATGTTGCATTAGCAAATTTACCTGAAGCTACATTTGATGATCAAAACTTAAAAGATAAGTTAATGGGTGAAGCTCATTTTCTCAGAGCTTATTATTATCATCAATTATTGAGGTTTTATGGAGGTGTTCCTATCATAGATACTCCTTATACACTTGAAGACGAGCTTTCTATTGCACGAAACACCTTTGCCGAAACAGTTGACTTTATTGTTGCTGAGTTGGATAAGTCAGCTTCTTTACTCAATGGAAAGGACATGGCTGAGGGAAGAGCAAGTCGTATTGCTGCAATGGCACTTAAATCAAGAGTTTTGTTATATGCTGCAAGTGATTTACACGAAAGTTCTAAAGCTCCTTCAGGATACGGAACAGATCTTCATGCATATAGTGGTGGTCAACAAGCGCGCTGGCAAGCTGCGCAGCAAGCTGCAAAAGATGTGTTAGATATCACGAGCGGATATAAGACAGACTTAACTGAACCCGTTTCACACGAAGAGGGGAAAGCTAACGCTGTTGCTATTTCTATGGGAGGGAAGAGTGCTGTGGCTGATGCAGGTGCTTCTTCAGAATTAATTTTTGTAAGAACACTTTCCTCAAAGTACACCCCCGAAGATAACTGGCCAATGGGCGGAACTCACTTCGGAGTGAACAATGGTCCTAATGGCTATCACAACTGGAGTGGAAACCCACCAATCCAGCAAATGGTCGACGATTATGAAATGATGGATGGTTCTTCTTTTGACTGGGATAACACTAATCATAAAGCAGATCCATATGCCAATCGTGATCCTCGTTTTCACGCACACGTATTGTATGATGGAGCGCCTTGGAAACCAAGACCTTCCGATGTAGTAGCGATTGATCCTTATGATGAAATCCAAACAGGATACTATGATGATGGAAACGGCGGTTTAATTAATGGTGTTGATACTAGAGAATCTGATATTGAAAATTGGAATGGTTCTAGAACTCGATACAACTTACGTAAGTGGATTGATCCAGACCCAGCCATTAAAGAAAACCTGACCAGTCACCAAGTTATTCCTTGGCCATTTATTCGCTATGCAGAAGTTGTGCTCAACTATGTTGAAGCTAGTATTAACTTAGGACAAGAAGATGAAGCTCGGAACTGGATGAATAAAACCCGATTTAGAGTTGGAATGCCGGCAGTAACTGAGTCTGGTCCTGCACTCCTTGCAAAGTACATTAACGAAAGAAGAATTGAATTAGCATTTGAAGAACATCGTTATCATGATGCTAGAAGATGGCTTATTGCTCCTGGGACTCTTGGTAGAGGTATTGAAAAAATAAATGTTACCGCGACCTTAAAACCAGGAAAATCACCTCATGTACCTTACCGTCATGACAAAGCTGTTTATGATTATACCTATGAAGTTCAAAATGAAACTTCTATCGAAAACAGAACTTGGAAAGACAAAATGTACTATCGTCCCATCAGTAGAGATGAGATCAATAAAAATGAACTTCTTGTTCAAAACCCAGGGTACGAATAAACAATATTTACTATTTTGATTTTAAAACATATCCTCTTTTTAGAGGATATGTTTTTTTTGGTTCAATAGAATCTCATAAATTGCTAAATGAATTTTGAATGATTGATTAATGAAGAACTTTTTAGTGTTTTTTGCCTTACCCTATCTAATAGTTACAAGTTGTAATTCAGAGAACGAAACACTTACCCTATTTAGCGCTCTGCGCCCTTCTGAAACAAATATTTATTTTCAAAACAAACTTACCGAGGGCCCCAACACAAATGTCCTGTTGTATGAATATTTTTACAACGGAGCAGGTGTGGCACTTGCTGATTTTAATGGTGACCAGCTTTTAGATATTTATTTTACCTCAAATATGGAAGAAAATAAAATGTATTTAAACCGAGGAAATTTTAAATTTGAAGACATTTCAAAAATTTCAAAAACTCAAGGAAGAAGTGGCCCTTGGAAAACAGGAGTAACCGCAGTTGATATTAACGGAGACCAGCGGATGGATCTCTATGTGTGTTATTCTGGTATGTTAAAAGAAGAAAAGAGAAGGAATCAACTCTTCCTCAACATGGGTAACAATGAGGAAGGAATTCCCCAATTTACCGAAGTAGCAAAACTATATGGACTAGACAGCGACGCTTACAGCAACCAAGGCTATTTTTTTGATTATGATCGAGATGGTGACTTAGATATGTTACTTTTAAATCACAATCCAAAATCCTTACCAGTCTTAGGGGTTTCCAAAACAAGAGTCTTGTTACAAGAAGATCAACCCCAAACAGGTTTACGTCTTTATGAACAGAAAAATAGGCGCTTTTATGATATCACTTCGCAAACTCAAATCAACGGCTCCAGCTTATCCTATGGATTGGGATTGGCACATGCTGATTTTAATAATGATGGATGGACTGATTTTTATTTGAGTAATGATTACACGATACCCGACTATTTGTACCTCAATAATCAGGATGGAGATTTTATCAATACACTTCAAGAAAGCATGCCTTATACTAGTCACTTTTCAATGGGAAATGACAGTGGAGATATTAATAACGACGGATTTATCGATTTGATGACTTTGGATATGCTTCCAGAGGACAATAAAAGACAAAAATTACTTCAAGCTCCAGACAACTATAACCTATTCAATCTCAACATAAAAAGCGGATTTCATTCTCAATACATGAGAAATATGATACAACTCAATAACGGAAATGGAACCTTTAGTGAAGTAGGGCAGATGATGGGAGTTTCGAACACGGATTGGAGTTGGGCAGCTCTCTTTGCAGACTTCGATAACGATGGCTGGCAGGACCTTTTTGTAAGCAACGGCTATAAACGTGATTATACGAACCGCGATTTTCTTAACTATATGGAAAATTTTATTGGGGAAAAGAAATCCAACTTAAATCGTGAAGATGTTCTTGAAATCATCAATAACATGCCCGCTTCCAATGTATCCAACTATCTTTTTAACAATACAAAAGGGAAAGGATTTAACGACGTTACAGCCCAATGGGGAGTCTTGGATTTTACCAACAGTAACGGTGCTGCTTATGGGGATCTAGATGGTGATGGGGATCTTGATTTAGTGGTTAATAATATAAATGCTGCTGCAGGTATTTATAGAAACAACACTGACGCTTCGCAACATTATCTACAGATTGCCCTAAAAGGTTCCAAAAATAACTCGAATGCTCTCGGTGCACGGGTTACCCTTTTCACCAAAGAAGGGCAACAAACCAAGGAGCAATTTCCAACTCGAGGGTACCTGTCCACTGTCAGTCCGATTCTCCATTTTGGACTAGGAAAGCAGGAGCAAGTTGATTCTATTCTCGTGCGCTGGTCTAACGGAACCTTTACTTCACGCAAAGCCATAGCGATAAATCAAGAAATTGAAATAAAACAAATAGAAACACAAGCCAAAATCATTCAACAAAACCCTTCTAAAACACTATTTATTCCCAGCGAAAATAGTTTTGACTTTACCCATTCAGTAAAAAATGTGTTAGACTTTGATCGGCAAAAACTACTTCACTATCAACCCTCCTTTACTGGTCCAGTACTTATCAAAGGGGACCTTAACAACGATCAAAGAGAGGATTTGATTCTTGGAGGTGGGAAAGGACAAGCACTAGAAGTTTGGATTCAACAAGCTGACGGTTCCTTTCAATCAAAACCTTCTCAAGTGTTTGTTCAGGATCGAAAAAAAGTGACTTTGAGTTTAGAATTAGTTGATTTTGATTTGGATGGTGATCTGGATATATATAGGGCAAATGGGGGCTATCACGACTTTACCAAAAACAGTACAGAACTTCGAGACGATCTTTATCTGAATACCGGAGATGGTCAGTTTGAACGAGCAAAGAAAACCTTTGATTTAGAAGGAAGTAGTATCGCCGTTGCGGGTGATGTGAATCAAGATGGAGCTGATGATCTTTTTGTAGCAGGGGGCATCGTCCCAGGTAGTTATCCAAATCGATATCCCAATAGGCTTTTACGCAATGATGGCAAGGGAAATTTAACAACAGATACGGAACAAAGTGCAGCTTTGAACGTACATGAAGGGATTGTCCGAGATGCCCTTTGGACAGATTTAAATGGGGACGGTTTTCAAGACCTTATCCTCGTAGGTGAATGGATGCCCATTACAGTATATTTAAACCGAAATGGTAGTTTGGAAAAACAATCTGATTATTTTTCCCATGTAAAAACTAAGAACGGGTGGTGGAACAGTATCCAAGCGACTGATCTCAACAAAGACGGTCGTATGGATTTTATTGTTGGAAATGAGGGGCGTAATAACCCTTTCAATGCCTCCACTGAACAACCTGTAGAACTGCATTTTGACGATTTTGACCAAAATGGATCTGTTGATCCGATTCTATCCTATTACATAAAAGGAAAAGCTTATCCTTTGGCTACCCGAGATGAACTGCTGGCACAATGGGTAGCACTCAAATCTATATATCCTTCTTATGCATCTTATGCGGATACGGATTTAGAAGGTTTACTAAAAGGACATCGCACAGAAAAAACTCTACGGTGGGAAGCAAGTCAGATGGAATCCATCATTCTTTTAAGTAAACAACGAGGACATGATGTTGTAGTCCTTCCTGACGAAGTACAAAGAAGTCCGCTCACAAGTATTCTCCCCCTAGATGTTAATGAGGATGGAAATCAAGATTTAATTTTAGCTGGAAATCGCTCTCAAAATGCACTAAAAATAGGACAAAATGAAGCCAGCTATGGCAGCATCCTTCTAGGGGATGGTTCAGGCGCATTCCAACACGTCCCTCCTTTACAAAGTGGATTACAAATCAAAGGATCTGTAGGTGAGATGGTGTCGATTAAAAACTCGATTTATATAGCTCGTTGTGCAGCCTCATTAAGTACATACAAACTAAACCCAAATGAAAACTAAACACTTTTTAATTAGATGGAGTCTATTGGGACTTTTAGGTCTGCTACTAGTTCAATGTGAACCGTTACCCGACAACATCCCCGATCATGAGGTAGCTGCGCAGTGGGCGGATATGACCCTCTACATTACAAAAAATACACCTGCTAACTCCCCTACTTTTGCCTCGCGATGCCTAGGTTATTTAGGTTTAGCACAATACGAAGCTGTTGTACATAGTGATCCAAAGTACCAATCGCTAGCAGGCCAATTGAATGACCTAAACACTCTTCCTAAACCCGACAAAAACCAGGAATACAATTGGCTCCTCGTATTGAATCATTCGCAGAGTACGCTTTTAAAATCTATTTACCTTCAAACATCGGATGAAAACAAACAAAAAATAGATTCTTTAGAACAACGGCTAAGTAAAATCCTCTTAAAAAATACTACTGCTGCTAGTGCACAGCGCTCCCTTGCATTTGGAAAAAAACTTGCAGAACATCTTTTTGAATGGTCCAAAACAGACGGAGGACATCGGGGGTACCTGAAAAATTTTGATCCTGACTACGAAAGGGAACCCTTTCCTGGATCATGGAAACCGCCTTTATTTGCTCAGTCTTTTAGTCATAATCCATTGCACCATTTTTGGGGTGAAAATAGAACTTTTGCTCCTACCAATACTTTACTTGAACTTCCAGAATTTATTCCTTACGATCCCGCTAAAGGAAGTCCTTATTATCAAGAATTTGAAGCTGTTTATAAGAAAGAAAGAACACTCTCACAAGAAGAGAAAGAAGCAGCGATCTGGTGGAGTGATGATCCTGACGTAACCTTTAGTCCAGGTGGGCATCTGTATTTTATCGCTACCGCATTGGTCAGAAAAAACAAACCGGATTTAATCACTACTACCAAAACTTTTGCCAGTGTGGGTATGTCTGTAGCCGATGCCTTCATTAAATGTTGGAAATGGAAATACCAATTCTTTTCAGAGCGTCCCAATACTTTTATTTCCGAGTTTATCGATCAAAAATGGGAGTCCTTTTGGCCTGACCCCCCTTTCCCTGCATTTCCCTCGGGTCACGCCATACAAGCTGCTGCAGCGGCAAAAGCACTATTAGGCACATTTGAAAACAAGACTTCCTTTATCGACAGTGCCCATGTGGGCAGAGAACGAGATCATGTGCGCGGAGTAGAATTTAAAGCGCGTGCCTACTCCACCCTTTGGAGCATCGCTGAAGAAACTGCCTCTTCGCGTTTTTACGGGGGAATTCATACCCCACAGGACAACATGGTGGGATTGGAACAGGGAGTACTCATAGCGAATAACATTCTAAATCTGAAATGGAAAAAGTAAAGTCATGCGTAGTTTCTTTATCTTTCTAGTCTTGTGGAATGCTTCAACTACCAGTTGGAGCCAGCGTTTTGTGGACCATACCGAAGCTGCTGGAATACAACATTTCTTTGAAGTGTATGAAGGGATGTTTGGCGGTGGTGTTGCAGTGCTGGATTTTAATAACGATGGTTTTGAGGACCTCTACCTCACAGGTGGAATGCAAGAAGATCAACTGTTGGAAAATCAAAAAGACGGCACTTTTAAAAATGTATTTGACCAGGCTGGCCTTACATTGGCTCTTGGTTTTGTGACCCAAGGGGTAGCCACAGCCGATTTTAACCGCGACGGATGGATGGATCTTTTCATTACTACCATAACTAACAAAGGAGAAAAAAAAACCATTCCCAGAGCGCAAAATTTGATCTTTATCAATAAAAAAGATGGGACTTTTGAAGAGCAAAGTAAATCCTTTGGGATTTCAAAATCAGAATCTTTCAGTACGGGGATTGCCATTGGTGATATCAACTTAGACGGTTATCCTGATGTGTATGTAGGAAATTATTTTACTGATTATGATGGAGGATTAAAAGAAATTAGTGATGCCACCATTGTCAATGCGGGAAAAACAGCTAAAGGTTATTTATACGAAAATAAGGGTGGAAAGAAATTTGAAGAAGTTTCAAAAAAGTACAATCTCAGTCACCGCGGTTTTAGTTTTGGAGGCATCTTTACTGATTTTGACAACGACCACGATATGGACTTGATCATTAACAACGACTTTGGGTACAAAGCCAAACCTAACTATCTACTCCAAAACCAGTTTCCTGAAAAAAAATTCAGCTATGTAGAAGAAGCTCGTAAAATGGACTTGCGGATCAATGCCATGGGGGGTGCTACGGCAGACCTCAACGCAGACAGCTACCTCGATTATTTCATCACCAACATCCGTTTTAATCGATTTATGATTCAAGACCCAGAAAAAAATATTTTTATCGATCAAGCAGAAACTTTAGGTACTCAATTGTTTACCATAAGTTGGGGAGCAAACTTCACAGATTTTGATCAAGATGGTGATCTCGATTTATTTGTGGCAAATGGCGATCTCAATCCCAACTGCGTTCCGATGTATAACTTTTATTTTGAAAATGAAAACTCCACCTTCCAAGAGCAAAGTGGTGAAGTGGGTCTTAAAGACTACGGTGTAGGTCGAGGCTCTGTAGTTTTTGATTTAGAAAATGATGGGGATATGGACTTACTAGTGGTATCACAAAAGCCCATTAGACCCTATGGACCGGCCTCTATAACGCGTTTGTACAAAAATGAACTGGCGAAGGGGAACGCTCTTCAAGTAAAGCTTAGAGGAAATGCATCTACCTTATCGGCTTTTGGTAGCCGAATAGAACTATATGCGGATTCTCTATACCTCAATCACGAAATAGACGGGGGAAATACCTCACATCTTTCACACAATAGCAGAATAGCCCATTTTGGTCTGGGAAAACGAACTACGGTCGACTCACTCCGTGTAACCTGGCCTGGTGGGGAAAGCCAATCCCTTTACCAGATTCCTGTTAATCAAAAAATTACAGTAATGGAAACAAACCTTTTCAAAGACAAAAAGAAAACGAATTACGAACTCCTAGTAACCTTTCTGATAATAGTGGTAGGGGTACTTGTCTTTTTTAAAGTAAAGAAAAAATCACTTCCAAATTAAGTTGTATATTGTTAGAGTGTAGGTCAAAAAGAATGTTGATGTTGAAAAAAATGATTCCCTACGTTGTGCTTTCCTTTTTTTGTTTCTGCGAAACAGAACCTGTATCGAAAGCTCTTTACTTTCAGCTAAACTCTCAAATTTATCCTGAGGAAGGAGGTTCATTATCACTTGAGAACGGAAGCTACAAATCCGGTACAGTAAGAACCCTTCACGCCAAACCCAATTCCGGTTGGATTTTCGATCGTTGGGAAGGAGTTATCGCTGGAATGAACAACCCAACTGATATTATATTTTATGGAGATCACGACATTCGTGCTGTTTTTGTTCGAGATACTTTCAAGGTACGTACCCTCGCCGGGGGAAAGGGAAAAGGTTTTGATATGAACCAATTCAACTACCCTACAGGAATTGCCTACGATCAAGATGAAAATCTCTACGTGAGTGACATGCACAATCACAGAATTCAAAAGTGGATGAAAGGTTCTACCGTTGGAATCACTGTAGCAGGAGGCAATGGTTATGGTTCTGAGGCAAACCAATTTAACGAACCTGGAAAAATTGCAATAGATCCTCTAGGCACACTGTATGTGGCCGATACCGAGAATCACCGTATCCAAAAATGGTACAACGGCGCCTCAGAAGGAGAGACAGTAGCTGGCGGAAAAGGTGGAGGCGCTGGACTTCACCAATTGGACACACCCTACGGAATCGCACTTGACATAGACGGTTATCTATACGTCTCAGAAATTTTCAATAATCGGGTAGTACGATGGGATCCTGGGGCTTCAACAGGAGTTGTAGTGGCTGGAGGAAACGGTCAGGGAAAGGGCCCCGATCAGCTGTATTTTCCTATGGGCATCGCTTTAGATCAAGATAAAAATCTTTATGTAGCAGACACCTACAACCATAGGGTACAGTTATGGAAACCCGGTGCCAAAGAAGGAATTACACTATTGAACGCAAACGATACCGAACTCCAAAGTTTTAATTTCTTTACTGGAATTACTATAGATAAGAACAACAAGCTTTACCTTTCAGACTACGAAAATAGACGAATTATTGAGTTTAATTTAAATAACCGAAGTTTGAAAATTGTTGCCGGAGACAATCAAGACGGGAGTGCCCAAAATCAATTTTCTCACCCTTTTCAATTGATTACTAAAACTAATGACTTCATTTTAATCGCTGATGCCCAAAATAACCGAATTCAAAAATGGAAGTTAAACTAGTTGACTCCAGTGGCTGGGAAAAGAGGAATATCAAAACCAAGCCCAAAAGATGTTGGAGGCGGTTTTGCCAAATTATCAAGAAGGGAGAAGCAGCGATTATTCTCAGTGGAGTCAACTTTTTGCGAAACTCGCATTCCCACATTATGAATTGGTCATCTTAGGACCTAAAGCTCATGAATTTGCTGCCGAATTTCAAAAATACCACTACCCCAACGTGCTTTTTCAAAGCAGTACTTCACCCAGTAGCCTTCCCCTGATTAAAGACCGCTTTGTGAAGGGGGAAACTCAACTATATGTTTGTGAAAATAAAGTGTGTTATTTACCCGTACAAACCCTTGAAGAAGCTTTGAATCAGATTCGAGAGCTTAAAGATTAAGCAATCACCCCCGACCCCAACAATTCTGTTCCTTCGTACCATGCCACAAACTGCCCGGAGGTAATTGCGGATTGGTGTTCTTCAAAAGTAATGTAGAGTCCATCTTTTGTTTGAAAAAGGGTTGCTTTTTGTAAAGGTTGGCGATAGCGAATACGGGCAGAGACTTTCAGGCTGTCACCAATTTCAAGAGTCAAATCGGTTCGGATCCAGTGGATTTCATCTGAGGCTACTTTTAGGGTATCTCGATACAAACCCGGATGGGACTTGCCTTCACCCACATAGATCAGATTTTCCTCTACATCTGTATAAATGACAAATAAAGGCTCTTCAAATCCTCCAATTCCCAAACCTTTGCGCTGTCCTATGGTGTAAAAATGGGCCCCTTGATGCTCGCCAATCAAAATACCGTCACTTATCTCGTACTGGTGTTTTTCTGCTTTTTGATCTAGGGTTTGTTTTGCTACATTCTGATTTTCATAGGCAGAAAGTGTTTCTGGAATTTTAATGATCTGTCCCGCTTTAGGCTTGAGTTGCTGTTGTAAAAAGTCAGGTAAACTTACTTTACCAATAAAGCACAAACCTTGCGAATCTTTTTTGTCCGCCGTAACTAAATTTTGAGTTGTTGCAATTTCTCTTACCTCAGCTTTTTTAAGATGCCCAATGGGAAAGAGGACTTTGCTCAGTTGGGCTTGACTCAATTGACACAAAAAGTAAGACTGATCCTTGTTGTTGTCTTTACCAGCGAGGAGTCGATACACCGTTTCCTCATCTTTATTTTGAAAAGCCTCTTTTTGACAATAGTGCCCTGTAGCGACATAATCAGCTCCCAGCGAAAGAGCGATATCCAAAAACACATCAAACTTGATCTCACGGTTACACAACACATCGGGATTAGGGGTGCGTCCTTGGGCGTATTCATTAAACATATAGTCCACGATACGCTCTTTGTACTCCTTGCTCAAATCCACTATTTGAAAAGGAATCCCTAGTTTTTCTGCAACTAACATAGCGTCGTTGCTGTCTTCCAGCCAGGGACATTCGTTGGATAGGGTTACCGATTCATCGTGCCAGTTTTTCATAAACAAACCAATGACCTCATAGCCCTCTTTTTTTAAAAGATAAGCCGCCACACTGGAATCTACTCCACCAGAAAGTCCTATGACAATCCGTTTTTTCATAGCACAAAGATAGTCAGGATCTTAGAATTATTTGCCTCGCTTCTTTTTCTGTTTTTCGGCTTCTTCCATAGCCTTTTGCAAACGCGCAGAAAAGCCTCCTGATTTTTTAGGCTTCTTTTTATTTTCTTCAATCTTGGCGTGGATCTTCGAATCGTCTATAATGTAATTCTTTATGATCAACATCAAGAAAATGGTCAAGAGGTTGGAAACAAAATAATACAAACTCAATCCACTGGCGTAATTGTTAAAGAAAAACAACATCATCAAGGGCATCAGGTACATGATGATTTTCATATTGGGCATTCCCGGTTGCTGTGGCATGGGTTGCTGCCCTGTGGTCATTTTGGTGTAAAAGAAAATTGCTATTGAAGCCAAAATGGGGAATAAACTTACGTGGTCTCCGTAAAACGGAATACTAAACCCTAATTCCAAAATCGAATCGTAAGAAGAGAGGTCGTCCGCCCAAAGGAAACTCTTGTCTCTTAAAACAAAAGCGACAGGGAAAAATGAAAATAATGCATAAAATATTGGCAGTTGAATCAAGGCAGGCACACAACCCGACATCGGATTGGCACCGGCACGGGAATACAAACTCATGGTTTCTTGCTGGCGTTTTACCGCATCGTCCTTGTACTTGGCCGTGATAGCCTCAACGTCTGGACGTAAAACTTTCATTTTGATTTGAGAAACATACGATTTATACGTAACAGGAGACATGGCCAATCGCACTATAATGGTCATCACAATAATGGCAATCCCATACGAAAGGAACGAAGACAAAAAGCCAAACAGTGGCAAAAAAAGTACTCGGTTGATCCATCCAAAGATACCCCAGCCCATGGGAATAGAAGCTTCTAAATCCCCTTCCAGGTCTTGCAAAGTCTTATAATCCGTAGGCCCGTAATAAAACTCAAATTGAGTATTGATATTTCCCGATTGTACGGGCAAGGCATAGGTGGTTTCAAACCGCTTGGTAAATTTTTCTTCTAGCCCTTCCTCACTGGACAAATCTTTAGATTTTAAATCTACTGTGGCAATGGGGGAATCGGGTATAAGAATTGCGCTGAAAAAGTGTTGGCGATAGGAAATCCAACGAATCCCTTCTCGCGTTTCTTGATCCTCCCCACTCAGGGATAAATAATCTACTCGGTCCTCTTCATATCCAAAAGTGTATTCTGTATAACGGTTTTCGTAATCCATACTTCTGGAGTTTCGATAGACATCGGTGGTCCAGCTCACTTTTGGCGACTGATTTCCGTCCAAAAGACCTTCCATTCCCACCGTTTTAAAGTTCACCGTAAATAAATAGCCTGTCTTGGGAAATACGTATTCGTATGCGACATATTGGGTTTCCGATAGAGCAGCTCGCATCGAAACAACAAACTCCTCATCACGTTCTGTAAGGGATGGGGTAAAATAAAAATCTTTAGTATTGAGTATGCGTCCGTCTTTGGTATTTAAAGTAATAGCAAAATCCATATTCCCGTTTTGCACCATCTGGATGGGTAAGTCTTCATAATTTTCAAATTCTTGAAGGGTCAGTTTGTGAATTCCTCCTCCTTGGGCTTGCAATTCCAAAGTCAAATTTTCTGTGGTAAAAACCGTATTCGGCAAGTTGTTGGGAACAAACAAATTCCCTAAATCTCCATAGGCAACCACTTTTTGCTGCTGCTGAAGGGAGTCTTGCACGGCCTGTGATACAGGAGGAGTGGTGACTTGCTGCTCTGTAGTGGTCTTTTCCTCTGTGGGAACTTCTTCTGGACCGTTTCGATACAACATCCACGTCAGGATCAAGGCAATCAAAATAAATCCTGTAAACTGATAGGGATCAAACTTTTTTTCTTCCATTTTACGGGAATTTAAGGAGTTAATTTTTTAGCTAGGCTTGCTTGGACAAAACCTTTAATTAAGGGATGTGGATTGGAGACTGTGCTTTTGTATTCAGGGTGAAACTGAACGCCTACAAACCAAGGATGTTTTTTGTACTCTATAATTTCGACTAAATCAGTTTCTGGATTTTTCCCAGCAATAATAAAGTCGGTATCAAAAATTTGATCCAAGTAATCGTTATTGAATTCATACCGATGGCGGTGCCGTTCTGAAATCGAAGTCGAAGGGTAGATTTCGGAAGTTTTTGTTCCGGGTTGAATCTTACAATCCCAAGCACCTAAACGCATCGTACCCCCCTTTTTAAGCACACTTTTTTGAGATTCCATTAAATCGATTACTGGAAATTTACAATCTGGATCCATCTCAGTAGAATTGGCATCTATAAGCCCCACATGATTCCGGGCGTATTCGATCACTGCCATTTGCATCCCCAAACAAATCCCTAAAAAGGGAAGATTGTGTTTTCGTGCATATTCTATGGCGGTTATTTTCCCTTCGATTCCTCGTTCTCCAAAGCCGGGAGCAACAAGTACTCCGTCTAATTCACCAAACACTTCATTGACATTACCCAAATCGATCTCCTCAGAATGCAAACTCACCACTTCTACGTCCGTTTCTTGGTCAGCACCGGCGTGAATCAAAGATTCTAAAATTGATATGTAGGAGTCTTGAAGCTCGACATATTTTCCTACCAAGCCTATTTTTATTTGATATTTTGGATTTTTAAATCGCTTTAAAAAAGCATTCCAAGCTTCCAATTGATGGGATTGCTTGGGCTGCAACTGGAGTTTATCCAGCACCACGCGATCCAATCCTTCTTCCAACATTTTAAGAGGAACATCATAAATCGTATTCACGTCTATGGATTGAATAATTGACTCGCGTTTTACGTTGCAAAACAAAGCCAGCTTTTCTCGTAAATCTTCTGTCAATTCGTGTTCTGTTCGACAGACGATGATATCTGCAGAAATACCACTCTCCATGAGTGTTTTAACAGAATGTTGGGTAGGTTTGGTTTTGAGTTCCCCCGCTGCAGCCAAAAAGGGAATTAAGGTAAGATGAATCACCACTGCGTTTTCTCTACCTAGGTCCCAAATCAACTGACGTACCGATTCGATATAGGGCAAGGACTCTATGTCCCCTACTGTTCCTCCAATTTCTGTAATGACGATATCGTAATCTCCCGACTCCCCTAGGAGTTGCATGCGTTCTTTAATCTCGTTGGTAATGTGAGGAATCACCTGAACGGTTTTTCCTAAAAACTCCCCTTTCCGTTCTTTTTCAATCACACTTTGATATACTCTTCCTGTGGTAACATTGTTGGCCTGTGAAGTGGAAACATTCAAAAAGCGTTCGTAGTGACCCAAGTCCAAATCCGTTTCAGCACCGTCGTCCGTTACAAAACACTCTCCGTGTTCATAGGGATTTAGTGTTCCAGGATCGACGTTGATATAGGGGTCAAATTTTTGAATGGTCACCTTAAAGTTTTGTGATTGCAGGAGTTTTGCCAGTGAAGCAGCTACGATTCCTTTTCCTAGTGATGAGGTCACTCCCCCTGTGACAAAAATATATTTGGTATCGGACATCCGGTAGTTTTAATTCATTAACCTAACCGGGCTCAAATTTACAAAAATCAAGAGGAACTAGCGGTCTCTCCGGTCTATTCTTTTATTTCAATAATTTCGTAACCTTGATGCTGGAGAATGTAGAGGGCTTGATTGAGAAAAGATTCGTTTTCATTTTCTCGATAATAAAACCGATTCGATTGGTATTCTGTCTCCCCAACCTCTAAAGACTGTTGAAGCTCCTCTGCATAAGCCGTTCGCAATACCGCATCTAAAACCACATCATAAGCCCGTAAGGCTTCTTTATTGGGCGACTTGCCAAAGGCAGTTATATACCCTGATACAAAGGCGTCATCTAAGGACTTGTCTAAAGGTTTAAATCCTGTGGGATAGGTAAATTGTATGGCACCTAAGGTTTTTCGGGTGAGGTTTTCATTATCATACGCATTACTGCGATAGGTGGTAAACACCTGTACGTCTCGATTCTTAGTATTTTGTGCACTGAACTGAGAAAGCGCACTTGCAATAAGGGGAAAGGATTGGGTTTCTAAAATAATTTTATTGGGCAACGAATCAATCAATAGAGAATCTACAAGTTCAGGAAGGATATAATCCGCTTTCTCTGGACGAATTTTTATGGCCCAAGGAAACCGTGTTTGGAGTTCCTTTTCTATTTTCCGATTTGTAGAATCTGCTACGATAACCACATTTTGAGTCGTGTCCATTTGCCTTTCTAAATATTCATACATCTTGGCACGGAGGTCTTTTTCTTCCGTCACGGATTGAACTACATTTTTTCGAAAAGCTACACTTCGAGTCGATAAGGGCGCTATTTTAGGAATATTTTTGATACTAGGTTCATTTGAAACATAATCAAAGTTGTAGGGAATTAAGGGTCCCACAATAAAGTCTTGGCCTTCCAGTGCTTTTGATTCTACAATCTCTTCGAGTTTGGAAAGTTGATTCTGGATGTCAAAAGTAGTCAACTCTACTTCAATTCCTTTTTGAGCGGCTTGCTCTAAAGCGAACAAAACCCCAGTGTAAAAGTCAATTGAAATGGTGTGGAGATTTCGTGCTTCTAGGGTTCGCTTGGTATCTTCAATGGAATCAAATTCTATCTCATTGGCCTTAAAAGGAAGCAAAACCGCTAGTTTTATTTTCTTTTTAAGCAAAGTGGAATCGAGCAAATTGACACGTTCTACTAATAGGTCATTTTCAATTTTTAACTTGCCACTCAACGAATCTGGAATTCGTAATATCATCCCCACCTGAAGCCCTGTCTCTGTTAAGCTCGGATTCAGCGAATCCAGAACCCTTTGGCTGACCCCTAGTTTTTTTTCGATTCGATAATATCCTTCGGCAGGAAGTACTTTATAATAATTAAAGAGGCTGTCTTTTTCGGGAAGAACCGCTCTGAGGTCTTGGTTTCTAACTCGGATTTCTTGGCCAATTTTCAATCCTTCCGCAATTTGTGGATTTAAGGAATCTAATTCCTTAACCGTCATCCCATATTCATACGCCAAACGCCATTTGGTCTCCTTGGGAACAACTTGGTGGGTGCTGTAACTGCTCGTTTTAGTAGCAGTACGGCTTAAAACTTGAGGCTTCGAACTTGTAGTGAAAATGGGAATTCGAAGCGACATTTTACGTTTGATTCCAACACGTTCCAAAAGGGGATTGTATTCCAGTAGTTGCTCTTCCGAAATCTTGTAAAGAGCCAAAATTTCAGTGAGTGTTTCACCCTTTTTGACCCTGTGGCTTGCAAAACGTTCGGGAGTTTGACCAAAACCGAGAAAAGTTCCTAAAAGAAGGAAAAACAAGAGGTTTTTTTTCATAAACGACTGTATAGCAAAAACTATTCCCATTCTATCGTTGCTGGAGGTTTGGAGCTGATATCATAGACTACTCGGTTGATACCCTTTACGTTATTGATGATCTCATTGGAGATTTTTTGCAGAAAAGCATAAGGTAGATCTACCCAATCAGCTGTCATTCCGTCTGTGGACTGAACCGCTCGTAAGGCCACACAGTTTTCATACGTGCGCTCGTCTCCCATAACGCCTACACTGTTTACCGGTAAAAACACGGCTCCTGCTTGCCATATTTGATCGTACAAATCCCACTTTCTCAGTCCTTGTATAAAAAGGGCATCGACTTCCTGTAAAATTCGAACCTTTTCTCGTGTGATCTCTCCTAAAATCCGAATGGCAAGTCCCGGGCCAGGAAAAGGATGACGTCCTAACAGGGCAGCATCCATACCCATACTTTTCCCTACACGTCTCACCTCGTCTTTAAAGAGCATACGTAAAGGCTCAACTAGCTTTAACTTCATATAGTCAGGCAATCCACCCACATTGTGATGGGATTTTATCGTTGCAGAAGGGCCGTTCACTGAAATGGACTCAATAACATCGGGGTAAATGGTTCCCTGCCCTAGCCACTTTGCTCCTTCTACTTTTTGAGATTCGGCATCAAAAACGTCGATAAATATTTTTCCAATAATTTTACGTTTGGTCTCGGGATCAGAAATGCCGTCCAAGGCATCTAAAAACTGATCCGAAGCATTTACCCCTTTTACGTTGAGCCCCATACCCGAGTACTGCTCCAAAACTTCTTCAAATTCGTTCTTTCGTAACAGACCATTGTTGACAAAAATGCAGTTCAACTGATCTCCTATCGCCCTGTGAAGCAACAGGGCTGCCACAGATGAATCTACACCTCCAGAAAGTCCCAAGATTACTTTGTCTTGGCCTACTTTTTCCTGAATTTCTTTCAGAGTCATTTCCACAAAGGAATCGGGTGTCCAATCTTGTTTCACCTCGGCAATGCCTACTAAAAAATTTTCTAAAATCTGCTTTCCATCTGTAGAGTGGAAGACTTCGGGGTGAAATTGTATGGCGTAAGTGCTTTCATTGGAAAACTTATAAGCTGCATTGGACACATCTTCGGTGCTTCCCAAACGTTCGGCATCGGAAGGTAGGGTCAAAATGGTATCGGCATGACTCATCCACACTTGGCTGTTCTCCGAAACGCCTTTAAAAAAAGAATCTTTTGAGTTGAAAGAAGAAAGATGTGCACGTCCGTACTCGCGCGTATTGGAAGGGCTTACTTCACCTCCGAAAAAATGAGCTAAATACTGAGCGCCATAACAAATTCCCAAAAGCGGAATTTTTCCTTTAATCTCTTCTAAATCGGGATGAGGAGCATCCTCTGCACGAACAGAAAATGGAGAACCTGATAATATCACAGCTTTAAAGCTTGATATGTCTTTAGGAGGATTGTTATAAGGGTGGATTTCACAGTAAATAAAAAGCTCTCGAACACGACGAGCAATGAGTTGGGTGTACTGCGATCCGAAATCGAGAATAAGAACTTTTTCTTGCATGAGCAAAAATACAATTTAATCCAAGGCTTAGAAAAACAATCCCAAAATTAATCCACAAGGATTGTTAATATTCGATCAAGGTAAAATCGGGATTCAACGGGTCCAAGGCGTCCAACAGTCCAGGGATAAAATCCGATCCGATTTCCAGATAAAAAAAGATAAAATTCTGGCTGCGTTCTTGAAGTTGGTCTTTGGGAAACAAGGTTTCGTGAAGCAACTCCAGTCGTTGCACCTGGTCAGTGAGTACTCTTTTCTGCGCCTTTAACAATCGTTTCTCCAAATGCTCTACTCCCTTTACTTGTTTCTTTTGCTGCGCCTCTACTGCGCCCTCAAAAGATCGGTCTGTTTTTGTCACCAGTGTTTGGAGGTATGCAAACTGCTTTTCAAGTTGCTCTTTTAAAAAATTTAAATCCAAGTCAATTTCACTAATCTCTCTTACTTTTTTATCGATTAACGCCTTTCGATTTAAAAACAAATCTGAAGGTTCTAATCCAAGTTTGTCTATTTTTTTTCCTAATTTATTAGCATACAGCAGTACAGAATTACGAACCAGTAAGAGCGGAAAAGGCACTTGCAAACGATCAAAATTGTGTTTCAGTTGAAACCAATAGGCAATTTCACCTCCCCCACCGATATAACAGAGATTGGGTAAAATGACTTCTTGATAAAGCGGTCTTAAAATGACATTAGGCGAAAACCGTTCGGGATGCGTTTCTAGTAAAGCAAAAAATTCCGTCTCTGTAAAACGCTGTTCTGTCCCCTGTAAGACAAAATAGTCTTCTTCTTTTTCTATGCGGAACCGACCTTTTGGAGAAAGGTAAAAAAGATTGATGGGTCTTGGGTTGACTTGCGGACGGTAATTTACATCGTACTTTGCTTTGATTTGTTCTATTTGGAAAAGTACACTTTCATTGGAAGATTGTGTATCAAGCTCTTCTTTTAGATAGGGTGAAAAAAGATTTTTGAGCGCTTTTACATTGGGTTCTAAGACCAGAAGCCCAGAAGCCCCAAAAAGTTTATGGACCAAACGAAAAGTGGCCTCGGAAAGGTCTGCAGCATTTCGATAACTCTGATCCAACCATGCTTTCACTACAGCAGCTTCAGGCTGCTTTCCCAAATGGGTTTCGAAGGTGTCTAAAACAGCCTGTAAATCGTCAAGGGGCAATGCCCCGACAGCTCCCGCAGCCTCTCGATTCCATTTGATTTTTTTGTCTTGAAACTGAAAGGAACTGACCTCTTCAAAGTCGTGGTCTTCACTCGCCATCCAATACACAGGAACAAAATTGGATTTGGGATACCGTGTTTTGAGTTGTTTGCACAAATTAATTGTACTGACGATTTTATAAATAAAATACACAGGACCTGTCATCAAACAGAGCTGGTGGCCCGTGGTTATCGTAAAGGTGTTTTCTTTAGCCAGAAGTTCGAGGTTGTTGGAAACGACTTTTGTCATTTCCACCGCTGCGTATTGTTCCTGCAACACATCGGCCAACACTGACCGCGTGTCTTTTGAAAAATTAACACGCTTACGATCCATTGCCTCCTGAAAGTTTTCCAAATCCGGATACTGACTGTAAAAGTCTTGTAAGTCTTCTTTTTGACTGAGGTAATCACAAATAAGTTGTGAAAACCGTCCCGTTTCTTGAAGTGGAATGTGTTGGGTTTGCATGAAACAATTTGTGTAAAGATATTCGTTTTTTAGAAAAAGAAATTTAAAGTTTCCTTTTAAAGTGTACATTTAAATCCAAAATCAAACTTATGTTACGTAAGATTCTTATCCTTTTCTTCTGCTGTCTTTCTGTCTCTCTAAATGCGCAACTTCAGTCTCCAAAAGAATTTCTAGGTTACGAACTGGGAACTCGATTTAGTCGGCACCACCAAGTAATGGACTATTTTCAGCAACTCGAACAAAATTCTCCTCAAATCCAACTTGTTCCCTACGGAAAAACGAATGAGGGCCGCTCGCTGCAGCTCGCCTTTATTTCCAGCCCTGAAAATTTAAAGAACTTAGAAGCGATACGTACCGCTCACCTCCAAAACAGTGGAAGTGTAGCGGGTTCGAAAAATGACGATAAATCCATTGTTTGGCTCAGCTATAACGTGCATGGAAACGAATCCTCCAGTACGGAAGCTTCCATGAAAACCGCCTACGACTTACTCACCCAATATCCGGAGTGGCTAAAAGATACGGTGGTCATTATTGATCCGTGTATCAACCCGGACGGAAGAGATCGTTATGTGAATTTTTACAATCAAACGCGAAGCCTACCCTACGACTCGAATCGAAATACCCGAGAACACAATGAAGGTTGGCACAGTGGGAGAACCAATCACTATAGCTTTGACCTAAATCGAGATTGGGCTTGGCTTACTCAGGTAGAATCTCAGCAACGGTTAAAACAATACAACCGATGGCTTCCCCATATCCATGTCGATTTTCACGAACAGGGAATTAACAGTCCTTATTACTTTGCTCCTGCTGCAGAACCCTTACATGAAATGATAACCGATTTTCAAAAGAGTTTTCAAGATGCACTAGGAAAAAATCACGCTCGCTATTTTGATAAAGAAGGCTGGTTATATTTTACCAAACAACGCTATGATCTCTTGTATCCCAGCTACGGGGATAGTTATCCAATGTTTTTAGGCGCTATTGGGATGACCTATGAACAAGCTGGGGGTGGCAGTGCAGGTCTGGGTGTGAACAATGATGAGAATCTCGAACTTACTTTAAAAGACCGTATCCTACATCACTACACGACAGGGATCTCAACGGTGGAGATGGCGGTAAAAAACAAAACGCAACTCAACCAAAATTATCAGGACTACTACAGCTATAAGGAGCTGAAATACAAAAACTTTATTTTAGAAGGTCCCGAAGATCAACTCAATACACTTGCTCAATTTTTTGATCAACACCAAATCGAAAGTCAACGCCTTTCAAAAAATACTACAGTTAAAGGTTATGATTATCAAAAACAAAAACACACAACCACCGCATTTTCTAAAAATGCACTGGTCATTTCCACAAACCAAACTAAGGGAAAAATGGCTCAAATCCTTTTGGAACCCAACACCAAACTCAATGATTCCCTTACCTATGATATTACAGCTTGGTCCTTGGCTTACGCCTATGGACTCAAAGCCAATGCAACAAAGGAGAACGTGGAAACAACTCCCTTTCAAACTACTCAACCCAAAACCTCTAATTCAGTTCAAGAAGGGACTTATGGGTATGCCCTAACCTATCAAAGTTTTACAGACAGTCAATTATTGGCAGCCCTATTAAAAATCGGTTTGGGAGTGCGTTACAATTCCGTTCCCATCACCAATAGTGGAAAACGCTGGGAAAGTGGTTCGCTTTTTATCTTGAAAGGAGATAATTTAAACGACTCGAATTATACACAAAAACTAAAACAACTGGCTGACCAATACGGGCAAAACCTCCATCCCATAGAAACTGGATATTCTGAAAAAGGCCCTGATCTAGGAGCTGATGAACTGATCTTGATCAAAACACCTCGAGTAGCCGTTTTGAGGTCCGACAACACCTCTACCTATCGCTACGGCGAGGTCTGGTACTTCTTTGAGCAGCAATTGGAATATCCACTAATGCATGTCAATGAAAATCGACTTCCACGCCTGCTTTCAGAAATTGAGGTATTGATTATTCCAGGGGGCTACTACGGTAAATGGTCCAACTCCGATTCTGAAAAAGAACTTCTGGATTGGGTAGCCAAAGGAGGGAAAATCATTGCACTTTCTCAGGCATTGGATCTATTCGCAGACACTGATCTTTTCGAACTCAAAAAGAAAGAAGATCCTACGCAAGACACGACCGCAATTCCTTATTCTGAATTGGAACGCAATGAAATAAGTGAAATTACTACAGGGAGTGTTTTTGAAGCTACTCTTGACAAAACCCATCCCTTGAGTTTTGGTGTGGAACGCTATTACACATTAAAACTGGATGCAACTGCTTATGACCTTTTAGAAAATGAAGGGAATGCCTTTACCTTGAATTCAGAAGCCTCGGCTGTAGCAGGTTTTATCGGACACCTCGCCAAAGACAATCAGAAAAAATCATTGCTGTTTGGTCAAGAACGCTTCGGAAGAGGAAACCTCATCTATTTGGTGGACAACTTGCTTTTTAGAGGGTTTTGGTACAGTGGAAAACAAGTCTTTTCAAACGCCTTGTTTTTTAGGTAAGACCTTCGAGTTCAATAAAATTCATCAAATAGGAACTCCGATTAAATCGTAATCTGTGGCTTCCGTAATCTTGATCTTCGCAAAGTCTCCCTGTTTCAGGTAGTACTTGGTCGCATTGATTAAGACTTCGTTATCTACATCCGGAGAATCCATAAACGTACGTCCTACAAAATGAACCCCTTCTTTTCGATCGATCAAACAACGAAAAGTTTTTCCGACACAGCTTTGATTGTGTTCCCATGAAATTTGAGATTGAATTTCCATAATTGCATTGGAACGCTGTTGTTTTACTTCCTCTGGTACATCGTCTTCCAGTTGATGTGCATGGGTATTTTCTTCATGACTGTAAGTAAAACAACCCAAACGTTCAAAACGCATTTCTTTGACCCAGTTTTTTAAAATTTCAAAATCGGCTTCCGTCTCTCCAGGATATCCCACGATCAAAGAAGTTCTCAAAATAATTCCGGGTACTTCTGCCCTAAACTTTTGAAGTAAAGCCGTAGTTTTTTCTTGTGTTGTTCCACGGCGCATGGATTTTAAAATGGGATCGGCAATGTGTTGCAAAGGAATATCCAAATAATTACAAATTTTCTCCTCCGTTCTCATCACTTCTAAAACATCCTCTGGAAAACCAGTAGGAAAAGCGTAATGCAATCGAATCCACTCAATCCCTTCCACAGCGGCCAAGGCACGAAGCAGGTCTGCCAATCTCCTTTTTTTATACAAATCCAAACCGTAATAAGTCAAATCCTGAGCGATCAACATCAATTCTTTGACGCCCTCCTTTGCCAATTGCTGTGCTTGTTGCACTAGGTCTTCTATCGGAGTAGAACGGTGTTTGCCTCGCATCAAAGGAATCGCACAAAACGAACAGGGCCGGTCACAGCCTTCTGCAATTTTTAAATAGGCGAAATGTTTGGGTGTGGTTAAGAGTCGCTCTCCTACCAATTCGTGTTTGTAATCTGCTCCTAACACCTTTAAAAGTTGAGGTAAACCCGAAGTTCCAAAATAGGCATCTACTTGAGGGATTTCTCTTTCTAAATCGGGTTTGTAGCGTTCACTCAAACAACCTGTAACATAAACCTCATCCACCTTTCCCGCTTCTTTATTTTGAATCTGTTCCAAGATGGTATTGACGGATTCCTCTTTGGCGTTGTCAATAAATCCACAGGTATTGATGACAACAATATTTCCCTCTTCTTCATGAACTACCTCTTTTTTATTGGCCTTAAGCTGGCCCATAAGAACTTCAGAATCATAGATGTTTTTCGAGCACCCCAAGGTGATTACGTTGATTGTATTTTTTTTTGTGGATTTTGTTCGCATGGACTATTGAAAAAGTTCTGGTAGTTTTCGTGCTTGGGTCAGTCGTTCAAAAGCAGCACCGAGTTCCAGTAAAAGTTGTTCGTGTTTTGAAGGAGCGATAAACGTTAGGTTTTTTGGTTGACCATTCGACAAATACCCCATGGGTACTCCCAATGCAGGATAGTGCGCCGCAGCAGCATAACTTGCAGTAGAATTGTCTATAGAGATAACAGCATCTAAATCCAACGCTTCGAAGGCTTGAAAATAGATTTTGGCCTGCTGCATTAAACGTTCTTTTTCACTCTTAAATTCTTCTTGTAAAAGTGTCTCTTGAGCAATTCGCAAAAAGATTCCCTGTCCATAAGGGGCATGCAAAAGTGTATCTTTTTTGTTGAATGCGACTATATCTTGAACTGAATCAAAGGGAAGGTCTTGAGCCGCGTGATTTTTTATGTACTTGGGTAAATCGGAACGCATGTCCACATCCAATAACCTTCGAAAGTTTTGAAGCTCAATTTCGGGAGGATCAAAAGAGATGATTTCTGCTCCTGCAGCTTTCATTTTTTTGAGACTGAGCTTCATGAGGCTGTCTTTTTCAAATGCAGTAAAAATTCCTAACCGCTTTCCCTTTAAGCTTACCGTGTCTAAACCTTGATAAAAAATAGGCTTACTTTTAAAACTATACGAATCTGTAGGGTCTTCACCCACCAAAGCATTCATTAAAATGGCATTGTCTACGACATTTTTAGTCATCGGACCGGCAGTATCTAGAGTACTGGAAATGGGAACAACCCCGCTTCGGCTTACAGCACCAATAGTGGGCTTCAAACCTACAACGCTATTTTTCCCTGAGGGAGACAAGATAGAGCCTGAGGTTTCAGAACCAATAGCCGCCACAGCATAATTTGCAGCTACTGCGACACCACTTCCCGAACTGGAACCGCCCGATTCAAAGGTTTTTCTTCCATAGGGATTTAGAGTTTGACCGCCCATCGCACTGTATCCAAGAGGACAGCCTTGACAGAAATAGTAGGCCCATTCACTGAGGTTTACCTTCCCTAAAATCAAGGCCCCTTTAACTTTTAAACGCTTTACCAAAAAGGCATCATCCGAGGGAATATTATCTTTAAAGGCAGCCGCTCCAGCTGTTGTAGACATGGGGAGCGCATTGATGTTGTCCTTTAGTAAAATAGGCATTCCATATAAAGGATGGCTAAGTTCCTGTGCACGGTTTTGGTCTCGCATTCTCGCTTGTTCCAGTACTTCAGGATTCAGCGCAATAATCGCATTTAAATACGTATCGCGAGCCGTTTCAAAACGATAGATTCGATACAAATAAAACAAGGTAAGTTGCTCATACGTCAAATTGCCTTTCTGGACGTGTTCCTGAATACGGAGCATGTCTTGCTCTAAAATTAAAGGCTTTAAACGTTCGTATTTCGATTCGGTAAATTGAAGGAGTGCCTCTTTAAAAGGAATGAAAAAAGTATTGCGATCGCTATGCTGAGATTGAATTCTTTTATAGCGCATACGCTTGACAGGATGCTCTTGATTGGCTTGCAATTCTTCTGTTTCGTCATAAGCAACCAATTGAGCAAGCTGCCCTTCTTCAGTATGACAGCTGGAAAGAAAAAAACCAATTAAAAAAAGAAAATTAACAGTACGCATGATTTTAAATATTTAGTTTGTCCGAGAGAAACTGAAGAACTTCTCGAGTCACAGCCTCATAATTTTCAGTACTTAAGTAGGAAGTAAGCACGTGATCGCCTACCTCGGGGAAAGCTCTTTTTTGTTTTAAATGCTGTGGTGTACCCAACTGATCGTACATTTCTAGCATCGCAGGAACTGAGACCACTTGATCTTGCAAGCTATCGTTTTTGTAGTAATAGCCCAAAAACACAGGAGCTTGAACCTTTTTAAAAGTGGCTTTCCGCATTTTGACATCCAAAAATTTTTGCATGTGGATAAGACTTTCCAAGCGTGCTTTGGTTGTCCAATAATTTTTCTTTTCCTCGTTTGAAGTCACCATATGATGGTAGTTTCCACCTTTGACCAACCGAGCAATTTGCAATCCCCAGGGTTTGGACAGCAATTTGGCTTTGGGGTCGTAAACAGCAATGTTAGGACCGAACAAACACAGTGCAGCGATATCGGGATCCGTTGCTAAACTCAACGATAGTGAACCCCCATGAGAGGTTCCCAATACAATCACTTTTTCGCCCAATTGCTTCGCTACTGCCAAGGCTTCTTTTCCCGACTCCCAAAAATCCTCATTGTTAAACCCTAGCATCGGTTCCGTTTCCTCAAGACCATGTCCGTACAGACGCGGAATGTAGAGGTTGGCTCCTAGAGCTTTGGCGATATCGCGATGTACCGGTTCTCCTTCCCTGCCCGAGGCAGTAAAACCATGAAGATAGAGCACGCTAAATTTAGTTTTTTTTGGAACCGAGTCGTTAAAAATAATCTGGGAAGCATTTCCGGAACGGACATTCCCCAAAGCGATTTCTTTTTCAGTGATCCACCGCTCTAAGCTCATTAGATCTGAGGGCACCGATACAGGGCTCTCATTCAGCTCCGGTGTTTCTACCCGTGGACCCACCAAATACAAGGCACCTAGTAATAAAAAAAAGATTGCAAAACCTCTAAGAACTTTCATCTGTTTATTTTTTAACCAAAAAGAGTTTGAATGTAGTGTTGTGGATCAAAGTCTTGTAAATCTTCTATTCCCTCTCCTACTCCAATGTATTTAACAGGGATTTGAAACTGATCTGAAATTCCTAAGAGCACCCCTCCTTTTGCTGTCCCGTCCAACTTCGTTATGGCCAGACTGGTCACTTCCGTAGCAGCGGTAAACTGTTTGGCTTGTTCAAATGCATTTTGACCCGTAGAACCATCCAAAACCAAAAGCACTTCGTGAGGTGCCTCAGGTATGACTTTAGACATGACTCGTTTTACTTTGCTCAACTCGTTCATCAAGTTGACTTTATTGTGCAAGCGTCCCGCTGTATCGATAAGAACCACATCCACCCCTTTAGCGGTTGCTGCCTGCAACGTATCAAAGGCTACAGAGGCAGGATCACTTCCCATATCTTGACGTATTAGGGGAACCTCCACACGATCTGCCCAAATTTGCAATTGATCAATGGCACCTGCTCTAAAGGTGTCCGCTGCTCCTAATATTACTGATTTTCCTTGTGCTTTTAACTGATGGGCGAGTTTCCCAATCGTCGTGGTTTTTCCTACTCCGTTCACCCCCACCACCATGACTACTTGGGGGCCTTTTGCTTCTGGGAGGATTTCTTTTGTGGACTTGTCAACCAATAATTTGGAGATTTCTTCCCGCAGCATTTTGACTAACTCTTCAAGACCCAAAAACTTTTCTTTGGCAGTACGTGCTTCTAGAGCATCGATAATTTTCAGGGTCGTCGCTACCCCTACATCGGACTGAATCAAGATGGACTCTAGCTCGTCTAAAAATTCATCATCAATTTTAGTCTTTCCCACTACAGCAGTTCCCAAACGCGACAAGAAAGACTTCTTGGTAGGGGCCAAGCCCGCCTCGAGTTTCTGCTGATCTTGTTTTGAAAAAAATGCCTTGAGTTTTCCCATGGGTGTAAAAATAAAAAAAGCTACTCGGTTGAGTAGCTTTATGCTTTAAATAAGAGTAAAATTATTGTTTACCCAGCCATTCCGAGGCTAAATCAGGAGAAATGATAGTCTCCACAAAACTGTAGGAATTGCTTCCTTCTTTTTTAACCATTTTAATGGCTTTGGTCAATCTTTTTGAACCTGTTTGTAATGATGCTACTGATTTCTTTGCCATGACTATTTAATTTCTTTGTGAACCGTCATTTTTTTCAAAATCGGGTTGAATTTTTTTATCTCTAAACGCTCGGGCGAATTTTTTTTGTTTTTCGTTGTGATGTAGCGTGAAGTTCCTGGACGTCCAGACTCTTTATGCTCTGTGCATTCTAAAATCACTTGAACTCGATTTCCTTTTTTTGCCATGGTGTTTACCCTTTATAGTGTCCTTTCTCTCTGGCTGCTTTCAAGACAGCAGAAATACCTTTTTTATTAATCGTTTTTAAAACGGAGGTAGATACGGTCAAGGAGACCCACTTGCCTTCCTCAGGAATATAAAAACGCTTTTTGATGATGTTGGCATCAAAACGACGCTTGGTTCTGTTCAATGCTTTGGAAACATTGTTTCCAAACATGACTCGTTTTCCGCTGATTTCACAAACTTTTGACATCTGTCTTTTTTTAATGTGGCTGCAAATTTACTGTTTTTTATACAGTAACAAAATTGTTTTTTGTATAAATGTGAAAAATCTTACCCGTAGATTTTATTATATTAGAGGGCCTACACTCCTTAAATCTAAATCTATGAAAAAAATCCATTTAATTTCCGTTTTAATAGCAATAGCTTGTAACTCCTCTGAAACTAATTCAAAAGATGTTATTGAAATAGATTTTCAATACATCAAACAAAAAATTATAATTCCAGTTGAAATCGATAATGAAATCTATCAATTCTTTTTGGATACAGGAAATAGAACATCCATCTCAAATGACCTTTGAAATAAACTCGTCCCAAAAGTTGAGTACGAAGCGAATATTTTAGATGGAAACGGCAACAATCAAATAATGGAAACAGTACTGCTAGATCGCCTGAATATTGGCAGTATTGAATTCTCAAAGATTAATGCCCTGACCTATGATTTTGGTAAAATCTTCGGATGTTTTGAGTACGATGGATATATTGGTAGCGATCTTTTACTTGACTACATTGTACAAATTGACCTTGACACAAAAAAGATTAGATTAACAAGAGACTCTAGTTTATTGAAATTAGATCCGCTTGATGCGCAGGAAATGGTTCTCATTGGTGATCAAGGAAGTCCTTATGTCTGGATTGAGTTTGATCAAGATAAAACACCATTTAAGGACTTTGTAATGGTTGATACAGGAATGTACGTTATCTACGATCTTTCCTTAGATACTTACGAACGACTTCTTAAAAATCAAAAAATAAATTTATTGGCAAAAAGTGAAGGAGCCGCGACTGTAGGTGCCTTTGGAATAGAAGAAAAAAGAGATCAATTTTTATTTCACTTTCCTAATTTAAGGGTAGGCAACTTTAACATCCTAAACTACATCCACATTGGAACACATGCTTCTACCTCTAGAATAGGATCTGAGCTTCTAGAGCACGGAATAATGACTCTTGATTTTATCAATGAAAAATTTTATTTTAATTCTACACTCGAACACTTTCAAATAGAACAGAAAAAACCTTGTTTCTACCCAACATACCAAGATGAAAAACTAATCGTAGGAATAGTTTGGGATGAAAAACTCAAAAGTAAAATTCAATTTGGTGACCAAATTCTTGAAGTCAATGGTAAAGATCTCACGGAATTAGATTTTTTGATCTCGTTTTAGGTCCCTCCCAATTTAAAAAAGATGATCTCTTAAATATAAAGTTCAGAAGAGAAAAGGATTCTATATTTACTTTGGAATTAAAAAAAGAGAAGATGGTTTTTAGCGATTGAGTAAAACTTCTTTATAAACCATTTCCAAAGCTTTATTTACCGCTTTACCCACCACGCGTTGGCGGTGTTTTCCAAAAAGGAATTGTTCACTCAGTACTCGATCTTTCGTTGCAATGGCAATCCATACTGTTCCAACTTCCGCATCCGAATCGCCCTTTGAAGGACCTGCATTTCCTGTGGTGGCAAGCCCCACGCTGGCACCAAACTTGTTCCGAACCTGTACTGCCATGGCTTCAGCTACTTCTTGACTGACAACAGTGTGTTTTCGTATTATCTCCTCCGAAACGCCCAAGACTTCAGATTTACTCTGCGTATGATACACTACAGCTCCTCCTTTAAAATAGGCGGAAGCACCCGGGATTTTAGTGAGGCGGGCAGCAATTTCACCACCCGTACAACTTTCTGCAACTGCCAGTGTTTGCTGCTGATCGATAAATTGGGTTTGTATTTGCTCCTCAAAAGGGGAAGTGTCTTCAAAACCCACAAAAATGTCTTTGATCAGCGGAAGGAGCTTTTCTATTTCAGAATCGATGCGTTGTTCAAGCTCGGCCTCAACTTCACCTTTTCCAGACAACCGGAGTCGTACTCTCCCTAAGTTGGGCAAATACGCCAATTTGATGTCTTGGGGCAGTGCATTTTCCCAGTCTTCAATTCGCTGAGCAATGGCACTTTCTCCCAGGCCATAAGTCAAAACTGTTTTGTGGATAATAAAAGGGCGGGAAAAGTGATCCTTTAGTGCCGGTAGGACCTCGTGTGTCATTAACGCTTTCATCTCAAACGGGACACCCGGTAAGGAAATGATAACCTGTCTCTCTTTTTCAAACCACATCCCCGAAGCTGTACCGTGTTGATTTTTTAGGATTTTGGCTTTAGAAGGAAGTAAGGCTTGCTGTCTGTTTTGATCGTTGATGGGCGTGTTTACATATTTTTCAAAGATCTCCTCGATATGCGCTAAGATCTCCTTGTTTTCAACTAAGGTGTCATCAAAATAGGAAGAGAGGGTATGCTTCGTTATATCATCTTTGGTAGGTCCCAGACCTCCAGTGAGAATGACTAATTCCGCGCGTTCGGAGGAGGCGTCCAAAGCCTTCGTGATTGCAGTACGCTCATCAGAAATACTGGTAATTTGGGCAATTTCAATTCCAATCTTGTTCAGCACTTTGGCTAAAAAAACCGAGTTGGTATTTACAATTTGCCCGATGAGAATCTCATCTCCTATGGTGATTAATTCTGCTTTCATTTGATCTTGACGGTAAAAGCTTGTTTGTCTTCTAAACGGCCTATTAAAATATCATTTTCTGCTACGGCACCCACCCCAGCTGGAGTTCCTGTAAAAATAACGTCTCCTATTTTCAATGTAAAATACTGAGAAATAGAACTGATCAATTCATCCACTTTCCACAACATATTTGCTGTATTTCCTTCTTGCATCAGCGTTCCGTTGCGCTCCAGTGAAAAATTCAATTGATTTAGATCCTTAAAATCGGTTTTAGAAAACCAATCACCAATGAGTGCGGAACCATCAAAAGCTTTGGATTTTTCCCAAGGCAATCCCCCTTCCTTTAATTCTTTTTGAAGTGTACGTGCTGTAAAGTCGATTCCCAAACCAATTTCATCGTAGTATTTGTGAGCAAATTCAGGTTGTATGTGTTTTCCAATTCGGTGAATGCGAACCAAGACCTCCACTTCATAATGAATCTCTGAACTAAAATGAGGAATAAAAAAGGGCTGGTTTTTCTGTAAAATTGAAGTGTCAGGTTTGAGAAATAAAACGGGCTCTTTGGGCTTTTCATTTTGCAACTCTGCAATGTGTGCTGCATAATTTCTTCCGACACAAATGATTTTCACACGCTTACTCTTTAGTATTTAAAGCCTGAAGCCGAATTTCGGTCAATACTTTCTTGGTATATCTAGGAAAATCTGCATTGAGCACCCAACCGAAGTAGCCCGGTTCTTTTTCCAATACCTCAATTACTTTTTTACCCTTGTGTTTTCCAAAACCAAAACACATAGCCCCTGCTTTGTCATAAACCACAAAACCTGCAAAATCTGCCGTTTTTCTTCGGGTGCTAAACTCGTTTAAAAAGGGAACATTGGGCTCCAAGTCGTTGTAGCGATCCAGCTGTGCCAAAAGAACATCGTGCGTGGCTTGGGTATCTGCTAGGGCAGAGTGCGCATCGGTGAGATCCTCATTACAGTAAAACTTTAACGCTGCGGAGAGGGTACGTGCTTCCATTTTGTGAAATATCGTTTGCACATCCACGGTTTTGGTGCTTTTAAAGTCAAAATCGATTTCTGCACGAAGTAACTCTTCTACCAAAAGGGGAATGTCAAAACGGTCTGAGTTAAACCCTGCTAGGTCACAACCTTTGAAAAAAGCGTATATTTTTTGAGATTGCTCTTTGAAAGTAGGCACCTCTGCTACCATCTCATTTGTGATTCCGTGAACCGCTGAAGCCTCAGCAGGAATAGGCATTTCGGGATTTAAACGAGATTCTAGTGTTTCTTTAGATCCATCGGGATGGAGTTTGAGAATGGCAATTTCTACAATCCGATCTTTACTAATGTCAGTGCCTGTGGTTTCTAGATCAAAAAAACAAAGGGGTTTGGTGAGTTGAAGTTTCATGTGATTCTGGGTTAATAGGGAAGGGTTTCATTCCAGTTTTTTAAATATTCAGCTACGCGTTTTACAAACATTCCTCCTGTAGCACCATTGATAATACGGTGGTCGTAACTGTGAGAAAGAACTACTTTTCTGCGGATCCCGATAAAGTCTCCCTTCGGAGTTTCAATAACTGCGGGCATTTTTCGGATCACACCTATGGCTAAAATTCCAACTTGGGGTTGATTTATAATGGGGGTCCCCATAATGGAACCGAAGTTTCCAATATTCGTAAAGGTATAGGTACCGTCCTGTACTTCTTCGGGTTTTAAATTGTTGTTTCGTGCGCGGGTGGCCAAATCATTCACCGATTTGGTGAGTCCGACCAGATTGAGGTGGTCCGCATTTTTGATGACAGGCACAATTAAATTCCCATCAGATAAGGCGGTGGCCATTCCCAAATTAATATCTTTTTTTATGATGATTTTATCACCCTCCAGGCTGCTGTTTAAGGCAGGGTAATCGCGTAACGCTTTGATAATAGCAGTCATAAACAAGGGAGTAAAAGTGAGCTTTTCACCTTCTCGTTTTAAAAATGGAGCTTTGACTTGTTCTCGCCAGTCCCAAAGGTGGGTCACATCTACTTCGATAAAAGATTGTACATGAGCGGAAGTTTCTAAACTTGATTTCATGTGTTTTGAAATCAATTTTTCCATCCGACTCATTTCCAGAATTTGGTCTCCACCTCCTAGGCTAGGTTGTGCAGGTACCCGTTCTGGAATAGGAGGAGTTGCGTCTTTGGTCTGTGGAGCTTGGGTTTCCTCTACAAGAGGTCTTTTTTCTAAAGAAGATTTGTTTTTGAGGTAGTTGAGCAAATCGGTCTTGGTCAGGCGTTGGTCTTTTCCTGTACCGGGAATTTGATCCAATTCTGCTTGTAAAATCCCTTCTTCTTTGGCAATATTTCGGACCAAAGGGGAATAAAATCTGTCGCTACTTTCAAAGGCGGTTTGAACAGTGCTTTCAACAGTACTAATTTCTTCTTCTAGGACCGTGACGACCTCTTCAGTGGGAGGTATCTCTTCTTTCAATTCAGGCACGGGAGTGGGTTGTGTTTCTACCTCTTTGGTTTCCGTTTCATCCCCTTCGCCTTCGATTTCAATAACCACCAGAACTTCTCCGATTTGAACGACCTCGTTTTCTTTAAAACGCTGTTCTAGAATGACACCCTCTACTTCAGAGGTGACATCGGTATCTACCTTGTCCGTAGCGATCTCTACGATGGGGTCATCTAGCGATACGGCATCGCCTACTTGCTTCAGCCATTTTGTTACCGTGGCTTCGGCTACACTCTCCCCCATTTTGGGTAGTTTTAGATGATATTGTCCCATAGTAATTTGTTTTGCAAAAGTATCAAATTTTGTTTGGGAAAACGGATTTTTTTGACTCTTCTCCCAACCGTTTTAAGGATCAACTTTTTGAGATGGAAGCTTCGAAAGGGATTCGCGCTAAAATAGAGCGTCCCAAAGTAACCTCATCGGTGTATTCCAATTCATCTCCTACGGGAATACCACGAGCAATGGTCGAGGTTTTGATTTCGTAAGGCGCTAAGAGCTTGTAGATATAAAAGTTTGTAGTATCCGCTTCCATAGTAGCACTGAGTGCAAAGATGACTTCTTCTACAGCATCCGTTTTAACCTTTTCGACTAAAGAACTGATGTTTAAATCTTGCGGACCTACTCCTTCCATTGGGGAAATGATCCCCCCCAGCACATGATAAATCCCTTGAAACTGCGCTGTGTTTTCAATGGCCATTACATCGCGAATGTCTTCTACGACACAGAGTAGCTTTTTATTGCGCTTGGGACTGGAACAAATTTCGCAAATCGGTTGGTCTGAAAGATTGTGACAACTGGAACAAAAAATGACTCCTTCTCTTAGGGCACTCAGAGCATTAGAGAGCATCTCAGTGCTTTCCTTAGGCTGTTTTAGAAGATGTAAAGCAAGACGCAAAGCAGTCCGCTTTCCAATTCCAGGGAGCATTGCAATTTCTTGCACTGCATTTTCAAGTAATTTTGAAGAAAAATCCATGTACAAATTTACAAAAAACTAGGTTGCTCTTACTTTTGTATCTTCGTTTATGTAAACTCCAAAAATGATCAGTCCTCTTTTTATTTTCAGTCTTATTGTGGGTTATTTTCTTGTGCTAGTAAGTGTCTCTTATCTAGTGGTAAAAGAAGATTCCAACGAGGTGTTTTTTAAAGCCAACAGGGACTCGCCTTGGTATTTGGTTGCCTTCGGAATGGTAGGAGCCTCCTTGTCTGGGGTTACTTTTATCTCTGTTCCGGGCTGGGTGGACGCTTCTCAGTTCACTTATTTTCAAGTTGTCTTAGGATACCTCTTTGGCTATTTTGTAGTAGCCTATGTTCTACTCCCTGTGTACTATAAAAATAATGTAACTTCTATCTATGAGTATCTGTCTTCGCGTTTTGGAAAATCCAGTCATTACGCAGGAGCATTCTTTTTCTTTGTTTCACGGGTATTGGGTGCTGCCTTTCGACTTTTTCTGGTCGCTATCGTTTTACAACAATTTATTTTTGATGCGTGGAAGGTTCCCTTTGAAGTTACCGTGGTGCTGTCCATTGTATTAATTTGGGTCTACACCCAAAAAGGAGGAATTAAAACCATCGTATTTACCGACACCCTCCAAACTACGCTGATGATTTTGGCAGTAGTACTTTCCATTATTTACATCAACCAAGCCTTGGAGTGGTCCTTTTTTGATTTTCTGGCTTCTGCGGAGCTTTCAAAGTTTAGCGATGTTCTGGTAACGGATTCTCTTTTAAGCAGAAATCACTTTTTAAAATCTTTTATCGGAGGTGCTTTTGTTACCATCTGTATGACTGGACTGGACCAAGACATGATGCAAAAAAACCTCAGTTGTAGAAACCTAAAAGACGCCCAAAAAAACATGATCGTCTTCAGTATTGTATTGGTCATTGTCACGGGACTTTTCATGCTTTTGGGAGCCTTACTGTACATCTATGCAGCGAAAGAAGGAATAGCCGTTCCAATGATGGACGGCAGCCCCAAAACTGATTTACTTTTTCCGGAAATCGCATTGAATGGCAACTTGGGAATAGCAGTGGCTGTGACTTTTATTTTGGGCTTGATTGCTGCTGCATACAGCAGTGCAGACAGTGCATTGACCTCTTTAACTACATCGTTTTGTGTTGATTTTTTAAACATTGAACGCTACGAAAAATCGGCACAAAAAAAACTTCGGAAAAAGGTGCATGTCGGCATGAGTATCATGTTGATTGGAGTAGTCATTGCTTTTAAATATATTTTGGATCGCAATGTAATCGATGGGCTTTTAACAGTTGCAGGATATACCTACGGCCCGCTATTGGGGCTTTTTGCCTTTGGAATCTTCACGGACTACAAGATCAAAGAGCGCTGGTTGTGGTCCGTACTTTTAACCGTACTTGCTTTAATCTGTATTCTAGGTTCTTTAGATGCCAGCGTTTTGGGAGGGTATCAATTGGGGTATGAACTGCTGCCTTTAAACGGGCTTTTGACTTTTTTAGGCTTGGTATTGATTCGTAGAAAGTAAGACCAAATTACAAGCATTTTCCCACGCAATCCCCTCTTTGTTAAGTTTTTGAACAAAAACTGAATTTTCGGTTCCTGGATTAAAAAGCACTCTTTTGGGTTGCAATTGAATGATGAAATCAAAATAAGCTTGTTGCCGGGCTGGCGCGAGATAGAGTGAAACAGTATGAATGTCTGTTTGCGGTGCTAAAGGAGGGACTATAGGAATTCCCCCAATACTTCCTTTTTTTACCCCCATGGGCACTACAGGAATCTGTGCAGCTACTAAACGCTGCACTACTTGATAGGAATAACGTTCGGGATTTGTAGAAGCCCCCAGAACTAAGGTTTTGTAAGCTACCATTGAATACTGACACTTCCCCAAGTAAACCCACTTCCAAAGGCTGCCAAAACTACCTTACTTCCTTCTTTTATTTTTCCTTCCTCCCAAGCTTCAGTTAAAGCGATAGGGATAGAAGCTGCGGTAGTGTTTCCATAGCGCTGGATGTTGTTGTACACTTGAGCATCGCTCAAGCCAAACTTCTTTTGAACAAATTGGGAAATGCGCAAATTGGCTTGGTGGGAAATCAACATATCGATGTCTTCAGGTTTCCAACCCGCTTTTTGCAAACCAGCAAGGATCACTTCTGAAAAGCGAACAACAGCATTTTTAAAGACAAACTGCCCGTTCATATAGGGATAGTAGGAAATATCATCGGGGTCATTTGCTTCCATAATTTCAGGAACCCAGCGACCTGTATTGGGACCAATTAAAGACAATTCCTTGGCGTATTTCCCTTCGGAATGCAGTTGCGAATTTAAGACCCCTACCTCATTGTTTTCAGCTCGTGTCATTACAACGGCACCTGCACCGTCACCAAAAATTACGGAAATATTTCTCCCGCGCGTGGTCATGTCCAGTCCTCCAGAATGATATTCTGAACCGATCACTAACACATTTTTGTACATTCCTGTTTTGATAAACTGATCTGCAGTAGCCACAGCATAAACAAACCCTGAACACTGCATGCGGATGTCCATTGCCGGACAATCCGGTATTTCTAACGCTTCTTGAACCAATACTCCAGAACCTGGGAAATAGTAATCTGGACTGAGGGTGGCAAATAAGATCAAATCGATATCTTGCGGAAGCAAACCGGCACGCTCAATGGCAATTTTTGAAGCTTTCACACCCATCGAGGAAGTTGAATCGTCACTGTCTTTGGCAATATGCCGGCGTTCTTGAATCCCAGTTCGTTCTTGAATCCAAGCATCCGAAGTTTCCATTATTTTTTCTAAATCCGCATTGGTCACCACATTGTCTGGCAGGTATTTTCCAAGGCCGATGATCTTTGAATTGTACATATTCGTTATTTGTTGAAGAAACACCTAAAGCAGGTGTGTTTTAATTTAATCATATTTGCTTGGTGTAAATATACATATTATGAATGTAGGAAAAGCTCTTCATAATTCCTCGTAACTAAAGCAACCGATTCTCAGAAATACTGAAATAAAATAAAACTCCTCCTGAAAAAGAGCATAAAGCAATTCGGCTTCATTACAAATTGAAATATTATAGTCTCAAGATAATATCAACTTTGGAATAGTTCCTACTAGAGATACTTTCGAAAAGACTCAGTTTCAATATGAGCTTCCAAATCATGAAGCAAGTGATACAACCCAAAAAAAGTTCGATTGATGTAGATAAAGTGTTTTGAACCTCGGTTGCCATTCATCTGTCTCAACTGGGAATCTTCAGTAAAATTTTTGGAAAGGTTGCTGATCGCGTCCCAAAATACAGCATCTGAAAAATCAAAATGCTGATCGTGAAAGGGTTTGGTAAACAAGCGCATCATTTTCTGGAAGAGTGCTAGAAAGTACGTTGTTTCTTCCTCTGTATCCGTATCCAGGAGGATTTCTAAATCGGTGAGCAGTTTTACAAAAGACTCCTGATCTTCGATGTTTTCTTTTTTAGAAAGCTCAAAGTAGGGGATATAAAAGTCTTCAGGGATCTCTTTAATACAACCAAAATCTATCGCAATCAGTTCACCTTGCTCAGAAACCATAAAGTTTCCGGGGTGCGGATCGGCTTGTACTTTTCGCAGCCCATGAATTTGAAACATATAGAAGTCCCACAGGGTTTGTCCTAAAAGATTGCGTTCTTTTTGATTGAGTTTTTCTCTTTTTACATATTCGGAAAGATGAACACCCTCCATCCAGTCCATCGTCAAGATCTTGGAAGTGGTCCATTTGGGATAATACTTAGGAAAAGTGAGGTTGGGTAGGACTTGAGCGGCTTTCGAAATCATTTGACTGCTTTGGAGCTCTTGAAGGTAATCCGTTTCTTCTAGTAATTTATTTTCAACTTCTTCAAAGTATCGGTTCGTATCTTTCCCTTTGAGGTTGAACATTTTTAGGGCAATGGGTTTTACAATAGCCAAGTCAGAACGAATGCTGTTGGCTACTCCAGGATATTGAATTTTTACTGCAAGGGCTTTCCCCTCTTTGGTTGCTCTGTGTACCTGGCCAATACTTGCAGCGTTTTCAGATTGCATGGAAAACGTATCAAAAAGGGCTTCGGGGTCGGCACCTAAATACTTTCTAATGGTTTTTTTGACCAAGGCTCCAGACAACGGAGGCACAGAAAATTGAGCGAGACTGAACTGCTCTACATAGGCCTGAGGCATAAGATTTTTCTCCATACTGAGCATCTGGGCAACTTTCAAAGCACTCCCTTTGAGCTCTTTTAAACCGTCATAAATATCTTTGGCATTATTCGCATTGAGTTTGTCTTTGTCTTCTTCTCCGCGAATGAGTTTTTCTCCGTAATAGCGCAAATAATTTCCCCCTATTTTTACTCCTGTGGAAACTAATTTTGTGGCGCGTTCAATCTTGTGGGTAGGAATTGAGTCTAAGGTTTTCAACTAGGCCGTCTTTATTTTTTCCTTCCAAAGGAATTTTCCAAAATCAACAATGCTGTCAATAGGAGTGTTGTTAAAAAGATCAAAAACGGTGCGTACTGATTTTTCAATAGCCATGTCTGTTTTTTCAAAACCAGGGGAATCGTCCTCCATCCAAAACTTCATTAGAAAAAGCAATTGCAACCAAGCCCCTTCCGAAAAAAGTGCTTCTGGATGCTTCGAAATCCGGGTTTGTTTTACTGCATTGCCTTCTTCAATAAGACCTGAGACAAAACCTTTAAACGCAGACCGCAATTCTTTTAACACACTCAACTTCTGAAGATCTGCACTTGCTCCGTCTAAGGCGAAAAGCACATAACTCCGGTTTAGCATGAGCACTTCAAAAAACGTAAAGTAAAAACTCAACAACTTTTCTTTTGGGCTTTGCGTAGCGAACTCTTTTCCCTTGCTGATCAAACCCAAAGCATTGTCAAAAAACTGACAGAAAATTTGCCCTTTGACATGATTCAGTGAACCAAAATGCTGGTAAAACTCCGCTTCCGAAATACCCAATTCTTTGCAAAATAGATAGACCGATTTGGGCTCTTTTTCCTGCTCTAAAACCGCACTAGAATAGGCATCGAATATTTTTTCTTTTAACTGTTCAGATTTTTTCGCCATGTGCCAAATATTGTCCTCAAAGATATGCCGTTTATTTTTTTATACAAAATGGTAAACACGTTTATTGTTGCTGTTTTCGTGTCATCTTGTCAGACTTTCTAGTATGGTATTTTTTTTGTCTTTCTCCAAACAAATAAAACTAATTATGAGTACTGGAAAAATTAATGTTGCGGTAGAGAACATCTTCCCGCTAATAAAAAAGTTTTTATACAGCGATCACGAGATCTTTTTAAGAGAGCTGATCTCAAACGCTACGGATGCAACAACCAAATTACAACACCTCAGCAGTCTAGGTGAAATCAAAGGAGACTTAGGCGACCTTACCATCGAAGTAAAGGTTGATAAAAAAGCTAAGAAAATCCACATCATTGATAAAGGAGTAGGAATGTCCCAAGAGGAGGTTCAAAAATACATCAATGAGGTGGCTTTTTCCGGAGCAGAAGAGTTTCTTGAGCAATACAAAGATTCTGCTAAGGACAGTGGTATAATCGGTCATTTTGGTTTAGGTTTTTACTCGGCTTTTATGGTCGCCGAAAAAGTGGAAATCAAAACCCAGTCTCACAAAGAGGAACCCGCAGCACATTGGGTATGTGATGGATCTCCAGAATACAGCTTAGAACCTATTGAAAAAGATTCGCGTGGGACAGAGATTATTCTTCATATCGATAAAGATTCCAAAGAGTTTTTGGAAGAAGCACGAATTAGTGAACTCCTACTGAAGTACAACAAATTCATGCCCATTCCCATTAAGTTTGGGACCAAAGAGGAAACCCTTCCCCTCCCGGAAGGTGTTGCTGAAGATGCGAAACCCGAAACGGTTACTATGGACAACATCATCAACAACCCCGACCCAGCCTGGACCAAAAACCCAGCCGATCTCAAAGAGGAAAACTACAAGTCCTTTTACCGAGAACTCTATCCCATGCAGTTTGAAGAGCCCTTATTCAATATTCACCTGAATGTAGATTACCCCTTTAAATTGACGGGAATTTTGTATTTCCCCAGACTGAACAATGACCTCAACATACAAAAAGATCGCATTCAGTTGTATCAAAATCAAGTTTTCGTAACGGACAATGTAGAAGGAATTGTTCCTGAGTTCTTGACTCTTCTCCGGGGCGTGATTGATTCTCCTGATATTCCGCTCAATGTTTCAAGAAGTTACCTTCAAGCTGACGGCGCCGTAAAAAAAATCAGCAACTACATTACACGCAAAGTGGCAGACAAACTCAGCAGCCTCTTTAAAAAAGACCGTAACGCCTTTGAAGAAAAGTGGAACGACATCAAAGTGGTGATCGAGTATGGGATGCTAAGTGAAGACAAGTTTTTTGACAAAGCAGAAAACTTTGCCTTATTTCCTACTACCGATGGCGAATATTTCACCTTCGAAGAACTCAAGGAAGCGCTTAAAGACACGCAGACGGACAAGGATGATAAATTGATCCTTCTTTATGCATCCGATTCAGAGGCGCAACACAGCTATATCGAACAAGCTAAAAACAAAGGCTATAAAGTGCTCTTGCTGGATTCCCCAATCATCAGCCATTTGATCCAAAAACTGGAAGGCAGTAATGAAAATATTTCCTTTGCCCGAGTGGATGGCGATACGATCGAAAACCTAATAAAAAAGGAAGAAACGTCCGTATCCAAATTGACAGACGATGAAAAAGAAACTCTAAAACCTATAATTGAGGAAGTGGTTAAAGAAGGAGGCTACACCGTTCAACTGGAACCACTAGACAGCAGCAGTCTCCCTTTTGTACTGACCCAACCTGAATTTATGCGTCGTATGAAAGAAATGCAACAAACAGGTGGCGGAGGAATGATGGGTGCTATGCCCGACATGTACAACCTAGTGGTCAACACCAACCACGAACTGGTGGGTCAAATTCTCAACACCAAAACCCAAAAGAAAAAAGAACGCTTGATTCAACAAGCATTGGATCTCGCCAAACTTTCACAAAATCTGTTGAAAGGAGAAGCTTTGACCCAATTTATCCAACGCAGTGTGGATTTGATCAAATAGTGAAATGCCGCCTTCGGGCGGTTTTTTATTGAATAGTCTTTATTTGCAGTATGCTTAAACCTTTAATCCTTCCCAGTGACGGAACCCCCACGGATTTTCCAGGGGCCCGACTGAGGTATTTCGATTCCTTTTTTACTGAAAAAGAAGCGGAAGCACATTTTAATCAACTGCTCAAAGAAACCCCTTGGCAGCAAGATCCCATCACGGTTTTTGGGAAAACCTATGCCCAACCTCGACTCACCGCCTTGTATGCAAACAACAGTTTGCCGTATTCCTACTCGGGGATAACCATGCATCCGCATCAGATGACCCCCTTACTTTCCCAAATCCAAGCGCGTATTCATCAAGTTTGTGATACCCAATTTACCACCGTACTCCTAAACCACTACCGAGATGGAAAAGACAGCAACGGCTGGCATGCAGACAACGAAAAAGGATTAGGTAAAAACCCCGTTATTGCTTCGGTGAGTTTTGGCGCAGAACGCTTTTTTAATCTGAAACATCGGGAACAAAAGGAGCTGCGTCTAAAAATACTTTTAAAAAAAGGAAGCCTCTTACTGATGGAAGGGGAAACCCAAACCCATTGGCTGCATCAAATAGCAAAAACTGCGCGACCACTGGGGTCACGGATTAACTTGACATTTCGCAAAATTATTTAAAAACTTCATCCAGTAAATGTGCCAGACGAAGTCCTGCCTTGTGTAACTGAAGGCGAACGCTATCAAAATTTTGGTACCGATACCGATATCCTAGATTGGTGTTTTCGGGAAATTCTTGATACACCTTCTTGGTCAACTCATGAATTTCTGCTACCCAAACCGAGAGTGAACTCGACACAATTTGCGCCTTTTGAGCTGGGGATAACACGGTTAAATTTTGTGCTAACTCGGTGTAGCTCAATTGACTGCTATCGATCATATCACTATCCCAAAGTCGATGAAGATTCGAACGCTTCCCAAACCATTTGATAGAGACCTCATTTCCGCCTCGGTCTTCTTTTTTTGCCAAATGCATGGGTTGGTGAAGGTCTCCAATGAAATGAACCAAAAGTTTGAGATGAAATTGACGGTCCGCTTTAGAAGTCTTTTTATTTTTTAAAACAGCGACGCACTTTTCAATGGCTTGGACTAGATCACCCTTTGGGTTTTTCTTGCTGGCGCTGTAGGTTTCGTCTAAATCGAGGTTAGCATAATGCCAGGGACTGTAAGCGCGGTATCGGTCGTCTGATTTGATGTCATCTGCATAATTGGAAACATAAGCCAGAGAAACTCCATCGAGTAAACGATCGATCGCCTTAGCTGTTTTTTTTGAAATGTGTTGTGCGGCTACTTCCCCCACCACACGGTGCCCTGTGACACCCCAGTCCTCATTCGGCACAGAAGGGTTGCTAAAAAGGAAAGGAAGTATAAAAATAAACTTCAACATAACTATTTTAAGTATAAAATTAAACCTTATTCTTTAAAAAGGGTCTTAGTAAAGATTCGTATTTTTGAATTTCAAAAAAAAAAAACAAATAAATTGCTTTTGCAAAATCAAAGCCTTGCTCTTTATCTTTTTATTTTATCAAATGGTACACTTGCCCTAGCACAAGAGGAGAAGGAATTTCTAGTTCCTACCATAGAATCAGAATTACGCATAGACGGCGTGGGCGATGAAATGGAATGGGATGCTAGCGTGTGGCAATCTGATTTTTGGATGTGGCGTCCTGCAGACAGTCTTCAGGCGACCAAACAAACTCGTTTTAAATTTTTAAGAAACGAAAAAAACCTCTTTATTTTGGTCGAGTCTGATGCGGATGGGACTGACTTTACTACCCCCAATTTAAAACGTGACTTCAGCACCTATCCAACGGATTACCTGACCTTACTTTTCGATACATTTAGCGATGCCACCAATGCATTTTCGTTTGCGACCAATCCCATTGGACTCAAAGCGGATGGGTTGATTTCAGGAGGAAATCAAAGCTACCGATCCGACCGAAACTATGCTTGGGATACCAAATGGATCGTTGCTACAAAAATCACAGAAGAACGTTTTACGGCAGAAATAAAAATCCCCTTTAGTGCTTTTTTCTACGACAATTCACAAACTTCCTGGCGCTTTAACCTCTATCGAGGAAATACCCAAATCAACGAGACGAGTTCTTGGATACGCACCCCATTAAACCAAACCATTGGAAACTTGGGCTTTATGGGTAAAATGGTTTTTGAAACCCCTTTAAAAAAAGCGCGTAATCCTATTGCACTAATTCCCTATGTGAGTGGTGCGACACAAAAAGACTTTGTAGAAGGCACTTCAGGATCCAACACTTCAGTGGGAGGAGATGCGAAAATCCCTATTGGAAATGCGCTCAATCTCGATTTGACCTACAATCCCGATTTTTCGCAAGTGGAAGTCGATGATCAGGTGGTGAACCTGACCCGTTTTGCTATCTCACTTCCAGAAAAACGACAATTTTTTACACAAAATGACGATCTCTTTAAAGACTTTGGAGCCGGAAGAGATGTCATTCCCTTTTTCTCTCGAAGAATTGGAGTAGCTGAAGATTTGGAAGGCAATACAATCGAAAATAAAATCATCGTCGGGGCACGATTGAGTGGGAAATTGAATTCCAATCTTCGTTTGGGCTTCCTAAACATCCTAACAGATGCCGATATCAAAAATGAGATCCCCTCCAATCTCAATACCGTTTTTACCTTACGACAAAAAGTCTTCGACCGCTCCAATGTCAGTTTCTTTTTTATCGACCGAAGAACGATGGAAGAATACGACTTTATAGAGGACGAGGCGAGTAAAAACAGTGTTACTGGAATCGAATACAATCTGGCCACTTCAGACAGCAAATGGGCGGGCCGCGTCTTTTTCCACAAATCCTTTACGCAAGGGCTAAACGATGACGACCAAATTGTAGGGATGCGCCTACAACGCAATACGCTACGCCACCGTGTATCGATGGAGTTCATTCATGGAGGAGAAGATTTTCGATCGGATCTCGGTTTTTTTCGACGTACGGGTTTTGTAAAAGTTTCACCCCAATACACATACAGTATTTATCCAAAAAATCCAAAAGTAAACAGTTATAGCTTTAGCCAACGCAGCTTTCTATTTTTTGATCCGGCAAGAAATTATTTGGCTACAGACCGCGTGTTTAGCAATTCCATTAGAAAAAGCTTTTTAAACACCAGCAGTCTGTCCTTGGATTATACCAATCGGTATGTGTATTTGACCTCGAGTTTTGATCCCACTCGAAGTTCAGACGGTGTGGAACTTCCTGAAAATACGGGTTACACCTACGGAGATCTTGAAGTTAACTACCGTTCGGACCAACGGAAACGCTTTAACTTGGACACCAAGGTGACCTATGGAACCTTTTACAACGGAACCAAGTTTACCGTAGAGAATGAAATCAATTGGAGGAAACAACCCATAGTCAATGTGAGTATGATCGTCAACTTTAATGCTATTGAACTTCCAAAACCCTATGCTTCTAGAAATCTTTGGCTGGTGAGCCCCAAGGTGGATTTTACGTTTACCAAAACCCTCACTTGGACTACATTTGTACAATACAACTCTCAGGGTGAAAATTTAGGGGTAAACTCCAGAATGCAATGGCGCTTTGCTCCGCTTTCCGATTTATTTATTGTTTACAATGATAATTACATCAGCACAGACAATTTTTCGCCAAGATATCGTAGTTTTAACCTCAAATTGACGTATTGGCTAAATATTTAACAATGGTACGATTTCGAAATATACTATCCCTACTGTTCGTGGGGATCGTACTAAGCTCATGTAACCCCTCAACAAAAGAAGCATCGGGTGACCTGATGGTAGTTAAGGGCAGTGTGGAAGGTTTACGCAAAGGGACGCTCTTCCTTCAGAAAATTCAGGACACGATGTTGATCAATGTAGATTCTACTGTGGTCCAGGGAACCCCAAAATTTGAATTTCAAACTCCTTTGGAGACCGCAGAAGTTTTTTACCTCTATTTGGATAAAGAAGACGGAGACAGCCTGAACGACCGGATCTTGTTTTTTGGCGAAAAAGGCACAATTGAAATCAATACCCTACTAAAAACCTTTGAAAGCAGTGCAAAAATAACGGGATCTAAAAATCAAGAACTCCTCCAAGAATATCAATTTTACAGTAGAAAATTCAACGAACAAAACTTGGAATTGGTCAAGGGCATTTACCAGGCGCAAGCGGACGGAAACATCTCACGTTCCGATAGTTTGGAACAAAAAATTAAGAACCTTTTAAAAAGAAGGTATCTCTACACCATCAACTTTGCTGCAAATAACACGAATGAAAACATCGCGCCTTATTTGGCATTAACACAGGTATTTGATGCGAATTTATCGCTACTGGATTCCATCGCAGTAAAGATGACTCCCGAAGTGCAAGCCTCTAAATACGGGAAAGAGTTTTTGAGTTTTCTTGAAAAAAGACGAGAAAGCGAAAGAGAAAATTAAAGTGCTGCAGATTTCTTTAGCAAAGAGGACATTACTTTTTTGCGTTCTTTTGCGATTGTTTGAAACTGTCCCTTCTTGTCCTCTCCCTTTACTGCATTTATTTTCATCATCAATTCGTCAAAAGCTTGGATTGCATCCTCAATTAATTTTTCACTTTTAGCTAAATCACCGTCGGGATTCGATAACTCCCAAAGATAAATCTCCTCGAAAAGGTCTCCGATATCGTTGTTGATTTCCTTTTTTAGCAATTTGATACTTGACATAGCTTTTACATAAATATAATTGAAGATAAATATTTTTTTGTACGAAAACCAAAAAAGTGATTTTTTTATTCGGAATAACTCACATAGTTTCGGGGGGTCTCGTAAAGAGTCACTTCCAACGTATGTTCTGGATTCAGGTGAGGCTTTAAGGAATTGTAAATGACAACCACCATGTTTTCTGCTGTGGGAATTAGATCGAAAAACTCGGCTACTTCTTCATTCAGGTTTTTGTGATCCATCTTGTCCTCCACCTCGTTTTTGATCAAGTCTTTTAAAATTTTCATATCCATGACGTAGCCCGTTTCGGGATCTATGTCCCCAGTGACGTGAACAATCAATTCGTAATTGTGTCCGTGATAATGCGGATTGGAACACTTTCCAAAAAGTGCCTCGTTTTGTGCGTCGGACCAGTCCTTTCGGTACAGCCGATGTGCGGCATTAAAATGTGCTTTTCTACTGACGGTAACTTTCATCTGTTTCTATTTAGTGTTTTTAAAAAAGTCCTACTTCGACTTTGTTTGGCCTACTCGTGGAACATCCAAATTACCCTACTGCTGTAACTACAAAAAGTAAGGGAGGTTTCATTTTATACTATTTATGTGCTTGTAAAAACGGTCGAAGATAATTTTAAACCAAACCGTAAATTCCTCTGGAGTTTCCTGAAGGGCTTGGGTTATTGCCTCTAACGGCATCCATTTCCAAGCTGCTACTTCCTCTGGGTTGATCTCTGGAGCTTCTTCGTAATGTCCCAACAGCACATGATCCAATTCGTGTTCCGTCAATCCATTGTCAAAAGGAGCTTTGTAAATAAAACTGAACAAAGCTTCTAGTGAGGTACTAAACCCCATCTCTTCTTGCAGGCGGCGTTTTCCGGCCTCTAGGTTGCTTTCGCCTTCCCGTTGGTGGCTGCAGCAGGTATTGGTCCACAGATCCGGAGAATGGTATTTGTGCAAAGCGCGCTGTTGCAGCATCAGTTCTCCTTTTTCATTTAAAATAAAAATGGAAAAAGCACGGTGCAAAACCGCTTTTTCGTGGGCTTCCATTTTGGGCATGGTGCCCACAGGGTTGTCCTCAGTATCTACCAAGACTACTTTTTCTTCTTTCATGCGATTCAAAATTACCTATAATTTTTGCAAAAACCTATCGTGGTTCGTTTCGCTTGAGAGATTATTTGGAGTATTTTTATCCAAATTTCAACCATGGGATTTTTAGAGGAAATCAAAAGACGGCGTACCTTTGGGATCATCTCCCACCCCGATGCGGGAAAAACCACCCTGACGGAAAAACTCCTCCTTTTTGGTGGTGCTATCCAAGAAGCAGGAGCGGTCAAGTCCAACAAGATTAAAAAGACTGCGACCAGTGACTTTATGGAAATCGAACGCCAACGTGGGATTTCCGTAGCTACCTCTGTGTTGGCTTTTGTTTACAAAGACAAAAAGATCAACATCTTGGACACCCCTGGGCACAAAGATTTCGCGGAAGATACCTTTCGCACCCTTACCGCCGTGGACAGCGTGATTGTAGTGATAGACGTAGCCAAAGGAGTGGAAGAACAAACCGAAAAACTGGTGGAGGTCTGCCGGATGCGGAACATTCCCATGATCGTCTTTATCAACAAACTGGACCGTGAGGGAAAAGACGCCTTTGACCTTCTGGACGAAGTAGAACAGAAACTGGGACTGACCGTAACCCCACTCTCGCTTCCCATAGGGATGGGCTATGACTTTAAAGGGATTTACAACCTTTGGGAGCGCAACATTCAACTCTTTCAGGATGAGCAAAAACAAACCATCGGAAAAAAAATCACCTTTGAGCAGGTGGACGATCCGGAGTTGGAAGCCGCCATCGGTAGTGCACGGCTCAACACTTTAAAAGAAGAATTGGAACTCGTGGAGGGTGTGTATCCCCCCTTTGACCAAAGTGCCTATTTGGAAGGGAAACTGCAGCCCGTCCTGTTTGGCTCTGCCTTAAATAATTTTGGGGTAGAAGAACTACTGAACTGCTTTATTGATATCGCTCCCGAACCGCTGCCCAAAACCTCGGAAGAACGTTTGATCCAACCCGAGGAAAAACAATTCAGCGGTTTCGTTTTTAAGATCCACGCCAATATGGACCCCAACCACCGCGACCGCTTGGCGTTTGTCAAAATCGTTTCGGGTACCTTTGAACGCAACACGCCTTACCTCCACGTGCGCCACAATAAAAAATTAAAATTTTCCTCTCCCAACGCCTTTTTTGCTGAGAAAAAAGAAATTGTGGATGTGTCCTACCCCGGAGATATCGTAGGACTTCACGATACCGGGAATTTTAAAATAGGCGATACCCTGACCAGCGGAGAGCTACTCCAGTTTAAAGGGATTCCCAGCTTTTCACCAGAACACTTTCGCTACATCAATAACAAAGACCCCATGAAAGCCAAACAACTGACCAAAGGCATTGACCAACTGATGGACGAAGGGGTGGCCCAGTTGTTTACGCTCAACCTCAACGGACGCAAGGTCATTGGTACCGTGGGTGCCCTGCAGTTTGAAGTCATTCAATACCGCTTGCTCCACGAATACGGTGCCCAATGTTCCTTTGAAAACCTGAATGTCCACAAAGCATGCTGGATAGAAGGTGATGAAAAATCCACCCTCTTCCAAGACTTTAAACGGATAAAACAAAAGTTTTTGGCCCAAGACAAAAGCGACCAACTGGTCTTTCTCGCTGACTCTGCCTTTTCCCTGCAAATGGCTCAGGAACAATACAAGGAACTTCAGTTTCATTTTACCTCGGAGTTTTAAGAGCTTAGGCGTTTCCTTTTTTTTGTTAACTTCGTAAAAGACAATACCTAAATCTGTCTTTATCATGATACGCCTACAGTACCTCGCTACGGAACATAAAAACCATGCTGCTATCAAAGCCTATTTTGCTTTTAGTAAGGAAGATTTTGATTTAAACAAAACAAAAAACACAACATTAATTGCTTGTAGTAAAAAAAAGGTAATTCCAAATAGATTACCACACAGTTTGGCTTCGCTCTTATTAAATAATGGTACCGATATCCGCTTCATTCAGGAACTATTAGGACATAAATTAAGTAAGACAACCGAACGATATACTTATATTCCAAACCTAAAATTGGAACCTTTTAAAAGACCTATTGATCGAATTATTAAAAAAAACGCTGATAATCAATATCGCATAGAACAAAAAGATGAAAAAAATAAAAAGTAAATTTGGCATACACTATTGTGTAAAATAAATGTACAGTAAAAATTTACGAAAATGCCCATAGACATTCTTTCTGCCTTAAGGCTGACAAAAACTTATCTTAATTAACAACTTTACACTCAAATCAAAAAAAATGAAAGTTACCCCTGAAAAAAACGAAAAACTTGCCAACATGATCTTTGCCTCGATCTACCCACTGTACTGGAACAGATTGGAAAAACACGGAAGAACCAAGGAAGAGTTCCATACAGCAATCGAGTGGTTTACCGGTTTTGATGAAAAGAAATTAAAAGCACTTATTGCTGCTCAAGTCACCTTTAGAACCTTTTTTGATGAAGCAAAAATCCACCAAAACGCGAACCTGATAAAAGGGGTGGTTTGTGGCTATCGCATTGAAGAGATAGAAGAGGAGTTTGAATTGTACAAACAGTGTAGGCAGATGGAAAAGCTAATTGATGAATTGGCAAAAGGTCGTAAATTGGAGAAAATTTTGCGTGAAGAAAAAAAGTAAGAATTTCAGAACCGCATTAAAAAACACCCATTCACCAAACAATTTGGTGTATTCAAATAAAAATAAAAATGGAGAGATTCTGTTTTAAAGTAGCTTTAAAAATAGTGGCTCTTTTTTGTTGGAATTTGACTTTTTCTCAAGCCTATCTAGCCGGTAGTGTTTATTACGATGCCACAGGCTATATCGAATATCGAGCGGGAAATATGCCCCTTGTAATTTCTGCACCCCACGGGGGGAACTTAGAACCCACCTCCCTACCCGATCGAAGTTGCAATGGGTGCATTTTACTAAATGATCTTTGGACCAAATCCATTTCAGAAGGTGTATATGACGAAATCGTTGACACTTCCGGATTTTATCCTCATCTGGTTATTAATTTGCTGCACAGAAAAAAGCTTGATGCCAATCGAGATCGTATTGAAGCGACCGATGGAAATCCAAAAGCAGAAGAGGCCTGGGAGGCATATCACATCTTTATTGACGCTGCAAAAGAAACTGTCATTTCAGAATACGGAAGAGGATTGTTCTTAGACATACACGGTCATGGACATTCCATTCAACGAATAGAATTAGGGTATTTGTTGAGTAAATCCGAAGTACAAGCTACAGGCGCTGAACTAAACAGCGCTTCTTTGATAGAGGAAAGTAGCATTAGAACTTTGGTTTCGGACAACACACAGCAGTATTCCCATGCAGCATTAGTAAGAGGGCAGCGTAGTCTTGGAACTTTATTGGACAGGAAAGGCTTTCCAACTGTACCCAGTTTATCCGACCCATTCCCCCAAAGTACCGAACCTTATTTTACTGGTGGATACAATACCCAAAGACATGGATCCAGAGATACAAATGGAGCAATTGATGCCATTCAAATTGAATTAAACCAAGAGGTTCGATTTGACGATTCAACACGACTGACTCTAATTAATTCACTAGCCCAATCTGTATTAGAATTTTACAATTTACACTATAGCGGGGAGTTTACTTCTAATTACAACATTAGCCTTGATGTTGAAATAATTGACACTGCTACGACCCCCTCGATTTCATTTTATCCAAATCCCGCATCAGATTATTTAGCAATAAACACAAATGTGGATTCTCTTGAAGTAGTTGTTTATAATGTAATGGGTCAAAAAGTACTATCTGAAAAACTGATTTCAACCGAAAAATTAGATATTAGCAAGCTCCAAAGCGGCCTCTATATTGTTAAACTATATAACCAAAAAAGGGAGCTACAAACAAAAAAAATACTCATTCGATAAAAAAAGATGTTCAACAAGAGTTTAAGAGTTCTCAAGTACGTTTTAATTAGAGAACCTGCCCTGTACCGACATCTCAAAATCTAAACAACTATGAAAAATAGCGTTGTTCTACTTCTCACACTAGTCCTTTTAGGTTGTAACCAACAAGAAGCGGATGTCTATCTTTTCTCTTTTTTTTAAAGGAAATGGAGAGAAAGGCTTGTATTTAGCCGCCAGTAGAGACGGTTTCAGTTGGGAGGCTCTGAACAACAACCAGTCCTTCTTAAAACCTATAGTGGGCAAAGACAGACTTATGCGAGACCCTTGTATTATTAAAGGTGGTGACGGAAAATTCCATATGGTATGGTCCGTAAGTTGGAATGAAAAGGGAATTGGCTATACAAATTCAACAGATTTGATTCATTGGTCGGAACAAAAATACCTTCCAGTCATGGAGCACGAAACCGAGGCGAGAAATTGCTGGGCTCCTGAATTGTTCTATGATACCGACTCCAAAACGTATTTACTCTTTTGGGCAACAACACTACCCGGCAGATTTCCAGAGACAGATACTTTAGGAGACGACGGATACAATCACAGAATTTACGCTACTACCACAAAAGATTTTATTGATTTTAGCGAAACCAAACTCTTCTATGAACCTGGCTTTAATGTCATCGATGCAACGATACTGAAAACGAAAGACGCCTATCGGATGTTTATCAAAGACGAGACCCTGCTTCCTGAACCCAAAAAAAATATACGAATTGCAACGAGTGACAAGTTGCAAACCCAGTGGAGTCCTCCCTCGGAACCCATCACCCAAAATTGGGTAGAAGGACCCACCGTTATGCAATTTAATGACCATTGGATTGTCTATTTTGATCGCTATACCGAAGGAAAAATGGGAGCTGTACGTTCTTCTGATTTAAAAACTTGGACCGACATTTCTGATCAAATTCAATTCCCTGAAGGAACTCGGCATGGAACAATTTTTAAAGTCAAAGAAAGCCTCTACAACAAGATCAAATCCCAGAATAAGAAGTAGTAAAACTAAAAACCCTCCTTTTGGAGGGTTTTTATATTAGGCTTCGCCGGCCGGTCCAAAATTGAGTGGAATCGGCGGAGGCTCATTAGTTTCAATAGTTCCATTTGTATTTTCGAAACGTTGGATGTTGTCTGCCAAAGCTTTTTTAAAACGCTTGGCGTGTTCGGGGGTCAAAATCACACGTGACTTTACCCGTGCCTTGGGCGCACCCGGCATGACGGTAATAAAATCTACGATAAACTCAGACGCCGAATGGTTGATGATCGCCAAATTGGAGTACACTCCGTCGGCTGTCTGTTCATCAATGGCAATATCCAATTGCTTCTGCTTGGGGGCTTTTTTCTCACTCATGGTTTTAGAAACTGATTTCCTCTTCTTTATCAATCAAAAGACTGTTGTACTCTTCTTTCGAACCTACAATGATGTCGTTGTACACTCGAAGTCCGGTACCTGCAGGAATCTTGTGTCCTACGATAACATTCTCTTTCAAGCCTTCTAGGAAATCTACTTTTCCATTTACGGCTGCTTCGTTCAATACTTTTGTGGTTTCCTGGAAGGAAGCTGCAGAAATAAAGGACTTGGTCTGAAGTGAGGCTCGGGTAATCCCTTGCAATTCTGGCTTCGCAGTAGCAGGTGCCGCTTCTCGAGCAACAACCAAGGCTTTGTCTTCGCGTTTCAGTAACGAATTTTCATCGCGCAACTGTCGAGAAGTAATAATTTGACCTTGCTTCAGATTTTCAGAATCGCCCACTTCTTCCACAATTTTCATTCCGAATAAAGCGTCGTTTTCTTTCATAAAGTCATAACGGAAGACCAACTGGTTTTCTAAGAAAATAGAATCTCCTGGATCTAGGATACGAACTTTACGCATCATCTGACGAACTACCACTTCAAAGTGCTTATCGTTGATCTTCACCCCTTGCAGTCGGTATACCTCTTGAATTTCATTCACTAGGTATTGCTGAACGGCAGAAGGCCCTTTGATGTTCAGAATGTCCGATGGCGTAGTCGATCCGTCTGACAATGGCATTCCTGCCTTGACAAAATCGTTCTCCTGTACCAAAATTTGATTGGATAGTTTGACCAAATATTTCTTGATGTCTCCAAACTTGGACTCTACAATAATCTCGCGATTTCCTCTTTTGATTTTACCAAAAGAAACTACCCCGTCAATTTCAGAGACTACGGCTGGATTGGAAGGATTTCGCGCTTCAAACAATTCTGTCACACGGGGTAAACCTCCTGTAATATCCCCAGACTTGGCAGATTTACGTGGAATTTTCACTAGGATTTTTCCTTCTTCAATCTGATCTCCCTCGTTGACAATCAGGTGCGCTCCTACAGGTAAGTTGTACGATCGCAACACATTTCCTTTCTTATCTGCAATGGACAAGGTCGGAATGAGTTTTTTGTTTCTAGATTCCGAAATCACTTTTTCTTGGAAACCAGTTTGTTCGTCGATTTCAACCTGATAGGTCATCCCTTGTTCGATGTTTTCAAACACGATTTTACCTGTAAACTCAGAAACAATCACCCCGTTAAACGGATCCCATTGACATACTGCAGTTCCTTTTTTAACTTTCGCTCCATTTTTAATATGGAGAGAAGAACCGTAAGGAATATTGTTGGTACTTAGGACACTTTTGGTTTTGGCATCTAAAATTTTAATCTCTGTTGTTCTAGAAATCACAATCTCAGCATCATTGCCTTCAGCATCTTTCCCTTTAACTGTTTTTAAATCTTCAATTTCTGCAACTCCATCAAACTTAGTGATGAGTTTGTTTTCTTCAGAGATGTTTCCTGCAACTCCACCAACGTGGAATGTTCTCAAGGTCAGCTGTGTTCCAGGCTCTCCAATAGACTGCGCGGCAATCACCCCTACGGCTTCTCCTCGCTGAACCATTTTACCAGTGGCAAGGTTTCTACCATAACACTTTACACAAATTCCGTGCTGGGCTGCACAAGTCAATGGGGAACGCACTTCTACAGATTCTATAGGTGTATCTTTTATTTGAGCCACATGTGCTTCCTTTACTTCTTCACCCGAAGCAATGATTACCTCATTGGTTCGCGGATTTACAATATCGTGGAGGGTGACACGTCCTAAAACACGTTCTCCTAAAGTTTCTACAACCTCTTCGTTTTTCTTCAGAGGTTTGACTTCTACTCCGCGTAGGGTTTCACAATCTTCGATGTTGACTATCACATCTTGAGATACATCGTGAAGACGTCGCGTTAGATATCCCGCATCCGCTGTTTTTAAGGCGGTATCGGCGAGTCCTTTTCGCGCTCCGTGGGTAGAGATAAAGTATTCTAAAATGGAAAGACCTTCTTTAAAGTTGGAAAGAATCGGATTCTCGATAATCTCTCCTCCTCCTACGTTGGATTTTTTGGGTTTTGCCATCAGTCCACGCATACCGGTCAACTGACGGATTTGTTCTTTAGAACCCCGAGCTCCAGAATCCAACATCATATACACCGAGTTGAATCCTTGTTGGTCTTCGCTAATACGCTTCATTGCCAATTCGGTCAATTTCGCATTCGTAGAAGTCCAAATGTCAATCACCTGATTGTATCGCTCGTTATTGGTAATCAGACCCATGTTGTAGTTTCCGATAACCCCATCGACTTGACCATTGGCCTCGTCTATCATCGTTAATTTTTCCGGTGGGATAATAATATCACCTAGGCTAAAGGACAATCCACCTTTAAAGGCAAATCCATATCCCATGGCTTTGATTTTATCCAAGAATGCTGCCGTTTCGGGGACACTCGTTACTTTGAGTACGTCTCCAATAATTTCTCGCAAGTTTTTCTTAGTCAAAACCACATTAAAGAAACCTGCGGCTTCTGGAACAACTTCATTGAACAGAACACGTCCTACGGTTGTATCGATAATTTGATATTCCAGTGCTCCTTCTTCGTTGAGTACCTTGGCTCTGATTTTGATCATCGCGTTGAGTTCCACACGCTTTTCATTGTATGCAATATGTACTTCTTCAACCGAATAGAACGTCAAGCCTTCGCCTTTTACTTTCAGTTTTGGAGTTGACATTCGGGCTTTGGTCATGTAGTAAAGACCCAAGACCATGTCTTGAGAAGGTACAGTAATCGGGGAACCATTTGCTGGGTTTAGAATACTGTGTGATGCCAACATTAAAAGTTGTGATTCTAAGATAGCCTCTGGTCCTAAAGGCAAGTGAACTGCCATTTGATCTCCGTCAAAATCCGCGTTAAATGCTGTACATACTAGCGGGTGCAATTGGATCGCTTTTCCCTCGATGAGTTTAGGTTGGAACGCTTGAATTCCCAAACGGTGTAGTGTGGGGGCACGGTTCAAAAGTACCGGATGTCCTTTCAACACATTTTCCAAGATATCCCAAACTACGGGTTCTTTACGATCGATAATCTTTTTTGCAGATTTTACCGTTTTGACAATTCCTCTTTCAATAATCTTACGGATTATGAACGGTTTGTACAACTCAGCGGCCATGTCTTTCGGCAATCCACATTCAAATAATTTTAATTCAGGTCCTACAACAATTACTGAACGCGCAGAATAGTCAACACGTTTCCCCAATAAGTTTTGACGAAAACGTCCCTGCTTCCCTTTTAGGGAATCTGATAAAGATTTTAAAGGACGGTTAGAATCGGTTTTTACAGCAGAAGCTTTACGCGTGTTGTCGAATAGGGAATCCACGGACTCTTGTAGCATTCGCTTTTCGTTTCGCAAGATCACCTCAGGTGCTTTAATTTCTACTAAACGCTTTAAACGGTTGTTTCGAATAATTACTCTACGGTATAGATCATTTAAATCTGACGTCGCAAAACGACCTCCATCTAGGGGTACCAAAGGGCGTAATTCGGGTGGGATAACTGGAACGACCTTCATAATCATCCACTCAGGTAGATTTTCTCCGTGTTCGTTGGCATCTCGAAAGGCCTCTACGACTTGCAATCGCTTTAAGGCTTCTGTTTTACGTTGTTTCGACGTTTCATTATTTGCTTTGTGACGCAATTCATAAGAAAGGGCATCCAAATCAATACGAGAGAGCAGTTCAATCAAACATTCTGCTCCCATTTTTGCAATAAACTTATCTGGGTCGCTGTCTTCTAAATATTGATTTTCTGCAGGGATCTGCTCCATGACATTGAGGTATTCTTCCTCAGTCAAAAAATCCATGGGTTGTAGTGATTCCCCTTCTTCATTTTTAGCAATCCCAGGTTGAATAACTACATAACGCTCGTAATAGATGATCATATCGAGCTTCTTGGAGGGAAGTCCAAGTAGGTATCCAATTTTGTTTGGAAGTGAGCGGAAGTACCAGATGTGTGCTACGGGAACTACCAAGTTAATATGTCCCACGCGGTCTCTACGTACTTTCTTCTCGGTCACCTCTACCCCACATCGGTCACAAACGATTCCTTTATAGCGGATTCTTTTGTATTTCCCACAGGCACATTCGTAGTCTTTGACTGGGCCAAAGATACGCTCACAGAAAAGTCCGTCCCGTTCCGGTTTATGGGTACGGTAGTTGATCGTCTCGGGTTTTAAAACTTCTCCACGAGAATTTCCAAGGATAATCTCTGGCGAGGCTAAACCAATTGAGATTTTATTGAATTTTTTTTGCGTAATGATTTCGTTATTTCTAGCCATAGCTAACTGTCGTCTTTTTAAAAATTATTCTTCCAATCGAATGTCAAGTCCTAATCCCTTCAGTTCGTGCATCAGTACGTTGAAGGATTCGGGTAACCCAGGTTCCGGCAAGGTATCGCCTTTCACAATGGCCTCATAGGTTTTTGCTCGTCCTATGACATCATCGGATTTCACGGTCAAAATTTCTTGTAGGGTACTGGAAGCTCCATAGGCTTCGAGTGCCCATACTTCCATTTCTCCAAAACGCTGACCTCCAAACTGCGCTTTCCCTCCTAGAGGTTGTTGCGTAATTAGTGAGTACGGTCCAATAGAGCGCGAGTGCATTTTATCATCAACCATATGCCCTAATTTCAACATATAAATTACGCCTACCGTAGCGGGTTGGTCAAAACGCTCTCCTGTACCTCCGTCATACAAATAGGTATGTCCATACTGTGGTACTTTTGCTTTTTCGGTCAAGGCATTGATCTGATCGATAGAAGCTCCGTCAAAAATAGGAGTTGCGTATTTCTCCCCTAAGTTTTGACCTGCCCATCCTAAAACGGTTTCGTAAATCTGACCAATGTTCATTCGCGAGGGCACCCCTAGTGGATTCAATACGATATCTACAGGTGTCCCGTCTTCCAAGAAAGGCATTTCTTCCTCACGGACAATTCGGGCTACAATCCCTTTGTTTCCGTGACGTCCTGCCATCTTATCTCCTACTTTCAGCTTCCGCTTTTTCGCAATATAGATTTTTGCTAATTTTTTGATTCCCGCAGGAAGTTCATCTCCCACACTGATCGTAAATTTCTCACGACGAAGGGCTCCTTGAAGATCGTTTTCTTTGATTTTATAATTGTGAATCAAATCTGCAATCAACTCGTTGGTTTCCTTAGAAGTCGTCCAAGTACTCTTTGCTAAGTGAGTATAATCTTCCACCGCAGAGAGTAGCTTCAAAGTGTATTTCTTTCCTTTTGGAAGAATTTCTTCGCCTAGGTCATTGGTGATTCCTTGACAGGTTTTTCCATTGACTATCGAAAAGAGTTTTTCAACTACAACGGCTTTCAACTCGTCAAATTTCACATCGTAGAGGTCTTCAAGTGCCTCCAATTCTTGTTTGTCTTGGTTGCGCTTGCGCTTGTCTTTTAGTGAACGGGTAAAGAGTTTTTTGTCTATCACTACCCCACGTAAAGACGGCGGTGCTTTTAATGAGGCATCTTTTACATCTCCCGCTTTGTCTCCAAAGATGGCGCGTAGTAATTTTTCTTCTGGTGTAGGATCAGATTCTCCTTTTGGAGTAATTTTTCCGATCAAAATATCCCCAGGATTAACTTCCGCACCAATACGGATCATTCCGTTTTCATCCAAATCTTTAGTAGCCTCTTCGCTTACGTTGGGTATGTCGTTCGTTAACTCTTCCGTACCTAACTTCGTATCGCGGACATCCAAAGAATATTCATCGATATGGATGGAGGTAAAGATATCTTGTCGAACTACTTTTTCAGAAATTACAATTGCATCCTCAAAGTTATACCCTTTCCAAGGCATAAAGGCGACTTTCATGTTTCGCCCTAAAGCCAATTCTCCAGCCTCAGTAGCATACCCTTGGCAAAGGACCTGACCTTTGGATACGCGGTCTCCTTTTTTGACAATAGGTTTTAGGTTAATACAGGTACCTTGATTTGTTTTTCTAAACTTCACCAAATTGTACGATTTCAAGCTGCCGTCAAAACTCACGAGCTCTTGTTCGTCAGTAAAGTCATAACGGATAGAAATTTTTTCTGCATCGACGTACTCAACAACACCATCGTTTTCCGCATTAATCAGTACACGAGAATCCGAAGCAACCTGCTTTTCCAATCCTGTTCCTACAATGGGAGACTCGGGACGTAAAAGCGGAACCGCTTGGCGCATCATGTTGGATCCCATCAGGGCACGGTTTGCATCATCGTGTTCCAAAAAGGGAATTAATGAAGCTGAAATTGAAGCGATCTGATTCGGCGCAACGTCTGTATAGTTAATTTGATCTGGACTTACTACAGGAAAATCCGCCTGATCCCGTGCAATGATTTTTTCATCCAAGATCTTACCCGCTTTATCAAAATTGATATTGGCTTGGGCAATCAATTGATCCTCTTCTTCCTCGGCACTGAGGTAATGGGTTTCTTTTAAATTGATTTTTCCATTTTCAACTTTTCGGTAAGGAGTTTCAATAAATCCAAGGTTATTTACTTTGGCAAACACTCCAAGTGAAGAAATCAATCCAATATTGGGTCCTTCAGGGGTTTCGATGGGACACAACCTTCCGTAGTGGGTGTAGTGTACATCACGAACCTCAAATCCGGCGCGTTCCCGTGAAAGTCCTCCTGGACCTAAAGCAGACAAACGACGCTTGTGCGTGATTTCTGCCAGCGGGTTGGTTTGATCCATAAACTGAGACAACTGGTTGGTTCCAAAGAAACTGTTGATCACAGAGGATAAAGTTTTGGCATTGATTAAGTCAATGGGAGTAAACACCTCATTGTCCCGAACATTCATTCGTTCGCGAATGGTTCTTGCCATACGTGCCAGACCTACACCAAACTGAGAAGACAACTGCTCACCTACCGTACGTACACGTCGGTTAGAAAGGTGGTCAATATCGTCAATCTCTGCTTTGGAGTTAATCAGTTCAATCAAATATTTTACAATGGTTATAATGTCTAATTTGGTTAAGACCTGCTTGTCCATTTCAACCTCTAAACCGAGTTTTTTGTTCATACGATAACGCCCTACCTCACCTAGGTTATAACGCTGATCCGAGAAAAAGAGCTTGTCTATAATTCCTCGTGCCGTGTCCTCATCTGGTGGTTCTGCATTTCGCAGTTGGCGATAAATGTGTTCCACCGCTTCTTTTTCTGAATTGGTTGGATCTTTTTGTAAGGTGTTGTAGATGATGGCGTAGTCCGACATATGTGCATCTACTTTGTGTAAAAGAATATTTTTTACACTTGCCTCTATGATCTCGTCAATGTGTTCTTTTTCGAGTATGGTATCCCGATCTATGATGATCTCGTTTCGCTCGATGGAGATAACCTCTCCTGTATCTTCATCAACAAAGTCTTCGTGCCACGTTTTTAAGACTCGTGCAGCTAATTTTCTTCCCAAAACACGCTTCAATCCGGCTTTGGTGACTTTAATTTCTTCTGCAAGGTCAAAGATTTCCAAAATGTCACGGTCGTGCTCAAAACCGATAGCTCGGAACAAAGTTGTAACTGGTAATTTTTTCTTACGGTCAATGTAGGCGTACATCACACTGTTGATGTCTGTTGCAAATTCGATCCAAGACCCTTTAAATGGAATCACACGAGCCGAATACAATTTAGTACCGTTGGCGTGGAACGATTGACCAAAGAATACCCCTGGAGAGCGGTGTAGCTGAGAAACGACAATACGTTCAGCACCGTTGATCACAAAGGTACCACTAGGCGTCATATAAGGAATTGTACCTAAAAAAACATCCTGTACGATGGTTTCAAAGTCTTCGTGCTCCAAGTCGTTACAATACAGTTTCAAACGTGCCTTGAGTGGGACGGAATAGGTCAGTCCTCGTTCGATACATTCTTGAATAGAATACCGTGGGGGATCCACGAAATAATCTAAAAATTCAAGAACAAATTGATTTCTTGTATCCGAAATGGGAAAGTTTTCTTGAAACGTATTGAAGAGACCTTCAACATTACGTTCGTCAGATTTTGTTTCTAACTGGAAAAAATCCTGAAAGGATTTGATCTGTATATCCAGAAAATCGGGATAGTTGGGAGTGTGTTGTGCTACTGCGAAGTTGGTTCTTTGGCTCTGTTTACTAGGCATCTAACTGTGTTTTAATGGTCATCATACAAAAGGGGCGGACACTAAAAAGGGATAGGCCTTTGGAAAAAATCCAAAAGCCTAGACCTCTATTGGTATGGATTGAGACTACTTAAGCTCAACCTCGGCACCTGCTTCTTCTAGAGATTTTTGAAGCGCTTCTGCTTCATCTTTAGCAATTCCTTCTTTCAAAGGAGCGGGTGCACCGTCAACTAATTCTTTGGCTTCTTTAAGCCCAAGACCAGTCAATTCTTTTACTAATTTTACTACTGCGAGCTTAGAACCTCCAGCGGCTTTAAGGATCACGTCAAATTCTGACTTTTCCTCTTCACCTCCACCAGCGGCACCGCCACCAGCAGGTCCAGCAACCGCTACTGCAGCTGCAGCAGGTTCGATTCCGTACTCATCTTTTAAAATATCAGCCAACTCATTGACTTCTTTTACCGTCAAGTTGACCAGTTGTTCTGCGAATTCTTTTAAATCTGCCATGTTACTAATTTTTCTGTTAAAACTTTATTGTGTTATTTCGAGTGCGTACTTTTTTGGATCAGGAGTTAACGTTCTGAAAGTGTTTTTAAAATTCCAGAGAGTTTCCCACCTCCTGACTGAAGTGCAGAAACCACGTTTTTGGTTGGGGATTGTAACAAAGTTATAATCTCTCCAATCAATTCATCTTTAGATTTGATCGCTACTAGAGCGTCTAGTTGGTCATCTCCAATGTAAATGGCTTCTTCGATAAAGGCGCCTTTTAAAATGGGTTTTTCCGACTTTTTTCTAAAGTCCTTGATCACCTTTGCAGGTGCATTTCCCGTTTGGGAAAACATCAACGAGGTATTCCCTTTCAGGATACCTGTCAACTCTCCAAAGTCATGGGTGGAAGCTTCCATAGCTTTGGCGAGTAATGTATTTTTAACCACTTGCAGTTTGATGTTCTGCTTGAAACAAGCCCTTCTCAGGTTGATTGTTTGTGTTGCATCCAATCCTGCAATATCTGCTAAATAGAGGGTTTTGACTCCTCCTAAAGCTTCTTTAAGGCTTTCTATTGCTTCGTTTTTTTCTTGTCTTGTCATTGCTTGCGTATTGTGCGTTAATCTAGTTTGGTGTCTATGGAAATTCCCGGACTCATCGTACTAGACATAAAAACGCTTTTGACATAAATTCCTTTTGAAGTAGAAGGTTTTAATTTCATGATGGTTTTCAATAACTCATCCGCGTTTTCAAAAATCTTTTCCGCAGTAAAGGACGCTTTCCCAACGGAAGCGTGTACAATTCCTGTTTTGTCCACTTTAAAATCGATTTTTCCTCCTTTTACATCAGCGACTGCTTTTTTGATATCCATAGTCACTGTTCCTGTTTTGGGGTTGGGCATCAAGCCACGAGGACCTAATACACGTCCCAAAGGACCTAATTTCCCCATCACGCTGGGCATGGTGACAATTACATCAACATCAGTCCAACCGCCTTTAATTTTTTGAAGGTAGTCATCTAGACCTACATGATCCGCACCTGCCTCTTTAGCATCTGCTTCTTTATCGGGAGTTACCAAGGCCAGAACGCGGACGTCCTTTCCAGTACCATGAGGTAGAGTAACCACACCACGAACCATTTGATTGGCCTTTTTTGGGTCTACACCCAATCGAATTGCCAAGTCTACGCTCGCATCAAATTTTGTATTGGTAATTTCTTTTACCAAAGCGGAAGCTTCTTGGAGCGTGTAGATTTTTTTAGGATCTACCTTTGCTCGTGCTTCTTTTTGTTTTTTACTTAATCTAGCCATTGCTTTCTATTAATAATTAAAAGGGAGCTTCTCCAGAGATTTTGAAACCCATCGAACGAGCCGTTCCAGCTACCATTTTCATAGCAGATTCTACGGTAAAGGCGTTCAAGTCAGGCATCTTATCTTCTGCGATAACCTTAACCTGATCCCAAGTGACCGTGGCCACTTTTTTTCGATTGGGCTCTCCAGAACCTTTTTTAGCTTTGGCTGCTTCCATCAGTTGTACGGCCGCTGGCGGAGTCTTGATGACAAATTCAAAGGACTTGTCAACATATACAGTAATCGCTACTGGTAAAACTTTACCAGGTTTATCTTGGGTTCGTGCGTTAAATTGCTTACAAAACTCCATGATATTGACTCCTGCAGATCCGAGCGCGGGTCCAACCGGTGGCGATGGATTCGCAGCACCTCCCCGAACTTGTAGTTTTAAAACTTTACTTACTTCTTTTGCCATTGTCTAATTTAATTTTAAGAGGATGTAGAAGTGGAAGCGGCTACACCATCCTAATTTATGTAACATTTATAGTTTTTCTACTTGCATATAACTCAACTCCAACGGGGTCTTCCGTCCAAAGATTTTGACCATCACTTCGAGTTTGCGTTTTTCTTCATTTACTTTTTCGATAGATCCTGTAAATCCGTTAAATGGACCATCGATTACTTTTACATTTTCACCCATCGTAAAGGGTATCGAAATGTGTTCTGTTGTTAAGGCTAGCTCATCAACTTTCCCGAGCATCCGATTGACTTCTGCTTCACGCATCGGAATAGGTTCTCCCCCTTTTGTCTCTCCTAAAAATCCAATAACATTGGTAACAGACTTAATAATGTGGGGTAGTTCTCCAGATAAATTTGCTTTGATCATAATGTATCCTGGAAAATACGTACGCTCTTTGTTGATTTTTTTTCCGTTTCGAATTTGCACGACTTTTTCGGTAGGCACCAAAATGTCCTCTACTAGATGATCATACCCAAAACGCGTGATCTCGGACATGATGTAGTCCTTGATTTTGGCCTCTTGACCGCTTACAGCACGTACTACGTACCATTTTTTATCGCTTGTCGTTACTGCCATCCTTATCCGATCAAATTAAAATAAAATTGTATCACTTTGGAAAGCAAAGTGTCTGCTCCCCATATTGTCAGAGAAAACAATACAGAAAATACAAGCACAATGACAACCAAACGTTGAAGCTCTGAACGCTCCGTCCAGGAAACATTATTTTTTAATTCTTCAAATGAATCTTTGATGTAATCAATCATTGCTGCCATCTATACTTTTTATTAGCACGGGTTGAGAGGCTCGAACTCCCGACACCTGGTTTTGGAGACCAGTGCTCTACCAACTGAGCTAAACCCGTTTTTATTTGACACAAAAGGCGCCCGCGGTAGGCGGACACCTTGAATGTCATTTTAAAAACATTTTATTTAGTCTAGGATTTCAGTTACCTGTCCTGCACCTACGGTTCTACCCCCTTCACGAATCGCAAAACGCAATCCGATGCTCAAGGCAATCGGTTGAATCAAATCAACTTTAATCGTAAGGTTATCTCCAGGCATGACCATTTCTACTCCGTCAGGAAGTTCGATGTTTCCAGTAACGTCTGTCGTACGGACATAGAACTGTGGACGGTAGTTGTTGTGGAACGGAGTGTGACGTCCTCCTTCTTCTTTCTTCAAGATATAAACCTCAGCGTTGAATTTGGCGTGAGGCGTTACAGAACCTTGCTTACAGATTACCATTCCTCGTTTGATATCCGTTTTTTCGATACCTCTCAATAAGATACCTACGTTATCTCCTGCTTCTCCACGGTCTAAGATTTTACGGAACATTTCCACACCCGTAATGGTTGACTTCATTTTTTCAGCTCCCATTCCGATGATGTCAATTTCATCAGCTGTGTTGGCAACTCCAGTTTCGATTCGACCTGTAGCAACTGTTCCACGACCTGTAATAGAGAATACATCCTCAACAGGCATCAAAAAGTCTTTATCTACATCTCGCTTTGGAAGTTCGATCCATGCATCGACTTCTTCCATCAACTTCATTACTGTATCCACCCACTTTTGCTCACCGTTTAATGCGCCTAGTGCAGAACCTAATATTACAGGAGTATTGTCTCCGTCATAATCATAGAAAGAAAGCAATTCACGCACTTCCATTTCAACGAGTTCTAATAATTCTTCGTCGTCTACCATGTCCGCTTTGTTCAAGAAAACAACAATACGAGGTACACCAACCTGGCGTCCTAATAAGATGTGCTCTCTAGTTTGTGGCATCGGACCATCTGTTGCAGCAACAACAAGAATAGCTCCATCCATCTGAGCAGCACCTGTAACCATGTTCTTTACATAGTCGGCGTGACCTGGACAGTCAACGTGTGCATAGTGACGATTTGCAGTTTGATATTCTACGTGTGACGTGTTGATCGTTATTCCACGCTCTTTTTCTTCGGGAGCATTATCGATTTGATCAAAGCTTCTTGCTTCAGAAAAACCTGCATCTGCTAGTACCTTTGTAATTGCTGCAGTAAGTGTTGTTTTTCCGTGATCTACGTGACCAATAGTTCCAATATTTAAGTGGGGTTTTGACCGGTCAAATTTTTCTTTAGCCATAATTATTGTTGTTTCAATGTTATTTTTAGGAGCGCAAATTTATTAATTTTTTTCATTTCAAAGATTGTTTTATGCATTTTTTTTGTATGCAAATCTGATTTTTAATGTTTTTAATTCATAAAGCGTTAATACGTTGAACTCCAGACTTTTTTTTAAAAACCAAAATACTTAGAAATTCCTGTAGAACTTGAGTCTTTGCTAAGGGGATAAATCTTTATTTTTGTTTTTTAATTGGAAGTTTTAGATTCTTCAAAAATCCCTTTATGAATTTTGCGATTGTCGTTCCTTGTTACAACGAATCCGAAAGGTTGGAAACTGCGATCTTTGAAGATTTTTTGAAAACCCATCCCCAGTTGACTTTTTGTTTCGTGAATGACGGTTCTACAGATCAAACCCTTGAGGTGCTCAAAAAGATGGAGCAACAATATCCCGAACGAGTGAACCTCATTGATCAAAATAAAAATTTAGGGAAAGCGAATGCTGTACGTCTGGGTATGCGTTCGATTTTAAAAGAAAAGAACTGCGATCGCATTGCGTTTTTTGATGCGGATCTTTCCACCCCGTTGGAAGAATGTTATGCTTTGGCAAAAAAAATCGATAAACACACTCAATTTGTATTTGCATCCCGATTAAAAAAACTGGACAACCACATCCAGCGAAAATGGTACCGTTTTTTGATCGGTCGGGTTATTGCGACGCTGATCTCAAAAATGTTACAGCTGCCTGTGTACGACACCCAGTGTGGTTGTAAAATCTTTAGTACTGAAATTATTCCTGTCGCTTTTGAAAAACCTTTTCTTTCCCGTTGGCTGTTCGATGTGGAAATTTTTTTTCGGCTCAAGAAATTTTACGGGATCAATAACTTTATCGCTTTTTCTAAAGAAGTTCCGTTAAACAGGTGGGTAGATTTGGGAGATTCTAGAATTGAGCCGAGCTATGGCTTGTTGGTTTGGAAAGACTTGTTTAAAATCTATAGGAAGTACAAATGAAAAAATCTTTACACTTTTTTTTAAACCCAAAAGGGCACTCCTATTTATTTTGGGGATTGGTTTTGATTCGTGGGATTTTCAATTTCAGCCTTCCGCTGATGGACAAAACCGAAGCACGCTATGCAGAAATTGCACGGATCATGGCAGAAACCGGAAATTGGGTAGTCCCCCATATCGATTATGGGGTACCCTTTTGGGCCAAACCCCCACTATCTACTTGGGCAAGTGCATTGAGTATTTTCCTTTTTGGAGACCACGCCTTCTTTGTGCGTTTGCCTTATTTACTTCTAGCTGTGGGAATGGGACTTTTTCTAAGACGCTACAAAAAAGGGGACAGTTCCTATTTTCCAGGAATTGTTTTGCTTTGCTTGCCTGAATTTTATTTGCACGCCGGGGTAGTTTCCACCGACCTTTTTTTAAGCTTTAGCATTGCGTTAGTTTTTCTGAGCTTTTGGGAAGCCATGCAAAAAGAGAGCACTTCGTATTGGGGCTACTTGTTTTTTACTGGCTTAGGTCTCGGGTTATTGGCAAAGGGTCCCATCGTTGGGGTCTTGACCTTACCCCCCATTGGATTCTGGTGCTTGTTTACAGGAAAAATCAAAAAAGCACTCCGCACAGCTCCCTGGGTGGGGGGCATTTTCCTCACCCTAGCACTGAGTCTGCCTTGGTATCTCTTAGCAGAACAGCGGTCTCCTGGGTTTCTTGATTACTTCCTTGTAGGGGAACATTTTGAACGCTATTTCAATTCCAATTGGAAGGGAGACAAATACGGCTTTCCCAAGCAACAACCACTGGGAATTGTTTGGTTGTTTTTCGTTGTCTATATCTTGCCTTGGTCCGTGTTACTCGTTCAGCTGTTTTTGAAAAAATGGAAACAGATTAAGGGAACTGCATGGACTTTGTTTTTAGTCCTCTGGATGGTATGGACCCCTTTCTTTTTTACTTCTTCAAAAAGCTTAATCCATCCCTACATCCTTCCTGCTATGGTTCCTGTGGCTTTATTGATCGTATATTTTTGGAAAGAAGTCAAAAACAAAAAAAACTACCTGGCTATTGGAGTGGGAATTCCTCTGACGCTTCTTTTTCTTTTAGTTTCAGGTCTTGTACGCCCTTTGTACAAGAACAATACCGATAAGTATCTTCTAGAAAATCTCAATCCCCAAGCCCCCCTTTACTCCTTGGATCAAAAATCGTATTCGAGTCAATTTTATACCCAGGGAAAGGTCCAAACCATAGACCATAACCAATTGGTTCAACTGATTCAACAAAGAGCTACAGGCTACATCCGTATCACACACAAACGCTGGAAGATCCTACCTAAGGAATTAAAAACAAGTCTCAAAGAAATGGGTCAGCATCGAAAGACAGCCGTGTACGCGTTTTCCTACTAAAGGGCTGTAAATAGCAAAACGTTATTGCTATCTTATAGCTTATAGGCCTGACGGGCCAATAGTTTCCACTGCTTTTTCTGTTTCTTCAAGACCATCATATTGCCAATTCGAATTTGTACAGGCAGCCCCTTACTTAGGGCTTCGATCAAGAAAATATGTCGTACTACAGCCGTATCGTCTCCTGAAAAAAAGACAGTTTGATTTTCCGTAGCTGTGGAGGTAAAATCAAAATCCCCGTGGACAACCGCTTCTACAAAGGCCTTTTTATCCTCAAGATTTCCACTGGAATGTCCATAGGTCAGTTCTTCCATCGTGAGATTTCTCAACGCGTCCTCGTCTCGATCTACCATCGCTTGGTTCAATTGTTCGATTACCGACACTACTTGTTCTCTATCGGTGTCAGTTCCTTTAAAATTAGTTGGGCTTTGTGCAAAAACAGTCAGTCCACAAAAAAAAAGGAAATAAAAAGCTTGAGCTCTACTTTGCATAGAATTGAAATTTATTTCGTAAAAAGATTTTTTATTAATCTCTTTTAAATATAGCAAACCGCCAGCAATAAACCTGAGCTTAAAAACGTTTTTTAAGAAAAATGGGAATCCATTCAAGGAATACTTTAAGAAGGAGAAAAATGAAAAAAGGAGTCGAAAAACGTTTTTCAAACTCCTCGGTAGAGAGAGCCAATGACGAGATTTGAACTCGTGACCTCTTCCTTACCAAGGAAACGCTCTACCCCTGAGCTACATCGGCGTAAAAAAAAGAGAGCGAGAGACCGGGTTCGAACCGGCGACATTCAGCTTGGAAGGCTGACGCTCTACCAACTGAGCTACTCTCGCATTGTACTGGTAATAACCAGTGTTGGTAATGAGATAGCAAATATAAACAATTTACAAAATCTCAACTGTGGGGAGAGCAGGATTCGAACCTGCGAAGTTAAAAAACAACAGATTTACAGTCTGTCCTCGTTGGCCGCTTGAGTATCTCCCCTATTTTCAATGAGCATTTAAAAAAAGTAGTATAAACAGTGTGATTTTGGCCATTCTCCGTCAGAAAAATCTGACATACTGTTCACCTTTACTTTATTAAAGAGCCGATGGAGGGACTCGAACCCACGACCTGCTGATTACAAATCAGCTGCTCTAGCCAGCTGAGCTACATCGGCCTTTAGGATTCTGCTTTCGCAAAATCGATGCAAATTAAATGCTAATTTTTATGCTATCAAAAGAAAAAAATGAAATTTTTAGAGGATTCGTTCTTTTTCCTTTCTGCGTTTTAAAATCCGCTCCGCACTCTCCGCTGCAGAGTTGATGGATTCTTCAAAAGATTTAGTAATTTTTTTGACTACAATATCGTCTCCAGGCACTCCAATTTTGAGCTCTGCCCATTTATTGACCCCATCCGAGCTGTTTTCCACTTTCGTAAAAACAAAAACTTCAATAATCTGATTGTGAAATAAGGAAAGTTTTTCGATTCGCTTTTTGGCAAATTCTTTTAGCTTGATGTCGGCTTTGTAGTTTACCGCTCTAAAATGCATAGTGACCATATATTTGTTTTTTAGTTGTTTTTTTCTCTGGGGTGCGCTTTTTTGTAAATGTCTTGGATTTTTTTCATGCTGCTATGGGTATAGTGTTGCGTGGCAGCGATGCTACTATGACCCAATAAATCCTTGATCGCATTTAAATCTGCACCTTGATCCAACAAATGTGTGGCGAAGCTATGTCGAAGTACATGTGGGCTTCTTTTGGTTTTGGTGGATACCTTACTAAGGTAGGTTTTTACAGTCTCATATACAAATGCTTCGGATAGCTTTTCCCCTCGACTGTTGACAAAGAAATGTTCCGATTCTCTAGAGATTTGATGCTGCTTTTGTTGCTCCAACAACTGCATAAGTTGCCTTTTGATCTCAGGCAAAAGAGGAAGCAAACGCTCCTTATTTCGCTTACCCAAAACCTTCATTAAACTTTCAGACAGATCGACATCCTGCACTTTGAGTTCGATCAGTTCACTCCTGCGAATTCCTGTGTAATAGAGCAACTGGATCACCGTACGCTGAAGAACTCCAGTGTATTCTTCAGGAAAAAAATCGGCTGCAAGCAGGCGCTGAATTTCTTCTTGAGAAAAGGGCAAAGCCACTTTGGTATCTGTTTTTAAGGCTTTGTGTTCTTTTAATGGAGAAACAGGAATGCTTCCTATTCGAAGTAAAAACTTGTAGTAGGATCGCAAGGCTGAAAGCTTCCTGTTCACCGTTCTTGGGGTGTTTCCGGACTGGATCAAAGAAACTATCCAAGCTCGAATCTCCCCGTAAGAAACCTCTTCTATCGTCTCTAGCGAACCTTGCTCTGTGATAAACACTTCGAATGCCTCTAAATTGGCTTGATAAGCTTTCAAAGTATGAGGAGAACATTTTTTTTCTAAAGAGAGGTATTCTAAAAACGCAGGGATGGACATAAAAAACGTTATCCCATAAAGTTATAAAACTTCACTAAGATAACGTCTGTATTGTCAGGTTTGTTACGACCTAAATGTTTTCACTGTCGCGAAGATGCTGAATGTACTGTGCTTTTTGAATCTTTTGACGATTTTTTACAGAAGGCTTTGTAAACTGCTTTCGAGTACGCAATTGACGCATCGCACCAGTTTTATCGAATTTTCTCTTAAAACGCTTTAATGCGCGATCGATGTTTTCTCCATCTTTAATGGGAATAATTAACATAATATGGCACCTCCTTTCATAATGGATGCAAATATAGATAAAAGAATGAGTTTACACGCTTTTATTTACTTTTTAACGATCGCCGTCTAATATTTTTCTAGCAATGACCACTTTTTGAATTTCACTGGTTCCTTCACCAATCGTACAAAGTTTAGAATCGCGTAAGAATTTTTCTACAGGATAGTCTTTGGTGAATCCATATCCACCGTGAATTTGTAAGGCCTCATTGGCTACTTTAACACAGGTTTCAGAGGCAAATAATTTGGCCATGGCTCCTGCTTTGGTCACATTTAAGTTTTGATTTTTTAACTCGGACGCTTTTTGTGTGAGTAAGGAAGCCGCTTCAATTTCGGTGGCCATATCGACCAATTTGAATGAAATTCCCTGAAAGCTACTGATGGATTTTCCAAATTGTTTGCGCTCTTGGGAATAGGCGAGTGCTGCATTGTAGGCTCCTTTTGCTACCCCTAGAGAGAGGGCTGCAATGGAGATTCTTCCCCCGTCTAAAATCTTCATGGATTGGATAAAACCGTCTCCTACAGGGCCCAATCGGTTTGCATCGGGAATGACACACTCATCAAAAACCATTTCAGCGGTTTCTGAAGCGCGCATACCCAATTTGTTTTCTTTTTTACCCGCATAAAAACCTGGAGTTCCTCGTTCTACAACAAAGGCTGTCATTCCCCGATTGTCTCCTTTTTCACCATTTCTGGCAATCACTACTGCGATGTCTCCGGAAATCCCGTGGGTAATAAAATTTTTGGTACCGTTCAAAACCCACTGGTCTCCTTCTTTACGAGCCGTAGTGGACATGCCCTTGGCATCCGAACCGGTATTGTGTTCGGTAAGTCCCCAGGCGCCAATAGCGCTTCCCTCACAAAGCTGGGGAAGCCATTTTTTGCGATGCTCTTCCGTTCCGAAGGAATAAATATGATTGACACATAAGGAGTTGTGCGCAGCTATAGAAAGTCCTATAGAGGGATCTACTATAGAAATCGTTTCGATCAGGGTTACGTATTCGTGATATCCCATCCCAGAACCACCGTAGGCTTCTGGAACCAACATCCCCATAAATCCAAGGGCTCCTGCCTGCTCAAAAATTTCTGCAGGAAAATATTGAGCTTCGTCCCAGTCCATCACATTGGGTTTGATGAATTGTGTAGCAAAGTCTCGCGCGGCTTCATAAACCATACGTTGGGTTTCTGAAGACTGAATTTCAGGACGTAGTTCGAAATCAATCATAAACAATTTTTAATACAAATATAGTTTTATTCTTTGTAGTTTGTTTGGGGAATTTATAAAAAGTTCAGACAAAGTAGCCGTGCTTATTCCTTTATTTTTTGTTCTGTGGGCAATTATTTTTCGCGCATCAGCACGGTTTAAATAAGGAATCTGCTCTAGCTCTTGGAGGCTTACTGTAGTGAGATCCAATCGCTCAATTTCAGGAAGCGACTGAATTTCAAAACGCTCCCAAAGCCTTTGAGCTACGAGACTGTCCAAACCATACACCTCATAACATTGTTCTAAAACAGAAAAGCCTGAGAGATAGGATCGGTACTTGACGATACGTTCCGAAAGAACGGCACCAATGCTCGAAACCTCCTGAAAATTCGAAGCCGATGCTTTATTAATATCCTTTTTTAAAACGATTCTATTTTTCGTTTTTGATTTATAAAGAGGTTTCGAGAATTTGAGTTGGGGAAGTAGCTTTTCCATTAGAGAGTCCAATAGTCTTGTAACCTCTTGAAATTGTTTTGGTGTGTTGACATAGCTGTTGGTCTGTCGATAACGAAGCAGCTTGTCAAAGGCTTCCGGAGGAAGGCCCAAAGTATAGGCTCTGTAGTCCGTCAAGTAATTGGGATTGTATTGATAAACGATTGGAGTCTGCGTATTCTCTTTTATTCTAAGGGAATCCAATTGGGTTTGATAGCTTTGGGTTTGACTGAGATCCACAGGAGAAAGCTCTGGAGAGTTTACCAACAGGCGGTACAACTGGACAGCAATCAACAGTACAAGCAAAATTAGTACCGCCCCACGTTGTGGTTTTGACAGTATAAATCGAAAAGGACCTTGGGGCATCAGTAGGAGTTGCTATTTTTTTATTGTGGCAATGGCGTTGAGATAGGAGTTTAATTCTTCTCGAACTCGAGGGAATAACAAAAGTAGTCCGACCATGTTCGGGAATACCAAGGCAAGGATCATCGCATCTGAAAATGCCCAAACCGAAGACATATCCCCCGCAGCACCAATTACAATAAAGATCAAAAACAAAGACTTGTAGGTCAATTCAGACACTTTACTCTTTCCAAAGATGTACATCCAAGATTGCAACCCGTAATACGACCAAGAGATCATGGTGGAGATTGCAAACAAGACTACTGCAATCGTTAAGAAAGGCCCTGAAAAAGCAATGTATTTTGCAAAAGCTGCTGCAGTAATCCCTGCACCCTCAGCTTCAACGCCATCAATCATCACCACTCCGCCTACCCCGCCGTAGTCAAAGACGGTATTGTCTCCATTAAAAATAATGATGACCAAAGCCGTCATGGTACAAATTACTACCGTATCAATAAAGGGCTCCAACAAAGCAACTAAGCCTTCTGATGCAGCATAATTTGTTTTTACAGCCGAGTGTGCAATAGAAGCAGAACCTGCTCCAGCTTCGTTAGAAAATGCAGCACGCCTAAATCCGGTAATTAATACCCCGAGTAAGCCTCCTAATCCCGCTTGAGGACTGAACGCTTGAGTAAAAATCATTCCAAAAGCATCGTCCACAAAACTAAAGTTGGTAAAAATAATATAGAGACAAGCTAAAATATACATCAATGCCATAAGAGGCACCACTTTTTCAGTAACCGAAGCGATCCGTTTGATTCCTCCAATAATGATCACCCCGACGACGACCATCATGATAACTCCAATTATAGTTCTGGCACTTCCTCCTGTCATACCAAAAGAATCGACAAGTTGCATTGCGGCTTGATTCGATTGGGCTGCGTTGCCACCCCCAAAAGAAGCTCCGATACACAGAAACGCAAAAATTCCCGCCAGTACTTTCCCAAGGGTCACAAACCCTTTTTCTTGAAGTCCTTTGGTAAGGTAGTACATCGGCCCTCCATATACGGTGCCGTCTTCTCCCACATCACGGTATTTTACTCCTAAGGTACACTCCACAAATTTGGTGGACATTCCCAGCAGTCCACAGAGGATCATCCAAAAAGTTGCGCCTGGACCCCCCACTGCAATGGCGAGTGCCACTCCAGCAATATTTCCATTTCCTACTGTACCCGAAACAGCCGTCGCTAAAGCTTGAAAGTGACTGACCTCTCCCTCCTTGCTTTCATCGGAGATTGTTCCTTTGATATCTCCATCTATGGCAAGTTCTGATTTTTCGGCACTGTGGTGATCTATGCTGTCAAACTTTCCGCGAACCGTTTGGATGGCCGTAGAAAAATGACGGACGTTGACAAAACCAAAATAAACAGTGAAAAACAGCGCACCACCTACTAGAAGGATGATAATTGTGGGAATCTCAGTTCCCGGAAAATTGTGTAATATCAACCCTTCCCACCAATTGGCTATTGGGGTAAACGCATCATTAATCCGCTCGTCCAACCCGCGGTCTTGTGCAGCTAGAGGAGTTGAAAAAATCAACAATAAAAAAGTATAAAGTAAATAATTTGGTGTTTGTGAAAACTTGATCATCAGAAGTAAGGATTTAAGGGTTCAATATCCTAAAAAGGAATAGAATAACAAATTAATCTAACTGAAAGATTGTGTTTAATTTTTTTATGCTCTGTCTCGTGCCTAGAATAGTCAATTTCCCATCGGCTGATAATGAGTGGTTTGCATCGGGATTGATGTGTTGTTTCCCCTCCGCATCTTTATACCCGATCACGTTACATCCCGTTCGCTCTCGAACTTGTAGCTCTTTCAAGGATTTGTTTTGATATTTTTTGGGCAATTGACGTAACGCTACCTCTTCTAAATTCGGACTGGTCTCGTCTTTCCACAAATCCAGATTTCCTAAAAAATGAATTAAATCGGGGACAGTGAGTAATGCCGCCATATGGTCTCCACCGATCTTATCCGGCATAATCACATGATTGGCAACCGCCCATTCCAGTTTGGATTGATTGCGTTCTTCAGAAACTCGACTTACGATTGCAATATCGGGTTGCAAGCGCCGTGCAGACAAAACGACAAAAAGATTGTCCGCATCGTCTGGCAAGGAACAAATTAGATTTTTGGCACGGGCAATTCCCGCCGCCATGAGCACCTCATCGGAAAGAGCTGTGCCTTTGTAAAAAAGAATTTCTTTTTCATGGGCTTCGATCATGGATTCCTCCTGTTCAATGACAATGTATTTTTCTCCGTGGTGCTGCAAACGTTGTACGGCTTGACGCCCATTGCGTCCATAACCACATACGATCGTGTAGTCCTTTAACTTCGTTATCATAATCTTATTTTTTTTGTGTTTCCAATAATTCAAACTCCAGTGACTCAAGAGCGACTCTACGATAAAACGAATGGCGAGGGCAACCACCACAAAGGCCACCAGTATAAAGACAATCAAAAAGCTGCGCCCTGCTTCTGAAAAACCTGTTACCTCTCCATATCCCACGGTACTTAAGGTGATGACCGTCATATAAAGCGCATCAAAAAAAGTGAATTCAGGCGAAGTAACATAAAAGCCTGTAATTCCGAACAGCAAGATCGAAATCAGTAGTAGGAATGCGCGAAAAACGGGATATTGGAGCATGGGTCTCGTCACAAATCAAATACAGAAGTGCGTTTGGTGTAGAGTAAATCTTTTAATTTCAGCCAAAAAGCCAAAGTCAAATAAAGCACAAAACCTCCGATCAGTGTAGTAAAGGAAGCATAAATAAAAAACAAACGGACGCTTTTTACTTTCATTCCCAGCAGCTCCCCCAAACGGGTAGAAACCGCAAATCCGTTTCGTTCAAAAAATGTTCGAAGGCGTTGGGGTTTTATCATAATACAAACATACAGTAAAAGAAAAAAAGGATTACAATTTCATCAAATGAAATCCAACGTTGCAAGAGATACATTGGTTTTTTTGACAGTAATTTTTAAATAAATGCAAAATCCCTTGACTGTCTTCCGCATGTTGAATTGGAACTTTTAATTGATCAAATAATTTTGTGATACGGTTGTGCTCTTGTGGGATTTTCTCCACCCAAAGGAATAGGTCTTCTTCTCCCGTTCTGCCCAAATATCGGGTATAGGCATATCGAATGGGGAGTAACGTATTGATCGCAATCAGATCAAAAAAAGAACGGCTGAGCTTTTTGATACGAGGAGCACTCTGCGAACTGAAGTTGTAATGGGTCTTCCAATACCCCTGAAGTACCGCTGCAAAAGTTCCATACGCAACATCTGGATTGGGATGACGAATGACCTCTTGAAAAAGGGTGGGTTTCTAAAGCTATGAGGTGGTAGGTCCTTGCCAATCCAATATTCCCCCTAAAAGATTGTAGCAATCGGAAATGCCTTGCTGTTTCATCAGTTGACAGGCTTGTGCACTTCGGGCGCCAGAGCGACAGTACACAAAATAGGTTTTGGAGGAGTCCAGGGTAGCCAATCCATCCATAAACCCTTGAGGATTTCGAATGTCAAGCAACTCCGCATCTGGGATATGTCCTGCTTCAAATTCTTCGGGTGTCCGAACATCCAGTATAACACTCCCCGTGGCCGCTTGTTGATTTGCCGTCCAGTCTTTTTGCGATAAGTCCATAATTTGTTTTTTGCTAAAATACAACAGTCATAAACTGAAAACAAATCAAAAAAAAATTTGTGAATTCAAAAATTATAGTACATTTGTACCAACAATTGTTGTAAGTACACATGTCAATTAATCCAAAACAAGTAGTCATCTCTATCCTGGAAACAAATAGCAAAGTGCTAGAGGTTTTGGGACACGCGTTGAAGCCTTTTGAAATTTCTCTTCAGCAATTCAATGTTCTTCGGATTTTGAGAGGTCAAAAAAGAGTTGTTGCAAATTTATCCACCGTCCAGGAGCGTATGGTAAATCGGATGAGCAACACCACGCGTATCATTGACAAACTGATTGACAAAGAGTATGTAGAACGCAGTATTTGTAAAAACAACAGAAGAAAGATCGAATTGTTCATTACAGAAGAAGGATTGTCCTTATTAAAAAAAGTAGATCCGATTGTTGATCAAGCGGAAGCCGAGATCTTACAATCACTAAAGCCTATGGAACAAGAAGAGCTCTTCACTCTTTTAAAAAAAATCAATATTTAATTAAAATCAGTACATTTATGAAAGCAAACAGACCAAAATGCGGTTGCGGAAACTCACAAAATCCCGAGGGATATTGTGACGGATCGCACTTAAATACATAATTATTGTTCGGGGATTGGGGTTATAAAATTTATACTATATTTGATTTAATGAACCGAACAATAATTTTTTTCAGCTGGTGGCACACGAATCAACCTTAGATACGCGTGAAACAACTGAATACAATTAATACAAAAGGCTTGTCATCACGACAAGCCTTTTTTAATTTTGGCACCTTATGAAAACATTTGCCCTTAAAACAGAACATAAAAAAATACTCGCAGATACGCTTACACCCGTAAGTGCCTATCTTAAAATACGCGATGTTTTTCCACATTCTCTTTTATTAGAGAGTAGTGACTATCATGCAAACAATAATGATTTTTCCTACATCTGCTGTAACCCCATTGCTTCCATCGAATTAAAAAACGGGGTGTTAAGTACGCAATATCCTGACGGAAGTTCGACCGTTGAACAAGCAGATTCAAGCATGGATATCCCTGAACGCATTCACCAATTTTCTAAGCAATTCGACAGCGAGCGCTTTCCATTTAAGTTTATCAGCAATGGTATCTTTGGCTACATCGCTCACGATGCCGTAGATCGTTTTGAGAACGTCAAGCTCAATAAAACCAAACTTGGGCAAGACATACCAGACATCTATTATGCCGTCTATCAAAACATTATTGCCATTAGTCTCTTTAATCACGAGGCGCATTTGTTTTCGCATGTTTATGAAGGAGAACACAATCTAAGCGAAATTGAAATTCTGCTCAACGCAAAAAACAGCAGCCACTTTAGTTTTGAAAAAGTAGGGGAGAAAACTTCTAATCTCACCGATGATCAATTTATCGACTTCGTCAAAAAAGGAAAAGAACATTGCTTTAGGGGCGATGTTTTCCAATTGGTGCTTTCGCGTCGCTTTTCACAAGGATTTAAAGGGGACGAATTTAATGTCTATCGCACCCTGCGTTCCATTAACCCTTCGCCTTATTTATTCTTCTTTGATTACGGTGACTTTAAGATCTTTGGAAGCTCCCCCGAAGCACAACTCATTGTTCAAAATGGCAAAGCCGAAATTCACCCTATTGCGGGAACCTTCCGCCGGACGGGTGATGATGAAAAAGACGCACTCGCCGCTGGAGAATTAGCTAAAGACCCAAAAGAAAATAGCGAACATGTGATGCTGGTCGATCTCGCGCGCAATGATTTAAGCCGCAATGGTTCTGAAGTTGTTGTAGAGAAAAACAGAGAGATTCAATTTTATTCACACGTAATTCACTTGGTCTCAAAAGTGAGCTGCACCATGAAAAAAGCCGCTAAAACCTTTAGAGTAGTCGCCGATACTTTCCCGGCTGGGACATTGAGTGGCGCACCTAAACACAACGCCTTACAATTGATTGATCGCTATGAAACCACCCAAAGAAATTTTTATGGAGGGGCGATTGGCTATATGGACTTCCATGGGAATTTTAATCACGCCATCATCATTCGTTCTTTTTTAAGTAAAAACCACCAACTACACTATCAAGCTGGGGCTGGAATAGTGGCCGACTCTGTTCCAGAAAGTGAGTTGCAAGAAGTATATAACAAATTAGGTGCTTTAGACAAAGCATTAACATTAGCTGAAGACGTATAATTATGAAGAAAGTATTTGTCATCGATAATTATGATTCATTTACCTATAATCTAGTTCACTATCTCGAAGAACTGGACTGTGAAGTAAC
>Ga0233444_10000036_pt1 | contig 167997 bp, 169 predicted proteins | sample SI_124_October20_6_FD_182792 | JGI IMG/M metagenome (GOLD analysis project Ga0233444, IMG submission 182792) | Seawater microbial communities from Saanich Inlet, British Columbia, Canada - SI_124_October2016_10_MG | ecosystem: Environmental > Aquatic > Marine > Inlet | place: Canada: British...
CCGCGTTTATAGTGACCCCTTGGGACGCGAGGGAGAAAAGCGATGTCTAAATCTGGGTTGGATGAGTTAATTTTTGAAGTACCGGCAAAAACAGCCGCGGAAGCGCATATCGATGCGGCCAAATATGTGGCCATGTATGCCCAAAGCCTTGAAGACCCTGACGCGTTTTGGGGCGAGCACGGCAAACGCATCGACTGGATGACGCCCTATACCAAAGTCAAAAACACCCATTTCTCCAATACCGACGTCTCGATAAAATGGTACGAAGACGCAACCCTCAACGCTTGTGTCAATTGCGTCGACCGCCATTTAGACACGCGCGGCGACCAGACGGCGATTATTTGGGAAGGCGATGAGCCGACCGAGGACGCGCAGATTACCTATTCGCAACTGCACGAAGAAGTCTGCCGCTTTGCTAATGTGCTGAAAGCGCGCGGCGTGCAAAAAGGCGACCGCGTGACCATTTATATGCCGATGATCCCCGAAGCCACTTACGCCATGCTGGCTTGCGCGCGCATTGGCGCTGTGCATTCGGTGGTGTTTGGCGGCTTCTCGCCGGAAGCTCTGGCCGGGCGCATTTTGGATTGCGAAAGCACCTGCCTCATCACCGCTGACGAAGGCGTGCGCGGCGGCAAAAAAATTCCTCTCAAAGCCAATACAGATGCCGCCCTTGAGCAGTGCCCAGATGTCACCACCGTGGTGGTGGTCGCGCGCACGCATGGCGACGTAGCCATGCACGAGACCCGCGATATCTGGTATCACGAAGCCAAAGCAGAAGTTTCCCCAGAGTGCCCGGCAGAAGAAATGAACGCCGAAGACCCGCTGTTCATTCTTTACACCTCTGGCTCGACGGGCAAACCAAAAGGCGTGTTGCACACAACTGGCGGCTATATGGTTTACGCCTCGATGACGCATGAATATGTCTTTGATTATAAACAAGGCGAGGTTTACTGGTGCACGGCCGATGTCGGCTGGGTGACCGGTCACTCGTATATCGTCTATGGGCCGCTGGCCAATGGCGCCACGACTTTGATGTTTGAGGGCGTGCCGAATTATCCAGACACCTCGCGTTTCTGGCAGGTATGCGACAAACATCAGGTGAATATTTTTTACACCGCCCCCACCGCTTTGCGGGCGCTCATGCGCGAAGGCGATGCGCCCGTCAAAGCCACCTCGCGCTCGAGCTTGCGGCTTTTGGGCTCGGTCGGCGAGCCGATCAATCCCGAGGCATGGCTTTGGTATCATCGCACCGTGGGCGACGAGCGCTGCCCGATTGTCGATACCTGGTGGCAAACCGAAACGGGCGGCATTTTAATTTCGCCCCTGCCCGGCGCCACAGATTTGAAGCCAGGCTCGGCCACGCGCCCGTTTTTTGGCGTACAGCCGCTTTTGGTGGACACCGAAGGCGACGAGCTGACCGGCGCCGCTTCTGGCAATTTGTGCCTTCGCGATAGCTGGCCCGGACAAATGCGCTCGGTCTATGGCGACCACAAACGCTTTATCGAAACTTATTTCTCGCAATACCCCGGCACTTATTTCACTGGCGACGGCTGCCGTCGCGATGAAGATGGCTATTATTGGATTACTGGCCGCGTCGACGATGTGCTGAATATTTCCGGCCACCGCTTGGGCACAGCCGAGGTGGAAAGCGCTTTGGTCTCGCATCCCCAAGTCGCCGAGGCCGCCGTGGTGGGCTATCCGCACGACATCAAGGGCCAAGGCATTTATTGCTATGTCACGCTAAACGCTGGCCTCGATGGCGATGACGCGCTGAAGGGCGAGCTGGTAAAATGGGTACGCAAAGAAATTGGCCCGATTGCTTCGCCAGACCTCATGCAGTTCGCGCCAGGCCTACCGAAGACGCGGTCTGGCAAAATCATGCGGCGCATTTTGCGAAAAATTGCCGAAGATGATTTTTCCAATCTTGGCGATACCTCTACTTTGGCAGACCCGGGTGTGGTCGATGATTTAATCGGCAACCGACAAAACAAAGGTTAGCTCTGCTTCCTTCAGCTTCCCTCTGCTTCCCTCAGGGGCACCAAGTGGCACGTCGACCCCGGTAGGGTTTGGCAAGCTGCGCCTCCAATAGGGCGCCCGATAATGTCTGGCTGGCTCCAGCTGCATCTGTCGTTTGGACCGTGCCCAGCACGCGCCCCGCATAGGTGCCATTGTGAATTTGGGTCAGGCTCAGCGCGTCTTGGCGCAGCCATTGGACAGCGAAGGCCTTGGCCTCGCGCGCCAATTTTATCTCGGCCGCGCATTTGCCTTTCATCTCTGGCGTGTCGACGCCCTTCAGGCGAATTTTCACATCTACCGTTTGGCCTAGCCAAATCGTCACGCGGGCGCGAAACGTATCGCCGTCGATGACTTTTAAAACTTTAAATTCAAACGGGCCTTCAAGCTTTTGAGCGGCATTCGCCGCGGCAGGAAAAGCCGCGCTCCAAGCGAGGCCGAGACTGAACGCAATCACAAAACAAACAAGGCGCATATTTTCCCCTCACGCAACTCATACTGACAAGGGGCAGGCTAGCGTGTTTTGCGGGGGCACCGCCAGTCACTCATGGTTGTAAAAAATGCGATTAAAAATCGGAAACAATACCGCCCTTTTCCCAATCGCCGTAGCGGGTCGGTTCGGGGCCTTCTTGGCCACCGCTTTCACTGGCGCGTTGGCGCACCACATGGGCGGCACGGCGTGCGGCAGCTTCTTCCAGCGCTTTTTGCTGAGCGGCATTTCGTTGCGACGCAACAAGTTTCGGGTCGAGGGGCGGAATTGATTTTTTCATATTAACAATATGGGGGCTTTACGAATGATTGCCAAGGTGGTGTAACCGCGACATGGTTTCGCAAGCAGATAATTCAAACGGTAAAAACGCCAACGCACCAAAGCGTGCCCCCGAAAAAGGCGGGCCCAAAAAAGGTGGCAGAGGCAAAGGCGACACGCGCCGTGTGGCGGGCGCCATGCTGGCAGCCATCACCCGCGGCAAAACGCTGGATGAGGCGCGCGACCGGCTCTCCGATTTGCCCGATAGCGAACGCAATCTAGCCGATGCCATGGTGCAAATGGCTTTGCGCCATTATGGCGAGATTAACGCGCTGACTTCCAAACATTTAAAACGTGCCCTGCCTTTGCGCCCGCACATCGCGCATGGGCTTTTGTGCATTGGCGTAGCACAATTGGTCTACATGAATGTGCCGGCCCATGCCGCCATCCATGAAACCGTGGCCGCGACCGGGCGGCGCGAGCAGCCTTTCCGCGGGCTCATCAATGCGGTTCTGCGCCAGATTGAGCGAGATATTCAAGCCGATGGGCCACCCAGTCCGACCCCGCTAGAAAACCTACCCGATTGGATGCAAGCCCGCTTTGAGGCGGCCTATGGGCGTGAGGCTTTGGACACGATTGTGACCCAACATACGCGCACGCCACCACTGGATTTATGTTTCAAAATGCCTGAAAAAGCGGCTGCTTTTGTAGCCGCCAATGACGGCGCCGAAGCCCTAAATGACACCCATGTGCGCCTCGAGCGTTCGGGCGATGTGCGCGCTTTGGACGGCTTTAAGGAGGGCGATTGGTTTGTCCAAGATGTCGCCGCCGGATATCCAGCGCGCCTATTGGACGCCGAATTAAGGCAAACGTCCACGCCCGAGACGCCCGCGACCGTTCTCGATTTATGCGCCGCGCCAGGTGGCAAAACCTTGCAATTGGCGGCGGCCGGCTATGACGTGACGGCTTTGGATATTTCTGCCAGCCGTTTGGCGCGGGTGAAAGAAAACCTCAAGCGCACCAAGTTGAAAGCCAATTTGGTTCGAGGCGATGCGCTGGATTGGCAATCGCCCAAGCAATTTGATGCGGTCTTATTGGACGCGCCTTGTTCGGCCAGCGGCACCATGCGCCGCCACCCTGACCTCGTGCTCAATCGTCACGAAGGCTATATCGCCAAATTGGCCGAGTTTCAGCAGCACTTGCTGAAACGTGCGACGGGTTGGGTCAAACCAGGCGGGTTTTTGTGCTATGCGGTTTGCTCGCTCGACCCCGAAGAAGGCGAGGCGCAAGCGCAAGCTTTTCTGGCGGCACATGATGATTTTCAGGTCGTGAGCCCACAAAACCTACCGGCGCATTTGTGCCACGAAAAAGCGTTCCGCTCGACCCCGGCCGACCATCCTTTGGCGCAAAGCCGGTACCTCGGCGATATCGAAAAAGGCGGCATGGATGGGTTCTTTGCCCAAGTGTTTCAAAAAACAGGTGCATAAAGCTCCCCAATCCAGCCCAAAAACTCCAACACGATTGCGAGCCCGCGCAAAACCCCCTACAAATAAGGGCTAGGCAAGTTTTTAAGGGTGCTAAGCATGAGCAACGTTAAGATTTCACCTTCCATTCTATCGGCTGATTTCGCCAAATTGGGCGAGGAAGTGGCCGCCATTTGCGCGGCAGGCTGCGATTTCGTGCATGTCGATGTGATGGATGGACATTTTGTTCCCAATATTACCATTGGCCCAGATGTCGTCAAAGCCATCAAGCCCCACGCTAGCAAGCCGCTCGACGTGCATTTGATGATTGCGCCTGTCGATACGTATATTTCTGCTTTCGCAGACGCCGGCGCCGATATCATCACCTTTCACCCCGAGGCGGGGCCCCATCCGCATCGCACCGCGCAGGCCATTAAGGCGGCTGGCTGCAAAGTTGGCGTTTCGCTGAACCCTGCGACACCGGTCAGCGTGCTCGATCATCTGATGGGCGACATTGACCTTATTTTGGTGATGTCGGTAAACCCAGGCTTTGGGGGCCAAAGTTTCCTGGAAAGCCAATTGGATAAAATCCGCACCCTCCGCGCGATGATTACGGCCTCGGGTCGAGACATTGAGCTAGAGGTGGATGGCGGCGTAAACCGCGAAAATGCGGCTAGTATCATCGAGGCAGGTGCCTCTATGCTGGTAGCGGGAACGGCGACATTTAAAGGCGGCCCCACCGCTTATGCCGACAATATAGCCGCTCTGCGGACTGCCAAGGGGCAGTAAATGGGGCGTGCACACCGGCTGACGATAGGCTTTGAAGCCTTGCGCGCCGATGCTGCTGCGTTTCGCAATAATTTGAGAAATACGTTTTTGCGGGTCTCCCCCGGACGCCGTCTCTGGCAGGGGCCGACGGGCACGGTGGCCTATGGCATTCCGCCTGGCCTGCGCCCGGGAAATCCGGCGCGCGGGGAAGCTTGGCTGGCGGGCGATTATACTTTGCCAGGCGCCATTGTTAGAGATAGCCGTGGCACAGATAATCATCTGCTGCCTTTTCAAATAAACCCGCCCAATGCCGAATGGCGCGACGGCTTGCATAGCTTCCATTGGCTGTGTGATTTGCTGGCCTTGCCAGACGCCACAGGCCACCAAATGAGCCGCGATATGATTTTGCACTGGGTGCAAGCGGGGTATATGGGGCGCAAAAAATTTATGGCGCCCCCTGTGGTTAGCCGTCGCTTGGCCAGATGGAATCTGGCGCTTGGGGTTTTGAAAGCGGGTTTTGATAGCCAAGAATTGGCCCGCATAAATGCCTGTTATACGCATCAAGCGCGCTGGCTGGCGCGGACCATTGGACAAATTCCTGACGGACCAGATCGCCTTGAAGCTGCCATTGGACTGACGCTGGCTGGCTTGAGCTTGCCGCAAGAGGGGCAGATTTTGCGCCAAGGCATGGACTTGCTTATTCGCGAATTACGCCGCCAAATTTTACCCGATGGCGGCCATATCAGCCGCTCGCCAGATATTCTGGTCGACCTTTTGGCCGACCTAATCGCCATTGAATCGGGCCTCGCCGCCCGTCAAATCGCGCCTCCCAACCTGTTCGCCATCACCTTAACGCGCATGCAAGCCATGGTACGCATGTTGCGCCATCGAGATAAAAGGCTCGCCGTTTTCCAAGGTGGGATCGAGTGCGATGTGCCAAGTTTGGAGGCGGTTCTACCTAAAAAAGATCAAACCCCCATGAGTTTTGCCCCAAAAAGCGGCTACCAGCGCCTAGATGCGGAGCAGACCACCGTTTTGGTTGATACCGGCGGCGAGATGAGCGGCCCGCATAGTTTGAAAAGCCATCCGGCTCCACTGGCGTTCGAAATGAGCCATGGCAGCGATCGGTTGATTGTGAATTGTGGCCCTAATTTAGTGCATGGCGCAGATTGGAAATTAGCGGCTCGTGGGCTGTCGGCGCATTCAACTTTGTCGTTTGACCAAGATATTAAAGACCCGTTTTTGCGCAGCGGCCATGCCGCGCGGCGCTTGGGGCCGCGGTTAAAGGCCGACGATTGGCAGGTAACGGCGCGGCGCGTCGAAGATAAAACCGGCATTTGGTTTGAAGCCAGCCATGGCATTTTTCTGGAAACCCATGGGGTGCGCCACAATCGTCGGTTGTTTATCGATGCGCGCGGCGAAGATTTTCGCGGCGAAGATTTGCTGCTTGCCGATATGAACCATGATGCAGCCGAGGGCGCCCCATTTCACTTGCGGTTCCATTTGCACCCGGAGGTAACCGCCAGCCTGCAAAGCGGCGGCGATGCGGTTTTGCTGCTAACCCCAAGCGGACACGGCTGGCAGTTTCGCACCGGCAATGATAGTCCGACCCAATTACGCTTAGAAGAAAGCGTGTATATGGGGCACAACGGCGTGCCCCAACGCAGCCAGCAACTTGCCATTCGCGGGCAATTGGGCCATACCGATACCCTGATACGCTGGGCCTTGCGATATGCAGGACGGCGCGGAAAACGCAGATCTTAGTAAAAGACGAAGTTAGGAAAACCCAATGTCTAGTTCCACCTCCCCTTCCAAGTCAGATGTAAAACGCATGACCCGCGCCCTGATTTCCGTGTCAGATAAAGCCGGCATTGTCGACTTCGCTCACAAATTAGCGGCCAAAGGTGTCGAGCTGGTATCGACCGGCGGTACGGCCAAATTATTACAAGACGCCGGCCTTGCTTGCCGCGATGTCTCGGAGCTGACGGGCTTTCCAGAGATGATGGATGGCCGGGTAAAAACCCTGCACCCCAATGTCCACGGCGGCTTACTGGCCATTCGCGATAATGACGAACACCGAGCGTCGATGCGCGAGCATGACATTCTGGCGATTGATTTGCTGGTGGTGAACCTCTATCCGTTTGAGGCCACCGTGGCGGCAGGGGGCGACTATGCGACCTGCATTGAGAACATCGATATTGGCGGGCCTGCGATGATCCGCGCGGCGGCCAAAAACCATAATGATGTGGCGGTTCTGGTCGACAATGAAGATTATGACGAGGTCTTAGCCGCGCTCGACGCAGGCGGCACAGATTTGCCATTGCGCCAGCGTTTGGCACAAAAAGCCTATGCGCGCACCGGCGCCTATGACGCAGCGATTTCCAACTGGATGGCGGCGCAACTCGATATTGATATGCCCCCCTACCGCGCGGTCGGGGGCAAGCTTCAGCAAGCTTTGCGCTATGGCGAAAACCCCCATCAGCAGGCTGGCTTTTATGTCGGCGACACGCCGCGAATTGGGGTGGCCACGGCCGAGCAGCTGCAAGGCAAGGCGCTGTCGTATAACAACATCAATGACACGGATGCCGCATTTGAATTGGTCGGCGAATTTGACGCCGCCCAAACCGCCGCTTGCGCCATTATCAAACACGCAAATCCATGTGGCGTTGCCACGGGTGCCACGCTGCCAGAGGCTTTCGCGAAAGCTTTGCGTTGCGACCCGGTCTCGGCGTTTGGTGGCATTATCGCCATGAACCAAACGCTGGATGCGGCCACGGCCGCCGCGATTACCGAAATTTTTACCGAAGTGATTATCGCCCCCGACGCCGATGCGGCGGCACGCGAAGTCATTTCGAAAAAGAAAAACTTGCGTCTGCTCATCACCGGCGGTCTGCCGGTAGCCAACGCCGCTGGGCTTTCCATTCGCAACGTAGCGGGGGGGTATTTGGTACAAAATCGCGACAACGGTCATATCGGCGAGGCCGATTTAACCTGCGTCACCAAACGCCAACCTAGCGCTGACGAGATGGCCGACCTCTTGTTTGCGTGGCGCGTAGCCAAACATGTGAAGTCTAATGCCATTGTCTATGTAAAAGACGGCGCGACTGTAGGTGTCGGCGCGGGCCAAATGAGCCGCCTCGACAGCTCGCGCATTGCCGCCCACAAAAGCCAAGATGCGGCCGAAGCCTGTGGGGCGCAAGTGCCTTTGGCCCAAGGCTCCGTCGTTGCCTCGGACGCTTTCTTCCCCTTCGCGGATGGCTTGCTAAGTGCGGCCGAAGCCGGTGCCACAGCCATTATTCAGCCCGGCGGATCCATTCGCGATGACGAAGTCATTGCCGCCGCCGATGAAGCGGGGCTGGCAATGGTGTTTACGGGCATGCGCCATTTCCGCCATTAAGCTCGTCGTTTAGCCACATGTTTTTTGCATGATTTTTTGCCAATTTTGCAAAATTGGGAAGGCTGTTAAAGCTTCTTTCCAATTGGCTTGAGCTTGGGTGCGAGAGAAAATTTTGGTCTGCATGGCACAGGCCTGGTCTTTGCGTTCCAACTCAATAAATATGGCCGCCAGTCCAAGCCGCGCGCCCATGCCAACGGGGTCATCGGCTGGCGTGCGTCGCGCCAGAGACGACAAAGCTCGGGCCGCCTCTATGCCCCGCGCATTGGCCTGCAAAGTGGCGGCACGCAAAAACCAAGCCGAGGGACGGCGCGGAAACTCGCTGGCTAATTTTTCAGCCAAGGGCAAAGCCGCTTCGGGTTGATTGCGCGCCAAATCAAAATCGATAAGGGTCTCTAATAAAACTGCGCGCGGGCGCCCCTGTAGGGTTTCTAATTCCTGGGTCAGCCAGCCATAGGTGGCGCCGAGGCGAGCCTGCGTTTGGGGCAACCTTAAATAGGCCTTCCAATGCGCCAAAAGGTAAGCGGCAGAAGCCTCATCGGGCGCTTCTAAAAGAGCGGTCAATCTTTCGCTGTCGTTTTGCGCAACCAGATACGCCAAAGCGCGCGGCACCAAGGGACGAACATCCCCGCCCGCCTCGACAAAACTGCCCCAAGCGGCGCCAAATTTAGGACTGCTCAAATCGGCACTCAACGCGATCTCAATGCCCGCGCGATGCACGGCCAATTGATTTCCGGCAATACACCCAGGCGGACACTCTACCCGCGTCCATAGCTGATAAAGGGTTATGGCGCCCCGCGCCGTAGCGGCCAGCTCGGCAGGGCTTTCTTGCTTGCGGCGCGCTTTGATGGCTTGCGCCAGCAGGCGCACACGCATGCCCAAAAACAATGGATAGGCGGCTGTGCCAGGGCCAATACCGGTGAGAATTTTATCGGCTTCAGCCCATTGCTTTCGCGCCGTGGCATCACGCGCCAAAACCACGCGCGCGCGCATCGCCAGCAAAACATCCAGCGCCGGTGGCGCCACAACCGTATCTGAGGAAACGGTTTGGTTTGGAATGGCCACGTCTTGGAACGCGCGCGCCAGCGTAATCATGGCGGCGTCTGGCGTTTTATCAAAAGATAATTGGGCCAAAGCGATTAATTTATTCAGTCGAGCCGCCGTGGCACTTGCTTCCGGCAACCCATCGCGCGCCGCCCAAAGATGTGCCACAGCACGTTTATACTCACCCAAATTTAATCGAGCCACACCCATATGATAATCAACCCGCCGCTTAAGCCCAACGGGCATGTACGAATGGAACGGTTTGACGCCCGCCCAGGCAGATACAATTTGCCCATATTTTTGCGACGCGAAAGCCCGACGCATCACGCGCAAAGAAAGGCCTGGTTCATAGTCCATGGCATCCAACAGCAACTGATCGCGCGCCACGATATCCAGCGCTGCGGTTAAGCTGTCGCCACCGCCTTGGAAAACGGGCCGCAAAAGCGCAATAATTTCGTCGGCGGAGCGCGTCTCGCGCATCGCTTGGCGAGCCAGCGAAAGTGCGTCGCCACTGGCAATCGGGCTAGAGCTAGGCGCGGTAGGCGGGGGCTTTTGCGTGTCGAATAAAGCCACGGGCGGGCGGTAATCTGGCGAGCGGATGCGGGCATAAAAATCATCCACAGCGCTTACGAAACTTGGGGCGCCGCCGCGTTTTAACGATTGCTGCAAGCGCTGCAAAGTTGAGATTGCCGTTGGCAAATCGCCCGCCTCAATTTGCGTCGTCGCCAATCCATACATGGCGCGCTGCACCAATACGGGATGTTTGAATTCGAACGTCAGGCCTTGCATCGCGCGCAGCGCCACGCGCATGGCCTGCGCTTTTTCTTGCGCCGAAATATGGCGCACCGCGGCGGCCAATTGCCCCCACGCCAAGCCATAGGCACCGGCCACGCGCAAAGCCTCAATGTCGCCCCATAAATCAGACGACAAAAGCGCTTCAAACGACAATTCATTATGGCGGACATTTTCTTCGGCAAGTTTTCGAAGGGCTGCCATCGTATCTGAAACTTGGCTCGCTTGGCGAACGAAGGGCGCAAGCTCTAGCGGCCCGAAGGCGCTGTCATAACACGCCTCCATGCCGATGGAATAGCCATCGGCGGCGGCGAGATAAGGTGCAGGGTTTTGGCCCAAGCCGGCGAGAATTTTTTCCGGCGCTTGCGTCAATAAAGCCGGCGGTGCCTCGCAACCGCGCGCGGCTCCTGAGACCATCGGGGCTAAAACAGCAAGCCAAAAAACCAGTCCTATGGCGCGGCTGTGTAAGGGGAAACCCATCTGCGCTCCTATTCCAAATTAGCCAAAAAGGGTGCCAGCTCGTCGTGGAACTTATCGTCGAAAATAAGCAGCGCCAGCGTTTTCATCAATTGTCGTTCGGCCGCCAAAGTGGCTGCCGTACCACCGCCCAAACGGGCTAGTCTTTTGAATTGGGGCATCGTGCCTTGCTTTAGCAAATCCGCCCGACCCGTCGACGCGACGCGCGCGCGACCCAACATCGCGCGATTGGCCTCGACCCGACTGTCGAGTAAGGACAAGCGGCCGCCGCGCGATTTCAGACGTTCGGCAATTTCAGCCGCCTCACCCGCTTCATGCGAATGCGGCGGTGCATCGCCGATGACAATCACCACCCGTTGCGCGCCGGGCCGCCACGCAATTTTGGTCTCGGCATCGCGCAAGGCTTGCGTCACCGCTTCTGGATAATCGCCGCCCCCGACCGCATCAATGGCCGCGATAAAATTTCGCGATTTCACAATATCAAAACTCGGCTGGGTGATGCGGGTCACAAATTCCAAATCATTGTAATCGCGATACGCAATAATGCCGAAGCGCGCCAAGGGCACGAGATTGCGAATATAAGTCGCCAATTGCTCCATCCGCTCGTGCACTTTTTTGTGTACCCAGACCATCGAGCCCGTGGCATCAATTGCAAACACCACATCAATGCCGGTCTTCTGCAGATGCTCGATATAGTCGGCAAAAGTTTCCGGTACGCCCGATATCAACCCGCCGCCTGGCAACGCGCGCTGCGTAACGGCGGCTGTGGGTAGCGGCATGGCCGGGGCAATGGCGGCCATATTGGCGTTGTCCATCATCAGGTCGTTAAAATCTGTGTCGAGTGGCACTTCCAATAGTTCAGATAAATCGAGCGCCGCTTCCGCCTCGCGAAAGGTCTCTGGCGGGGTTTGCGAATCCAGCGTCAGGTCTAATTCCTCGGGTCCCGCTTCGCCGGCCGAGATGACCACACTGTCTTGCTCGGCCCCGCTGCCGCGCTCGCCGCCGAAAAGCAGCAGTAAAACAAAGCCCACAGCCACAACATGCAAGATTGCGGAGCCAACCAAAAGCCCAATCCATACACGGCGCGGAACCCCTATGAGGCGCTTGCGCAATTGGCCTAACCAGCCGCTTTTCTGAGATTCTGGAATTGTTTTGCTGGTCATTTCGGGGACCCGTCGTATTGGGTTTTGAGACGGATTTCCCCGACGCCCGCCTTGGCCATAGCGGCGCGAAACGCGAGCAGTGGTTTGGCATGGGCGCGCCGGTCCGCAATCAGCTCGACCGGCAAGCCCTGTTCGACAATACCTGCCGATTTCACAAAATCGGCTATTTCGCCCAAAGTCACGTTTTCCCCCTCGGACAAGTAAAACTTATCATCTTGCTTGAGCCAGATGGCAAAGGCCGCGCCCGTATAGGCGCTATCTTGGGTCGAGGTCGCCACCTCGATTTGTTGCGGGTGATTGGTGGTTGGGCGGCCCGCGATCAAAACAAATAGAATGAGCAGAAACACGACGTTGATCAGCGGCAGCAAATCAATCGATTTTAGGTCCCGGCGTTGGCTCTTAAGTTTCATTGCGCGCGCCCCCTAGAAATCAGCCAAATCAATATCAAACACATCGCGCTCTAACGTTATCGAGGCGGCCCCTGCCGCAACCAAAAGGTCGAGCGTGTCCGATACTTTTTGAACTTCGGCCGCGCCGGCTGGCATCAACACAATAAGTTGGTCGTCGTGGCGGGCGACTAAAGTGGCGACATCGCTGGCCAATTTTTCGGCGCTTATCGGAGCGCCATTCCATTGCAAGGCCCCTTGCGCGCTCAAGGTCACAATTGCTGGCTGGCTGGCGCTTTCACTGCCGCCCGTGCCACGCGGCGGCGCCAAACGGCTTTGCCCATAGCTCACAAAATCTGACCCGAGCAGAAAAAATAGCAGCAGCAAAAAAATCATATCGATAAGGGGCGTCAGCCCCATCATCGGGTTTTTGCGTCTCGCACGAGTGATTTGAAGCGCTTGCGACATAACAAAAAGGCAGCCTAAGCCTTGGCGTTGGAATCGCTGCGGACCAATATTTCAGTCAGCGCATCTTCCACCGTATCGCGAACGTCATCGACCGCATTGTTAAATATCGCCGCCAAAATGGAAAACGGCAAAGCCACGCCCAGCCCAAAGGCTGTGGTCAAAAGCGCCTCCCAAATGCCCGAAGCCAAAAGAGCTGTATCGGCGCCGCTGGAACCTTGGCCGACGCCTTGGAAAGCCACAATCATACCCAATACCGTACCCAGCAAGCCAAACAGCGGCGCCGATGCGGCGATAAGCTCGAGAACCCAAATGTTTTTGCTTAAGTGGCGAACCAAATATTGTGCCCGCCGCGCCAATTCCTCGCGCAAAATATTGGCGTTCATCGCACGGCCATGGGCTTGGGTTATCGCGTAGCCGATAAGCGGTGCGGCTGGATGCGCGTAATTATCTAGGCGTTTGGCGAGGCCATCAATTTTGCCGGCGCGATAATCGGCCAAAGCCGCGTCTAAGGACTGCGGGCGGTAAATATCCATCTGGTAGAATTGATAAATCTTGACCCCAGCCACAGGCAGCCCAACGGCGGATAAAAGGGCGATGACCCAAGTGACGAGACCGCCTTTGGAAAACAAAAGACCGAAAAAACCTGGACCCTGTGTGGGCGCCATCGGCGCACTCCCATCTTGTGCCCAACTGATGTCTGGCAGCAAAAGGCCTGCAATTATGAGGGCGCCAAAACTAGCGACTTGGGACAAGCGGGAGGGGGGTGTGGCATCGACTATGAACATAAGGGTCTCCTATTGAGGAAAACAGTAACGCAAAGAAAAAACGCCGCCAGCAAAAACTGACGGCGTTTTGAATATTTTTACTTCGACAGAAATTATAGAGCGCGGGCTACCAGCATGCGCATAATTTCGTTCGAACCGCCATAAATCCGCTGCACGCGAGCATCGGTATACATGCGGCTAATCGGATATTCGTCCATATAGCCGTACCCGCCAAAGAACTGCAGGCAATCGTCGATGACTTCGTTTTCACGCTCGGTACACCAAAACTTAGCCGCCGCCGCGCTGTTGGCGTCGAGCTTGCCTTCCAGCAGTTGGCTTAATAGCTGATCGACCATGGCGCGTGCCGCCATCCACGTGGCTTTGCATTCGGCCAATTTATATTGCGTGTTCTGATAGTCGAAAATCGAATTTCCGAAGGTCTTGCGGTCGCGCGTATAATCCAAGGTCAACGCAATTGCACGTTCCATGGAAGCGACCGCCTGATTGGCAATGACCAGGCGCTCGGCTGGCAATTGCTGCATCAGTTGGAAAAAGCCTTGGCCTTCTTCGCCGCCCAAAATATTGTCGGCCGGCACTTTTACGTCATCGAAAAACAACTCGGATGTATCGGCCGCATGCTGGCCCATTTTATCGAGGTTGCGACCGCGCGCAAAGCCTTGCGTGTCGTCGCCTGTTTCGACGATGACCAGCGAGATGCCTTTGGCGCCTTGCGATGTATCGGTTTTAGCAACCACCAAAACCATGTCGCAAGTTTGGCCATTGGTGATGAAGGTTTTCGATCCATTGACCAAATATTGATTGCCATCTTTCACGGCCGTGGTTTTCACCGACTGCAAATCCGAGCCCGTGCCGGGTTCGGTCATGGCAATGGCGCAAACCATTTCGCCAGAGGCCATTTTCGGCAGATATTTTTGCTTCTGCTCTTGGGTCCCGTAAGCGAGGAAATAATGCGAGCAGATAAGCGAGTGCACCGACTGGCCCCACCCCGCCACGCCAAGGCGTGTTTGCACTTCGGTGAGAATGGCTTCATGGCGATAATCGCCGCCGCCGCCGCCATATTCTTCCGGAATCGATGTGCACAACAAACCTGCTGCGCCCGCTTTGGTCCAAGCATCGCGATCGACGATACCTTGTTTGGTCCATTTGTCGGCCAGAGGCACGAACTCATTGGTCATGAATTTACTCGCCGCATCTTCAAAGATGGTGAGGTCTTCTGTCATCCAAGGGGATGTGTAATTTCCAAGCATACGTAGCTCCCATATATATCTGAGGAGATGTTAGCCACAGCAGGCGGCCTCGCGCAAGCCTGTTGTCTGCGACATTTACTGCGAGGAAACGTTGTTAAAGCTGCATAGTTTTATTGTAGCCGCCGAGCCTGACCCGCCCAATCAACTCATAGGTCGCCGCATTGGCAATCATATGTTGGGTCATGGTTTCACTGTCGCGCAAGCGGCGTTGAATGGCACTGGTTTTATAGACCGATGTGCCGCCAGCTAAATCATGAACTTGGCGCACCACTTGCACGCAAACGCGCACCGCATGGGTCGATATCAGCCGCAAATCTGCGCGTTGTTCGGGGCTTATCTCTTGGCCGCCCTCTACCGCGTCCCAGGTTTCGCGCAATGTTTGCCAATAAAACGCATCGGCGCTGCGCCATAAGGCTTCGGCCTCGGCGAGCGCCGCTTGCACCCCGCTGCGTTCGGCTAGCGTACGCGCATTGCCCATCGGTTTTTTGGCACTCGCCAGTTGAATAAAATCATCGAGCGCGGCGCGCGCATTGCCCAAAGCCACCGCGCCCACGCCGGTCGCCAAAAATCCAAAATAAGGCATTTTGTAAAGCGGGTCGTCAATCCAAGGCGTGTCGGTGGCGATGGAATAGCTATGGGCCACAGGCACGCGTATCTGGTCGACCTCTACATCGCCCGAGCTGGTGCCGCAAAGCCCCATCGTGTGCCATGTGTCGTGAAAAATAACCTGCTCGCGGGGGATCATTAAAAGCCGCACGCTTGGCTTTTCGTCTTCTGGGGCCTGCGCCAAACAGCCCAGCCCAAGGTAATCTGCATTGGCCGAACCCGACGCCCAAGCCCAGCGCCCCGACACAATATAGTCATCGCCATCTTGCAGGGCGCGACCATTGGGAGCGAAAATTCCGCAGGTAATGCGGCTGGGGGCGGCAAACATCGATTGGCTGATTTCGCGGTCTATGAAAGCCGAGCCTAGCGCTGCGGTAGCGCCAATCATGCTCACCCAAGCACTGGCGGCATCGTGCATCGCCAAAACTTGCAGGCGCGCATTGCCCTGCATTGGCGTCATTTGTGCCCCGCCAATGGCTTTGGGCACGAACATAGAAAACATGCCGGCATCGGCCAATTGGCGCGCCAGTTCTGGCGCCAAAGCGCGCGCCGCTTCGGTGGCCTCCGCACTGGCTTGTGCGGCGGCGCAACTGGCGGCAAATTTTTTGTCTTTTTTAAACTCTACTTGTTTGTCGGCTCGCGCGGTCATAGGTGCCTCTCCTTTTTGTAAGGCTTGGTTTTTTTCGAGTTTGTCGAAAAACCAACGGCAAATCAACCAACAAACAGCTAGGCGATATCAATATAGACGGGCGCATGATCGGAGGGGCGTTCCCAGCCGCGGGCGTCGCGCAAGACGCCATAGTTTTCCACCGCATCCGATAAGTCAGGCGTTACCCAAATATGGTCGAGGCGGCGACCCTTGTCGGCCGCGTCCCAATCTTTCGCCCGATAGCTCCACCAACTATATAATTTTTCTTCCGCTGGCACGAAGCGGCGCGAGACGTCTTCCCAATCCAAAGTGGATTGCAGCTTGGCCAAAGTCTCAATTTCAATCGGCGTATGGCTGACGACTTTTTGCAACTTCTTTGAGGACCAAACATCATGCTCGCCTGGGGCGATGTTTAAATCTCCCAAGAGAACCGAAGCGGGCGCGTCTTTTTGTTTCGATTGGCGTTTGAAGTTCTTGGTCATCTGCGCCAAAAAATCTTGCTTGTGACCAAATTTCTCATTTATCTCGCGATCGGGTTCATCGCCGCCCGCGGGCACATAAAAATTGTGAATGGCAATCGGGCGGCCCTTATGCTCGATGGTTGTGTGCATATGGCGGCCATCTTCTTTGCCACAATAATTTACATAGCTCTGCTCGACAAAAGGCAGCCGCGAAAGCGTGGCGACCCCGTGATATCCCTTGATGCCGTTTTTCGCGATGTGGGGAAAGCCTGCCTTGGCGAAGGCCTTTTCGGGAAAGCTGTCGTTCGGACATTTGGTTTCTTGCAGGCAAATAACATCTGGCTTTAGCTGCTGGATCAAATCCAGCACGAGGGGTTCGCGCAAGCGAACCGAATTAATATTCCAGGAGACAATCCGCATGTTCGTAAAATCCTACTTTGTAAATCGTTTCTAGATTAAAATAAATTAAGCGTGCGCCCGGTCAACGCCAAGGGCCAACGGCCGAGCTCAAATAGCCTGTAACGCAGCATAAGCGGGTGGTTCAGGGCTTCTTCGCCAGCTTCCATATCGTCTAAATTGCCCGCTTGAACGGCCGCCACCACCAAAGCCAGCGCGCCGCCATGCGCCGCTTGTTGCGCAGCCCCCACGGCCAAGTCGCGAATGGTATCGGGCAATTCATCGGCCATCATCAAGGCTTCATCGATAAGCTCGGGCAAGACCTCCGCCAATTGCGCCGATAAATGCGCCAACATAACGCCCAAACCTTCTTCGCTGACGCCCGTCAAGGCCTCTTCCATAAGGCCTGCGCGCAATTGCTCCTCAACCTCCCAAGCCTCCGTATTGAGGTCGAGACTGGCCGAGGCATCTAGCGCATCGTCCCAGTTCATCACGCCAATGGCATCGGCGTCTGGAAAGCCCAACATGTCGAGGTAGCTGCGAGCCAAATAGGCGGTTTTTTCGTCTATCGGGTCGCCCAGCTCGGAGAACCAATTGGCGCGCACGGCGCGTTCGGCAAATTCGCGCACGGCCGAGAGCACCGGAATTTCACTTTCCAGCGCCATAAGGTTTTCGGCATCGGGCTGCCATTCATCGGTATCACTCATAGATTTATTATTTCTCGTCTGGCTCATCATAGTCGATGGTGAAAACCGATGCGTCTAATTTGTCGGTCGGCACAATCTCGGTGAGGCGAACTTGGGTCACTAGGTTTTGCACATCGACCAAGCGCCAAGCATAAAGCGTTAAATTGGAACGGGTAAAATACAAAGTCACTTCGCCAGGCAGGTCGCCGCTGGGGTCTTGCAAGGTCAAGGCGATGGTGGTGCTTGTGTCCTTGCGGGTGCGCACCATGGCGTCCCTTATGCCATCGCGCACCGCTTGGCGCAAAACCGAAAGCGGGGTCAAGCTCACGGGGAACCAATTGGGTTCTCCGCCTGGTTTTTCTTGTACCGCCACAAATTTGCCTTTGACGGTCACGATAGAGCCGCCCTGGTTTTCCCCTTCATAGGCGAAGCGCAAGCGGGCGGGCCATTGCATAAAATAAGTGCCGCGCGCGAGCTGGCCATTGGGCAGGCTCTGCTCAAAGCGCCCGCTTTGCGGCGAGATATTTTTCAACGCCACATTAATCTCACTCAGAGGCACAAGCGCTTGGGTCTCTTGCGCCGACAGCGGGGCCCCCATCGAGCTCAAAAACCCAAAGGCAAAAGCAAGCCAGAGGCGCTTTCTTATGGAACGAGAGAAACCCATCAGTGCTTGCTCACCAAAATTTCACGTTTGCCAGAACCGTTCGGCGGACTGATAACGCCTTGCTCTTCCATCTGCTCGATAAGGCCCGCCGCTCGGTTGTAGCCAATTTGCAGGCGCCGCTGCACATAAGACGTGGAAGCGCGCCCATCCCGAGTGACGATAGCCACCGCTTGATCATAAAGGCTTTCGGCGACGCTTACCTCCCCATCGGGGATGTCTTCTGACTCTTTGGTAACTTCCTCGAGATAAAGAGGCTCGCCTTGTTGTTTCAGATAGCTCACAACTTTTTCGACCTCATCGTCAGAAACAAAAGGCCCATGCACCCGCTGCACCCGACCCGCGCCGCCCATGAACAACATGTCGCCTTGGCCCAAAAGCTGCTCGCCGCCTTGCTCGCCCAGAACCGTGCGACTGTCGATTTTCGAGGTCACTTGGAACGAAATTCGGCTTGGAAAGTTGGCTTTAATCGTGCCGGTAATCACATCCACCGAGGGGCGCTGGGTGGCGGTAATCAGATGCACACCAGCCGCGCGCGCCATTTGTGCCAAGCGCTGCACCGCGCCCTCAATATCTTTGCCCGCCACCATCATCAAGTCCGCCATCTCGTCGATGACCACCACAATGAACGGCAAGACTTCGGCTTCAATGACCTCTTCTTCAAACATCGCTTCGCCGCTTTCCGGATCAAAACCGGTTTGCACGCGGCGCGATAATGGCTCACCGGTTTTTTGCGCTTCGCGCATTTTATCGTTAAAGCCCTCGATATTACGCACGCCAATTTTGGCCATTTTGCGATAGCGGTTTTCCATTTCTTGCACGACCCATTTCAGCGCCACCACAGCCTTTTTCGGCTCCGTGACCACCGGCGCCAACAAATGCGGAATACCGTCATAGACCGACAGCTCGAGCATTTTCGGGTCGACCAAAATCAATCGGCATTCGGCTGGCGACATGCGGTAGAGGATGGATAAAATCATCGTGTTGATCCCCACCGACTTACCCGAGCCCGTGGTGCCCGCCACCAAGAGGTGAGGCATTTTTGTGAGGTCTGCCATAACCGGCGCGCCGCCGATATCTTTGCCCAGCGCCATGGTCAATTTACTTTTGCCATTCTCGAAATCCGTGCTCGATAATAATTCGCGCAAAGACACCAGCTCGCGTGTTTGGTTTGGCAATTCAATACCGATGACATTGGCACCCGGCACGGGTGCTACGCGAGCCGAGACGGCGCTCATGGAGCGTGCGATATCGTCCGACAGGCCAACCACGCGCGACGAACGAACGCCCGCAGCGGGTTCTAATTCATACAAGGTCACCACGGGGCCCGGGCGCACTTTGCCGATGGTGCCGCGCACGCCAAAATCTTGCAGCACGGTTTCCAACATACGGGCGTTGGCCTCGAGCGCATCTTTGCTGAGGGTGCTGGCTTGACGCGGCGGCTTATGCTCAGTCAGCAAGCGCAAAGGGGGCAATTGATATTTACTGGTTTTCTCAAACGCCAAACGCGGTTGCTGTTCGCGCGTCGCGCGGCGGCCTTTTTTGGGCGCAGGCTTTTTATCGGTAACTTCGACCGCAGGGCCATCTGCTGTGTTGGCATGCGGGTCGGCAAATGGGTCGGGCGTTACAAATGTTTCTGCGTCTAAATCAGCGTCCCTATCTGGCGCCGATTTCGGCGGCACGCTGGTTTGCGTTTCTAGCTCTAAACTAGAAATTTTGGATTTGGAAAAGCGCGCGCCAAGAGCCGAACCCAACCCCGTCAGGCGTTTGGAAACGCTCGGGCCCAGGGTGGCGAGTTTGGCAAATAGCTGGTTTGGTTGGGGCTTGGGACGCAACAAAAGTTTGGCCACACGCAGCAAGTCTTTGCCTGCCAACAGTCCCCACGCCATCACCGCGCGGGTTAACCCGCTGGCATAAATGGCCAGCACAGCGGCGACAAACCCGAACAGGCTCGCCAAAACCAGCTCCACAGTTCGGCCGGGATAATAATTTAGAGCCGCCAAAAGCATCTCTACCCAGGCGCCCATAAGCTGCCCGAAGGCACCGCCGTGAAACGGATCGTAAGGCGAAGCCTCGCGGCCGATGAGCGCGAAAGTGAGAGCCATCAATAAAGGCGCGCCACACGCGGCGAGGAAGCGCAAATTAGGGTGCGTGATATCAACGCCGCACAATTGACGAGCGGCACGCGCGCCGACCGGCAATAAAACCAACCATGCCGCGTGGCCAAGGCTTTGCATGATCAAGTCGGCCAAAAAGGCGCCAGATGTGCCGAGCCAATTATTGGGGGTTTGGTTGTTGCTGGTGTTTAGGCTGGCGTCTTGGGCATCAAAACCCAAAAGGGCCAGGCTTACGTAAGCCACGCCAACCAGCGTCAAGCTAGCCGAAACCCGAAGCCATAGAACGGCCACGAGGCGGCGCAAAAAAGGCCCTAAGCGTTGGCGAAAATCTTGCAGTCGGCTCATTGGGCTACCTCTTGTTGGGGGTGCGCATCGAGGCACGCTTTCACCTTAGGCAAGGCCGTTCGAGTTTCCTCTAAAGAGGCCACCAAAGCGAGCCGCAAATAAGGCGTGCCAATATTCTCGCCCGTGGGGCTTGGCTGGGTCAGATAAGCGCCGGGCAAAACCCGCAAGCCAGCCTCGCGCCATAGTGTTTGGGTGGCGCGCTCGCCATCGCCGACTTTCAGCCATAAAAAGAAGCCGCCTTGGGGGCGATAAAATCCATAGCTGCTGCCAAAAACCTGTTCGGCAACATCTAATTTGGCCCGATAGGCCGTGCGGTTTTCGTGCACATGGGCATCGTCGCCCCACGCCAGAGCGGCCGCGTTTTGAACGGGCAAGGGAGACTGCGGGCCCGCCACCATGCGTAATTTATGAAACCGCGCCATGACGCTTTTGCCGCCCGCAACGAAGCCCGAACGCAACCCCGGTAAGTTGGAGCGTTTGGACAAAGAGTGGAACACCATCACAGGCGCGTCGTCATCTTGCGCTTCGGCCATAATTTCCAGCATAGAGGGCGGCGGGCTGGTCTCAAATTCGGTGTCGTAAATCTCGCTATAACATTCATCGACCAATAATAAGATGTCGTGTTTTTTGGCCAGCTCATAGGCGCGGCGAAGATAGGCTTTGTTGGCAATCGCCCCTTGCGGATTGGCGGGCGAGCATAAATAAAGCGCGCGCAACCGAGATAAAATCTCCGGCGTAAGGCTTTCCAAGTCTGGCAAAAATCCAGTTTCGGCCGGCGCATCCAGATAAAGCGGGCTTGCCCCTGCCGCCAGAGCCGCACTGGCATAGACTTGATAAAACGGATTGGGCATAGCCATTTGACCTTGCGCTTTGAGCGGCGCAATTTGGGCTGCCATGAACAGCCCCTCGCGGGTGCCATTGAGCGGCAAGATTTGCGATGGCTGATCTAACAGCCCCGTATTTAGGTCGAGGTGAAAGCGGCGCGATAGCCAGCCTTCCACCGCGGCGCGCCAAGCTGGCGTGCCGCCGATCGGGGGATAGCGACCATAGTCCGCCATATCGTTTTGCAAAGCCTGCAACACAAAGGCAGGGGGCGCGTGTTGGGGTTCGCCAATGGCCAGAGAAACCGGCGCACCGCCTGGCTCGCACCCATCCAACAGCGCTCGAAGGCGCGCGAAAGGGGAAGCGGGGAGGGCATCGAAGGGCCCATGGGACATGTCGTCTCTCCAAAAAGAAACCCGAGCGGCGCTTTTCGCCCCACTCGGGTTTGTTCGAATCAGGCGTCTCTACACTAACCCAGCCCCGTCACGCGGGTCAAAGGGCATAAGTTAAAGAGCGCAAAAGACGCGGCTTGAAAACCGGCAGTTTAACCGCCAAAACCAACTTCTGGATTGGCAGCCACTTTATGGATCGATAAGTCTGCGCCTTGGCGCTCTTCTTCTTCGCTCAAGCGAATGCCCATGGTGCGCTTCAAAAGACCGTAAATAATGGCGCCACACAGGGCGGCAAAAGCACAGCCCGCCAAAGTGCCAATGATTTGCGAGGCCAAGCTTACCCCGCCCAAGCCGCCAAAGGCTGCCTGACCGAAAATACCGCAAGCCACACCGCCCCAAGCCCCGGCCAAACCGTGCAAGGGCCAGACGCCGAGGACATCATCAATTTTCAGTTTTTCTTGGCAAAAAATAAAGGCGTAAACAAACAAGACACCCGCAATCGCTCCGGTCGCCAAAGCGCCCGCAGGATGCATAATGTCAGAGCCCGCACATACCGCAACCAGACCTGCCAAGGCACCGTTGTGAACAAAGCCCGGATCGCCTTTGCCAAACCATAGCGCGGCCAACAATCCGCCAACCATCGCCATGAGAGAATTTACCGCAACCAGACCCGACACCCCTTCGAGGGATTGCGCCGAGACCACGTTAAAGCCGAACCAACCGATGCACAGCAACCAGCTGCCCAAAGCCAACCAAGGGATGGAGCTAGGCGGAAACGGGCGACCCTTTGGTCCATAGCGCCCAAGGCGCGCGCCGAGCAAAATTACCGCCGAAAACGCCAGCCATCCGCCGACCGCGTGGACCACAACCGAGCCTGCGAAATCATGGAACGAGGCGCCGAAACTGGCTTCCAACCAGTCTTGAAAGCCAAAGTTGCCATTCCAAATCACCCCTTCAAACAACGGATAAACCAAGCCGACAATCGCCGCCGAGGCCAACAGTTGGGGGCCGAATTTAGCTCGCTCAGCAATGCCGCCAGAGATAATGGCAGGAATGGCCGCCGCGAAAGTGAGCAGGAAGAAAAACTTGATAAGCGAGAGGCCTTGTGGGCCATAGCTGCCATCGCCCGACGCGCCGCTGATGGTGGCGGCGGAAGACATAAAGTCGACACCATAAGCCACCGAATAGCCGACGAAGAAATAGGCCAGCGTCGACACGCCAAAATCAGACAAGATTTTAACCATCGCATTGACTTGGTTTTTGCGGCGCACAGTGCCAACTTCTAAAAAAGCAAAGCCCGCGTGCATCGCGAAGACAAGTATCGCACCCATAAGAATAAAAAAGACGTCGCCGCCAACCAGATTGTTTTCCATTACAGAACCCCCAAAGATATATCTGCCATATTTATGCAATAAACGTGCCAAATAGGTTTGCGTCGCCTCTGCCCCCTAGCTGGCGCCACAAGCCATGGCTTTTCTTAGTTATTTTTAGCTATTTGCCCTAATTCTAGGCGCCGCACCTGTGGCTGCCCATTATTTAGGCAGGTGACGGTCGCTTTACAGGGCTAGACGGGGGCTCGGTTTTTTGGCACTGTCGCGCGATGAAATCACCCGCGCCTTCCGCTTCTGCGCCCGCCGCCTCGCCTCAAGAGCCATCTCTGGAGACCCTTCCCTTGCTTGTGCATGGTGGCGGCAATAGCGCCAAAATAACCGCCCTTTGTTTGGCCGCGGCTGGATTTGGCGTCGCCCTGCATGATGCGCCAGCGCCAAATTTACCCGACTGGCAAAGCGTTTTGGCGCTTAGCCCTGCCTCGCGTCGAATGCTTGAGACGCTGGATATTTGGCAAAACCTAGATCAGCCCAGCGCGCCGATAACCGACATGCAAGTCTATGCTCGCGCCAGCGATATTTCGCCAGACCCCTTATTGTTTCCTGCCAGTCTTGGTTTTGGAACGCCCAAAGACCCAAACAACCGAGCCGGGGAAGCGGTTGAAGTTCTGGCCCATATCACCAGTCTGTCCAGTCTTGGGCGCGCGGTATCTGGCGCCTTAGAAAAACAAATTCAAGACGGGCGCATCCGACGTCTGACCGCACCGATTGTCGATTTTTCTCCGCTCGATAAATTGGCCACCCTAGCCGACGGCACGCGCGTGAAAACACATCTTCTCATCGACACCCAAAAATCTGCGACGCCTTGGCGGCAAAAAGCGGCGGCGCGTCCGCTGCGCCACAATTATCAAGCCAGTGCTTTGGTTGGGCAATTGCGCCGCGACCGCCCGCACGCCAATCTGGCACAACAAATCTTTTTGCCCAGCGGCCCGCTCGCGCTTTTGCCCCTACCCGGCGAGGCGGCGCAAAACGTCGCCATGGTTTGGTCGCTGCCCAAAGCGCGCGCCGAGGCTTTGGCTCAGGTAGACCCCGCCCTTGTGGCCCATGAATTACAAAAAGCCACGGATGGCCGCTTTGGCACTTTCGCCGTTGAAGGCGCCTTGGCGGTGCAAGATTTACATTTGCAGCTAGCAGAAAATTTTGTCGACGGCCCCGTGGTTTTGCTGGGCGATGGTGCCCATGTGGTGCACCCGCTGGCCGGACAAGGGTTTAATTTAACTCTGCGCGATGCCAGTCTTTTGGCCGAGGTTTTATACGAGACCCGCCAACTCGGCTTGGCTGTGGGCGATGGCGCCATGTTGGACACTTATGAAAAAACCCGCCGCGCCGACGCTAAATTAACCGCCGCCACAACGCATGGGTTGGCAAATTTATTTTCCGGGCCGATGGCAAAATTAGCCCAGCTGGGCCTGGCCATCACCGGGCAACGCGTGTCGAAAGACGCGAGCTTGCGCGAGCAAATGAACGCACAGGCCAATAGCGGCCTGAGCGTCACCGAACAAGGGCAACCCATGGCGCGGCTGATGCGTGGCGAAAAATTTGACGCCTAGCTGTTTAGGATGAAATTTTGCGGGCTTCTTCCGGCAACATAATGGGAATGCCATCGCGCACGGGAAACGCCAAATTGGCATCTTTGGAAATCAACTCATTGGCTTTGGCATCGTAAGATAAAGGCCCATGACTGACCGGGCAGACCAAAAGCTCGAGAAGGCTGGGGTCTAAGCTGGCTTGCGGCTGGGTATCATCACTCATCGTCTGTTCCTTCATGTGGCGGCTCTATTGCACCGAATTATCGTTTGACCCGCCCGATTGGCCGAGCTGGGCCAGTACCATTTCGGTCAGCGCGATTAATATTTCTGCGCGCTCGCCCAAAGTGACGGCTTCTAACATGGCCTGTTTTTCTTGCGGGCCATAGGGGCTGATAATGCAAAGGCTATTAACCAAGGCTTCATTGCCCGAACTCTCGATGGCTTCCCAATCAGCTTGCATGCCATTTATGTCGAGATAGCGACGCAAGACATCTAGCACGCCATCGCGGTTCACATCAAAGCTGCCCACTTCGGAGACCAAATCGCTTTCATAGGGTTTGTAATCGGCTTTGATTTGGCGATAGGGGGTCATCACGTCCAGCTCTTGCGCCACGCGAAAGCGGGTTACGCCCGTCAAAGAGACAATAATGCGCCCCTCGTCGGTTTCGCTAAAAGACGTGATGCGCCCAAGGCATCCCACTTGGGTCAGCGGCGGCTGGCCGTCATCTTCTTGCGGCTCCAGCGGTTGCAAAATGGCGATGAGGCGACCTTTGCCGAGCGCGTCTTCAAACATTTTCAAATAGCGCGGCTCGAAAATATTCAGCGGCAATTGCCCGCGCGGCAAAAGCAAGACGCCCTCAAGCGGAAACACCGGAAGGGTGTCTGGCAGCTCGTCAGTAGACTCATAAGTTTGTGACATCACGTCGGCCTTTCTCGCGTGCGATAGCGCCCGCGCCCAATGGATTAGCTAAATAAAATAGACGATAGACGCCGCCGCGCTGCGACAACCAAAGCATCTGTGGCGCCATAGGCATCAAATAATTCAACCAATTGCTTGCGCGCAGCTTCTTCGTTCCAAGCCCGGTCGAGCGCAATGCTGTCCAGCAAAGCCTCCAACGCCAATTCGCGCTGGCCCGCCCCATGATAGGCCAAAGCCAAATCAAACCGCGCTTGATGGTTTTTTTCATTCTGTGCGACCGCTGCCAACAGAGGGGCAATCGCATCCTCCGCGCCGGCTTCGCGTGGCTTGTCGGCCATTTTTATCTCCAGCGCCAAGGCCGCTCGCGCGGCTCCCAGATCTGGGTCATTATCTTGCGCGCCCGCACCCGACAGGGCGGCTTGGGCGGCGGCAATTTTTTCTGCAGCCTCGGCGGAGGAGGCCAAATGGGCCTGTGCCAGACCGGCCATGGCTTTTACATTTTCAGGGTCTTGCTCGAGCGCGGCGGCATAACATTCCATCGCGTCATCAAGTTGGCCGGCGGCCAGGCTGTCGGCGGCGGTTTCGAGCAGAGCTTCCGCTGGCGAGGGGCCAAGCTCTCCATCGAGGTTTTTTTCGATGAATTTTTTGATGTCGCTCTCGGGCAGCGCGCCCATAAATCCGTCGACGGGCTGGCCATCTTTAAACGCAAAAACGGCGGGAATGGATTGCACTTTTAATTGCTGGGCAACCTCTGGATGGTCATCAATATTCATTTTGGCGAGGCGTATTTGGCCATCGGCATTTTCGGCCAACGTTTCGAGAACTGGCGTCAGCTGTTTGCACGGCCCGCACCATGGCGCCCAAAGGTCCAGCAGCACCAATTGGCTTTGGCTGGCTTCGATAACGTCCGCCATAAAACTTTGGGTGGTTACCTCAATCACGGCGCTCGTGTCAGCGGCCTGAAGCGGGCTTTGTGTTTGTGTGGGCGTATCCATAAAGCTTCCTATTTTTCGCGTTTCCCATGAGCCCCAAAAGAGCGGGGAACCGCGTTCTTGCTACTCTATATATAGGGTAAAATTTGCCGATAAATAGGGCAAAGCCGATAAAAACGCAAAGCGGGAAAAAGCATCTTGTCAAAACCCGCCCATTGGTGCATAACGCCCTCGTCGTGTAAGCGACAGTTTCTGTGACGCGGGCGTAGCTCAGGGGTAGAGCACAACCTTGCCAAGGTTGGGGTCGTGAGTTCGAATCTCATCGCCCGCTCCAGAAAATCTCTTCGTAAAAATAAGGTGACAACACGGCTTTAACGCCGGTGAATGCTCGCGCGCAAAAGCCGCCGGATCGCCAGCCATACCAAAGGCACCGTAATCAGCACCAAGCTGGCGCGTAACATATTGGCGTCTAGCGTTGGCACTTGGGATAACAGCCAATCGGCCGGATAACTTAGCAAGCTCACCAAATAATAAGAAATCGCCACCGTAGATACCCCCTCTACCGTGTGTTGCAGACGCAATTGGCGCGCCGCCGAATTATTCAGCGAGGCCAAAAGGTCGGCATTTTGGCGCTGCAAGCCCAGCTCAATGCGGGTTTGCAAAAGGGTCGTCATATTGCCAATTTGTTCGGCCAAATCTTGGCGCCGTCTCTCGGTCGATTGATAGGTGGCAATGGCTGGCAAGAGGCGGCGTTGCAAAAATCCGCCGACCGTAATGCGATTGTCATGCGGCGCTTCATTTAGCGAATGAAGGCGTGCCTCCACCAAAGCCCAATAGGCTTCACAGGCCGAAAACCGAAATGAGGTTTTGCGCCAAATCTCCCCAAGTTCGCCAGCCAAGCGGCTCAGCTCCATGAAGCGAGCGCCATCTTCGCCCTCGTCTTCATTCAACATCATATCCGCGGGTACGCGATCGGCAATATTGGCGAGGCGAGCTTGCGCTTGGCGCGCGCGGCGCAGGCCAATGGCAGCAAAAGAGCGATAGGTTTCAATCTCCACGACTTGCAAGGCAATGCGACCAATGTCGCGGACATCGGCTTGCGGGTCGAAATCGAGTGCGATTTTTGTGTGTCCGTCCTCCGCCACTTTGAAGTCGAAAAACAAATCGGCCAAGCCTTTTTCCAGCTGGCTGGCGCAGGTCCAGCTCTCTCTCGGCTGACCGCGTTTTGCACAATAACAATCCACCGCCACCACAATATTGGCATCCATTTTGGACAACCAATCTTCGGGTAAATGCTGCGCCGCCGAACCGCCATCGCCTTTTTCGTCGATAATCGTCAGCGAGATAAATTCGGTATGGCGCTCAATATTAAATTGAATGTTGTTATGACTGGCGCGCATCAGGCGAGCCGGCGCCTCCGCATCCCAATCGATTTGGGGTAACTGATCTGCCAGCGCGGCGCGCAAAGAAGCAAAACTATTGGCACCCGAAAGACAAAGCCGAAAGATAGCCGTCGGCAAACCAAAGCGTGGAAAAGGCCGCGCGTTCAGCTCATCCGTGACCTGATTAAGCCGCCACTCCGATTTATGCATGGGACGCAGAATACTATCTTGGCTCACAGTCTCTCACTCAACCTCTAAGTTACTTAACGATCGCTGGGCGGCGTCCAGTCGGTAGCCGCCAAATGGGTTTCGGCAAAAGCCAAAGGATTGTCTTCTATATCGGTAGCTAGGCTGTCATTCCAGCGGTTCAAAAACCCAAAGGTCGCAACCACGGCGATAATCTCCGCGACTTGGGCATCGTCGAAATGGGCTTTGGCGGTATCAAAATGGGCTTGCGTCGCTTGGTTGGGAACGCTGGCCGAGCTTTGCGCCAACTGCAGCGCTGCGCGCTCGGCATCAGAGAATAACGGGTTGGTTTCATACAACCAAAGCGCTTCGATTTTTTCACTCGAGACGCCCCTGGCATGGGCTCCGTGCGAGGTATGCGCTTGGCAATAATTGCAGCCAGCCGCCGCACTCGCGATATAGGCAATCATCTGGCGAAGGCCAGGGTCAAGCTTGGACTCTGGCCCCAATACAGCCGCGCTCAGCGCGAGAAAGCCGCGCAAAATCTCTGGCCGATGCGCCATGATTTTAAACGAATTGGGTTCAAACCCCATAATCGCTGCAGCAACAGCCATCTCTTCGCTGACTTCATCTAACTTGTCTTGGGGGGCGTGGGGTAAATGCGCCATGGGAACTCCTGATTATCTAGCGTTTTTTCAAAGTAACAAAATTAGCCGTCGAGGAGCCTGCGGCCAGCAAGTGCCCCTCGTCATTATATAGCTCGCCTTCGACAAAGCCGACCGAGCGGCCGCGCCGCACCACCCGTCCGCTGGCATACAGCCGACCGGGGCGCGCGGGCGCCATCATGGAAACTTTTAACTCAAGCGTGGGAGAAATTTGCCCCCAATCCAAATTCAGGCCAATGGCAAAAGCCATCGCATCATCCAACATGGCCGCAACGTTGCCGCCTTGAATGCCACCCCATTTATTGCACAAAGCTTCGGACGCATTGAACGCCATCTCGACCCTGCCGCCTTCGCGGTCGACGGCCAAAAGCTCTAGCCCTAAATGCGCCGAGCTGGGGGAGGGTTTTTCATCGGCCGCCTTCACATTCGGCGGCCAGTCACTTGCCTGCGTAATAAAGCCATCACGGGCTGTGCCAAATCGCTCGATGTCGATTTTCGTATGCTCCATGATACCCCTCCAAGGCGCCCCCTAAACGAGGCGCGCCTGACGCTAAAATTCCAATAACGTCAAGATAGACAGGCCAAGAGATAAACACAAGTGGCCGACGCAGCTCCCCTTTGCTAACCTAAGCGCTATGGAAAACCATCCCCCCAAGTCATCTGCCGCCGCGCGCGCCCAGGAAGCGCCCGGTTGGGTTGTGCCGCCACAGCATATTTTAAGCGTGGCCGTGCGCGACGAAGATATTGACGCCTTTCGACACGTCAATAATGTCGTCTATGTGGGCTGGATGGCGCGCTGTGCTTGGTCGCATTCGCAAGCCCTCGGGTTCGATTTTGCCGCCTATGAGGCCGAAGATTGCGGCTTTGTGGTAACCCGCCATGAAATAGACTATCGCGCAGCAGCCCTGGCTGGCGACACCGTTCACATCGCCACATGGATAACCGGCAATGACGCACGCCTTAAACTGACGCGGCACTTTCAAATGATAAGCGAGGCACGTGGCAAGACGCTGGCCCTTGGCATGAGCCAATTCGCGGCGATGAAATTATCCACCGCCAAAGCCTGTCGTATGGCGCCCGCTTACGCCACGGGCTATCGCGTCGATGCCGCGGCAGCAGATTTCTTTGCCGCCAAAACAGCTTTATAATTGCAAACAATAACCGCCCTCGACGGTACGCAAGATTTGCGCGTGCGACGGGTCGGTTTCGATTTTTTGGCGCAAGCGATAAATATGAGTCTCTAGCGTATGCGTCGAAACTTGCGCGTTATAGCCCCAGACATCGTGCAGCAAAACATCGCGCGGCACGGCCGAGCCATTGGCACGGTGGAGGAATTTTAAAATATTGGTTTCTTTTTCGGTGAGGCGAATTTTCTCGCCCCCGTCTCGCACTTCCAGTGTTTTCACGGCGGCCCGAAGGTCGTAAGGCCCAATGGCGAGAACCGCGTTTTCCGAATTTTGTTGGCTGCGCAAATGGGCCCGCATGCGCGCCAGCAAAATGCCGAAGCGAAACGGCTTGGTAATGTAATCATTGGCGCCCGCATCTAGGCCCAATATTGTGTCGGCATCTGTACTGGCACCCGTGAGCATAACAATCGGCGCTTCAATGCCTTTTTGACGCATAATCTTGCACGTCTCGCCACCATCTTGGTCGGGCAAGCCGACGTCTAGGAGAATTAAATCAAAGTTGCTTTTCTCGACCGCTTCCAAGGCTTGCTTGGCGGTTTCCGTACGAGTAAGGACAAATTCCGAGTGCAGGCTCAATTGCTCCTCGAGAGATTCCGCAAGCATATCATCGTCTTCAACGAGCAAAATGCGATGGGTAGCAGACATATATCCGTCCTTTTTTTCAAACGGCCTATCAATAGGCAATAAATAATCAATGTGCCTAAGTTTGCAAACCACCGCAAGCAGGCTTTCACTTGCGATATGCACCGAATATCCCCAGCTTAAAGACGATGTTTAAACAAATGATTAACGTAATTGAGCGACGTGGCGCCAACCCTAAAAACACAATGGCAGATCTGAGCTTCGGGCCGCATCGTGCGAGCTGTGCTTTGGGCGCGGGTGGGCTAACCGCTCACAAAACGGAGGGCGATCGAAAAACCCCCATCGGCGAATTCGAATTGCGTCGCCTTTGGATGCGCCAAGACCGGGTAAGGGCGCCCGAAATGGCTTTCCCAATTGCCTTCCCCATTCACTATATTTCGCCAAAAAGCGGCTGGTGCGATGCCCCCGAAAGCCGGTTTTACAATCGGCCAATCGAGCGCCCTTTTGCGGCCTCACACGAGCGATTATGGCGCCGCGACGGCCTCTATGATGTTTTTTTCGAGCTTGGATACAATGATGTAAATCCCATCGCGGGAGAGGGCAGTGCCATTTTTCTACATTTACAAAAAAACAACTTCAACCCGACCCTGGGCTGTGTCGCGGTGAGCTGGCGTAGCATGGCCTTCCTCTTGCGGCACGCGCGTCCTGGGTGCCGCGTCGATATCGCGCGAAACGCCTAAGCAGCCGCTTATCCAGCGTTTCAAGGTCATGTTTCAAAGTTATGTTTCAAGGCCTTTATTTGGACTCGCGCGCGCCAAAAAGAGCGGTACCAACCCGCACATGGGTCGCGCCACATGCGATGGCGGAGGCAAAATCATTCGACATGCCCATCGACACATTGGACAGGCCGAAATGCGCCGCCCGCTCCGCCAAAAGCTTGAAATGGGGTTCTGCCGGCGCATCGACTGGGGGAATGGACATGACTCCATCAATGGTTAAGCCGAGTTGCGTGCAAAACGCGTAAAATTCGGTCAAATCTTGCGGTAAAATGCCTGATTTTTGCGGCTCGGCGCCGCTATTAACCTGAATATAGAGCTTTGGAAAACCCGGCGCGTCTTTGTGTTGCGCCAAAACCCGCGCCAGTTTTTCGCGGTCCAGGGTCTGAATGACATCAAAAACCGCAACCGCTTGCTTGACTTTATTGGTCTGCAGGGGCCCAACAAGATGCAGCTCAATCTCGCGATTGGCGCGCAAAGCAGGCCATTTTTCGGCCGCTTCCTGCACTCGGTTTTCGCCAAAATGGCGCACGCCCAAATCCATAAAAGCCTCAATAAGGGCCGCTGGCTTGGTTTTCGAAATGGCCAAAAGCGTTACCTCAGACGCTGCGCGTCCGGCCGCGATTGTGGCCGCCTCTATTTCGGCCTGCACATTTTGCAAACGCGTTGCGCAAAGCTGCGGGTCGATTTTTTCCGTGCCGGGGTGTTGCATCTTTCAGGGCTCTCTTTATCTCTTATCTCTCGGGGTCGCTTCCTCTCTTGCCAGCGGGCTGCGAAGCGGCGAAGCTGGCGCTGGAGATAAACCCCTATAGGGGAAACTACAATTTGCCAGCTCAGGTGACAAGCCCAAGCAAAACGTGAGGCTTACCTCAAAGGAACCAATATCATGCGGGCGCGCCCTCTTTCTCGACTGGTTTTAAGCGACCAAAACCGTTGCCCAGATTGGCGCGCGGCTTTGACCATCGCCAAGCGAGAAACCGTGAACCCGGTTGGATTAATTTTGCGCGATTACGACCTGCCCGAGCGCGCCGCGCTAGCCGAGGACATGGCAAGCTATTGTGCGCGGGAGAAAATCTATTTCGCGATTGCGGGCGATGCCCGTTTGGCTGCCAAACATCGGGCGGGCTTTCATTGCCCTTCCTATTTGCTTTCTCGCCCGGCCGCTCGATTGGGCCGGGCTTTGGCTTGTGATTTCGCCGCCGCCCATAATCCAGCGCAAATTCACCAAGCGGCCCGCGCGGGGTTTGGCTCCGTCTTTGTGTCTCCCGTGTTTGCCACCCAAAGCCACGCGGGCGCCCAAACTCTGGGGGTTGTGCGCGCCCGCGCCTTGGCCCAGCTTGCGCGCCAATTGGGCTTGCGAGCCTATGCGCTCGGCGGCATGAAAAAAACCACCTGGCAACGACTTAATGGCCAAAGCGGCACCTTTCACGGCTTTGGCGCCATAGATGCTTTCGTGTCAAATTCGCCCGCAAAGGGCTGACGTCTCTTTACATTTGGCCGCCACCGCCATAATAGTTAAGTCACTCATAACCAACGCCCGCTTGGGCTTTTTGACGGATGACACCATGGCCGAACCTCACACCGCTCTTATCACTTTGGCGTCTCTGACGCAGGCAAAAATCAGCCTCGGCTGGGCCCGTGTCGCGAAGTCTCTCGGCGCGCCTATTCGCGTGGCTTTCTTGGCCGCCATGGTCAGTGCTTGCGGCGCCAATGTTGAGGCGAATTATCCAAGCGGTTCAGAAGATGAGATGGAAGATAGCGGCTCTTTGCTAGATTATTTTAACTTCCGCGCCGCCGCCGCCAAGACGGCAAAGCCGGTGAAAAAATCAGCCCCACTGGGTCTGGCCGTGAATACAGATTTATGGCGCGCGTCGCTAGACACGTTGCGCTTTATGCCCATCGCCAGCGCCGACCCAATTGGCGGCACGATTATTACCGACTGGTATAATGATCCGGGCACCAATGGCGAGCGCCTCAAAATTAACGTGGTGATTAGCGGTATTGAATTGCGCGCCGATGCTTTGCGCGTTTCGGTTTTCCGCGAACGCAAAACCTCCGGTCGCTGGACCTCGATTGCGGTTTCCAGTCGCTCCGCCGCGCAAATGGAAAATATTATTCTGACCCGCGCCCGCGACTTTAAAATCGCACGCCGCGTCAATCCTTAGGAGTTTTCATGTCGCGTTACGACCCCTCCGAGCATGAGGCCGATTGGCAGTCCGCTTGGGAGGCAGCCGATTGTTTTGCTGCCGAAAATATCGATGGCGGAAAACCCAAATATTACGTGCTGGAAATGTTTCCCTATCCATCGGGGCGCATTCACATGGGCCATGTTCGCAATTATGCGATGGGCGATGTTGTGGCGCGGTTTAAAAAAGCCCAAGGCTTTAATGTGTTGCACCCGATGGGCTGGGATGCCTTTGGAATGCCCGCCGAAAATGCGGCGATGGAAAAAAACACCCATCCTGGCACTTGGACCTATGAAAATATTGATGCGATGCGCGCGCAGCTTAAAAAGCTGGGCCTCTCGATCGACTGGGCGCGTGAGTTTGCAACCTGTGACCCCACCTATTACGCCCACGAACAAGCCATGTTCCTTGATTTCCTCGATGCCGATCTGGTCGATCGGCGCGAAAGTCTGGTCAATTGGGACCCCGTAGACCAGACCGTTTTAGCCAATGAGCAAGTCATCGATGGCAAAGGTTGGCGCTCGGGTGCGGCGGTGGAACAAAGAAACCTGACGCAGTGGTTTTTAAAAATCTCGGAGCACGCCGGTGAGTTATTGGACGCGCTGGACGGATTAGACCGTTGGCCCGAGAAAGTCCGCACCATGCAGGCCAATTGGATTGGCCGTTCGGAAGGCCTATCGTTTGCTTTCGAATTAGACAAACCGGCGGCGGGATTTGACGCTTTAGAAGTTTATACCACCCGACCCGACACCCTTTATGGCGCAAGCTTTTGTGCCATTTCGCCAGACCACCCTTTGGCTCTTGAGCTGGCAAAAAACAATGCAGAGCTGGCCGCGTTTCGCGCCGAATGTGCCAGTCGCGGCGCCTCAGAAGTGGATATTGAGGCCGGCGAAAAACTCGGTCACGATACCGGCTTGCGCGTCAAACACCCGCTAGATGACAGCTGGCACTTGCCCGTCTATGTGGCAAATTTTGTTCTTATGGGCTATGGCACAGGCGCCATCTTTGCCTGCCCCGCCCATGACCAACGCGATTTAGACTTCGCTATAAAATATGGCCTTCCGGTGCGCACGGTTGTCGCCCCCAAAGACCAACCCGACTTTGAAGTCACGGACACAGCCTTTGCCGGCGCTAGCGCACAAGACGGTGTGATGGTGCGCTCCGGCCCGCTCGACGGTATGCGCCCAGCCGAAGCCAGTGATAAAATAATTGCGCAATTCGAGGCCGAGAAAAAAGGCCAGCGCAAAGTCAATTTCCGTCTGCGCGATTGGGGCATTTCGCGACAACGCTACTGGGGCTGCCCGATACCCATGGTGATGTGCCAAGCCTGCGGCGCGGTGCCCGTGCCGCGCGAGCAATTGCCCGTGGTTCTGCCCGAAGACATTAGCTTCGACAAACCCGGGAACCCGCTCGATCATCACCCGACTTGGAAACACGTGGACTGCCCATCTTGCGGCCAAGCGGCCCAGCGAGAGACCGATACATTCGACACATTTATGGACAGTAGCTGGTATTTCGCCCGCTTTGCTGGCTTGAGTGAGGACAGCCCAACCGATCGCAAAGCGGTCGACCATTGGCTCCCCGTAGACCAATATATTGGCGGGATTGAACACGCGATTTTGCACCTTCTCTATGCGCGGTTTTATGCTCGCGCCATGGAAAAAACCGGGCATTTGGGCGTTAAAGAACCGTTCGATGGCCTGTTTACCCAAGGCATGGTGTGTCACGAGACGTACCGGGTGAAGGGCGATAAACAAGCGCCTTGGTTGTCACCTCAAGAGATTACGCGCAACGATACGGGCGCTGTTTTGGCCGCCGACCCGGGCGTAGAAGTAAGCGTGGGCAGCATCGAGAAAATGTCCAAATCGAAAAAGAATGTCGTCGACCCAGACGATATTATTGCGCGCTATGGCGCCGATACGGCGCGTTGGTTCATGTTATCCGACAGCCCGCCCGAGCGCGATGTGCAGTGGACACAAGATGGCATCGAAGGGGCTTGGCGTTACGTCCAGCGGGTCTGGCGCTTGTTCGATGAAGCGCGTGGCATGGGAAGCGCCAAGACAAGTCTTGCGCCCCCAACCGGCGACGCGGCGCTTGAGATTTATCGCGCAACCCAAATGGCCGTCGATACGATGACGCAAGATTTAACCGCCCTTGGCTTTAACCGAGCGGTCGCGCGCGCTTATGAGCTGACCAACGCATTGTCCGGCTTTACGGCCAAAACCGATGAGGACACTGACACTTATCTCTATGGGTTGGCGCGACTGGCGCAATTGATTGGGCCGATGATGCCGCATTTGGCGGAAAGTGGCTGGAAGATTGTCGGCGGCCAAGGTCTTTTGGCACAAGCCGCTTGGCCCAAAGCCGATATGAGCGTTTTGGCCAGCGATGAGATTTTGATGCCTGTGCAAATTAACGGCAAGCGACGGGCAGAAATTAAAGTGCCCAAAGATGCCGATAACGCTATGATTGAAGCCCTGGTTCTGGCGGAACCGCAGGTGGAGAAATTTGTCGATGGCAAGCCGATTAAAAAAACCATCATTGTCCCTGGTCGGATTATCAACCTTGTTATTTAACCGGGCAAGCCGCCGCCTGCTGGTCCTTTGGGTCAGCGGTCTTATGCTGGCGGCCTGCGGGTTTGAACCGATCTACCGGGCGGATAATCTCAGCGCCGGGGTTCTTTCCAGCCTCGAAGTGCCCGATAGCCGATTGGGCCGCCAATTGGAGCGCAGCTTACAAAGCCGCCTTCGCCTGCTGCCAGACGCCCCTTGGGCCGCGAGCCTTAAAATTTACGAAACGCTGGAAAACCGACAACTCGATAGCCAGGGCGTGGCACAAGGCTCGCGCCTTACGCATCGGCTAGAGTTAGCCTTGCGCGCGCGCGCTGACGGCCAAACCCGTTTGGTGGATTTTTCGGAAACGCAATTTCTATCGCGCAGTGATAGCGGCGGCGATGAGGTGGCAAAAGTGCGTGCCCTTCGTGCCCTGGCCGTTCAAGGATTAAGCCAAAAGCTCGCGACGTTCCTCGAAAGTCTGGCGTCGGAGCCCACGCGATGAAACTACAGGCCTATAAAGTGGACCCCTATGTGGCGGCGTTAAAGGCCAGCTCCGCACCGGCTTTGATTTTAATTTACGGACCCGACCAAGGCGGCGTGCGCGAGGTCTCTAAGGCCGTGTTGAAACGCTTTTTAGGCGAAGATTATGATCCCTTACAATCGGTCTCCTTCGCCGACACGCAATTGTCGGGGCAGCCTGGGTTGCTGGCCGACGAAGCGGCTGCCATGCCGATGTTTGGCGACGAGAAAATTGTCGTCGTGACGGGCGGTGGCGGGGCCGCGCCAGAGGCCGCGCGCCTGTATTTGGAAATGCAAACCGGGGCGTCGCAAGCAAGCCTTGTCGTTATCGAGGCTGGCAATCTGAAACCATCTTCAGCTTTGCGAAAATTGGCCGAGAAAGACGACCGCGCCATGGCCTTGCCTTGTTATGAATTAGAAGCGCGCGATATTGCTCAGCTGGCACGCGGTTTCATGGAAAAAGAAAACTATCGAATTGAGGCGCAAGCGCTCGAGATGTTGGCCGCTCGCCTGGCCACCGATCGAGGCATTATTCAGCGTGAATTGGAGCGTCTAGTTTTATTCAAAGGGCCGCTCAAGACGACAGACCCGGCCGGCATGATTAGTGCCGATGACGTCGATGCCGCCTTGGGCGATTTAACCCAAGCCGGTTTTGACAAGCTTATCGATAATGTGGCGCTGGGCCATTTAGACGCCGCCGACCGAGCGGTGGCTAGATTGAGCGAAGCGGGAACGCCCGCCTCTGTCGCTCTTGGCCCTGTGCGAACTCATTTTCAAACGCTGCATCTCGCCCTTGCGATGATGGAAAAAGGGACACCGCAAAACCAAGCGCTGAGTGCTTTCAAACCGCCTTTGCATTTTCGCCGCAAGCCAAAAGTCGAACAGCAATTACAAATGTGGTCGGCCAAAAAATGTGCGCGCGCTTTATCGATTTTAAACGAAGCGGAAACCGCGTGTCGCGGAGCCGCCTCTGGCTTATCGCAAGCACAGGCTGGCCAAGCTCTTTTGCGGATTACGCGCGCCGCTAAACTTTAAAAAATTACTGGCCGATAAGTTTGCTGACCAAAGCGTCAAGCTGGTCGAGCGAAGCATAAGACACACGAACCGAGCCACCTTTATTGTCGCCCTTATCGTCAATCGAAACGCTGAGGCCGAGGCTGTCGGTGATGGTTTTTTCCAAGGCTCGCGTATCGGCGTCTTTGGGGGCGCTGTCTTTTTTCACTTTGTCTCGCGGGCGGGTGTCGTCCTTATCGGTGCTTGCCAAAGCCTCCACTGCGCGCACACTGAGACCCTCAGAGATGATTTTTTTCACCAGGGCCGCGGCATTCGAAACCCCTAAAAGCGCGCGCGCATGACCCATCGAAAGGGTGCCATCGACCAGCGCTTTGCGCACCGCATCGGGGGCGCCCGTAAGGCGCAGCAAGTTTGCGATATGGCTGCGGCTTTTACCAATCGTCTCGGCTAGCTCCGCTTGTGTGTAGGCGAAATCATCTATAAGGCGTTGATATCCCTCAGCTTCTTCGATTGGGTTTAAGTCTGCGCGTTGCACATTCTCGATGATGCCAATCTCTAAGGCGGTCACATCATTAATATCTTGAACGATAACGGGCACGTGATGCAGCTTGGCTTTTTGCGCCGCCCGCCAGCGCCGTTCGCCAGCAATGATTTCAAATTGCCCGCTTTTCCCCGCAACTGGGCGAACCAAAAGCGGTTGTAAAATGCCAGATTTCTCAATCGATGCCGCCAGCGCCATCAGCTCGCTTTCTTCAAAATGCTTGCGCGGCTGAAACTTGCCGGGCTGCAATTGGTCGACGCCGAGGGAGGAAAAGCCATCGTCGCCGGCCCCGGGCTGCTTTTGAGGAGAGCTTGTCGCTGGCGCGGCGGCGTTAGGTTTGGCCGCTGGTTCGACAACGGCCTGTTTCGCGGTTTCGCCAATGAGGGCCGATAGCCCTCGGCCGAGGCCCCGTTTTTTATCGCTCATGTGTTTCCCCTGGCGCGGCTTTATAGTGGCGCTCTCTTTGAATAAGTTCCGACGCTAATTTCATATAGGCTTGCGAGCCGCTGCACTTGTGATCATACAATAAGGCTGGCTTGCCAAAACTTGGCGCTTCCGATACGCGCACATTGCGCGGAATAATGGTTTCGTAAACCAGCGCCTCAAAATGTCCGCGCACATCGTCTTCCACTTGCGTCGACAGATTGTTGCGCGCGTCATACATGGTCAAAACAATGCCCTGAATATCCAGCGACGCGTTGAGGCTATCTTTGACCTGCTCAATGGTTTGCAGCAATTGGCTCAGACCTTCGAGGGCAAAAAACTCGCATTGCAGCGGCACCAAAACAGATTGCGCGGCGACCATGGCGTTGAGCGTCAACATATTGAGCGAGGGCGGGCAATCAATGAAAACATAGCCGTAGTTTTGCGTGCTATCGCGGGCGAAGGTTTCCAGCTCGTCTTTCAGCCGGTGCAAACGCCGCGCGTTTTCCGCCAGCTCCACCTCTACGCCCAAAAGGTCCATACTGGCGGGCACAAGGTCTAAGCCAGGCACCACGCTGGGCATAATGGCTTGGGCAAGGGGCACTTCGCCGAGCAAGACCTCAAAGCTCGTAACCTTACGGGCTTCGCGATCGACGCCCAGACCGGTCGAGGCATTGCCTTGCGGGTCGAGGTCGACCAAAAGCACTTTCTCGCCGATGGCCGCCAAAGCCGTGCTGAGATTAATCGCTGTCGTGGTTTTGCCAACGCCGCCCTTTTGGTTGGCCAAGCAAATGAACCGAGGTATCTTGGGCGCCTGGGTTGTGGCCTCAGGAAAGGCTGAGGAAGACTGTGGGTCTTGCGAACTCATAAGCGTGTTTTTCTCCAAAAAGCGGCTGGTTTGCCCTCATGTTGGGGGCGGTATTTTGTTTTAGCGAGCCGCCAAGGCTCTCACTTCAATCAATCTTGCATCCGCATCGGTGCGGCTTTCGTGGGCAATGGTCTCGAGTTTCCAATATTGTTGGGCTTCCGTCAATTCTTCTTGCCAATCTCGCCCCTTATGCAGCAGCGCAATTGTGGATGGATTGAAAAACGGCGCCATCAACCCGGCAAGGCTCGGCATAGAAGCCAAAGCGCGCGCCGTAATCACATCCACTTGCGCCAATTCCTCTGGCAAATTATCGCTCAGGGTCTCGATGCGCATATGATGCACGCTAGCCGGTGCCCCCGTATCGCGCAACACGGCGCGCAAAAAGCTCACTTTTTTGCGATCGCTTTCCACCAAATGCACATGCGCGGGCGCGCCACCCTCGGCCCGGTCGGCCAATAAGATGGCTAAAACCAACCCTGGAAACCCCGCGCCGCTTCCGATGTCCAGCCAAGTTCGCGCCGATTTTGGTGCCAGCGCCAGGATTTGCGCGCAATCAGCCACATGGCGGTGCCAATATTGGGTCAAAGTCGAAGGGCCAACCAAGTTCACCGACTTCTGCCATTTACCCAACAGGGCTTGGTAGGTGGTCAAATGCACCATTGTTTCACGTGAAACATCGAATTGCTCGGCAAAGCTTTGCGCATTCATTTCCATGACGAAGCCTATTTGCCCATGGACTTAACTTGGGCGCGAGATTGCGTGCGCTGATTTTTGCGCGCATGGTGCAGCAATAACGTCAAAGCGGCCGGTGTCATGCCATCCATACGCGCCGCCTGCCCCAGCGTAACCGGCCGAGCTGCGGCTAGTTTTTGGCGAACCTCGGTGGCCATGCCCTCGAGTGCCAGATAATCTATGTCACTGGGTAGGCTCAGGGCTTCGTCGCGGCGAAACGCGTCAATGTCCGCCTGCTGCCGGTCAAGATAGCCGGCATATAAGGCATCGGTTTCAATTTGATTGCGAATTTCACGCGACCACTCGCCCATTTCGGGCCAGACGGCTTGCAAGTCTTTCCAATCAATCGATGGATAGGCCAAAAACTCGGTCATCGTGCGGCGCGTGCCATCGGCACGAATATGCATACCTTTGGTGCCCGCCTCATTGGGGGTCATCGTCCAAGAAGCCGCTTTTGTGCGCGCCACTGTTAGGGCCGCCATTTTGGCACGAAACGCTTTGGCGCGGCGCGGGCCCACGATACCCGCGGCAATGCCTTTCTCCGTCAAGCGCTGGTCGGCATTATCGGCGCGCAGGGTCAGGCGATATTCGGCTCGTGCGGTAAACATGCGATAGGGCTCGGAAACCCCTTTGGTTACCAAGTCATCGATCATCACCCCGAGGTAAGCCTCGGCGCGGTCGAAATATACCGCGTCTTGACCTGCCGCAGCGCGGGCTGCATTGAGGCCCGCGACAAGCCCTTGTCCCGCCGCCTCTTCATAGCCCGTGGTGCCGTTTATTTGTCCGGCCAAATATAAGCCAGGCAAAGCTTTCAGCTCGAGGCTGGGTAGCAAGGCTTTGGGGTCGACATAATCATATTCAATGGCATAGCCCGGGCGGAAAATTTTCACGTCTTCCAGACCCACAATCGTCCGAATAAATTGGTCTTGCAGCTCGGCCGGCAAAGAGGTGGAAATGCCATTGGGGTAGACCGTGGGATCATCGAGGCCTTCGGGTTCCAGAAAAATCTGATGGCTCTTGCGATCTGGAAAGCGCGCCACTTTATCTTCAATGGCTGGGCAATAGCGCGGGCCGACGCCGGCAATCTGGCCAGAGTACACCGGCGATTGCAGAATATTCGCCTCAATAATGTCAAACGTCGCCTGATTGGTATGCGTGATATAACACACGGTTTGCGGCACGATAATTTTCTCAGTTAAAAACGAAAACGGTACCGGGTCTTCATCGGCGGGCTGGGCTTCCAGTTTTTCGGTCGCAATGGTGCGCCCGTCCAGGCGCGCAGGCGTTCCGGTTTTCATCCGCCCCATGGTCAAGGCGCCGGTCTTCTCGGCCAGACCATAAAGGCGCTTGGAGAGCGTAATCGCAGGCGCCTCGCCGTGGCGACCCGCCGGTACGCGCTCGGTACCAATATGAATAATGCCATCCAAAAAAGTGCCCGTGGTTAAAACCACAGCCGCCGCGCGATGGGTCTCGCCATCTTCGGTAATGACCCCGCAGGCGCGCCCATCTTCCACCAACACATCGTCGACGGGTTGGCCCAACAAACTCAAGTTTTCGGTTTCCTCTATCGCCGCCTGCATGGCCTCGCGATAAAGTTTGCGGTCGGCTTGCGTGCGCGGTCCGTGTACGGCAGGCCCCTTTCGGCGATTGAGCAAACGAAACTGAATGCCCGCCTGATCGGCCACGCGCCCCATCAACCCATCGAGCGCATCTATTTCGCGCACCAAATGGCCTTTGCCAACCCCACCAATGGCAGGGTTGCAAGACATCTCCCCAATCGTCTCTAGTTTATGGGTAACCAAAAGCGTGCGCGCCCCAAAGCGCGCCGCAGCCGCAGCCGACTCACAGCCCGCATGGCCGCCGCCAATGATAATCACATCCCAGTTGTTTTCGTGCATGTTATGCACTCCCAAATGAAAAGGGGGTTAAGCCGCCTTGTAACGCGGCGCACAGGCCGAGGCAAGTGTTTCACGTGAAACATTTTCGCAAAGCCCGCTATTTTCCAATACAGAAATCGGCGAAAACAATATCCAATAATTGCTCGATATCCACCGCGCCCGTGATGCGCCCTAGGGCGCGTTGGGCAAGGCGTAAGTCTTCCGCCGCCAGCTCCAGTCCCGTATCGGCGACTGTCACCGCGCGCTCCAGCGAAGCGCAAGCCTCGCTCAAGGCCTGGCGATGGCGCTCGCGAGTTAAAACGGGGGCCTCTTTGGCACCCGCTCGCTCGTTCACCAAGTCCTGCAAAGCGGCAAGTAGAGCCGTTTCTCCCTGACCCGATACCGTCGACAGAGGCAACACGCAAACCCCTTCAAATAGCGCCGCATCCGAGGGCGAAAGCGCGCCCAAGTCGGCTTTATTGCCAATTACAAAATCAGCCGCTTGCGTCGCGGCTGCCTCGCCTTGCGGGGGGCTCGTGTCGGGGGAAAGAACCACCAGTCGAATGTCGGCCGCTTCGGCCTGCAATTTGGCGCGGCGCACCCCTTCGCGTTCAATATCATCGCCCGCCTCGCGCAAACCCGCCGTATCGACCAAAGTCACTGGCACGCCGCCCAGCACCATAGCCACTTCAATCACATCGCGTGTGGTGCCAGCTCGGGCCGAAACAATAGCCGCCTCTTTTCCTGCTAACATATTGAGAATACTAGATTTTCCGGCGTTTGGCGCGCCCAATAAAGCAACCCGCAAGCCATCGCGCAAAGCCAGACCCCGCGAGTCTTGCACCTGCGCTTGCATGGCTGCGGCGATCTCTGGCACGCCCTCCAAAGCCCGCTGGCCCAAACCGCCGGGTAGGTCTTCATCGGCAAATTCAATATCCGCTTCGACATGTGCCAAAGTGGTTTTCAACGCCTCGCGCCAGCCCTCCATCAGCTTGCGCAAACTACCGTTCATTTGACGAAGCGCTTGGGCTTGTTGCGCCCCGCCCTCGGCATCTATCAAATCGGCAATCGCCTCGGCGCCGGTTAAATCCATCTTGGCGTTTAACACCGCGCGGCGCGTAAAGTCTCCAGCTTCCGCCGGCGTACATATTTCTAGGCTGGCCAATGCGGCCAATATAGATTGGGTCACCGCGAGACCACCATGAACATGCAGCTCGGCCATGTCTTCGCCAGTGAAGCTATGCGGCGCAACAAACCGCAACACCAAAGCCTCGTCGAGCAAGGCGCCGCTCATCGGGTCATAGAGTTTTCGCAAAGCCGCCAGGCGCGGAGCGGGTAAAGACGTCACGCCCAAATGCGTAAGCGCGCGGTCCACATCGGGCCCGCTCAGGCGAACGACCGCCAAGGCGGCGCGGCCCGCACCCGTCGATAAGGCAAAAACAGTTTCAGGGGCCCCAGGTCGGCTCACAGATATCTCCTCTAGCGGCAAAGCAAATCATCGCTAAACTGCACGAGATGACAGATCCATTCAAGCGAAACAGGCTGGCCGATGCCACCAGCCCCTATCTTTTGCAGCATAAAGATAACCCCGTGCATTGGCAGCCGTGGGAACCAGAGGTGTTTGCCCAAGCGCGCGCCCGAAATGTGCCGGTGCTTTTATCCATCGGGTATGCCGCGTGCCATTGGTGCCATGTCATGGCGCATGAAAGCTTTGAGGACGAAGATGTCGCTAAGCGGATGAATGAGAAATTTGTCTGCATCAAGCTCGACCGCGAAGAGCGCCCCGACCTAGACGAAATATATATGACCGCCCTCTCGATGATGGGCGAACAGGGTGGCTGGCCGCTGACCATGTGTCTCGATGCCGACGCGCGACCGTTTTGGGGCGGCACTTATTTTCCCAAATTGCCTAATTACGGCCGCCCAGGCTTTATGCAAATCCTCGACGAAATATCGCGTATCTGGCACGAAACCCCTGACAAAATAGAGAAAAACACCACCACCCTCACCGAAGGTTTGCGCGCGCGCGCCAAAGCCGATGCGCGCGGCGCCATGCCCGAAGACCTGCCCACACGCGCCGCGAAAACACTCAGCGAGCACATTGATTTGCAAAAAGGTGGCTTGCAAGGCGCGCCGAAATTTCCGCAACCCTTCTTGTATCAATTCCTCTGGCAACAAGCCCAACTGGACGCCGACCCGAACTCGCGCGATGCGGTTCTTGTGACGCTGGAGAAAATTTGCCAGGGCGGCATGTACGATCATATCGGCGGTGGCTTTGCCCGCTATAGCGTCGACGCCGACTGGCTGGTGCCGCATTTTGAAAAAATGCTCTATGACAATGCCCTGCTGGTGCAGCTAATGACGCAAGTCTGGCGCGATACAAAAAGTCCCCTGCTGGCCGCGCGCATTGAAGAGACGCTCGATTGGGTGCGAAATGAAATGACGCTTGCCAATGGCGCTTTCGCCGCCAGCCTCGATGCCGACACCGAAGGGGAAGAAGGTAAGTTTTATGTCTGGTCGCGCGACGAAATAGCAACGGTTTTATCGGACAAAGCCACCGCAGATGTTTTTTGCCAGGCCTATGACATCACCGAAGCAGGCAATTTTGAGGGCCATAATATCGCCAATCTGCTCGACCAAGGCGATGGCCCTCAAGACGCCTTGGCCGAAGCGCGCGCCCTCCTTTTAACGGCGCGCAATCAGCGCACGGCTCCTGGCCGCGACGATAAAATATTGGCCGACTGGAACGCCATGATGATTACCGCTATGGCCGAGGCCGCGCTCGCTTTCGGGCGGGACGATTGGCTGAGCCAGGCCGAAACCGCTTTTGGCGCGGCGCGTCAGGCGCTTACCGACGCCACGGGCAATTTGCGCCATAGCGCGCGTGAGGGCCGTCTGTTGTCGGTGTCTTTATCCAGCGATTACGCTTTTATGGGACAAGCCGCCTTAGCGCTTTATCAGGCAACCAGCGCCGCGCCCTACCTCGGTTATGCAAAGCTGTGCGCCGACAGTCTTCACGCAGATTTTTATGATGACCCCGAACTTGGCGGGCGCGGCGGCTATCTGACCAATCGTCAAACGGAAGCTGCGGATGTTTTGGTCAACAATCGGCCGGTGCAAGACAATGCTATGCCATCTGGCAATGCTGCCATTTATCAGCTGTTCGCCGCCCTAGCCGCCTTGACGGGACAAACCGCCTATCGCGCTCTGGGGCAAGATTTATTCACCGCGCTGGCGGGGCATTTAGCCAGTCAGTATTCCGCCATGACCTCGCTTTTGGTCGCCCGTCAACGAGATGACTATGGATTGACGATTGTGCTTATTGGCGATCGCGAAGCCAATCAGCTGAAGGCTTTAGAAAAAGTGGCGCGTCAACACCGCGTGTTTAACGCCCATGTTTTGGTTTTATCGCCAGACGCTGAACTGGCGCCCACACATCCGGCCCACGCCAAAACGCAAATAGATGGAAGGCCCACTGCCTATGTCTGCCCAGGGCAAAATTGCCTGGCGCCGAGCACCGATCCGCAAGCCTTAAGCGATCAGCTAGACGGCCTTGTGCAAGCGCGTCAGGTGCCAGCCAACTAAGATTTGGTGACTAAGTGTTCATCGAGTCGAAGAACTCGCCGTTGTTCTTGGTGTTTTTCAATTTATCGAGCAAGAACTCGGTCGCATCTACAGCGCCCATTGGGTTAAGGATACGGCGCAGCACATAGATTTTCGATAGGTCGCCGGCCTCCACAAGCAGCTCTTCTTTGCGTGTGCCAGACTTCATAATATCGATGGCTGGGAAAACCCGTTTGTCGGAGATTTTGCGATCCAGCACAATTTCCGAGTTACCCGTACCTTTAAATTCTTCAAAGATGACTTCGTCCATCCGCGACCCGGTCTCAATCAGCGCGGTCGAAATAATCGTCAGCGAGCCACCTTCTTCAATGTTACGGGCTGCACCGAAAAAACGTTTCGGGCGTTGCAGCGCATTGGCATCCACACCACCGGTCAGCACTTTACCAGAGCTTGGCACCACGGTGTTATAAGCCCGGCCCAAGCGGGTAATGCTATCGAGCAAAATAACCACGTCGCGGCCGTGTTCTACCAGACGCTTGGCTTTCTCAATCACCATTTCCGCGACTTGCACGTGTCGAGTAGCCGGCTCATCAAAAGTGGAAGAAACCACTTCGCCTTGCACCGAGCGCTGCATGTCAGTTACTTCTTCTGGGCGCTCATCAATGAGCAGCACGATAAGATAGCATTCAGGATGATTGGCAGCGATGGATTTGGCGATGTTTTGCATCAGCACAGTTTTACCTGTGCGCGGCGGCGCCACAATCAAGGCGCGCTGGCCTTTCCCGAGCGGTGCCACAATATCAATAATTCGCGAGGACAAGTCTTTACTTGTCGGGTCTTCCACTTCCATCGCAAACGCGCTGTCTGGATAGAGCGGTGTCAGATTGTCAAAATGAACTTTTTGGCGGGCTTTTTCTGGGTCTTCAAAATTAATGCCGTTCAACTTCAGCAGGGCAAAATAGCGCTCGCCATCTTTAGGGCCACGAATTTCGCCGTCAACCGTATCGCCTGTGCGCAGCGAGAAGCGGCGGATTTGGCTTGGGCTGACATAAATATCGTCTGGGCCTGGCAGGTAATTCGCATCGGGGGAGCGCAAGAAGCCAAAGCCGTCTTGCAGCACTTCCATCACGCCCTCGCCAATAATCGTAATGTTATCTTCTGCCAGTTTTTTCAAAATGGCGAACAACATGTCTTGCTTCAACATCGTCGACGCATTTTCGATCTCATGTTCCTCGGCGAAAGCCAAAAGCTCCGTCGGCGATTTGCTTTTCAGATGCTCGAGTTTGATCTGGTCTTTCATGTCGTCCATAATTTTATCCATAGAAAGCGCGCGCAAAGTAGCGGCGAAACTGATTTTTTAAATGGGAATAAGCTCGACTAATTTAAAAACAGATCGAAGCTTTGAAGGTGACTACCCTGAGTATAGCGAAAAACAAGGGGTTTCACAAGCGCCCTTGCAAATCATTTCTAAAACGGTTGAACCACCACTAAAATAACAATGAAAACCGTCAGCACAGGCGGAATTTCATTGATCATCCGATAAAACCGAGACGAGCGCGGCAAACTCTGGGTCAGAAATTTTTTGCGCGTAGATGCCAAGAACCCATGATAGCCGGTCAGAATAAGCACAAAACTCAGCTTCACATGCAGCCATAGGCCTGCGCTATCTAGAAACCCAGCGCGCAAAATTAAACTCAGGCCTAAAATCCAAGCCACTACCATGGCCGGCGTCATAATGATGCGCAGCAGGTTTCGTTCCATGGTTTCAAAAATAGCAAATGGTTCGCCCGCTTCCATCGCTTCTGCGTGATACACAAACAAGCGCGGCAAATAATACATACCCGCCATCCAAAACATCACTGCGATAATATGAAAGGCTAGAATCCAGGGGTAAAGATCGGCTAATAATTCACGCATTGGCTTATCCTTGTCGAACCAAGTCTATCAATTTTTGCACATGCTCGGGCGGCGTTTGCGGCACAATGCCATGCCCAAGATTAAAAATATAATCGCGTCCGGCAAAATCTTTTTTAATTTCAGCGACCGCTTGCTCCAACGCGTCCCCACCTTCCACCAAAACCAGCGGATCTAGATTGCCTTGCAAGACAATGTTTTCAGGCACGTTTTCAACCATCGCTTTTCTGTCCGCACTGGTATCTAGCCCCAAAACTTGCACCCCCGTGCGCGCCACATAATCAGCCATATCGCAGCTAGCAGCGCGGGGGAAACCAATAATCGGCACATCGACCCCACGCGCGCGCAGGCCTTGCACAATGGCCGCAACGGGGGCGACGCACCACGTGTCAAAATCGTCGCCATGCAAGGCAGCAGCCCAGCTCTCAAATAATTGCAAAACCTCTGCACCAGCCTCGGCTTGCGCCGCCAAATAATCGATCGTTGCCGCCACGATAATATCCATCAGTCCTTGAAAGGCTTCGGGATCTTGTTGCGCCAGCGCGCGCGCCGGCGCTTGGTCCGGCGTGCCACGTCCGGCCACCATATAAGTTGCGACTGTCCACGGCGCGCCAGCAAACCCAATGAGCGTGGTTTCTTTCGGCAATGAATGAGACAAGCGAGACACGGTTTCAATAATCGGTTCCAAATGCTCGGTTACTTTATCCAGGGATAAGCTGTGCGCATTTACCACTGGGTCGAGGCGGGGGCCCTCGCCCGTTTCAAACCAAACCTTTTGGCCCAAAGCATCGGGGATGAGCAAAATATCGGCAAATAAAATCGCCGCATCAAAGCCATAGCGCCGGATCGGTTGCAAGGTGACTTCTTCGGCAAAAGCTGGATTATAGCAAAGGTCCAAAAACCCGCCCGCCTGTTCTCGTAGCGCGCGATATTCAGGTAAATACCGCCCCGCTTGGCGCATTAGCCAAATTGGCGGTATGTTGGTCTCGAGAGACTTGGAGGTCTTGTCTCTGGCGGCTGCGCCAGAGAGTGTTTTTAAAAATGGTTTCATGCTCATTCCACCTTCTTAACTTCCTTTGTCTTATTAATACACTAAAGATGTAGTTGTAGTAGTGTCGCAGGCCAACTGTGGATTATTCATTTCACGCCAAACAATGCACAGGCAGGCACTTGTGGTTTTAGCCTGTGAACTGTGGGGATAAGCTAGACGCCATGTGTATAAAACCAGCGATCGCCTTTGTTAATTGGCTTTTTTACATATGTGAAGTAGGTGAATAACGGGGATAAAGGAACGTTTTGAGGTGTGTGTTTTCTATCCCCAATATCCCCAATCGTATTTCGTGAGTTAATAAATCGCCGCAAACCCATGGTATGAAAAATGAACAATGGGGACGAAATTTCTTGGCTTGCTGCGCGGTGCGACTTATCCTCACTATTCACATAATCCACAGGCGCGCGGCGCGCGAGAATTGGCAAAGGATATGCACTCGTGAAATATTTTCACCTGCATTTAATTTCAGACAGCACGGGCGAAACCATCCAAGCGGTGGCGCGCGCGGTATGCGCGCAATTTGTCGAAGCCCAGCCCGTCGAGCATATTTATGGATTGGTGCGAGGCAAGAAAGCGCTCGACCGAGCCTTGGCCGAATTAGCGGAAAACCCGGGCCCCGTCATGTATTCCATTTTGGACGATGCTTTGCGCGCCAATTTGCACAGCGTATGTGAAAAGCTGGCGGTGCCCTGTCTCTCGGTTCTTGAGCCATTCGTCAATCAATTGGCGCCCTATCTAAACGTCGAGGCCAGCGGTAAACCCGGCGGCCAACACGCGATGGATACAGATTATTTTCGTCGTATCAATGCTTTGAACTACACCATTCAACACGATGATGGTCAAAGCCAAAACGATCTGGATACGGCCGACATAATTTTAACGGGCGTCAGCCGCACCTCTAAAACACCGACCTGTATTTATTTGGCCAACCGTGGTTATAAGTCGGCCAATGTGCCTTTGGTTCCGGGCCTGGATCCGCCGAGCGAATTATTGGAAGCGAAAAACCCGCTGATTGTGGGTCTGTTAAACAGCCCTGAACGATTGCGCGCCATTCGGCGCAATCGGCTTTTGTCGCTGAACGAAGAAAGCGAAACCGAATATATCGACCCCGAGCTTATTCGCGCCGAGATTGCGGATGCGCGGCGCTTGTTTGCGCGCCAGCGGTGGCCGGTTATCGATGTGACGCGGCGCTCGGTAGAAGAAATCGCCAGCGCGGTGGTAAACTTATATCAAGATCATGAAAAGGCCCGCGACGCGCGCCCCTAGCGCCGTCACGCGAGCACCAGAAAAAGCGGACACGAGGAAAACATGCAGTTAACCAAAAAACTAACCTTGGCTTCCAAAAGCCAAATCCGAGCGCAAGTCTTAGCCGGCGCGGGCATCGCGTTTGACGTGGCGCCTTCGGGGGTCGATGAGGATGCGTTGAAAGCCATACATTCGGGCGATGCCGCGGGCCTAGCCGTTGGTCTGGCGGAAGCAAAGGCCAAGGCGGTTTCTGCCGAGGGGCTTATTATCGGCGCCGATCAAGTGCTGCAATGCGAAGGCGTTTTATATGACAAACCACGCGACATGGCCGAGGCGCGCGCCAATTTGAAGAAATTTCGGGGCCGCACGCATTATCTCATTGGCGGTGTGGTTTTGGTCGAAGGTGGCGAGACGGTCTGGGCACATCACCAAAAAGTATCTTTGGTAGTACGCGATTTTTCCGATGCTTTCCTCGACGCCTATCTAGAACAAGCGGGCGAAAGCATTCTTGCTTCGGTTGGGTGTTATCAGTTGGAAGGCTTGGGCTCCCATTTGTTTGACAGCCTAGATGGCGATTATTTCTCGACGTTGGGTCTGCCGCTTCTGCCGCTTTTGCAGGCTTTGCGCGACCATGGCAGCTTGGCCAGGTAATGGCTAGCCAAGCCAAGGGAGCGCCGCAAAAATCTGGCATTATTGGCTGGCCAGTCAGCCATTCTCGCTCGCCACTGCTGCATACGTATTGGATGCAAAAACACAATATTCAAGCCAGTTACGAACGCTGCCCTGTGAACCCCGCCGACGATTTTCGAGCCGCCCTAGAGGCCATGGCGCAAGACGGGTTTGTGGGTGCCAATGTTACCATTCCGCATAAAGAAACGGCTTTCGCCGCGATGGACTCGCGCACCGAGGCGGCGCAAAAACTAGGTGCGGTAAATACCATCGTCATGCGCGAGGGTCGCTTGCTTGGCGCCAATACGGATGGGGAAGGATTTATCGCCAGTCTCGAGGCGGGCGCGGCCGATCCAGACTGGCGTCAAAAACCGGCTCTTGTGTTGGGGGCCGGCGGTGCTGCGCGCGCTATTTTGGCGGCGCTTGAACAAGCGGGTGTGGGCGATATTCGCCTGGTTAATCGCACCCGAGCGCGCGCCGAAGCTCTGGCGCCTTCGTTTGGCCAAGCGCTATCGGTTGGCGATTGGCAAGCGCGGGAAGACTTAGCAAAAGACTGCGGGCTTTTGGTCAACACGACCAGCTTGGGCATGCAAGGTGCGCCGGCCCTAGATATGGGTTTGCAAAACTTAGCCGACGGAGCGGTGGTGACAGATATTGTTTACACGCCGCTGGAGACAGATTTATTAGCGCGCGCGCGCGCCTCAGGTTTTGTGGCGATCGATGGCTTGGGCATGTTGATGCATCAGGCGGCAGCGTCGTTTGAAATGTGGTTTGGGGTGCGCCCGCAAGTGGACGCGGTTTTGCGCGCCCTTTTGGTAGAAGATTTGGCGTAACCCTAGAGCGCTATTTGGGAGATATGACTGTGTATTTAATTGGACTGACGGGCTCTATCGGAATGGGCAAAACGCAAACCGCCGCTTTGTTTGAGGCCGAGGGCGTGCCGCGCTATGACGCCGATGCGGCGGTCCATGCGCTGTATCAAAAAGGCGGTGCGGCGGTGGCACCCATTGGCGAGTTAGTGCCCGAGGCGGTGGTCGATGGGCGTGTGGACCGAGCTATTTTGGGGCAAGTGGTTTTGAAAGACGCAAAAAAATTAAAAGCGCTTGAGGCCCTGGTGCATCCGTTGGCGGGTCAGGCCCAAATGCAGTTTTTAGCGGAGCAAGAAAAGGCCGGTCAGCCAGTTGTTTTGTTAGACATCCCTCTTTTGTTTGAAACGGGCGGACAAGATTACGTCGACTGCGTGGTCGTGGTTTCGGCCCCGTTTGAGTTGCAGCGCGAGCGGGTGCTCGCCCGCCCCGGCATGAGCGAAGAACGGTTTATGGATATTCTGGCCAAACAAGTGCCCGACGAGACCAAACGCGAAGCGGCGGACTTTATTGTGGACAGCTCGATATCGGTAGAAGACGCCCATGCCCAAGTGCGTGCTATTGTACAAGCCATAAGCGGCCGCGATGGCCAAGCCTATGAAGCGCGCAAAAGCCGCTCCGGGCCCCGCAACCAATAGGGTGAAACCGCCATGCGCGAAATTGTTTTTGATACGGAAACCACAGGCCTTAGCCCTAAAAATGGCGACCGTGTGGTGGAAATCGGCTGTTTGGAATTGTTCAATCGGCTGCCAACGGGCGAGACATTTCATGTCTATCTTAACCCCGAGCGCGATATGCCTAGCGAAGCCGAGGCGGTGCACGGGCTCTCCGAGAGCTTTCTGGCGGATAAGCCTTTATTTGCAGAAGTCGCCGATGATTTTTTAGCTTTCGTCGGCGATGCCGCGCTCATCGCCCATAATGCCAGCTTCGATATGCGCTTTGTCAATGCGGAGTTAAAGGCCTGCGGGCGGTCTGATTTAAGCGAGCATGAAGTGATAGATACTTTGGCGATGGCGCGGAAAAAATTTCCCGGCTCGCCCGCCAGCCTCGATGCTTTATGCAAGCGGTTTAACGTCGACACCTCCAATCGCGAGCTGCATGGCGCCCTCATTGATAGTGAGTTATTGGCCGGTGTTTATTTGGAGCTTATGGGTGGGCGCCAAACCGGCATGATTTTTGAGAAGAAACAACAACAAGCCCAAGCGGGTGAGCTGTCCCCGCGCCAGCCGAAAAAGCGGCGCCCCAATCCGCTGCCCTCTCGCCTCAGTGCGCAAGAAAAAGACGCGCATATTGCGTTTCTCGAAGGCTTTCCAAGACGTGCTGTTTGGTTGGGCGAAGAAGACGCTTAATTTAGGGTTTCTTCGTCACCGCCGCTTTCGCTTTGTTGATAGAGCGCCATGAAATCAATCGGGTCGAGCATGATGGGCGGATAGCCGCCATCGCGCGTGGCATCGGCCAGAACGCGGCGGGCAAAAGGAAATAATTGGCGTGGCGCTTCGATGAGCAGTACGGGCTTAATGTCTTCTTCGGTAATATTGAGCAAGCGAAAGACGCCGCAATATTCCAGCTCAGCAATAAATTGAATGCTCTCCTCGGCGTCTTCTTCTGCCGGGCTTTTGGCTTCAATGCGAAACTTCAGGCCGACTTCATAATCTGTATCGGATAATTTTCGGGCGCCGACATTGGCGTTCACGCCAATTTCGGGGTTCTGACCTGCGGCGAAATTGGGCGCGCCTGGGTTTTCAAACGATAGGTCGCGGACATATTGAACCATAATTTGCAAGCCAGGTTGGGCTTCTGGGGTGGGGGTGGCTTCGGCCATGGGGCTCTCCTATCGGGGGGTCTGTCTTGGATTAATTTTTGCCACAATTTGGATGGCGACAAAACCTATTTATTAGGCGCTTAGCGGTCTTCGTCTTCGACGCGAAAATCGCCTTCAATAATATCGGGCCCGTCTACCCCAGGCCCGTCTACTTCAGAGTTGGCGGCGGCGTGAGGGCCGGGTTTCATCTGGCCGGCTTGGCGGGCTTGAAACCCGCGCATTAAGTGCGGCATCAACATGGCTAAGACGCTTTCCAAAACCAAAAGACGGGTCCAGCGCAACATCAGCAGGAGCCCCAAGCTATCGGTAAAAAATCCGGGTAAGACCAAAAGCAGACCGCCCAGAATAATCAGGACCCCGTGGCCGACAGCGGCCAAAGGCGGACGGCCTTGTTTTTGCGCGGCTTGCGCTTCCGCCAGAACACTCATGCCTTGGCTGCGCATTCGGCTCATGCCCCAAAAAGCTGTGGCAAACACGAAAAGCAAGGTCCAGCCTGCGCCAATCGCGCCGCCGACCTCGATGAACAGATAGATTTCCAACACGAGGGTGAGCAAGAGCATCGTAAAAACTGGGCCGAGCATAAGGTCTCCTTTGCTGCGCCAGCATAGCGCAGTTCTGATTTATGGCCAGAGCTTTGCAATTGTGCAAAAAATCACCATATTGATACTACGCTGGCCTATCTAGTAGATAGGTATTGACCCTTAGCTTGAAAAGAGACCCATTATGGATCCGCTTAATTTAATTCTCCTGATTGTCGTTGTTTTGGTGGGCATGAAGTTGCGCTCCGTTTTGGGCTTTCGCAATGACGACGAAAAGCCAAGCTCGCGCGCCGATGCCTATCGGCTTAACCGCGAGGCGTTTGAAAACAAGCCGGCGGCAAAAAACGGCAAAACCATCGGTAAAGACACGGGTGAGGAGGCCAACCAAGAGGCAAGCCCAGCTCCAGAGGGTTTGCAAGAAGCCGCGATACCCATTGAGGGAAGCCCCGCAGCTGAAGCGCCATCCGACACACTATCTGACACATCGCCTAAAATGCCTGCCGAAGCGCTAGAGGTTGGGGCCGAAGAGGATATGGGTCGTGGATTGGCTTATTTGCGCCGTGTGCAGCCAGATTTTGACGAAGCTGGTTTTGTCGACGGCGCGGCGCGTGCCTATGAAATGATTTTAACGGCCTACGCGGATGGCGACCTCTCGGGCGTGCAAGCTTTCTTGGGAGCCGATGTGGCGGCCGGGTTTGATGCCGCTATCGACGATCGCCGCGCCCAAGGCCAGCAGCTGGTCACGCGTATTTTGCGCCTCGACCGCCCGATCCTAGACGATGCCCGCTTTGAAAACGATAAGGTGCAATTGGATGTGCGGTTTCGCGCCGAGTTGATTTCCTTCACCGCCGGTCTCGACGATACGATTGATGAGGCGGCTCTGCCGTCGCCCAATTCGGCTTTGGATGTGTGGACTTTCGAGCGCGCGCAAAACGCGGCTGACCCGAGCTGGGCCCTGATCGCAACCCAAAGCGCCTAATTATGGCGCCGCGACCCCCAAAGGATGACGGCAAAAAGGCTTGGGATAAAGTCACCCAACAGTCGACGCCTATGGACCCCGAAAAACAGAACCGTCATTGGGCGGAGCTTGCGGCAGAACCATCAAAAAAACCCGCAAAAGCGGCTGCTAAGGCGAAATTCACCGAAAAACGAACCGCTCCGCCATCGGGCTCCCCGATTGTGGTGAAGCCAGCGCCTTCGGGGCTGAGCCGGGCGCCACGAGAGGCGGACAAACCGCCTCCTTTGTCTCAAATTGAACAAAAATCGCGCCGCCGCTTGGGCCGCGGATCGATGGAAATAGACGCGCGACTAGACTTACACGGGTTTACCGCAAGCCAAGCCAAGGCCGCTTTAACCCGCTTTGTGGAGCATGGGGTCGCGCAGCGTTTTACGTGGGTTCTCGTCATTACCGGAAAAGGTGTGCGCGGGGAAGGGGTTTTGAAAAATTCTTTGCCGCAATGGCTGTCGCAACCGCCGCTTTCCAATCGCGTTGTGGCCTATGATGCGGCCACCGCCCCGCATGGCGGGGACGGCGCGTTTTATTTGCGATTGCGCAAACCCAAAACCGAACAAAGATAAGATTATTGGGTTTTGCGTCGCGTCGTTTTATCTAGCGGCAGCGCTATGAAAACGGTTGCGACTTTGCTACAAAGACCTTACTTAGGCGACCCAAGAGACCTCTCGTTTTTTTGCGTCTCGGGTCTATGTGAGCAAGTTAATTTGAAAAGGACGGCTTTATGTCTCAAGCCTCTCAACCCCGCCAAGCCAAAGCGTCGCGCGCGACCAAAGAAACGTCAATCTCGGTTGCCGTCAACCTGGATGGCAGCGGCGAGTATAACGTCAGCACAGGCATTGGATTTTTGGATCACATGCTCGAGCAGCTTTCGCGTCACTCCTTGATTGATATTGATGTTGAAGCCAAGGGCGATCTGCACATTGATTTTCACCACACGACAGAAGACACAGGCATTGTGTTGGGCGAAGCGGTGCGCGAGGCGCTGGGTGATTTTAAAGGCCTGACGCGCTATGGCAGCGCCATCATCCCGATGGATGAAACGTGCTCGCGCGTATCGCTAGACGTTTCGCAGCGGCCTTATTTAATTTGGCAGGTTGATTTCACCAAACCAAAACTTGGCGATATGGACACGGAATTGTTCAAAGAATGGTTCCAGGCCTTTGCGCAAAGCGCGGGCATTACGCTGCATGTGGAAAACATGTATGGCGAAAACAACCACCATATTGTTGAAAGCTGTTTCAAGGCTTTGGCGCGCGCTTTGCGCCAAGCGATTGAGATCGACCCCCGCAAAGCCGATGAGGTGCCCTCCACCAAGGGTGTGCTCGGCAGCTGATAGGCGCCTAGATTGTGACCATCGCGATTATTGATTACGGCTCTGGCAATCTGCGTTCAGCGGAAAAATCTTTTGCACGCATGGCCAATGGCGCCACGGTCACCCTTACGGCAGACCCAGATGTGGTCGCCAAAGCCGACCATATTGTGTTGCCAGGCGTTGGCGCCTTTGGCGATTGCGCTCAAGGCTTGCGCGCCATCGACGGCATGGTGGAGGCGCTAAGCGAGCGCGTGCTAAATCAGGCGCGCCCGTTTTTGGGCATTTGTGTCGGCATGCAATTGCTGTGTGCCAAAGGTCATGAGCGTGGCTTGCATGAAGGCTTGGGCTGGTTGGATGCGCAAGTGCACCCGCTTGAGGTACCGCCTGAGCTAAAGGTTCCGCATATGGGGTGGAATAATTTGCGCGTCGAGGGCCAGCACAAAGTTTTGGACGGGTTGGATGGCGAGGATGTTTATTTTGTCCATGGCTTTGCCGCTAGATTTTCGGGCGAGACATCGGCGCTTGCCGCGAGCGTAGATTATGGTGGGCCCGTGGTGGCGGCGGTGGCGCGCGATACGTTTATTGGCACGCAATTTCATCCTGAAAAAAGCCAGCAAGCGGGCTTGCGATTAATTGAAAACTTTTTGGAGTGGCGGCCGTGATTATTTTCCCAGCGATTGATTTAAAACAGGGGCGCTGTGTGCGCCTCGAGCAGGGCGACATGGATCGTGCCACTGTGTTTAATGAAGACCCGGCCGACCAGGCGCGCTCGTTTTGCGAACAAGGGTTTTCGCATTTGCACATTATTGATTTGGACGGCGCCTTTGCGGGCGAGCCGGTCAATCGCGCGGCTGTCGAAGCCATTGTGAAAGCGACCCCTGCCAAGACCCAATTGGGCGGCGGCATTCGCACGATGGCCACGATTGCGGCTTGGTTGGAAGCTGGCATTGGCCGGGTTATTTTGGGCACTGCCGCTTTGCGCGACCCGCAATTGGTCAAACAGGCCTGCGCCGAATTCCCCAATCAAGTCGCGGTGGGCATTGATGCGCGCGCAGGCTTTGTGGCGGTCGAGGGCTGGGCGGAAGACACACAAATGAAAGTGCATGACTTGGCTGCCGTATTTGAAGATGTCGGCGTGGCGGCGCTGATTTATACCGATATTGATCGCGATGGATTGCTCAAGGGCGTCAACTTAGAGGCCACGGCTGAGCTGGCACGCGCCACCTCTATTCCGGTAATCGCCTCGGGGGGTCTGGCGGGCATCGAGGATGTGACCCAGCTTTTGGCCCATGAAAGCAGCGGCATTATTGGCGCGATTTCAGGGCGTGCCCTGTATGACGGGCGCTTGAGCTCGGCGGAAGTTTTGGCCCTTGAGGGGGTCGTTTAATGCTCAAAACCCGCATCATCCCCTGCCTTGATGTGCATGAGGGTCGCGTCGTCAAAGGCGTGAATTTTGTCGATTTGATAGATGCGGGCGACCCCGTGGAAGCCGCGCGCGCCTATGATGCGGCGGGTGCGGATGAGCTGTGTTTTCTAGATATTTCAGCCACTCACGAAGGTCGTGACACGCTCATCGATGTGGTGCGGCGTACGGCCGAGCAATGTTTCATGCCGCTCACGGTGGGCGGCGGTGTGCGCAAGGTCGAAGATGTGCGCAATCTTTTATTGGCGGGCGCGGATAAAGTTTCCTTCAACACCGCTGCCGTGAAAGACCCGGATGTGGTGACGGCAGCCTCTGAAAAATTTGGCGCGCAATGTATCGTCGTCGCCATGGACGTCAAGCAAGTCGATGAAGGCCCGCAAGGCAAGCGATGGGAAATTTTTACCCATGGGGGCCGCGAGGCGACGGGCCTTGAAGCGGTAGGCTTTGCCAAAGAAATGGCGGCGCGCGGCGCCGGCGAAATCTTGCTGACCTCGATGGATCGCGACGGCACAAAATCCGGTTTTGATTTGACCCTCACCCGCGCCATTGCCGATGCTGTGCCCGTGCCGGTCATCGCATCGGGTGGCGTCGGCACGTTAGAGCATTTGGTCGAAGGGGTTCGCCAAGGCCATGCCAGTGCCGTGTTGGCGGCATCGATTTTTCACTTTGGAACCTTTACCATTGGTCAGGCAAAAGTCGCTATGGCCGAAGCTGGGCTTCAGGTTCGCGCGCCTTCACAGAGCAACGCATGATTGCTTTTAGGGCGAAAACTCGCTACGCCTGAGTGCACAGGCCTGATGGGAAGAGGAAACGGACGATGAGCGATTTTGGCTATTTAGACGAGCTGTTTGGCGAAATTGAAAAGCGCCGCGGCGCTGCGCCAGAAGAGAGCTATTCGGCACAATTGATGGCCGACCTGCCTCGGGCAGCGCGCAAGCTCGGCGAAGAGGGTGTCGAAGCCGTGGTGGCAGCGCTTTCGGGCAGCGATGAAGAGCTGCTGGGCGAGTTGGCCGACCTTACCTATCATCTGTTGGTGGTTTTGGCGGCGCGTGGATTGACGCCCGAACAAGTGGTCAACGAGCTGAAAAAGCGCCAAGGCGTTTCGGGGCTCACGGAAAAAGCCGCGCGCGGATAAAGGTAAATAAGCCAGCCCTATGACCGACATGATTAACGACAAACTGGAAATATCCCCCTATCGCTCCTTTAATAGTGAGGAATGGGGAGAGCTGCGCAAAGATGCCAAATTAACCTTGGTCGAGAGCGAACTGGAAAAGCTGCGCGGGCTTGGCGAGACCGTCTCTTTGGCGGAGGTGGAAGAGATTTATTTGCCGCTGTCGCGCCTGCTGAACTTTTATGTCGAAGCCAGCCAAGGCCTCTATGGCGCCACCAATGCGTTTTTGGGGCGCGAAGTAAAAGTGCCATTCATCATTGGCGTGGCCGGATCTGTGGCTGTGGGCAAAAGCACCACCTCGCGGATTTTGCGCGAGATGTTGGCGCGCTGGCCGTCGCACCCTAAAGTCGATTTGGTTACCACGGATGGGTTTTTATTTCCCAATGCGGTCTTGGAAGAGCGCGATTTGATGCAGCGCAAAGGCTTTCCAGAAAGTTTTGATCTGCGCCGCATGCGCCGGTTTTTGGCCGAGGTTAAATCGGGTCAGGCGCATGTTGAGGCGCCGGTATATTCGCATGTGGCTTATGATATTTTGCCGGATGATAAAATTACCGTCTCGCAGCCCGATATTTTAATTGTCGAAGGATTGAATGTTCTCCAGCCTGCGCTTTTGGCAAGGGAAGGCACGGAAATTCCTTTTGTCTCTGATTACTTTGATTTCTCGATCTACATCGATGCGGAAGATGAGGTCATTCGACGCTGGTATGTAGAGCGCTTCATGTCGCTACAAAAGACCGCCTTTCGACAGCCCGGTGCTTATTTTCAACGCTACGCAGAGCTGAACGAACAACAAGCGAGCGACATGGCCGTGGATATTTGGACGCGGATTAACCTCAAAAACTTAGAAGACAATATTTTGCCTACGCGGGCGCGCGCCGATTTGATTTTGCACAAAAGCGATGACCATCGCATTGACCGCGTGCTGTTGCGCAAAATCTAATTTTTAAAGGGTCAGGCCATGGGCTTTGAGCTGGGCGCCAACATCGGATTGCGGACGCGGCCCGAATTGGCGGATCACATGACTGGCGGCGATGATGCCCATTTTACCCGCAACCTCTGGCGAATGGCCGCGATGCAAGCCGGCAAGAAAGCCAGCCGCGAATTGGTCGCCGGCACCGGTGAGGTCGACGATGTCTTCGACCTTTTGGGCCGCGATTTGGACCGCCTCTTTGGTGTCGAAAACCACCGCGCCATCGGCGCCATAAGTTACGGCGCCGAGCAGATTATGTTTGGCGAAATGCGGGGCCAGCTCGCTCGGGTTTTGGCTGCCAAATAGGGCAGCGATTTCGGTTTCATTGGCCAGAAGAACATCGATATGGCTGTCCAAAAGCGCCATAAAATCAGCATGATGGCGCTCTACGCAAAACCCGTCAGCCAAAGAAAACCCGACCTTTCCGCCTTGGGCGTGCACGCGCTCGGCCGCCGCTATAAACGCTTGGCGTGCGCTGGGGCTATCCCAAATATACCCTTCGGCGAAAAACAGACCGGTTTGTGCCAGCACCGCGTCGTCCAAATCTGCGGTGGAGGTGGTCACGGATGCGCCCAATACGGTGTGCATCGTGCGCTCGGCGTCTGGGGTGACCAACACCAGGCAATGGCCGGTCGGCAGGCTGGTTTCGGGGCGGCTTGGAAAAGCGACCTTGAGCTGTTGGAAGGCGTCAGAAAAAACATGGCCCAAAGCATCATCCGAAACTTTGCCGATAAAGCCGGTAGCTAGCCCGAGACTGGCAATGCCCGCCACGCTATTGGCGGCCGAGCCGCCGGGCTGATGGGTATGTACCGAGACAGACTTTTGCAAGTCGGTGGATTGGTTCGCCTCGATCAAAGACATAGAAGCCTTGGGGCTGCCCAGCGCTTCCAGCTCGGCGTCTTGCACATCGGCGAAAAGATCGACCAAGGCGGCGCCCATTCCGGTAATCAGGCGGCTCGGGTCAGAAGCAAAATCGGTCATAGGGTGTATCTTTCTCGCGTTAGGCGGTTTCGGTTTTCGGCTTGAAGCGACAAAGGTCGCGCACCAAGCAATTATAACATTTGGGTTTGCGAGCCAAACAAACATAGCGGCCATGCAAAATCAACCAATGATGGGCGTGGCGTCGATAGGGGTCCTTGATGCGCCGGTCGAGTTTTTTCTCCACCGCCAGCTCGGTTTTGCCCGGCGCCAATCCGGTACGGTTGGAGACGCGAAACACATGCGTGTCGACGGCAAATGTCGCGACACCAAAGGCTTCATTCATCACCACATTGGCAGTCTTGCGCCCCACGCCTGGCAGGCTCAGCAAGGTTTCCATATCGTTGGGAACGGCGCTGTTATGCTCGGCGATCAATTGTTGCGAGAGGGCGAAAACATTTTTGGCCTTATTGCGGTACAAGCCGATGGTCTTCACTTCCTCGCGAATGGTCGCTTCGCCGAGGGCGACCATTTTCTCGGGCGTATCGGCACGGGCAAACAGCGTTTTCGTGGCTTTATTGACGCCAATATCGGTGGCCTGCGCGGACAGCACAACCGCGACCAGCAGCGTGAAATCATTGGAGAAATCAAGCTCGGTTCGCGGCGCAGGGTCATCGCGCGAGAGGCGTTCAAAAAATTCGGGGATTTGGGCAACTTTCATAAGATTTGGGCAACTTTCATAAGACGTATCATAGCTTCGCTAGCGCGCCAGTGCAAAGCCTGCGTCTGCTTCGAAGGGGTATTCTGGGCGCAGCGCTTGATTCTTCGCACGCGCGACTTACTTAACCTCTCATGGAAACAATCACCGCTTTGCCGGAAAACTTCAGCCTCCTTTTAAGGCCCAATCGCTCGCTGTCGCAGCGCGGGTTTTTGTGGCTGATGTCGCTTTTTGGCGGCGCGTCATTTGCGCTAGGGCTTTATTTTTGGTCGCTTGGGGCTTGGCCCGTATTCGGATTTTTCGGTCTCGATGTGGCTCTTTTGTATTTCTTTTTCCGCCTCAATTACCGCTATGCGCGGCGCTATGAAACTTTGGCTATGCGCGAGGGTAAATTAGTTTTCGGCCAAGTCTCCGCCACAGGTTTGTCGCGCGAATGGTCGTTCGACCCCTATTGGGTGCGCCTGAAACTCGAGCGCCTCGGACAAGACGGCGAAGATATCGGCAATCTCATTTTGTCGAGCCACGGGAAATATGTCTCCGTCGGGGCTTTTTTATCCCCCGATGAACGCGCCGAATTGGCCGCGCGGTTGCAGCTGAGCCTGAAGCGAATACTAGACGCAGGCGCCAGCGTGCACAGCGAAGACGCGAGCCCAGATTACGGGCATCACGCTTAGGCCAAAACAATCAAGCTAGATTTATAGATCGAGTATGGTCTTCGAGGTTACGTGGCCTTGCGCGTCCAGCTCGTAGCAATAAGGCACGCCGGTGCCGATGTTCACATCGATAATTTCTTCCGAGCTCAAGCCATCCAATTGCATCACCAGCGCGCGCAAACTATTTCCATGCGCGGCGATGAGAATATTTTTGCCCTGTTTTATCAACGGCATGATGTCGGCATCAAAATAAGGTAATACCCGCTCGGCCGTGTCTTTCAGGCTCTCGCCACCCGGCGGCGGCGTGTCGAAGGAGCGGCGCCAAATATGCACTTGGTCTTCGCCCCATTTTTCGCGCGCGTCATCTTTATTGAGGCCCGCCAGATCGCCATAGTCGCGCTCGTTCAGGGCTTCATGGCGCGTGGTGGGCAGCTCACCGCCAGGCAAAAGGTCTTCTAGCAGAAGCGCCAAGGTTTTTTGGGCGCGTTGCAAATTGGAGGTAAAAGCCAAATCAAACTCGGCTCCGGCGGCCTTTAGGGCGCGCCCTGCCGCATGGGCCTCGCGGACCCCTTGGGCGGTCAAGTCTGGGTCGCGCCAGCCGGTAAACAAGTTCTTCTCATTCCATTCACTTTGGCCGTGACGCACTAAAACAAGGCGGCTCATATCTAAATCCTCTTCTACTGTTTGGTAAAAATTTCGCGGTTACTTGGGGTCTTTTAGACCCAAAACATGCTGCATGTCATATAGGCCCTCGGCTTGGCCATGCGCCCAAACAGCGGCTTTTAGCGCGCCGCGGGCAAAAATATCGCGCGTTTCGGCGCGGTGGCCCAGGCGGATTTGTTCGTTCTCGCCGGCCAAAATAATCTCATGGTCGCCGACCACAGAGCCGCCGCGCAAAGCCGCAATGCCAATATCGCCTGGCGTTCTGGCGCCCGTGATGCCATCGCGCCCGCTCTGCATTACTTTGTCCAGAGCCACGTCACGACCTTGGGCGGCTGCGTCGGCCAACAGTAAAGCGGTTCCCGACGGCGCATCCACTTTATGGCGGTGGTGCATGTCGAGGATTTCAATATCCCAATCGTCGCCCAAAGCGGCAGCCGCTTGTTTTACGAGGCCCGCCAATAGGTTCACCCCAAGGCTCATATTGCCCGATTTCACAATTTTTGCGTGCCGTGCGGCGGCCTCAATCTGCGCCATTTGTTCCGCGTTAAACCCTGTGGTGCCAATGATATGGACGGTGCGCGCCTGTGCGGCAAGGCCCGCCAATTGCACGCTGGCTTCGGGTACGGTGAAATCAATCACGCCATCGGCCTGGCGCATGAGCTCCAACGCATCATCGGTCGCAACAATCCCGCAAGCGGCTTGGCCGGCCAAACGGCCTAGGTCTTGGCCGAGGGCAGGACTTTTTGCCGGCTCAAGGCCTCCGACCAACTCAAGCGTCTCGTCGGCGAGAATTAATGTGCTAAGTGCCTGACCCATGCGGCCAGCGCAGCCATTTACAATCAGTTTCATGTGACTTCCTATCTGGCCTTATAATAGCAGGCGCCCCGATAGACGTCGAGAGAGGAAAGCGGGCGCGTCGCCGAGGGCAGGCTAATTTAAATCGCGAAAGGCTTGCGTGTCGGGATAATTGCTATCGTCGAGATTATCGCTCAGCGCATCCAAAAGTTTTTTCTGGGCGCGGCTCAAGCCGGTTGGGGTTTCGATATCAATTTGCACATAAAGGTCGCCGCTGCTGCGCGAGCGCAGAACCGGCATGCCTTTGCCGCGCAGGCGGAATTGTTGTCCGGCTTGGGCGCCCTCTGGCAAAGTGAGTTTGACTTTTTTGCCACCCAGCAGCGGCACTTCAATGGCCCCACCGCGAATGGCGATATGGAAAGGCACGGGCATGGCGCAAAATAAATCGGCGCCATCGCGTTGCAAAAAGGCGTGCGGGCGAAGGTTTACGAACACATAAAGATCGCCATTGCTGGCGCCCTGTGGCCCGGCGTTGCCTTCGCCAGACAAGCGAATGCGTGTGCCATCTTCGACACCAGCTGGAATGGACACAGATAGATTGCGGCTTTCGGAAACTTGCCCGCGGCCGCTGCAATCGCGGCATGGGTCGCTAATGGTTTGGCCTGCGCCATTGCATTGATGGCAAGTGCGCTCGACCATAAAAAACCCTTGTTGGGCGCGCACTTTGCCGTGCCCCTGACAGAGCGAACACGTGGTTGGTTTGCTGCCTGCATTGGCGCCAGAGCCTGCACAGGTGCCGCAAGCGGCCGCACGGTTTAATTTCAATTGGCGCTCTGTGCCGTCAAAAGCGTCTTGCAGGGTTATCTCGACCTCGGCGCGTAAATCATCGCCGCGCCGCGCTTGTTGGCGCCGGCCACCGCCACCTCGGCTGCCTCCGAAAAACTCTTCGAAGATATCGCCCATGCCGCCAAAGTCATTGCCGAAGCCGCCACCTTGGCCGCCTCGGCCACCACCATTTTCAAAAGCGGCATGGCCATATTGGTCATAGGCAGCGCGGTTTTGGTCGTCTTTTAGAATCTCATAGGCTTCGGAAACTTCTTTGAACTTCTGCTCGGCCACCGCATCTCCCGGATTAAGGTCTGGGTGATACTGTTTGGCCATCTTGCGATAGGCCGACTTTAACCCTGCCGCATCGGCAGAGCGGTCGACGCCCAATAGGTCGTAATAATCGGCCTTCGCCATAACAGGCTTCCTTTTTTAGCGGGCACGCCCCCCGAAAGGGTCAGGATGGATTAAGACGCTTTTGGTTCGCCGTCATCTTCGCCTTTTGCTTCTGTGACATCTTCGAAATCAGCATCCACTACATTGGCACCATCTTCATTGGCATCTTGGGCGGCGCTCGCTTCGCTTTCGGCCTGCTGGGCTTTATAAACCGCTTCGCCGATTTTCATGGCGGCTTCGCTTAGCGCCTGAGCTTTCTCGTTGATCGCATCATTGTCGTCGCCTTCAAGGGCTTCCTTCAAATCGGCAATCGCCGCTTCGGTCGCATCCTTGTCGCCCGCTTCGATGAGGCTTTCATTTTCGACGATAGATTTTTCGGTCGCATGAATAAGGCCTTCGGCGTTATTGCGGGCCTCCACCTGCTCACGGCGATCTTTATCTTCCGCGGCATTGGCCTCGGCGTCTTTGACCATTTGTTCGATATCGTCATCGGACAGACCGCCCGAGGCTTCGATGCGAATGTTTTGCTCTTTGCCGGTTGCCTTGTCGGCAGCGGACACGTTGACCAAGCCATTGGCATCGATATCAAACGTCACTTCGATTTGCGGCACACCGCGCGGCGATGGTGGAATGCCTTCGAGGTTAAATTGGCCGAGCCCTTTGTTGTCGGCGGCCATCTCGCGCTCGCCTTGGTAGACGGCGATGGTCACGGCCGATTGATTGTCATCGGCGGTCGAGAACACTTGGCTCTTTTTGGTTGGGATGGTGGTATTGCGATCGATGAGACGGGTAAACACGCCGCCCAAAGTTTCAATACCCAAAGACAAAGGCGTTACGTCAAGCAGCAGCACGTCTTTCACGTCGCCTTGCAAAACACCCGCTTGAATGGTGGCGCCCATGGCAACCACTTCATCTGGGTTCACGCTCATGTTGGGTTCTTTGCCGAACACGTCTTTCACGAAATCACGAATGCGCGGCATGCGGGTTTGACCGCCCACCAGCACAACTTCGTCGATATCTTTAATGTTAATGCCAGCGTCTTTAATGGCTGCCTCGCAAGGGCCACGCGTGCGTTGCACCAAAGCATCGACCAGCGATTCAAAGGCGGCGCGTGTCAGCTTCAAGTTCAAATGTTTTGGGCCGGAGGCATCGGCGGTAATAAACGGCAGGTTCACTTCTGTTTGGGCCGAAGAGGACAGCTCAATTTTGGCCTTCTCCGCGGCTTCTTTCAAGCGCTGTAGGGCGAGTTTGTCGCCGCGCAAATCAATGCCGTTTTCTTTGTGAAACTCATCCGCCAAATGTTCAACCAAGGCCATGTCGAAATCTTCGCCGCCGAGGAAAGTGTCCCCATTGGTGGATTTCACTTCAAACACGCCGTCGCCGATTTCCAGAATCGAGACGTCAAAAGTGCCGCCGCCCAAGTCATAAACCGCGATGGTTTGTCCGTCGTTTTTATCGAGCCCATAGGCCAAAGCGGCCGCGGTTGGTTCGTTGATAATGCGCAGCACTTCGAGGCCCGCAATTTTGCCGGCATCTTTGGTGGCCTGGCGCTGGGCGTCGTTAAAGTAAGCTGGAACGGTAATCACCGCTTGGTCGACGCTCTCGCCGAGATAGCTTTCTGCGGTCTCTTTCATTTTTTGCAAAATAAAAGCCGAGACTTGCGATGGCGAATATGTGTCGCTCATGGCTTCCACCCAAGCATCACCACCGTCGGAGGCGACGATGTTATAAGGCACCATATCGATGTCTTTTTTGGTTGCTGGGTCGTTGAAGCGACGCCCGATCAGGCGCTTGATAGCAAACAATGTGTTGATTGGGTTGGTTACAGCTTGCCGTTTGGCGGGTTGACCGGTTAGGCGTTCGCCCTCTTCGGTAAACGCGACGACGGAAGGGGTCGTGCGCGCGCCTTCTGCGTTTTCAATCACGCGCGGCGTGCTACCATCCATAACGGCAACACATGAGTTGGTGGTTCCCAAATCAATACCAATTACTTTGCCCATATTAAGCCTCGTCTATTTTGCCCGCATGCGGCGGGTCTGTTTCATCTGGAGTTTATATAGGTAGCCAGCGGGCGGGCTACAAGGGCTCATCGTCATTTAGACGAGAAAAGAGCCGCTTTTTACCCCACCCCCTAAGTCTAGGGGGTGGCCCGTGGTTGGCTGTCTATATGCGGGTTAGTCTTTTGCAATACCGACTTTGGCTGGGCGCAAAAGGCGCTCTTCCATTTGATAGCCGGTCTCAATCACGTCGATAATCGTGCCTGCGTCTTGTCCCGTGCCGGGGGCTTCGAACAACGCCTCATGCAAGTTGGGGTCAAATTTCTCGCCCATGGGGGATAGCACTTTCACTTTATGGCGACCCAAGGCGGCCAATAAATCACGCTCGGTTGCGGCCACGCCTTCCAGCACGGCTTGCACGGTTTCGGGCAGCGCGGCTTTGCTGGCCTCATCCATCTCGTTGGCGGCCTTCAGGGCGCGCTGCAAATTATCGGCCACGCCCACCATATCGCGGGCAAAACTTACGGCGCCATATTTCAACGCTTCGCTGCGGTCGCGCTCGGCGCGGCGGCGGGTGTTTTCCAGCTCGGCTAGCGTGCGCAAAACTTGGTCGTTCAGGGTCGCAATTTGCTCTTCTGGCGTGGGCGGCGCAGGCGCCGCTTCGGGGGCTTCTTCTGCAGAGGTTGCGCCCTCTTCCAGGGCCGCTTCCGCGGTTTCTAGGATCGCTTCCGCTGTGTCCATCTCGGATGCGCTGTCTTGGGTCGCTTGCTCGGCTTCCATTTGTGTCGGCGTGTCCGTTTCGTTGGTGTCTTTATCGTCGCTCATAGTTTTGCTCACGGTTCGGTTTAAAGAGGCAGGTTTCGGGTCGCTTACGGGTCAGCGCCCGACCTATTGAGGCTTAGGTAGGCGTCCTGCGAGCTTAGGTCAAGGGGTCTCGCGTTAAATCTATTTGCATGGCGCCTTGTTTCCCTAAGTCCGACAGGCTAGATAAAACGAAGCTATACTTTCCAGCCGTTATTCTAAAGGAACCCGCATGACCCAGACTTCTTCCCCCGGCGATACAAAACGCCCTTCTGGCCGCGCCGCCCATCAGCTGCGCGCCGTTAGCCTTGAGACCAATGTTTCCAAACATGCGGAAGGCTCGTGCCTCGTGAAGTTTGGCGATACGCATGTCTTGTGCACCGCCTCGCTAGAAACCCGTGTGCCGCCGTGGTTGCGCGGTCAGGGTCGCGGCTGGGTAACGGCGGAATATGGCATGTTGCCCCGCTCCACTGGCTCGCGCATGCGCCGCGAAGCCAATGCTGGCAAACAGTCGGGCCGCACGCAAGAAATTCAACGGTTGATTGGTCGTAGCCTGCGCGCCGTGGTCAACCTCGAGGCTTTGGGCGAAAACCAAATTAGCCTCGACTGCGATGTTATCCAGGCCGATGGCGGCACGCGCACGGCCTCGATTACCGGAGCTTGGGTGGCGCTTTATGTTTGCATCGAAAAAATGAAAACCGATGGCCTCATTTCCGGCGACATTATGGGCGATGTCTTGCTCGACCAAGTGGCGGCGCTTTCTTGCGGCATTTATGAGGGTCTGCCTGTTGCCGACCTCGATTATGATGAAGACAGTGTGGCCGACACAGACGGCAATTTCGTGATGACAGGCGCTGGCAAAATGGTGGAAATTCAAGCCACCGCCGAAGGCGCGGCGTTTGACGAAAACGAGTTTGCGCAAATCATGAGCTTGGCCAAAAACGGCATTGCCGAATTGGTTGCGCTGCAGAAAAAAACCGTAGGCCTGTAAGTCCATGGCGAGACGTTTCAGCGAAGACAAGCTCATTGTCGCAAGCCACAACAAAGGCAAGCTGGTCGAGATAGCCGAGCTGCTGACGCGTTTCGATGTGGAAACCGTGGGGGCCGACGAATTGGGTCTGCCCGAACCCGAAGAGACAGGCAAAACGTTTATTGCCAATGCCGAACTGAAGGCGCTGGCCTCGGCCACCAAAGCGGGCCTGCCAGCCTTGGCCGACGATAGCGGTTTGGCTGTGGATGCGCTGGACGGCGCGCCCGGTATTTATTCGGCCCGTTGGGCCCAAACCCCCAATGGGCGCGATTTTGATTTTGGCATGCATAAAATTGAAATGGCAATGTCGCAAAAACAGAGCGGGGAAGCCTCCCCCGTGCCACGCACGGCACGGTTTATTTGCGCCCTGTCTTTGGCTTGGCCCGATGGTCATGTGGAAAGTTTTGAAGGCACGGTCGAGGGCACATTGGTTTGGCCGATGCGTGGTAAAAACGGCTTTGGCTATGACCCAATATTTTTGCCGCTTGGGGGCGATTTAACTTTTGGGGAAATGGCACCTGAGGCCAAACACGCCATGTCGCATCGCGCCGATGCTTTCACGCAATTGGTGGAAGCCTGTTTTGCCGACCACATTGCCCACTAAGCTTGTCCCGACTGAAGCCAGCCTGCCGCCTCTGGGGGTCTATGTGCATTGGCCGTTTTGCGCCGCCATTTGCCCCTATTGTGACTTCAATGTGCACCTCATGCGAAACTCGCAAACCGACCCTGCCGATTGGCTCGTCGCCTATCGACGCGAATTGGCGCACGCCCAAAGCCTGCGCCCGCAAGGCCGCGTTGAAACGGTTTTCTTCGGCGGGGGCACGCCGTCGCTTATGTCCCCAGATTTGGTGGCCGGAATTTTATCGGCCATAGATGAGATGTGGGGGCTGGCGGGCGACGCTGAAATAACGCTGGAAGCCAATCCCATGAGTGCGCCGGAAACCCATTTGAAAGATTTGCGCGCGGCGGGCATCACGCGCTTGTCTTTGGGCGTGCAGGCGTTTGATGATGTGGCGTTAAAATTTCTTGGCCGCACCCATTCGGCCCAAGACGCTCGCGTGGCTTTTGAGGCGGCGCAGCGCCTTTTCCCCCGCGCGTCTTTCGACCTTATTTACGCGCGCCCCAATCAAACGCCAGACGCTTGGGCAAGTGAGCTATCCGCGGCGCTGGATTTGGGCCCGCAACATATGTCGCTGTATCAGCTAACCATTGAGCCCGATACGCCGTTTTATAAACACCAAGCGTCAGGCAAACTAACTTTGCCCGATGAAGATAGTGCGGCCGATATGTATGAGATAACCCAAAGCCTGTGCGCCAGCGCGGGTCTGCCAGCCTATGAAATTTCCAATCATGGTGCGGACGGCCATGCCTGTCGTCACAATGTGGCCAGTTGGCAGGGCGGCGATTATTTGGGCATTGGGCCCGGCGCGCATGGCCGCGTCACCAGCCTAGAAAAGCGGGCGCGCCTATCCAGTGTGGCGCATCGTTCGCCCACCGAGTGGTTGGCCCATGTGGAAGACCAAGGCCATGGTTGGGCCGAGCAACAGGCACTGGATAGCGAGAGTGTGGAAATGGAAGCGGTGCTTCTGGGCTTACGCTTGGTCGAAGGCGTTGGCTTAGACGCACTGGCCGCGCGCGGCATTGACCTCGATGCGGCGCGTTTGGCGAAGCTGCGAGAGCAGGGACTTTTGTCTCCAAACACGGCGCGTTTGCAGGCGAGCCCCGAGGGACGGCTGATTTTAGACCATCTTATTGGGCAGCTTCTGGCTTAGCTTTTTTGTCGAGCGCGTTCATCAGAGCCTCGTTCAATCCGATTTCTTCGCGCGCACTTTGGGTTTTCGCCAGCTGTTCGGCTTGTAAAGCGGCCAAAGCAATATCGGGGTTTTCGCGCTTTAAGGTTTGTGCCAAAGACAAAGCCGAGCTCACGCGGCGGTCATGTTCCACGAAGCTTGCTGGCTCGCGGCTCACTATATTGGGCGCGCGCGCAGTGATTTCTTGCACCGCCAGGCCGCGCTCGTTCAAGCCGCCTTGGCGTAGCCGAACAATGCCATCGATCCCTTGAAAGCCATTGGCATTGGTGAGTATTTGTGTGCGAAAGGGCTGCTTTGGCGTTATCGCGGCCAGACGCGCAGCAAGGCTGACGCCATCATAGGCCATCGAAGCCAGTCGCGGAGGGGCTGCGCCATAAACTCGGTCGTAGCGGGCGGCAAAGCCGGCCCAATTTTTCGGGTTTGGCGCCGCATACCAGCCGCCATGTAAGGGCGGTTCTTGCGATAGGCTTGGGTCATTCCAAAGCGCCGTTCCGAGGAATTTCACCCGCCTTGGATCAATATCAAAATACGGCAGCAGCGGCGCGAGATTGCGCAAAGCCAAACCACCCTCGGGCATAAAGACCGCATCATAAGGAATTTCGCCCAGGGTCTCGGTCAGTTTAAGGGCTTCATAAGCAGAGACCAATTCGGGCGCAATCTTGCCGAGGCCTTTAAACAAGGCTTCTACGTTTAGCTCTTCCGGCTCGCCCGTCGCGGTGGCGCCCGAGGTTGCTCGCGCCAGTAAATCTGCCGGAGCCAGAGCGCGGCCTTCCGAAATCAAGCGCGCCATTTCTGCTTCATGTGCCGCCGTGCGAGTGTCGAAATGGGCGAGGCGTCGAACCGGATCGAACATGCCTTTGGCATCTTTCGGGTAGGTTTCGGTTTGTACCACCGTGCCGCCAAAGCGAGCCACTTCGCGAACAAAGCTCTGATGAATGCGCTCGCCATAAGGCCCTTGTGGCACCAGCGCGCCAAAACGGGTCAGGCCTTGTGCGATGGCTTGCGAGACGATGCGGCTAATATTTTGTTCGGGCAAAAACCCAAGCAGCCAAAGATTATTGGCCGCGGCACTGCTGTCATTGGAAAAGGCCAAAGCCGGTATCTCGCGCCCAGCCAAGAGGGGGGCAATGGCTTTTACGGAAGAGGCAAATAGCGGGCCGATAATGATATCTGTGTTGGCTGCGATGGCGGCCTTGGCGGCTTGCGCGGCGCCAGCTGGCGTGCCTTTGGTGTCGTGGAGGCGCAAAACGAAATTGGTTTTTTGACTACCTGACGCGCCAAAGGTTTGTCTGATTTGGCCGTTCTGGCCTGCGTCGAAGAGGGCCAGCTGGGCGGCGTTATACAGATGGCTGCTGAGCTTGCTAATGTTGTCGCGCGCATCGCCAATGGGCAGCAAGACCGAGACCACCACGGAATTTTCGTCGCGTTTGGGCGGGGCTGGAAAGAGGCTTGTGTCAAAATCAATTCTTTCGCGATAGGGGGTCGGCGCCGTTTTGGGCGCATATTCAATGCTATCGCTCGCCGTATCTGTAGATGCCAGGTCCGGCTGGGGCGCGCCGCCGCAAGCAACCAGAAACAAAGCACTGGCAAGGCTCCAGGTTGCTAAAAAGGGGGGTCTGCGCGTCATGGCTTTTATCCTATGCCTTGCGGGGGCTCTTGGCTTCCAGCGGGCTTGCAAAATTATCTCTCGTTTACGTAACTCAAACCTTACATAACGCAATCCTCACATGGAGCAAAACCTATCTGTCTGCCGCGCGTAAGTAAAGGGAGCCGCAAACGCGCCACCTTGTTTTATCAACCATGCAAATGTGGCAGCAATAGGAACGCAAAGCCCGGGTCATCTTTGGCGGTTTTTTCTTGCCTTTGCGCGTGGCCTGCGGTTTCTAGGCATATGACACAAATTCAACCCGTACCGCTGGCCCCCGGGCTTTATATTGTTGCCACACCTTTGGGCAATGCGCGCGACATTACCTTGCGCGCGCTAGATGTGCTGGCTTCGGCGGCGGTTATTTTGTGCGAAGACACGCGGGTATCGGCAAAACTGACAAGCCGCTATCAGATTGCCACGCGGCGCATCGCCTATCACGAGCATAATGCGGAAGCCATGCGGCCCAAAATTCTAGCGCGGCTCGAAAAAGGCGAGGCTTTGGCCTTGATTTCAGATGCGGGCACGCCGCTTATCTCCGACCCCGGCATGCCTTTGGTGCGTGCTGCGCGCGAGGCGGGATATAATGTGTTTACCGTGCCCGGCGCGTCGGCCCCGATTGCCGCGTTATCGATTTCGGGCATGGCCACGGACCGCTTTACCTTCGCGGGGTTTTTGTCTCCCAAACAAGGCGCGCGGCGTCGGGCTTTGGCTGATTTGGGCAATCAGGACGGAACCGTGGCTTTGTTCGAAAGCGCCAAACGAGTGGGCGCCTTGATAGATGATATTGAGGCCGAGTTGGGCGCGCGCGATATTTGTGTGGCGCGCGAGCTGACCAAAAAATTCGAAGAAATGATTTTCGGCACGCCAGAAGAGGTGCGCGCGATATTTGCTGAGACGCCACCGCGCGGCGAATTAGTGGTGCTTATCGGCGCCGGCACCAAAGCCGAATTGGGCCCCGAGGATGTGGACGCCATGCTAGAGGATGCTTTGGCGAGCATGAGCCGGCGCGATGCCGTGCAATCTGTCGCCGAGATGACGGGTCTGAAGCGAAAAGAAATATATGCGCGGGCGCTGGCGTTGGGCGCGCCTGTTTCTGGCCAAGCCAATCAAAGTGAAAAAGCCGATAAAAATAATAATAATGAGCCAGATGATGAGCCAGCTGCGTAAACGCCAATCCGATAAAATGGGTCGGCGCGCCGAGATCTGGGCGGCGGTTGTTTTGCGACTGAAAGGATATCAGATTTTGCGGCGCAATTACCGCGTGCCCGTGGGGGAGATTGACCTGATTGTGCGGCGAGGCAAAACCTTGGCTTTTATCGAGGTTAAATATCGCGCACAGGCGCGCGCGGCGCAGGCTGCGGTTGGCGTGACGCAGTGGCAGCGTATCGAGCGCGCGGCCAGCACTTTTGTTGGCACGCATCCAAGGTTGCAAGATAAGCTCTGGCGCTTTGATGTGATGGCTTGTGCGCCACGGACTTGGCCCAAACATATTGAAGATGCGTGGCGCCCGCGCTAAACATAATGCACACGCGCGCGTTTGGTTTGAGGAGCCGTTTATGGCACAGGGAAAAACGTTGAAAATTGGTGTCCAAATGGACCCGATTGGAGATATTGATATTGTTGGCGACACAAGTTTTGCTCTGGCTTTAGAGGCGCAAAGCCGAGGCCACTCGCTGTTTTACTACGAGCCCGACCGCCTAAGCATGCGCGATGGGTTGGTCAGCGCGGCCATTCAGAGTTTGAAATTGGCCGATGTCAAAGGCGCGCATTTCGAGCTAGGGGCGCCCGTGGTGACGAATTTGCGCGAGTTGGATGTCATTTTGATGCGCCAAGACCCGCCCTTTGATATGCATTATATTTCGGCGACGCATTTTCTGGAGCGTTTGCAGCCCGATGTTTTAGTGGTCAATGACCCAGCTTCGGTGCGCAATGCGCCGGAGAAAATTTTCCCTGTCGAATTTGATGGGCTTTTGCCACCAACTCTGATGACCCGCGACCGTGCCGCTTTGGAAGCGTTTCGGGCTGAGTTTGGGGATGTGATTTTAAAACCTTTGTTTGGCAATGGCGGCGCGGGCGTATTTCGTTTGCGCAAAGAAGATGAGAACTTCGGCTCGATGGTCGATATGTTTATGGCCGAGCGCGAACCGATTATCGCGCAGCAATATTTGCCCGATGTTCGCGCCGGCGACAAGCGTGTGATTTTGGTCGAAGGCGAAGCCGTGGGTGCGCTCAACCGCGTGCCAGCGCCCGGCGATGCGCGGGCCAATGTCCATGTCGGTGGCACGCCCGAAGCGGCGGGTCTGAGCGAACGCGATTATGAGATTGCCGCACAAATCGGCCCACGGCTGAAGCAGATGGGCATTATTTTTGCAGGCATTGATATTATTGGCAATTATCTGACTGAGATCAATGTCACCTCGCCAACCTGCGTGCGCGAGATTAAAGCCTTTGGTGGGCCAGATATTTCAGCGATGATTTTGGATGCCATCGAGGCGCGCGTCTCTCGCTAAATGCGACCTAAAACACGGCGCTACTTGGCTTTTGTATAAATCTCTTGGCGCTCTAATGAGACGATGGAAATCGTGCGCACGCGCCCGGTGGCCCCATTGGTTAGGCGCGCATGGGGCAAATCATTAAAGGTGGTCAAATTCAAAACGGTCCATTTACTGTGTTCCGTTTCTTGGCTCGCGCTATGAAGCTCTCCCAAAGAAAGAGAAATCCGTGCTTTGCTTCTGGGGGTTTCTACAAACACATCCCCAATCTGCACACTTACTTTTTTCGATCTAAACATAGGCAACCTCGCAACTCCTGTTATCTACACCCGCAATTTGCAACACGCAAGGCTTGGCTTGTGACCGACTTGTTTATTCCGTAAGCTTTCAGACACGTTCACCCGTTTAAAAAAAAGAAAAACATGGTTGCTCATATTAAAACAATTGCCTTTCAAGGCGTCGAAGCTCAGCCGATTGATGTGCAGGTGCATTTGGCGCCAGGTCAAAACGCTTTCACGGTCGTCGGCTTGCCCGACGAATCTGTGGCGGAAAGCCGAGAGCGCGTGCGCGCCGCCTTAAGCGCCATGGGACTGGCCCTGCCCTATGATCGCATTACCATCAACCTCTCGCCCGCCGATCTGCCAAAGGAAGGCAGCCATTATGACTTGCCGATTGCGCTCGGATTATTGGTTGCCATGGGGGTGTTGCCGCAAGACCACGTGAGCGATTTTTATGTCATGGGCGAGCTGGGTTTGGATGGCGCTTGCATTGGTGTGCCGGGTGCTTTGCCCGCAGCCATGGCCGCGCTTGAAGTAGGCCTCGGGCTTATTTGCCCCGAGCAATGTGGGCCCGAAGCGGCTTGGTCGGGTCTGGCGGCGCCCGATAAACCGGGCATATTGGCCGCCGGGCATTTGCTGGATGTGCTGAATCATTTGCGCGGCACGCAGCTTTTGCACCCGCCCCAAATAGACCGCCAAACACGTGCGGCCGAGCATCCCGATATGGCCGATGTGCGGGGCCAACCCCAAGCGCGGCTGGCTTTGGAAGTGGCGGCTTCGGGCGGGCATAACCTGTTGATGAACGGCCCGCCAGGAGCGGGTAAATCTATGTTGGCGGCGCGCCTGCCAGGCTTGCTGCCCGAGCTACAATCGCGCGAGCGCCTTGAGGTGTCGGTCATTGAAAGCCTGTCCAGTCCGCGCGGCGGCATTCGTTTGGCCGACCAGCGCCCGTTTCGCGCGCCGCATCATTCGGCCAGTATGGCAGCGCTCATTGGCGGGGGACGCCAAGCCAAACCGGGCGAAATATCTCTGGCCCATTGCGGGGTTTTGTTTCTCGATGAATTGCCCGAGTTCTCGCGCCAAGCGCTGGACGCTTTGCGCCAACCCATTGAGACGGGACGCGTGGAGGTGGCGCGTGCCGAAGCCCATGTTGCCTATAACGCAAATTTTCAGTTGGTCGCTGCCATGAACCCGTGTCGGTGTGGCCACGCCGATGACCCAGACCTTGCCTGCCACCGCTTGCCGTTATGTCGGCAAGAATATCTCAGCAAATTATCGGGCCCGCTGTTTGATCGGTTCGACATTCGCATTGATGTGCCGCCCGTCGCCTTGTCGAGTATGATGGCAGATGAAAAAGGCGAGCCAAGTGCGGCGATTGTCGAGCGGGTAACCCGCGCGCAAAAAAGACAATATGAACGCCAAGACGGGTTGAACGTGCGCCTCGATGGCGACCGCCTACGCGAGCTGGCCAGCCCCGATGCGGCGGGCCAAAAACTGCTCGATGCGATTATCGAAGATGGCCGGATGACCGCGCGCGGCTTTAACCGCGTGTTGCGCGTTGCCCGCACGTTGGCGGATCTGCAAGCGCGCGAGACCGTGGGCGCAGCCGACATTGCCACGGCATTGACGTGGCGCGGCGTGTCGCTGTCGTGAAACCTCGCTAGATTTTTTCGAGACCGTAGCCTGCAATCGCCGCCATATTTAAAACTTCCGTTGAGGTCGCGCCAATCCGCGCGATTTGTACCGGATGCTCTAAGCCAACCAAAATCGGGCCAATCAACGTGGCACCGCCCAGCTCTTCCAACATTTTGGTTGAGATGGAAGCCGAGTGAATGGCCGGCATAACCAAAACATTGGCCGGCTCGCTCAAGCGGTTGAAGGGATAGCGTGTCATGGCTTCGCGGTTTAACGCCACATCGGCTGCCATTTCGCCTTCATATTCGAAGTCGACTTTGCGCTCATCCAACAGACGAACCGCTTCGCGGACATAGACCGAGCGGTCGCCTTCGGGATGACCAAAGGTCGAATAGGCCAGCATGGCGACGCGCGGCTCATGGCCCAGCGCGCGGGCTGTGGCGGCGGTTTGCGTGGCAATATCGGCCAGCTCTTCGCTGCTTGGCATGTCGATGACATTGGTGTCGGACACAAGAACCGTGCGGCCACCGCGGGCGATGAGCATGGAAATGCCCATGACGCGCTGATTGGTACGCGGCTCAATGACTTGGCTAATTTCTTCCAAAATAGACGAGTAAGACCGTGTGACCCCCGTGACCATGGCATCGCCATCGCCTTGGGCGAGCGCGCAGGCGCCGAAAATATTGCGATCATTGGCGACCATGCGTTGGCAGTCATTGTACAATTTGCCGTGGCGTTGCAGGCGCGAATATAAGAAGTCCGCATAGGCCTCAATTTTTCCCGATGTACGCGTGTCGCGAATTTCAATATCGTCGCGTCCATCCAGCCCCAATTGAGCCATATTGGCGCGCACAATTTCTTGTGTGCCAACCAAAATAGGTTCCCCCAAGCCGCTGTCTTTATAGGCAATGGCCGCGCGGATAACTTGTTCTTGCTCGCCTTCGGCAAAAATCATCCGCTTGGCGTTTTGCTTGGATTTATTCATGATGATTTGCAGCGAGCTGGCGGCTGGGTCGAGGCGCGCTTTCAAACGTTCCTGATAGTTTTCCAAATCTACAATCGGGGCGCGAGCGACGCCGCTATCCATCGCGGCACGCGCAACCGCTGGCGGAATAACGCTGATGAGACGCGGGTCAAATGGCACTGGAATAATATAGCGAGGGCCAAAGCGCGGGCGCTCCCCTTGATAGGCGGCGGCCACTTCGTCGGGCACATCTTCGCGCGCCAACATAGCCAGCGCTTCGGCGCAGGCGATTTTCATTTCGTCATTGATGGTCGTGGCCCGCACATCTAGCGCGCCTCGGAAAATATACGGGAAGCCCAAAACATTGTTCACTTGGTTCGGGTAATCCGACCGACCGGTTGCCATAATGGCATCATCGTGCACGGCGGAGACTTCTTCTGGCGTAATTTCTGGGTCGGGATTGGCCATCGCAAAAATAATCGGATTGGGGGCCATAGCGGCCACCATCTCTTTGGTCACCGCGCCTTTAACCGAGAGGCCAAGGAAGACATCGGCACCTGCCATGGCGTCTTCCAGCGAGCGTGATTTGGTGTTTACCGCATGGGCTGATTTCCACTGGTTCATGCCCTCTTTGCGGCCTTGATAAATCACCCCTTTGGTGTCGCATAAAACCGCGTTTTCATGCGGCAGGCCCATGGCTTTAATCAGCTCGAGGCAAGCAATGCCAGCCGAGCCCGCGCCATTGACGCAGATTTTAATATCTTTGATATCGCGCCCCGTCAGGTGCAGCGCATTGATCAGGCCGGCGGCGCAAATAATCGCGGTGCCGTGTTGGTCATCATGGAAAACCGGAATGTCCATCAGCTCGCGCAATTGCTGCTCGATGATAAAGCAATCGGGCGCTTTGATATCTTCTAGGTTGATGCCCCCAAAACTTGGCCCCAAATGTTTGACCGCATCGACAAAAGCGGTTGGGTCTTCGGTGTCGACTTCCAAATCAATCGAGTCGACATCCGCAAAGCGTTTGAACAAAACCGCTTTGCCTTCCATAACCGGCTTAGAGGCCAGCGCGCCCAAATTGCCAAGGCCCAAGATAGCTGTGCCATTCGAGATAACCGCCACCATATTACCGCGCGAAGTATAGTCGTAAGACGCGTCTGGGTTGTCTGCGATGGCCTGCACGGGAACGGCGACGCCTGGCGAATAGGCAAGGGATAAATCGCGTTGCGTTGCCATCGGCTTGGTCGGCGAAATTTCTAATTTGCCGGGCTTGCCGCGAGAGTGAAAGCGCAGGGCTTCCGCATCGGTGAAGGTTTTGTCTGTATCGGTCATCTCATATCAACTTTCGCTGGGGTTCCGCTCGTTTTAGGGCTTCTATGGGGCAAAGACAAGGCGAAAGCCGCCCAAACGGCCTCGGGAGGGGTAAAGGGGACAAGAAACTCAACAGGTTTTTACGAGCGAGCGCATATCTGGGCTGGTTTGGCGCGTGGGCTTTGCTAAACTGGGGTTATGTCTTCAAGTTCAAACTCACCCGCCGATAAGGCTGTGCCTGTGTCTCCAGATGCGGCGCCGACGCCCCAAACTGCGGCGCCGACGCCAATGATGGCGCAGTTTTTAGAGATAAAAGCCAATCATCCAGACGCGCTTTTATTCTATCGGATGGGCGATTTCTACGAATTGTTTTTTGACGACGCCATAGAGGCCGCGCAAGCGCTAGATATTACGCTGACCCATCGCGGCAAGCATTTGGGCAAAAACATTCCCATGTGCGGGGTGCCCTATCATGCCAGCGAGGGCTATTTGCAGCGCCTCATTCGGGCCGGGTATCGGGTGGCGATTTGCGAGCAGACGGAAGATCCGGCCGAGGCGAAAAAACGCGGCGCCAAATCTGTGGTGCGGCGCGAAGTGGTGCGCTTGGTCACCGCGGGCACTTTATCGGAAGATGCGCTGTTGGACGCGCGACAGAATAATTTTTTGGCCGCGCCGATTTGTGTCGGGGGCACTCATTGGGCAATGGCTTGGCTGGATATGTCGACGGGCGAGTTTTGTGTGGCGACCCTGGCGCCCGAAGATTTGCCCGCAAGTCTTGCGCGCATCGGCCCGCGCGAGTTGGTTTGGTCGGCCCATTTGGACGCTTGTTTGGGGGATAAGAAAGCCAGTTTGCTCGCCGACACGAAGATGTGTTCGCCCGTCGATGACCTAGGGTCTCGCCAAGCCGGAGCTGTTTTGAGCGAGCGTTTTGGCGCCACTGTCGAGGATATGTTTGCCGGTCTCGAAGGCAGCGCGGCCCGGGCTGCGCAGCTTGCCTGCGCAACATTGATCCGCTATCTCGACGCCACGCAATTTGGCCTTGAGGTGAATTTGCAGCCGCCCCGCCTCGAGCGCGAAACGCATTTAATGGGCATAGATGCCGCCACGCGCACGAATTTAGAGCTGACCCGCACGTTGACCGGCGAGACCAAAGGCAGCCTGTTGGCCAGTATCGACGAGACGGTAACGGCGCCTGGCGCGCGTCTGCTGAGCTCGCGTTTGGCTGCGCCTCTGACCCAACGCAGTGCGATTGAGCAACGTTTGGCAGGCGTCAATGAATTGACCGGAGCGCATAATTTGCGCGCCGATGTTCGCGCCGCGCTCAAGCCCGTGCCGGATATGGCGCGCGCGCTGTCGCGCCTCGCCATGCAACGCGGCGGCCCGCGCGATGTGTTGGCTTTGGCCAAAGGGCTGGAAGGCGCGCATCAACTACAAGCTCTCTTGTTGGAGGCCTCGGTCGAGGCGCGCGAGCTGCAAGTCCAAAGCGAACGCTTATCTTTAGCGGAACCGCAGGTGGCGGCTTTGCGCGAGCTATTGGCCAGCAGTCTTGATGAGCAGCCGCCGATGTTGGCGCGCGATGGCGGTTTTGTGAAGCCAGGCTATCATGAGGGGCTCGATGAAGCGCGACGGTTGCGCGATGAAGGGCGCCGCGTCATCGCCGCTTTGCAGCAAGATTATGCCGAAGAGACAGGCATTAAGGCGCTGAAAATAAAACACAATGGCGTGTTGGGCTATCACATTGATGTGCCGGGGGCGCATGGCGACAAATTAATGGCGCCGCCGTTTAACGAGCAATTTATTCACCGCCAAACCCTAGCCAGTTCCGTGCGTTTCTCGACGCAAAAATTGGCCGATTTGGCTGGCGATATTTCGCGCGCGGCCGAAACCGCTTTGGCTTTAGAGTTGGAAATATTTGCCCAAATCTGCACCGCTTGTCTGGAGGCCAGTGCCGCTTTGGAGGCACGCGCGCAAAGCATGGCGGCGCTCGATGTTAGCGCCGCGCTGGCGGAATTGGCGGTCACGCGAAACTGGAACGCGCCGCAGCTATTTGAAGACACCCGCTTTGTCATTACCGGCGGGCGCCACCCTGTTGTTGAGGCGGCGCTTCGCCAAGACGCCAAAAGTTTTATCGCCAATTCGTGTGCGCTCGATGCCAGCGGCGAAACCGCGCCGCGCCTGACGCTCCTCACCGGCCCCAATATGGCGGGTAAATCGACTTATTTGCGGCAAAATGCGTTGATTGCCATTCTCGCGCAAATGGGCAGTTTTGTGCCGGCGGAGGAAGCTGAGATTGGCCTGGTTGACCGCGTCTTCTCGCGCGTTGGCGCAGCCGATGATTTGGCCCGCGGCCGCTCGACGTTCATGGTGGAGATGGTGGAAACGGCTGCCATTTTAACCCAAAGCGGCCCGCGCGCCTTGGTCATTCTCGATGAGATTGGCCGCGGCACGGCGACTTTCGATGGCCTATCGATTGCTTGGGCGGCGGTGGAATATTTGCACGACCAAGTGGGCTGCCGCGCTTTATTCGCCACCCATTACCACGAGCTGACGGCCCTGCAAGAGCGCCTCGACGGCTTGGCCAATACGTCCATGCAAGTGCGCGAACATGATGGCAATTTGGTGTTTCTGCACGAAGTCGGCCCCGGAGCGGCAGATAGGTCCTACGGCATTCACGTTGCCGAAATTGCCGGACTGCCAGAAGCCGTCACCGACCGCGCTCGACAAGTTTTGGCGCAATTGGAAGAGGGCCAAGAGGCAAAAGACGCAAACCCCATGCTCGATAATCTGCCGCTATTTTCCAGCCCCCCCACGGCGGAAAAAGCGCGTGCGAAAAGCAATCCGGTTTTGCAAGCGCTGGAGACCCTCGACCCCGATCGGCTAAGCCCGCGCGAGGCGCTGGATTATGTCTATCATTTACACGCGCTCAAGGCGGCGGCAGACAAGGAAAAACCCTAGGCTTTTCTGGGGCGGGTGGCTTGGGCCATGCTTTGGCCGTAAATTATGCTATATATGCGCCAAGGAGTTTTATGGCTGTGTCTAACTTTATTTCTATCAAAAACCCAAAAGCAAGTGCGCGCCGCGCCGACCTGTTGGCTCGTTTGCGCGCCTGCGCCAAAGCACAAGCCGGCGATGACGCTAAAATCCGTGCCGGCGTGTTGGCCCAAATGCGCGATAGCCTGTCCCAAGGGCGCGACGAAGCGCGGGCGCAACTAGAAGCTAAGAAATTTAAAGGCCCCAAATGCGCTGAGTTCTTATCAAGCCTGCAAGACGACCTATTGTGCGCGCTGGCCGAATTTGTTGAGACCGATATTCTCTATTTATCTAATCCCACGGACGCGGAAAAAGTTACGATGGTCGCGGTGGGCGGCTATGGGCGCGGTCGATTGGCGCCAGGCTCAGATATCGACCTGCTGTTTTTACTGCCCTATAAACGCACCGCTGCCAGCGAGAGTTTCGTCGAATATGTGCTGTATATGCTTTGGGATATGGGGCTGAAAGTCGGCCATGCCACCCGATCCATCACCGATTGCGTCACCCAAGCGCAAAACGATATGACCGTTCGCACCTCGATGTTGGAAAGCCGATTTTTGTGGGGCGCGCCGAGCCTCTATGTAGATTTTCGCGAGACATTTGCGCAAAAAATTATGCGCGGCACGGCCAGTGAATTCGTGACCGCCAAATTGGATGAGCGTGACGCGCGCCATGAACGCGCCGGCCGATCGCGCTATTTGGTAGAGCCGAATTTAAAAGAAAGCAAAGGGGGTTTGCGGGATCTGAACACGCTGTTTTGGATTGCGCGCTATAGCTATCAAGTCGAAGAATTGGACGCTTTGGTCGAGCTCAATGTCTTGACCGCGGACGAGCTGAAACTATTCCGCAAATGCGATGCGTTTTTATGGCAAGTGCGGTGCCATTTGCATTTCAACACGGGGCGCGCCGAAGAACGCCTGAGCTTTGATGTGCAAAAGTCTCTGGCCGAACATTTTTATCCGATGAAGGAAGCCAAAGAAGGCGCAGCGGGCATGAAGCCAGTTGAAAAATTCATGCGGCGCTATTTCCTTGTCGCCAAAAGCATTGGCGACCTGACGGCGATTTTTTGTGCCTCGCTAGAGGAGAGCCAAAACAAGCCGCGCGCTTTGCAACGCCTGCCAGCGTTGTTTCGTCGTCAAAAACAAGTCGCGGGTTTTATCATTGATACCAGTCGGTTGAAAATGGAGCAGGCGGATTGCTTTGAAAAAGATCCGGTAAACCTTATCCGCGTGTTTTATTTGGCCGACCGGTATGGACTGGATATTCACCCCGATACGTTGCGCGTCATCACGCAATCGACGGGCCTCGTCACGACCGCTTTGCGCGCCGATGTGGAAGCCAATCGACTTTTTTTGAATATTCTGACGTCGAAAAAAGACCCCGAGCGCAGCTTGCGGCGGATGAATGAGGCCGGCGTTTTGGGGCGTTTCGTGCCAGACTTCGGTCGCATTGTCGCGCTCATGCAGTTCAATATGTATCACCACTATACAGCGGATGAGCATTTGCTGCGCGCCATTGGCTTGCTGCGGGAAATTGAAAGCGGGGCGCAAGCCGAGGATCATCCAGAAACCCATCGCTTGCTGAGCGAGGGGCGGATCAATCGGCGGGTGATCTATCTGGCGACCCTGTTGCACGATATCGCCAAAGGGCGACCCGAAGACCACAGTGTGGCGGGCGCGCGCATTGCGCGTAAATTAGGCCCGCAATTGGGGTTCACCAAGGCCGAAACGGCGCTGACCGAATGGTTGGTGCGCGAGCATTTGGTGATGAGCGATGTGGCGCAAAGGCGTGATTTATCTGACCCGCGTACCATCTCAGATTTCGCCCAAGCGGTGCAAAGCATGGAGCGGCTAGACCATTTATATGTGCTGACAGAGGTGGATATTAAGGCGGTCGGGCCCGGTACATTTACCGGCTGGAAATCGCAATTATTGCGCGAGCTTTATCAAGAGACTTGCGCGACCTTTAATTCGGTCACCGCCTTTGTGGCGCGCGACGAGCGGGTGGAGGGCGCGAAAAATGCTTTTGTTCAAGGCCTGCGCCTCGATTGGTCGACGGCCAAGATCAATAAATATTTGAAACGCCAATCCGACGCCTATTGGCTCAACTTCGCCCAAGAGGCCCAATGGCGCCACGCCGCGATGATGGACGATATGGTTGACCCATCTGGCGAGGCCACTCAGGCCCTCGACATTAGCGCCGATGTCTTGCGCGATTGTTCGGAAGTGACGCTGATTTGCCAAGACCATGCAGGCCTGTTTGCGCGGCTTTCGGGCGCGTGTGCGGTGGCGGGTTTGAGTATTTATGATGCGCGCATTACCACCACCAATGATGGCATGGCGGTGGACACGCTCCATGTCGGCCATTCCGAAACGCCGGGGCCTCTCGATGCGGCGCAAGTGGCGCGGGTGCGCGAGACAATTGGCACTGTTTTGTCGGGCGAGCTGCGCGTGCCAGACCGCCTCGAGCGGGTGCAGACGGGCAAGCAAATAGAAGCCTTTGACATCACCCCGCAAGTGAAGCTGGATAATAATCTATCCGATGAGGCCAGCGTTATCGAAGTCAGTGGGCTCGACCGTCCCGGCCTTTTATATGCGCTGGTGCGCGAGCTTTATAATCTCAATGTCTCGGTTTTGGCGGCGCGGGTTGCCACGTTTGGCGAGCGGGCGGTGGATGTGTTTTATGTCACCAATCTCACAGGCGGCAAAATCAAGCGCGCGGAGCGTCAGGCGCAAGTCACCGATGCCTTGCTCAGCGTCATCGACAACCCCGTCGAGGCGGCGCGCCCGCGTAGCAAAAACAAGCCCAAAGCCGCATGACCCAGAAAAGCTCGAAATCTCTTCTCTCCAATGCGGGGCTCGTGGGCGGCGCCACGCTGGCCAGTCGGGTAACGGGTTTTGGTCGCGACATATTTTTAGCGGCGCTTTTGGGGGCGGGTCCCTTGGCCGAGATTTTTGTTATCGCCTTTCGCTTGCCTAACTTATTTCGTCGCTTGTTTGCCGAAGGCGCGTTTAATGCCGCCTTTGTGCCGCTGTTTACCAAACGCTTAGAGAGCGAGGGGGAGGCTTCGGCACTGGCTTTTGCGGGGCGTATTTTGGCGGTGCTTTTGGCAGCCCTCTGTGTGTTCACTTTATTGGCGCAAATCTTCATGCCCGCTTTGGTTTTGGCTTTGGCGCAGGGCTTTAGCGGCGATGCCGCCAAGTTTGAAGCGGCCGTACACTATGCGCGCATTAGTTTCCCCTATCTTATTTTCATGTCGCTGATGTCTTTATTCGCCGCCATGCTGAACGCAACCGGCCGGTTTTTCGCCGCTGCTTTTGCGCCTATTTTGCTCAACCTCGTGCTTATCGGCGCCATGGGTCTGGCGGTGGCGCACCGCGGCGCGCCTTTAGATTATATTGTTTGGGGCGTGGCTTTGGCGGGCTTTGTGCAATTTGCTTTTGTGTTTATCGCGGCTTGGCGGGCCCGGTTGCGGGTTGCTTTGGTGGCGCCCAAAATCACGCCAGAAGTAAAAAGCGTTTGGCTGTTGGCCGTGCCTGGAATTTTGGCCGCAGGCATTGGCCAAATTAATCTGCTGGTCGGCACCTCTATTGCCACGGGCCAAGCGGGGGCGGCGGCGTGGCTTTATTATGCCGATAGGCTGTATCAATTGCCGATGGGGGTCATTGGGGTGGCGATGTCTGTGGCGCTTTTGCCAGAGCTGTCGCGCCGATTGGCTGCCAACCAAGTGCAACAAGCGCATGAGGCGCAAAGCACGGCGGTTTTGGCGGCTGGGTTTTTAACGCTGCCTGCGGCGGCAGGTCTGTTTGTTTTGGCGGAGCCGATTATTTCTCTTTTGTTCGAGCGCGGCGCTTTTACGCGCCAAGACACCGCCATTACGGCGCAGCTTTTGCAGGCGTTTTGTTTGGGGCTGCCCGCCTTTGTTTTCATCAAGGCTTTGCAGCCCTCCTTTTTTGCCCGCCAAGATACGCGTGCGCCGTTTATCGATGGCGCCATTGGGGTGGCGGTCAATGTGTCTTTATCGCTGAGCTTGTTTCCGATTTACGGTGCGATAGCCATTGCTTTGGCCACCGTGGCGGCGGGCTATGTGACGCTCACGCTTATGTTGGTGCGCCTCGCCACACGCGATGTTTGGCATTTTCGTGGCCTCGTTTTGGCGCGCCTGCTGGCGCAAAGCTTGGCTGCGGCGTTGATGGCAGGGGCTTTGCTGCAAGCCATGCAAGTGGCGCCGCTGCCAGAGCAAAACTTGGCAATTTGGCTAGCGAGCCTGATCGGCCTGGGCGGTTTGGTGTTCTTCTTGAGCGCGCTGGTTTTAGGCGGTGTGCCGCGCCAAACCGTGTTCGACGCATTGGCCCGCTTGCGCCGACGCCAGCGATAAGCGATAAGGCTTGAAACAGGAGTTGATTATGACCGCACGGGTTCTTTCTGGCGTCCAGCCAACAGGCAATTTGCATCTGGGGAATTACCTCGGCGCGATCCGCAATTTCGTGGGGCTCCAAGACACACATGAGTGCTTGTATTGCGTCGTCGACATGCATGCCATCACCGTGTTTCAAGACCCCAAAGAACTGGCTGCCAATACGCGCGAAGTCGCGGCCGCTTTTATCGCTGCGGGCGTCGACCCGAAAAATCATATTGTGTTCAACCAAGCGCAAGTTTCCCAGCACGCCGAGCTGGCTTGGGTGCTGAATTGTGTCTCGCGCATGGGCTGGTTGAACCGCATGACCCAGTTCAAAGAGAAAGCGGGCAAAGACCGCGAAAAAGCCTCGGTTGGGCTCTATGTTTACCCCAATTTAATGGCCGCCGATATTTTGCTCTATAAAGCCACGCATGTGCCGGTTGGCGAAGACCAAAAACAGCATCTCGAATTGGCGCGCGATATTGCGCAAAAATTCAATCATGACTTTAAGGCCGAAGGGTTTTTCCCTCAGCCAGAGCCGCTCATTCAAGGCCCGGCCACACGGGTGATGAGCCTGCGCGATGGCACCAAAAAAATGTCAAAATCAGACCCATCCGATTTATCGCGCATCACCATGCTCGATGGGCCCGATGAGATTGCCAAGAAAATCCGCAAAGCCAAAACCGACACACAAGCTCTGCCAGAAACCCAAGAGCAATTGGAAGGGCGCCCAGAAGCCGCCAATCTTTTGGGCATTTATGCGGCCCTTGCGGATGTGCCTTTGGCGGTTGCGATGGGTCAATTTGCGGGGTCGCAGTTTTCTAATTTGAAAGAACAATTGGCCGAAGTGGCGATTGAAAAAATTGGCCCCATTGGCGAGGAAATGAAACGCCTCACGCAAGACCCCGCCACGGTGGACGCAATATTGGCCGATGGCGCCGAGCGCGCCCGCGCGATTGCCGAGCCAATTATGGCCGAGGTTCGCCAAAAAGTCGGCTTTTTGGGCAGCTAACGTGTCGCCATTTGGGGCCAAGCATTCAGGCTTGTTTTCCCAAAAGTAAACTGGCAGCATTACGTCATGGATATTAATCAGCATTTACAGCGCAAGTTTTTAGTCGTCGTCGACGGCTCTGCCGAAGGTCATGCGGCTTTGCGCTTTGCGGCGCGCCGCGCCCATGGCACGGGCGGCAAAGTCTCGCTCCTCTTGGTCATCGAGCCAGAAAGCCACGAGCATTGGCTCGGCGTCGGCTCCCTGATGAAGGAAGAAGCGCAAGCCGAAGCGGAGAAAATTCTAGCCGAATGCGCCGGTCTCGTTGAAATGCTGGGCGGAGAACGCCCCGCCACACATGTTCGCCACGGCCTTTTGGCCGAGGAAATTGGCACGTTGATTGAAGAAGACCGCACCATCTCGACTTTGGTTCTCGCGGCCGCCGTAGATAATAATGGCCCGGGCCCCTTGGTTTCTGCTATTGGGTCGGGTAAATCAGGGTTTCATCTGCCGGTCACGATTGTGCCGGGGGATTTATCCGACGATGAAATTGATGGTTTAACTTAATCCCGTAAGGAAACGCGTATGTCTGTAAATGAAATTATCACCGTCAAGGCGACCCTGATGGCCATTCCGGTGTTTTTTCTCGCCATTGCTGTAGAAATTTTGGCCGTTCGCTTCCTGCGCCAACGCGGTAGCTTGAACGCCAAGGATGATGGCGTCAGTATTTTCATGGGGCTTTTCTCGGTTGTGATTAATGGCACGGCTGCGTTTTTGACGCTTGGCATGTTGCTTTGGGCGCAACAATATCAGGTCGTCGTTTTGCCAATGACTTTCGCGGTTCTGGTTGCCTGCTTTGTGTTGGATGACTTGCGCTATTATTTGCATCACCGCATCGCGCATCGGTGTCGGTGGCCTTGGGCGATGCACATTATTCATCACTCGAGCCAGCGCTTCTCGCTGGCTGTGGCGCTGCGCCAAGGCTGGACAAAGCATTTTACCGGCACAACCTTCTTGAAGGTTCCGCTGGTTCTGATTGGTTTTGATCCACTGATGGTTATTTTTTGTGGTGCGCTGAATGCGATCTATCAGTTTTTCCTACACACAGAAACCATCGATAAAATGCCGCGTTGGTTTGAAGCGACGTTCAACACGCCGTCTCACCACCGGGTTCACCATGGTAAAAACCCACAATATTTGGATAGAAATTACGCCGGCACATTGATTATTTGGGACAAACTGTTTGGAACCTTTGCGGCCGAAGATGCCAACGACCGTCCTAATTATGGGCTGGTAAAAGACCTTGAGACTTACAATCCATTTCGCATTTTCGCCCATGAATATATCGGCATCGTCAAAGATGTTGCGACCCGCGGGCTGAGTGTAAAGCAGCGCCTTCTCTATATCCTTGCGCCGCCGGGTTGGAGCCATGATGGCTCGCGCCTTAGCTCGCAAGACATTAAGCGCGCCGCCGGGGTGCTGGATGCGCCTGCGTCCACCCCAGCCGGAGAATAACCCATGGCGCATTATGCGATTTCTGAATTTCTAATCGTTTTGGCCGCCCTTTGGGGCGCCAATCGCCTGGTCGCGCAAACCCGCGCGACGGCCGCTTTTGGACTTTTATTATTTGGCGCCGCAGCGGCCATTGGTGTGGTGCGTTTTCCTTTCGACTTGATAGAGCCATGGGCCGATATGCATCGGTTCGCGGGTATGATGGGGGGGCTTTTGGCGATGATGGCCTTGGTTCACCAAATTGTCCGTTTTGAAACCGCGCGCCTGTCGCCGAGCGCCCATATTGGGTTGGCGGCTTTGGGGCTTGGTGTGGCTTTGGCCATGCCGGGGCTTCGCGTGTTGCTTTTCCTTCTCTGGTCGCTCGGCTTTATTTGGTTGGCGGCGCGCCATACACCCAACCGCGAGGCGTCGGCGTGGATAAAAGCAGGCGTGGCGGGCTTCATGTTGTTCAATGTGATTGTGTTCCGCCAATCGCCCTATCTCGACCCGGCCGTCAGTTGGCATATTTTTCATGTGCTGGTCGCCGCTTGGATGGTTGGGGTAAGCTGGCTTTTGACAATGTCTGCGACAGCAAAAGCCAAAGGCTAAAAGCTAGCCCCTCGTCTTTTGCGGTGAGACCGCCTATATAAGAAGACATCTAACAAAAGGAATTTGGCGCTATGTTTATTCAAACCGAAGATACCCCCAATCCAGCCACGCTGAAATTTTTGCCGGGCCGCGAAGTCATGGGCGATAAGCCACCGGCAGATTTTCCCAATGCCGATGCCGCGCAAGCCTCGCCTTTGGCGGCGGCTCTGTTTGCCATTGAAAATGTAAGTGCCGTGTTCTTTGGCGCCGACTTTATTGCCGTGTCCAAATCAGGCGGCGAATGGCAGCATGTCAAAGCGGCTATTTTGCAGGCCATCATGGAGCATTTTGTGGCTGAAAAACCCTTGATGCTGAATGACACCGCGACCGCTCAAGTCGAAGACGAGGGCGAAAACGGTGAAATTATTGCCGCGATTAAACAAATCCTCGACACGCGGGTTCGCCCTGCCGTTGCGCAAGATGGCGGGGATATTGTGTTTCATGGCTATGAAGATGGCGTCGTGAGCTTGCACATGCGCGGCGCCTGCGCGGGCTGTCCGTCGGCTTCGGCGACGCTGAAACAGGGCGTGGAAAACCTGCTCAAACATTTCATCCCGTCGGTCACGGAAGTGCGCGCCGTTATTTAACGCAGGAATTTTATGACTCATATTTTGGACACTGCCGGCCTGGAGCTTTTGTTTACCGAGGCGCGTTCGCATAACGATTTTGAAGATATGCCGCTTGCGCCCGAGCAAATGCACGCGCTTTATGACCTGATGAAAATGGGCCCAACCAGCGCCAATTGCTGCCCTGCCCGCTTGGTTTTTGTCACCTCTGATGCTGCCAAAGCCCGCCTTATTCCGCATGCGATGGAGAGCAATCAGCCCAAAATTCAAGCCGCTTCAGCTTGCGTCATCCTTGCCAATGATCGCCAGTTCACGCAGCATATGGAGACTTTGTTTCCCCATGATGCAACGGCCAAACATTGGTTCACCGGCAAGGAAGAAGAAACCATGATGCGCAATGGCTCTTTGCAAGCCGCCTATTTTATGTTGGCCGCGCGCGCCATGGGGCTCGATGTCGGCCCGCTTTCGGGGTTTGATGCCCCAGGTGTCGACCAAGCGTTCTTCCCCGATGGTCGCTATGCCACCAATATGTTGTGCAATATTGGCCGCGGCAAACCCGAAGCGGTTTTTGAACGACTGCCGCGGTTGGCTTTTGATGATGCCTGCCAAATCGTCTGATTTCCCGCTTTTTCTGGCTTGCGATACCACGCAAGGGGCGTGTTCGGCCGCGCTCTATTGTGGCGACCCGAGCGCGCCGGAAACCAAGGTTCTCGCCAGTGAGCTTTTGCCCATGACCAAGGGGCATGCAGAGGCTTTGATGCCCATGCTGGAACGGATTTGCAAAACCGCGGACATCGCCATGCGCGATATAGATCGCTTGGCGGTAACCAATGGGCCCGGCACATTTACTGGCGTTCGCGTTGGATTGTCGGCGATGCGCGGTCTGTCTTTGGCCCTGGGCCGTCCGTTGAAAGCCTATGGCACATTGGAAGTTATGGCGCAGGCCAGTGCCGCCCGTGGCGCCCTGATTGTGGCGGTCGATGCGCGCCGGTCGGTGTTTTATGCGCAGAGTTTTGACGCGCAAAAAAACCCCCTGACACCGCCGCAAGCGCTCTCGGCAGAGCAAGTTTTATCCCTGGTCGAAACGGGCGACGTCACCTTGTTGGGCAGCGGGGCTGCGCCACTTTTGGAAATGCAAAACAGCCGCTTTTCTGCGGAAAACGCCCCTGATTATCCGCAAGCCGAAAAGCTGGCCGCCTTGGCCGCGCGCGATTTGGATTGGCCCGACTATGATCCGACGGCCCGCCCGCCCGAGCCGCTTTATTTGCGCGCGCCCGATGCGGTTTTGCCCAATCGCGATAAATTTCCCAGCCGGGCGCCATCGGTGCCGCCCGCGTCGGACACATGAATTTTGCGATCACGGGTTTAGACGATGCAGCGCATTTGGCTGCTTTGCACCAAAGCGCGTTTGCGCCCTCTCTCGGCACGCCATGGGATGAGGCTGCGTTTGCCAATCTTTTGCGCCAAAACAGCGTGCAGGCCTTGGGCACGCAGGCGGGGTTTATTTTGTTCCAAACCGTGGCCGAAGAAGCCGAGATTTTAACCCTAGCGGTGCATCCCAAGGCGCGCCGCTCGGGCTTTATGCGGCTTGCGGGTTTACCCAAACGGGGCTTCGGCCCGCCTATTATAAGCGCCCCGATGGTACGCGCGTCGATGCGCTGGTCTTGCAGCTGCAAACCGAGGGATAAATTGGCGATAAAGGAGGCGTGATTTTTCTCGCCGTTTGTGCTACTTAAACGCCCATGAATAAGTCAGCGACGCCACAAATGGATATTGAAACTCTCGCCACCCAAGCGGGGATGCGGATGACCGACCAACGTCGGGTGATTGCCAGTGTCTTGTCGCAAGCCGACGACCACCCAGATGTTGAGGAAGTTTACCGCCGCGCCTCCGAGCGCGACGCCGGTATTTCCATTGCCACGGTCTATCGCACCGTGCGTTTGTTTGAAGAAGCTGGCATTCTCACCCGCCATGACTTTGGCGATGGCCGGGCCCGGTATGAGCCCGTGGCCGAGGATCACCACGATCATTTAATCGACATTCAAAGCGGCAAAGTCATTGAATTTACCAATGAAGAGATCGAGAGATTGCAGGCCGAGGTGGCTAAAAAACTTGGCTATAAATTGGTCGACCACCGCCTAGAGCTGTATGGTGTACCGCTTGAGAAAAAGCCTAAAAAATAAATCAAACAGGCTTTTTGAAATGCCCCTAGCCACCCTATTCATTCGCACGATTGGTTTGCTGCTCACCGTGGTGGTTTTCGTGCCGCCGCAACTTTTTGTGCTGATGGTTTTTCGATTTGTGCCCAAGCCGCTATCGCAGGTCTGGCCGATACTTCCGCTGTTGTTTTTTCGCTGCCTGCTAAAAGTCTTTGGGGTGCGGTTGAAAATAGCTGGCCCGCGCCCGCTGCCTGGCACGCTTTTGGTGGCCAATCATGTTTCTTGGTTCGATATTCTGGCCATCGGCGCCATCATGCCGCTGTCTTTTGTGGCTAAGAGCGATGTTAAGGGCTGGCCGTTTTTGGGCCAGCTGTCCGGCTTACAACGCACCGTATACGTCGACCGACGGCGCGGGCGGCACAATAAAACCGATGGCGATGCGCTGACCGAGCGATTGGTTGACGGCGACACAATGGTAATTTTTGCCGAAGGCACAAACTCAGATGGCATAAAAGTTCTGCCCTTTAAATCGACACTTTTCGCCGGGGTCGAGCGCCTCGCCAAAGCGGACGGCCAACGCCCTCCGGTTCAGGCGATGAGCCTTGCCTATAGTCGCCTGCACGATATGGCGATGGGGCGGCGCCAGCGTTTGGGTTATGCCTGGCTTGGCGAGGTGGGTCTGGCCTCGCATTTTCTTTTCATGCTGGCCTCGGGCCCGATTACGTTTGAGCTGATGTTTCATGAGCCGCTGCCCGAGACGATGAAAAGCCAGCGCAAACAAATGGCGCGCGCCTTACAGGCGCAAGTGGCCGGTGGGCTGGAGGATATGCGCTATGGGGTAACAACCCCGCGCCGCGCCGCCACGCCGCCACGCCGCCACGCCGCCTCGGGGCCCGGCTTGCGCAGTCGCTATAAAAGCGCTAAGGCCAAAGCATGATTGAAACATCCCAAACAGAGCCAACAAGTCAGGTCGATGGCAGCAAGGATAAGTCTTGTTATATCAAGACCTTTGGCTGCCAGATGAATGTCTATGACAGCCAACGCATGGCCGAGGCTTTGGTCGAGGCGGGCTACCGCGCGGTCGATACGCCGGACGAGGCTGACATGATTATTTTAAACACTTGTCATATCCGCGAGAGAGCGGCGGAGAAAGTTTACCATGAGCTGGGCCGATTGCGCCCGCTGAAGCAGCGGAATAAAGATATGGTGATCGGTGTGGCAGGCTGTGTGGCGCAAGCCGAGGGGACCGAGATTATCTCGCGCGCGCCGATGGTCGATATGGTGTTTGGCCCGCAAACTTTTCAGCAATTGCCCGCTATGCTCGACGAAGTTAGCCAGACCCGTTCCCAGGGACGAAAAGCGCGTTTGGTGCGCACGGAATTTCCGGCAGCTGAAAAATTTGCCGCCCTCACCCAAGTCCCGCGCAAACCCATCACCCGCAGCCCTAGCGCTTATGTAACCGTGCAAGAGGGCTGCGATAAATTTTGCACTTTTTGTGTGGTGCCCTACACGCGCGGTGAAGAAGTCTCGCGTGCGGCGCTTGAAATCATCGCCGAAGCCAAAGGCTTGGCGGAACAAGGCGTGTGCGAAATCACCCTCTTGGGGCAAAATGTAAACGCTTGGCAAGATCGCGATAGCGGCCAACGCCTGGCGGGGCTTTTGGACGATTTGGCCAAGCTGGAAGGCTTGCATCGCTTACGGTTTACCACCAGCCATCCACGCGATATGGATGCCGCGTTAATTGCCGCGCATGGGCAAAACGAAAAACTCATGCCTTATTTGCATCTGCCGGTGCAGTCGGGTTCGGACAAGATTTTAAAAGCGATGAACCGCAAACATAGCGCGGCTGAGTATATTGCGCTTTGCAAAGAATTCCGCGCTGTGCGGCCTGATTTAGCTTTATCGTCTGATTTCATCATCGGCTTTCCGGGGGAGACGGACGAAGATTTTGCGGCGACCCTGGCTTTGGTGGAAGAGGTCAATTATGCCCAAAGTTATTCGTTCAAATATTCACCGCGCCCCGGCACGCCCGCAGCCGACGACGAAAACCAAGTCGACGAGGCGGTAAAGGCGGCACGCTTGCAAACCATCCAAGCCTTGATTAGCTCGCAGCAGAGCGCCTTCAATGACGCGCAATTGGGAAAAGTTTTGCCGATATTATTTGATAAACCGTCCAAACACGCGGGCCAAATTACCGGCCGCAGCCCCTACTTGCAGCCGGTGCACGTAAAAGTGCCCGAGGGGCAAAACGCAGAGGCGGTGTTTGAAGCGGTGCGGGGACGCATTCTGCCGGTTGAAATTACCCGTACGCATCGAAATAGTTTGAGCGGTGAATTTGGGGACAGTGTGTAGGTCTGTTTTCGCGAAAGGCGGCTTCGTTAAGGGCTTGCCAAGTCGACGAAAACTTCTGATACTTGCTTTATATGGTTCACAAAATGATTGAAAAAATGGCATATGTCGCAGGAGCTCGCGCTTGAGCGGTTCTGATAAACGACCCACAGCCAGTCCTCGGGCTTCGAAAAGCAAGTCGAAGCCTTTCGTGCTTCAGTTCGACAACAATCGACTGTTGCCCGAGCTTTATGGCGAGCATGGCAAAAATCTGGCGCGTATTGAGCAGACTTTGGATGTTTCCTTATCCAATCGGGGCAATCAGGTTTCTATTTCTGGCGCCGAGGAAGACTGCACCCGCGCGGCGCAAGTTTTAGGCACGCTCTATCATCATCTCGAGCGCGGCGCCGAAGTGACGGGCGGCGATGTCGATGGGGCTTTGCGCTTAAGCCTCGGGTCTATGCAGGAGCCTTCGGGCGCGCAAGCGGATGCGGCAGAAGACAAGTCGGCGAAAAACGGCAAAGGCAACGGTAAAGCCGCGCCTGCCCCGTTAACTGGAAAAGCGGCCTTGCGCACGCAAAAGCGCGAAGTCTTACCGCGCTCGCCGGCCCAAGCGACGTATATTGAGGCTTTGTTAAATAGCGAGCTGGTAGTCGGTTGCGGCCCAGCCGGTACGGGCAAAACTTATTTGGCCGTAGCGGCCGCGGCTGCCATGTTGGTGGAAGGCAAAGTCGACCGCATTATTTTGTCGCGCCCGGCGGTAGAAGCGGGCGAGAACTTAGGCTTTTTACCAGGCGATATGCGCGATAAAGTCGACCCCTATTTACGCCCGCTTTATGATGCGCTTTACGACATGTTGCCCGGCCCACAAGTTATTCGCTCGCTAGAGAGCGGCGAGATTGAAATTGCGCCTTTGGCGTTCATGCGCGGGCGCACTTTGGCCAATAGTTTTGTCATTCTCGACGAAAGCCAAAATGCGACGCCCATGCAGATGAAAATGTTCCTGACGCGGATGGGCGAAAACTCTCGCATGGTCATTACCGGTGACCCAAGCCAAGTCGATTTGCCCTTTGGGGCGAAGTCGGGGCTGAAAGATGCGCTGGAGATTTTGCCCAAGATTAAAGGCTGCGAGATTATTCATTTCAGTGAAGATGATGTGGTGCGCCACGATATGGTCACACGCATTGTAAAAGCCTATAATAAGCGCGACGGAAAATTGCCGCCGATGCAAAGACATCCGAAAAAGAACCTGAAAAAGGCCATTGATGAGAAACCAAACGAGCCAGGTGATGACGCAGAATAACGCCGTTCCACCCGCCGATGACGCGGAGCCCGACAGTCCGGCCCACACGCAAGGCCTCACCCTAGATTTGGATGTGCGGGACCCGCGCTGGCAGACGCTCGAGAGCGATTTGTGCCGGCAAGCCGATTTTATTTGGGCGCACCTCGACCCCAAAAACCCCATGCCCGAAGCCGAAGCTTGTCTTGTTTTGAGCGATGATGCGGAGCTGGCGCAGATGAATGAGCGCTTTCGAAATAAAGCGGGCCCGACCAATGTGCTGAGTTTTCCTGCCCTAGATTTCGCCGCGCCCGTGCGCAATGCGCAAGACTTGGCGGCTCTGCCTTTGGCGTTACTGGGCGACATTGTTATGTCGTATGACCGCCTGCAAGCCGAAGCCCATGCGCAAGGTAAAACCGAGCGCGCGCATGCGCTGCATTTGCTGACCCATGGGCTGTTGCATCTTTTGGGCTATGATCATGAAAACGAGCCCGACGCAAACCTTATGGAAGGCCTGGAAAGTGAGCTGCTGCTCGCGGCAGGCTTGGCCAACCCCTATGACGAGCTTGTTCCATCGGAGACCGAACAATGAGTGCTTCTTCCTCAACCAGCTGGTGGCGTAGCCTATTTGGCGGTGGCGAAAGTTCGCTGCGCGAGAGCATCGAAGACGTGTTGGAGGAGACGCAAGGCGAGACCGCCGACTTCTCCGACGAAGAACGCCACATGCTGAAAAACTTGCTCGGCTTTCGCGATGTGCGCCTCGATGATGTGATGGTGCCGCGCGCCGATATTGATGCGGTGGACGTGGATATCAAGCTGCGTGATTTGCTGGCTTTATTTTCTGATTGCGGTCACTCGCGCATGCCCGTCTATCGCGAGACGCTCGACCAACCGATTGGCATGGTGCATGTAAAAGATGTGCTGTCTGCGGTGCAATCGAGCCTTGGCCAAGACAGTGCGAAAGTGGAAAGCATTGAGCTAACCCCTTTGGTGCGCCCGGTTTTATTTGTGCCACCGTCCATGCCAGCCATGGAATTGCTGGTGAAAATGCAAGCCACACGCGGGCATATGGCGCTGGTCATCGATGAATATGGTGGCACCGATGGCTTGGTGACGATTGAAGATTTGATCGAAGAAATCGTCGGCGAGATTGAAGACGAACATGATGAAGAAGAAGAGCTTTTGAAGGCCCTGAGCGAAGACGGCCATTGGAGAGCCCAAGCCCGATTGCCGCTCAGTGAAATGGAAAGCGCTTTGAGTATTAGCTTGGCCAATGTAGAGGGCTATGACGATATCGACACGCTCGGCGGATTGGTTTTTGCCAAAGCTGGACGTGTGCCCGAGCGCGGCGAAATGATTGCCCATGATATGGGCGATGGTCGGGCGCTCGAATTTATCATTCACGATGGCGATGCGCGCCGCATTAAGCAATTGGACGTGCGGTTGGTTTTGCGCGCCGCAAAGCCTGCGCGGGCTAAATCAGGCGCCAAAGGTGGCCGGGGCTAATGGCGCGCTGGCGGTCTTTTGTGGAAACAAAGCCGAAGCGCATGAGCCTTATGGCAGGACTGCTTTTGCCTTTGGCTTTTGCCCCGTTTCAAATTTTGCCGATTTTTTATCTGTCTTACGGCTTGGCCTTTTGGCTGGCTTGGCAGGCGCGCGAAACCCCCAAGCAGCTGTTTATTTTGGGCTGGTTATTTGGCTTTGGACAGTTTTTTACGGGCCTTCTTTGGATGGGCGAGGCCTTTCTGGTCGAGGCGGAACATTTCCTTTGGGCGCTGCCCTTTGCCATCACGCTTTTGCCAGCCGGCCTTGCTTTATTTAGTGCCTCGGCCTTTTGGCTTTGGGGGCAGGGGCTTGCACGTTTTGCCATGCCGCGTTTGCTGGCCAGTCTTTGTTTGGCGCTTTTGCTGGCGCTGGCGGCCTATTTGCGCAGCACGGTATTAACCGGTCTGCCGTGGAACTTGCCTGCCATGGGCTGGGGCACTTGGTTGTATTTGGCCCAACCTGTAAGTCTTTTGGGGGTGCATGGTTTGGGGTTACTGGCCTTGGTCAGCGTCGCGTTTTTGCTTGCTGAGCCGGCACGGCTTCGCTGGCTCTCTTTGGGTCTCATGCTTGGTGTTTTGTTTTTCGGTGTGGTGCGTCTGCACCTCATGCCCCGCCCCGAGGCGAGCGATACACTTATCACCGTGGTGCAACCCAATTTGGCGCAGCGCGAAAAATGGCTACCCGAAAAACGCGACGCGCACATTGAAACGATTTTCAAATTGACCCAATTGGGGTTGAAATATGCGCCCAAAACCGACCTCATCATTTGGCCAGAAACCGCCATCCCCGCCCTCATAGAGGAGGGCACGGGATTTCGTGACCGCTTGCGCGCGGCTCTGCCAGCTCTGTCGCAAGGCCGCCTCCAGCCGCCCTATGTGTTAACCGGTGCGGTGCGGCGCGAGCTTGGGGGGCAAGGGTCGAAATTTTACAATAGCGCCATGTTATGGTCGGGCGACGGCCATTTATTGGCCAAATCAGACAAACATCATCTGGTGCCATTTGGCGAATATCTGCCGATGCAAAGCTGGCTTGAGGCCATTGGGTTGGAGCAATTGGTGCGCTTGCGCGGCGGCTATGCTTATGGCCCCCCCTATGCTCGATTGAGCGCGGCGGGTTTGCCCGAGTTGGCGCCATTGATTTGCTACGAAGGTATTTTCCCCGGTCTATCGGCTAGTCCAGCAGGGCTCGCGCGGCCTGGGGCTTTGATTAATTTAACCAATGATGGATGGTTCGGGGATTGGCATGGGCCCCATCAACATCTTGCGCAAGTGCGTCTGCGGGCCATCGAGCAAGGCCTGCCTTTGGTGCGCAGTGCCAATACGGGTATCTCGGCCGTTTTTGATGCGCATGGGCGCCAGCTAGAAGCTCTGCCTTTGGGCGAAGCGGGTGTGTTTTCTCTCCCGCTGCCGTCGGCTTTGGCCCCGAGTTTTTATTCTCGGTTTGGCGATGCGGTGTTTTTTGCCCTTTGGTTTGGTCTCAGTTTGGCGATTATCGGCATGCGACGTCGGTTTTTGGCGCGCGCGCTTTAAGCTTTTCTTAAGATAAAAACAATTGCTCTAGGTCTGTCTCTCCGCCATAGTTCTTAGCGTAACCTGCGTCTCAAAAATAATAATAGAGGGGGCAGATTATGCCACGCAAAAAACACCAAGCTGTCGATGCCTTTATCGGCGCGCGGGTTCGCCTCCGCCGGCTGATGTTGGGCATGAGCCAAGAAGAATTGAGCAATCAGCTCGGGGTAACTTTCCAGCAAGTTCAAAAATACGAGAAGGGCGTCAATCGCATTTCGGCTAGCCGCCTGTTTGAGCTGTCGCTCGCTTTGGATGTGCCGGTGCAGTTTTTTTTCGATGGATTGGACGAGCCATTAGACCCCTATCCGGAAGCGGGCCTCGCCGAGGAGCCTTTGCTCAACCCCTATCTAGATTTCGTCAGCAGCGGGCCGGGTGTTGAGCTGAACCGAGCTTTTTTAGGAATTGACGATGAGGATTTGCGCCGCCAATTGCTGTCCGTGGTTTCCAATATCGCGCGCGTCAATCGAACGCCAGAGTAAGCCCAAAGCGCAGTTGGCTCTCTTGTCCATTGGGCGACAACAGACTTGACCATTGTTGTTTGGCCTGCCATTTAAAGTCACTGATTTAACCTTTGAGGGTATTGCTATGCGCGAGTCTTATGAATTTACGTCGGAGTCTGTTTCGGAAGGCCATCCAGATAAAGTCTGCGATCGGATTTCGGACAGTATTTTAGACGCGTTTTTGGCGCGGGACCCGCAAGCCCGTGTGGCAGTGGAAACGCTTACCACTACTAATTTAATTGTTCTGGCTGGCGAAGTTAGACCCGCCGGATTGGTGTCCAACGAAGAGATGGAAGCCATTGCCCGCGCCGCCGTTAAAGATATCGGCTATGAGCAAGACGGCTTCCATTGGCAAAACGCCGAAGTTCAAGTTCACGTGCATGGACAATCAGCGCATATCGCCCAAGGCGTGGACGCCGATGGTAGCGACAAAGAAGAAGGCGCTGGCGACCAAGGCATTATGTTTGGTTACGCCTGCCGCGAAACCGAAGATCTAATGCCGGCTCCGATTGCTTATAGCCACCAAATTTTGTCGGACATGGCAGCGGCTCGCAAATCAGGTAGCGTGCAGGGCCTTGGCCCCGACAGCAAAAGCCAGGTCACGTTGGCTTATGAAAATGGCAAGCCGGTGCGCGCCACGTCCGTTGTGGTGTCGACCCAACATGACGAAGGCCTGAACCAAGATGACGTGCGCGCCCTGGTGCGCCCATTCGTTGAAAATGTTTTGCCCCAAGGGTGGATGTGCCCGGAAGAGGCTTTTTATGTAAACCCAACGGGCACGTTCGTTATCGGCGGCCCTGATGGGGATGCGGGGCTTACGGGTCGCAAAATTATCGTGGATACTTATGGTGGCGCAGCGCCCCATGGTGGCGGCGCGTTTTCGGGCAAAGACCCAACAAAAGTCGACCGCTCAGCTGCCTATGCCTCGCGCTATTTGGCTAAAAATATAGTGGCGGCGGGCTTGGCCGATCGGTGCACCCTTCAGCTGTCTTACGCGATTGGTGTGTCGCAACCTTTGTCTCTTTATGTCGACACGCATGGCACTGGACAAGTGGATGAAGCAGCTCTGGAAAAAGCTTTGGCGCAAGTCATGGATTTGAGCCCGCGCGGCATTCGCGAACATTTGGGTCTCAATAAACCCATTTATGCGCGCACCTCGGCCTATGGCCATTTTGGGCGCAAACCCCAAGACGATGGCGGCTTTTCTTGGGAGCGCACAGATTTGGCCGATGCCATTAAGGGCGCGCTTTAGGCGCTCATGGATGAGCGTCAAAAACCTGCGCCAGAGGATGCCTCTGCGGAAATGAAACGCGTTGTTTATGGCCGCCGACAAGGCCATAAACTGCACCCCCGACAAGCCAAATTAGTGGACGATTTACTGCCACGCCTGCGGGTGGATGTGCAAGCCGAGGCGTGCCCTGCCGATTGGTTTTCGCAACCTTTCACGGCTTATGCTTTGGAAATAGGCTTTGGCGGCGGCGAGCATTTAGCCTCGCGCGCGCGCGCCCAAGCCGATACGGGCTTCATTGGCTGCGAGCCGTTTTTAAACGGCGTGGCCAAATTACTGATCGAAATTGACGAAGATAATCTCGCCAATATCGCCGTGCATGACGACGACGCGCGCGATGTTTTGGAAGCCCTGCCCGAGCATTGTTTGGATCAGGTTTATTTGCTCTATCCAGACCCTTGGCACAAAAATCGCCATAATAAACGCCGTTTCATCAGCCCTGAAAACCTCGATCAAGTGTTTCGCGTTTTGCGCCCCGGCGGGCGATTTTTAGTGGCTAGCGATATTCCCCAATATATCGACTGGACGCTGAACCATTTGCGCGCTCAGGGCGGCTTTGGCTGGCAAGATGAAAAGGCCGACCGCCGCTCGCCCCCCCAAGGCTGGCCGGGCACGCGCTATGAAGCCAAAGCGCTTCGCGAGGGACGCGTGCCAACTTATCTCGAGTTCATCCGCCGCGAGAGGCGCCAAGCGGGAACCCTTTAGGGGCTTGCGCGCGCTTTCAAAATGGCTATAGTGGCCTCAAATTAAAGCTGCTTTGGGAAAGTGGGACGCTGGAAACAGCCCCGCTTTTTTTCATGCTCAAACGCCTTCTTTTAGCTAAGGGGGCGCCAGACCCCAAAGCAAGAATTTGAAGGAGATGTCATGTCGCAAGACACGGCTCTAGACACGCCACATTTAAAGGCGCCAGGCCCCGCGCGGCCGTTTTTGGAACTGGTGGAACCGGTTATCGAAAGCCTTGGCTATACGCTTTTGCGCATCCGCATGACCGGCGATGACGGCCAGGCGGTATTGCAAATCATGGCCGAAAACGATGAAGCGGGATTGCGCATCGAGCAATGCGAAGAGATTAGCCGCGCTCTGTCGGATGTGATGGATGTCGAAAACCCAATCGCTGGCGCTTATGCGCTGGAGGTGTCTTCGCCAGGTGTCGCGCGGCCTTTAACCCGGCCTGTCGATTTTGAACGCTGGGCGGGATATGAAGCCAAAGTGGGTCTACGCGATGCGATTGATGGCCAACGACGGTTTCGTGGACGGGTGCAAGGCTTTGCCGATGGCGAGGCCTTAATCGAAGTGCAGCTGGCGGGTTTTGACACGCCGCAAGTCTTAGGACTGGCCATTCAAAATATTGCTGAGGCGCGTTTGGTGCCAGATGAAGACGCCATAAGTGATGCGTTGAAACAGCAGAAAAAGCCCAAGAAGGGCGAGTAGAGTAAGTAAATAAGTCGCGTCAGGTAGACGCGATAAATTAAATTCGACCCATTGGGTCAGCCAATTTAGGAGATGAAAATGGCTACAGGGATTAGCGCAAATAAGCTGGAGTTGCTGCAGATTGCCGACGCGGTCGCGCGTGAAAAAGGCATTGAGGTCGAGATTGTTTTATCGGCAATGTCGGACGCCATCGAGAAGGCCGCCAAGGCACGCTATGGTCAGGAAAACGATATTCGAGTGGATATCGACCCGAAGACCGGCGAGACCAAATTGCTGCGCGCCGTGCAAGTGGTCGAATTGGTAGAAAATGACGACACGCAAATCTCGCTTCCTGTCGCCCAGCGCGATAATCCAGAAGCCAAGATTGGCGATGAAGTAATCGACGAATTGCCGCCAGTTGAATTTGGCCGTATCGCCACCCAAGCTGCCAAGCAAGTGATTGTGCAGCGGGTTCGCGAAGCCGAACGCGAGCGTCAATTTGAAGAGTTTAAAGACCGCGTGGGCGAGATCATCAATGGTCTGGTCAAACGCGTGGAATACGGCAATGTGGTCATGGACTTGGGCCGTGGCGAAGCGGTTGTGCGTCGCGATAATTTGATCCCGCGCGAAGTTTTCCGCCCGGGCGATCGCATTCGCGCCTACATCCAAAATGTGCGTCGCGAACAGCGGGGCCCGCAGATTATTCTGTCGCGGACGGACCCGGCCTTCATGTCGAAATTGTTCATGCAGGAAGTGCCAGAAATTTATGATGGTGTCATCGAAGTGCGTGCCGTGGCGCGCGATGCGGGTAGCCGCGCGAAAATTGGCGTGATCTCCAACGACCCAGGCATCGACCCTGTGGGGGCTTGTGTGGGTATGCGCGGTAGTCGTGTGCAAGCCGTGGTCAATGAGCTGCAAGGCGAAAAAGTGGATATTATTCCGTGGTCCCCTGACCCTGCCGCTTTCATTGTGAACGCTTTGGCACCTGCTGAAGTTACCAAAGTGGTGCTGGATGAAGACGTGCAGCGCATTGAAGTCGTGGTGCCGGATGAGCAATTGAGCTTGGCCATTGGTCGTCGTGGCCAAAACGTGCGCCTTGCGTCTCAGCTCACCGGTTGGGACATCGACATTATGACCGAAGCGCAAGAGAGCGAGCGTCGTCAGGCCGAATTTGCTGAGCGCACTGCCTTGTTCATGGGCGCTTTGGATGTCGATGAGATGATTGCGCAATTGCTGGCTTCGGAAGGTTTCTCGACCGTCGAAGAAGTGGCTTATGTGCCAGCCGAAGAGATTACCTATATCGAGGGCTTTGACGAGGAAACGGCAGAAGAAATTCAAAACCGTGCCCGCGATCATTTGGACCGCGAGAATGAGAAGCTGGATGCGCAGCGCAAAGAAATGGGCGTTGGCGATGATCTGGCGGCCATGGAAGGCATGACACCGGCGATGTTGGTGCGCTTTGGCGAGAACGACATTAAGTCGCTGGAAGATTTTGCTGGCTGTGTGACCGATGATTTGACGGGTTGGTTTGAAACGGTCGAGCGTCGTCGCGTTCGCCAAGAAGGTGTTCTGGATGGCTTTGATGTCTCACCAGAAGAAGCCGAGAGCCTGATTATGTCAGCACGCGTTTTGGCGGGTTGGATTACGCAAGAAGAGCTGGACCAGCAACGTAGCGAAGAAGCGGCGCGCGTGGCAGCAGAATTGGCAGCCCAGCAGGAAGCGGAAAACCCGACCCCTGCCGCGGATGCCGAGCTTCCAGATCCCTTTGCTCCCGTACCAGACGCTTCGGCGCCGAGTGCGGAATAAGGCTTGAGCTGAGATTATGGGGGGGCTTCAAACCTGCCAGATAAGTGGCAAGGAAGCCGAGGGCGCTGATATGTTGCGCTTTGTCATCTCGCCAAGTGGCGAGCTGACCCCGGACTTAGGGCAAAAACTGCCTGGCGAGAGTATTTGGCTGGCCAATCAGCGCGACCTTGTGGCGCCTTTGGCAGCTAAATTTGCAAATAAGGCTGCCGATGCACAAGCTGCAGCCCCTGAAAGCCTAGAGATTAGGCTGGAGAGACTGATGCGCCAACAAGCGCATGGTATTTTGGGGCTGATGCGCAAGTCGGGGGCCGTGGTGATGGGCTTCATGAAAGTGGAGGCCGCGCTAAAAAGGGGTCGGATTGTGTTGTTGTTTGCAGCGCATGATGGTGCCGACAATGGTCGTCAGGCATTGGCTCAAAAGGCCCGTGTGACGAATACGAGAATATGCGCTTTATTTAGTGCAGAAGAATTGGGCATGGCCTTTGGCCGTGAAAATGTGATACATGCAGGGCTTACCGATGCACGTTGGTTGACCCGTATCGATAAAGAAACCGTGCGGCTGGCGACTTTTTTGGGCGACCAAGTGAGCATGGATAGGAGTGAGAGCGAATGAGCGACGCGAAAACAGGTGATGAAGCCGCCAACGGCGATGCCCCTCAAGATGGCGAAGCCAAACGCGGAAAGACCATGTCTTTGAAACGGACAGTGGAAAGCGGGCAAGTGCGCCAAAGCTTTTCGCATGGCCGTTCCAAGTCTGTATTGGTTGAAAAGCGCCGGAAACGCGTGGTTAAGCCTGGGCAAGAAGAAGCCCAAGCCGCAGCCCCTGTGGAAGCTCAGCCAGCGCCTGTGGCACCCACGCCGGCAGCACCAAGAGCGCCCGCTATGCCAGATGGTCTGTCCAAAGCCGAACAAGACAAACGCCTTGCCGCTGTCGCGGAAGCTAAAATCCGCGCCGTCGAAGAAGCCAAACAAGCCGAAATTGACAACAAACGACGCGCCGAGGAAGACGCCAAGCGCGCCGAAGAGCGCGCCACATTAGATGCGGAAGCGGCCAAACAGGCCGAAGCCAATTCGCGCAAAGCGACAAAAACGACAAAAGGCGATGTGGTTGACCCCGCAGATGCGCCCCCAGCCGAGCCGGCTTTGGTCACGCGCGCTACCAAACAAGCGCCAACGGTGGCGAGTGCGGATGAGAAAAAACGCGCCGAAGAAAAACGCCGTACCGCGACCCCAGATAAGCGCGCCGGCGAACGCCGTCGCCGCACCGGCAAATTGACCATTAACGATGCGCTAAACGATGAAGAGCGCGTTCGTTCACTAGCCTCTATGCGGCGTCGTCGCGAGCGCGAAAAACGCCAAGCCAATAATTCCGGCGATGGCGAAAAAGTCGCTCGTATGGTGCAATTGCCAGATACGATTAGCATTCAAGAGCTTGCCAATCGCATGGCGGAACGGGCTGTGGATGTGATTAAAGTGCTGATGCAGCAAGGCATTATGGCGCAAATCAATGATGTGATTGACGCCGATACGGCGCAAATCGTAGCCGAAGATTTGGGTCACCAAGTCAAGCGCGTATCGGAGAGTGATGTCGAAGATGCGATTGTGACGGCCGATGACGACGATGAAGATAAAACCTCGCGTCCGCCCGTGGTTACCGTTATGGGCCACGTCGACCATGGTAAAACCTCGCTTCTCGATGCGCTTCGCAAAGCCAAAGTGGCCGATGGCGAAGCCGGTGGCATCACCCAGCATATTGGCGCCTATCAGACGCAAACCGATGCTGGCGAAACGCTTACCTTTATCGACACACCAGGCCATGCGGCCTTTACCGCCATGCGCGCACGCGGCGCCAAAGTAACCGATTTGGTTATTCTTGTGGTGGCTGGCGATGATGGCGTTATGCCGCAAACCGTGGAAGCGATTAACCATGCGAAGGCGGCTGAAGCGCCGATGATTGTGGCCATTAACAAAATGGACAAGCCAGAAGCGGACGCCAATCGCGTGAAAACCGATTTGCTGCAGCATGAAATCATTTCCGAGGAAATGGGCGGCGATACACAAATGATCGAAGTCTCAGCGCAAACTGGCGATGGCCTTGATAATCTCTTGGAAGCGGTGGCTCTACAAGCCGAGCTGATGGAGCTGAAAGCCAAAGCCGACCGCGCTGCCGAAGGTATCGTGATTGAAGCCAAACTCGACAAAGGTCGCGGTGCGGTGGCTACGGTTCTGGTGCAACGCGGCACTTTGAGTGTTGGTGATATTTTTGTGGTGGGTCAAGAATCGGGCCGCGTTCGCGCGCTGATTGATGACAAAGGCCAACAGATTAAAACCGCGGGGCCTTCGTCTCCGGTTGAAGTTTTGGGCGCTGGCGGCGTTCCGGGTGCGGGGGAAATGTTCACCGTGGTCGAAAACGAAGCCGATGCGCGCGAAGTGGCTGAATATCGGGCCCGCAAAGCGCGTCAGCAATCCAGTGACATTGCGCCTCGTGCGGCTTCTTTGGATCAGATGATGACCCAATTGGAAACTGCCGAACGCGCCGAAATTGCCATTGTCGTCAAAGGCGATGTGCAAGGCTCGGTCGAGGCTATCTCGCAAGCGGCTGTGAAACTTGGCACCGATGAAGTTTCGGCTCGGGTTATTCATACCGGCGTTGGCGGCATCACGGAAAGCGACATTACTTTGGCGGCCGCCTCGCGCGCCGTTGTCTTTGGCTTTAACACGCGGGCCAATGGCCAAGCGCGCAATATGGCCGAAGCGGAAGGTATCGAAATTCGCTATTACAATGTGATTTACGATTTGGTCGATGATTTGAAAGCCGCTATGGCGGGCATGTTGTCGCCAGAATTGCGCGAAACCGCCTTGGGCACAGCCGAAGTCTTGGAAGTGTTTAAAGTGGGTAAAGCCGATAAAGCGGCCGGTGGTTTGGTGGGCACAGGCCTCGTGCGCCGTGGCGCCAAAGTGCGTCTCATCCGCGATGACATTGTGATTCACGAAGGCGAGCTATCGTCGCTGCGCCGCTTCAAAGACGAAGTCAAAGAGGTTCAGTCGGGTCAGGAATGCGGTATGGCCTTTGAGAATTACAAAGACCTCAAGCCTGGCGATACTATTGAGTGCTACGAAGTCGAAGAAATCGCTCGCACGCTCGATAGCTAAGCGAAAGCTCTTACGGATATGGCGGAGAAAAAGAACATTGCCGGCAAGCCCCCCTCGCAACGCCAGTTGCGGGTTGGGGAAATGCTGCGCCATCGCCTCAGCGAGGTGCTGCACGCGGCCGACTTTGAAGCCAAGGTTTTGAAAAAAGCCAATATCACCGTCACCGAAGTGCGCATCAGCCCAGACCTGCGCCATGCGACCGCCTATATTATGCCTTTGGGCGGCGACCATATTGAGAAAATCGTGACGCTGTTAAACGACGAAGTGCCACGGCTGAAAAAAATCTCCATGTCGGGACTGCATTTGAAATATACGCCTGACTTTAAATTTGCCGCCGATAAGAGCTTCGACCAAGCGGCGGCCATGGATGAGCTTCTCTCGTCCGAAGTGGTGGCTGGCGATATCGCCGATTTAGAGACGCCCGACGGCGCCTAAGCACTTTTGAAGAAAAGAGAGGCAGCGATTGGCTCGACGTAAAAAAGGCCGGAAACTCTCTGGCTGGATCAATTTAGACAAACCCTATGAATTAGGTTCCACGCCCGCCGTCTCGCGGGTGCGGTGGTTATTTCACGCGCAAAAAGCGGGCCACGCTGGCACGCTCGACCCTTTGGCGACGGGCGTTTTGCCGATTGCTTTGGGCGAAGCCACCAAAACCGTCTCTTTTATGCAAGATGCCGCCAAAACCTATCGCGTCAGCGTCGGGCTCGGCGTCTCTACCACCACGGATGATATGGAGGGGGAGCCGCTGGAAACCAGTGAGCATCGCCCGGAAACGCAAGAGATTAAGGCGGCTTTGGCGTCTTTTACCGGCGAGATTCAGCAAGTACCGCCGCAGTTTTCGGCCATTCGCAAAGATGGCGTGCGCGCCTATACCAAAGCGCGCGCAGGCGAGAGTGTGGAGCTGGAAGCGCGCAACGTGCGCATCGACCATATTCGGTTTTTGCGCCGCGTCGATGCCGACCATTTCACGCTCGAGGTGGATTGCGGCAAGGGCGTTTATATTCGCTCTTTGGCGCGCGATTTAGCACGACAACTTGGCACGCAGGGGCATGTAACAAAACTGCGCCGGACGCGGGTTGGCCCGTTTGACGAAAAATCCGCTTTAGGGCTGGATAAATTAACCAATCTGGGGCATAGTACGCCCGATTTGGCGGCTCTGGATGCTTGCCTGTTACCCCTTACGACCGCGCTGGACGACATCCCGGCGGTGGCCATTAGCGGTGACGAGGCATCCCGCATAAAGCAGGGGCAAGCTATATCACCGCAAGGGTTGGCGGTTATGGGGCCGGTGCTTCTCACACATGAGCAGCTTCCCGTCGCCATCGCCCACCAAGATGGGGAAACCCTAAAGCCCATGCGGGTGTTTAACCTCTAGAACCCAAAAGGTTCGTCTCAAGACCGAGAGGTCTTTTATAAAGGAGAGTGTGATGTCGATTACTGCCGAGCGCAAAGACGCGCTAATTAAAGAATATGCAACTGTAGCTGGAGACACTGGGTCGCCAGAAGTGCAAGTTGCCATTCTGACAGAACGTATTACCAATCTAACCGAACATTTTCAAACCCACGCCAAGGATAATCATTCGCGTCGTGGTTTGTTGAAAATGGTGAGCCAACGCCGTCGTTTGCTTGACTATGTCAAGGGTCGCGATGTGGAGCGCTATAAAAGCCTCATCGAGCGTTTGGGCTTGCGTCGTTAGAGTACGCTAATTTGAAAGCCGGCCTTTATGTTAGAGGCCGGCTTTTCATTTCTGTCATAAGGCCTGACAGACATTTTTTGTGACATGAGGTCAGAAAAAAATAGAGGAAAGAGAACCGGTCTTTATTTTGGGTTCTCGATTGAAGCTGCTCCTTTCAAGGGAAGGGAGCTTTGGCAAAGCGAGCTGAGATAAGGCCGCTTGCCGTGATAGGAAAAACGAATGTTTGATATTACTCGTGAAGAAATTGAATGGGGCGGCCGTACGCTGACCCTCGAAACTGGCCGTGTGGCCCGTCAGGCTGACGGCGCTGTTTTGGCTACTTATGGAGAAACTTCAGTGCTGGCCACTGTGGTTGGAGATCGCAGCCCGAAACCGGGTCTCGACTTTTTCCCTCTTACTGTAAATTACCAAGAAAAAGCCTATGCCGCGGGTAAAGTCCCAGGTGGCTATTTTAAGCGCGAAGGACGTCCGAGCGAAAAAGAGACCCTGATTTGTCGTCTCATTGACCGCCCCATCCGCCCGCTTTTTGTTAAAGGCTTTAAAAACGAAACCCAAGTCATCGCCACTGTGATGAGCCATGACCTTGAAAACGACGCCGATATTGTTGCCATGGTAGCTGTATCTGCGGCGCTGACCATTTCGGGTCTGCCGTTCCAAGGCCCAATTGGCGCCGCGCGCGTTGGCCTCATTGATGGCGAATATGTCCTCAACCCAACCTTGGATCAAATGGCCGACACTTCGCTCGATCTCATCGTGGCCGGTACAGATGACGCCGTCCTGATGGTGGAATCGCAAGCCGACGAATTGGCAGAAGACGTGATGCTGGGCGCCGTGATGTTTGGTCACCGTGAGTTCCAGCCGGTTATCGATGCGTGTATTCGCATGGGTGAGAAAGCTGCCAAAGCGCCTCGTGATGTGGTTATCCCAGACGATAGCGCCTTGAAAGAAAGCGTTGCGGGCATTGCTAAAGACGGCCTCGTGGCCGCTTATGGCGAAGCCGACAAGCAAGTGCGTCAAAGCGCGATTGCAGCCCTAAAAGACACGGTCTATGCCGATTTGGTAGCGGCCGATGCAAGCGCCGATGAGCGCAATGCCGTGTCGGGTGCGTTTAAATCTTTGGAAAGCGATATCGTACGTGGCGATATTCTGGACACAGAAAAACGTATCGATGGTCGCGGTCTTGCCGATGTGCGCGCGATTGTTTCCGAAGCTGGCATCTTGCCTCGCACACATGGCTCGGCCTTGTTTACGCGCGGCGAAACCCAAGCCCTCGTCGTGGCCACTTTGGGCACCGGCGATGATGAACAATTTGTGGATGCGCTGGAAGGCACCTACCGCGAAAACTTCATGCTGCATTATAATTTCCCCCCTTACTCGGTTGGGGAAACGGGACGTGTCGGCTTTACGGGCCGTCGCGAGATTGGCCACGGCAAGCTCGCTTGGCGCGCTTTGAAAGCCATGTTGCCAAGCAAGGAAGAGTTTCCTTACACCTTGCGTCTGGTGTCTGAAGTGACAGAAAGCAATGGCTCGTCTTCGATGGCGACCGTTTGTGGTGCGTCGCTGGCGATGATGGATGCGGGCGTTCCGTTGAAAAAACCAGTGGCTGGTATTGCTATGGGTCTGATTAAAGAAGGCGAGCGTTTCGCGGTTCTTTCAGACATCCTTGGCGATGAAGACCATTTGGGCGATATGGACTTTAAAGTGGCAGGTACCAAAGACGGTATTACGTCGCTGCAAATGGACATTAAAATCACCGGCATTACCGAAGAGATTATGCAAGTGGCCCTCGACCAAGCCAAGGGTGGACGTACGCATATTCTTGACGAAATGTCGAAATCCCTTACCGAAGCACGCGATGAGATGGGCGAATATGCGCCTAAGATCGAAACCATTCAGGTACCTCAAGATAAAATCCGTGAAGTGATTGGTACCGGCGGGAAGATCATTCGCGAGATTGTGGAAACTTCGGGTGCGAAGATTGATATTGGCGATGACGGCCTGATTAAAGTGGCTTCTGCGGATGCCGCGGCGATCAAGTCTGCCCTCGACCAAATTCACTCGATCGTAGCAGAGCCAGAAGAAGGCGTTATCTATGAAGGCACAGTCGTCAAAACGATGGACTTCGGTGCTTTCGTCAACTTCTTCGGCAAGCGCGACGGTCTGGTGCATATTTCGCAACTAGCTGAAAAACGCGTCGAGAACACGACGGATGTGGTGAAAGAAGGCGACACCGTAAAAGTGAAATTGATGGGCTTTGACGATCGCGGCAAGGTTCGCCTGTCGATGAAAGTTGTCGATCAAGAAACCGGGGAAGACCTGGAAAACAAAGACGCCGAATAAGCGTTTCTGTTTGAAAGCCAAAAGAAACCGCCGCGAGGATTTCCTCGCGGCGGTTTTTCTTTGTCTAAACGAAGATGCAAAACGCCGGTTAGACGCGTTTCATCACCAGCGTGCCATTGGTGCCGCCAAAGCCAAACGAATTGGACATGACTTGGTTCAGCTTCACGTCGTCGCGACGCTCGGTGACAATCGGCATATCGGCAAAATCAGGGTCTATTTCGGTAATATGCGCTGAGGCTGCAATGAAATTATGTTCCATCATCAGCAGCGAATAAATCGCTTCCTGCACGCCGGCCGCGCCCAACGAATGGCCCGATAAAGATTTAGTGGCCGAAATGGGCGGACAATCAGCGCCAAAGACTTCGCGCAAAGCTTCTATTTCTTTGGTGTCGCCAACCGGGGTCGAGGTCGCATGCGGGTTGATGTAATCAAGCGGGCCGTCGATGTCTTGCATGGCCATTTGCATACAGCGCACGGCGCCTTCCCCCGAGGGTTGAACCATGTCATAGCCGTCGGAGGTGGCGCCATAGCCGGTGATTTCCGCATAGATTTTGGCGCCGCGTTTTTTCGCGTGTTCCATTTCTTCCAACACCACAACGCCGGCACCGCCCGCGATGACGAAACCGTCGCGCGATTTATCATAGGCGCGGCTTGCCGTGGAGGGCGTGTCATTATGTTTCGAGCTCATGGCGCCCATGGCATCGAACAGAACCGAGAGGGCCCAATCCAACTCTTCGCCGCCGCCGGCAAACATCACGTCTTGTTTGCCCCATTGAATCATTTCCGCCGCATTGCCGATGCAATGGGTGGAGGTGGCGCAAGCCGAGGAGATGGAATAATTGACGCCCTTAATGCCAAAAGGCGTGGCCAGCGTCGCAGAATTGGTTGAACTCATAGCCTTGGGCACAGCAAAAGGGCCGACCCGTTTTGGGCTGGAATTGCGCGCCGTATCGGTGGCGGCAATCAGCGCCTTGGTACTGGGGCCACCCGAGCCCATAATCAGGCCGGTGCGCGGGTTTTGAATGGTGTTGTCTTCGAGGCCCGCATCGGCAATGGCTTGTTGCATGGCAACATAATTCCACGCCGCGCCATCGCCCATAAAGCGACGGACGCGTTTTTCGACCGCTTCTTCAATGTTCAATGTCGGCTGGCCTGCGATTTGCGAGCGAAAGCCCATATCGGCAAAGCTCGCCATGGCGGAAATGCCAGAGCGGCCTTCTTTTAAAGAGGCGGTAACTTCCTGGGCATTGTTGCCAAGGCTTGAGACAATGCCAATTCCTGTGATCACGACACGGCGCATAATTTATTCCTATCCATCAAAATACGTATATGAAAACGCGAGGCTACATTTGTTCTGGCGTGAAGAGCCCGACGCGCAAGCCCTCAGCCGTATAGATTAATTTATCGTCGGCGAACAGGCGAGCCTCGCCAATCCCCATCGTCAAGCGACCGGTCATCACGCGCTTGAGGTCAACTTCATAGCGCACTAATTTGACATCAGGCATTACTTGGCCAGTAAATTTTACCGCGCCTGCGCCCAGCGCACGTCCGCGGCCAAGATTGCCAAGCCAGCCGAGATGAAAGCCGATGAGCTGCCACATGGCATCGAGGCCCAAGCAGCCTGGCATAACCGGGTCTGTTTTAAAATGGCAGTCGAAGAACCATAGGTCGGGTTTTACGTCCAGCTCGGCTTTAATCTCGCCTTTGCCATGCGCACCACCTTCGTTCGAAATATGCGTGATGCGATCAAACATAAGCATCGGGGGCGAGGGGAGACGCGCGTTGCCATCACCAAATAATTCGCCATTGGCGCAGGCAATCAACTCCTCATACGAATAAGAATTTTGTCTCGACATACTTCATCTCCGTTAAATTAAGCTATGAAAACTATCACCTTTTGGGGATGCCTCCTACTGCTAAACGAGGCGCCGATAATGGCCAGCCAAGCGCGTGGGAGCCAGCAAGCCCCCAAGCCGCTTGACAGTTTGGGGGCTTCTCTTTATTTCTTAGAACGATTAAAAAAAACAAACCTCACAAAACAAAACGAGGGCCCAAGAAATGGACAATACGATTACAAAAGATACGATTGCACAAAGAGACGGGCCAATGACCCGTGCCGCTCAACTGAAAGCTGCCGGCTTGCGCACCACGCGCCCGCGCTTGGCTTTGGCGGATTTGCTATTTGCGAAAGGCGATCGTCATGTCACCGCTGACCAGCTATATAGCGAGGCGCAAGCCGCTGGTTTGAGCATCAGCCAAGCCACGATTTACAATACGTTGAACCAATTCCAAGAAGCGGGCCTCTTGCGCGAAGTCCAAGTCGACCCGTCGCGCAGTTATTTTGATACCAATACTTCCGAGCATCACCACTTCTATGTCGAAGAGGAAGGTCGTTTGATGGATATCGAAAAACACGCTATTTCGATAGATCGCCTGCCAGAGAGCCCGCAAGGCTTTCGTGTCGCGGGTGTCGATATTGTTATTCGCCTTACGAAGTAGGCGCTACCGCGTGCGCAGCTTGGGGTGTTTAGTCGTTAAACTCGAACCGGTAGACGCCCCACAGCATGTCGCGCTGCACCCAACCTTCGTGGCCACCCAGATCAATCTCGCACCAGTCGCCTTCGCATTCTTCCAGTCGCCCAATCGCGCCCGATTGGCCCAAGGCGACGACGCCCGCGCCCATGTCGGGGCGTTGGCGTAAAATCAGGGCATTGGCGGCTTGGCGCAACATCACGGTTCGATTGCCGCGCAACAGGCGGGCATGCATCCAGCCTTCGCTGCCTTCATGGTCGCGCACTTGGCGCCATTGGCCATATTCGGCGATGATTTCCAGCGGTAGCCCACGGCGTTGGTATTGGAATAAAAGCGGGTAGTCCTCGCCTGGCCCGCGGCGCATATTGGCTTCAGATTTATTGATCGAAACAAAACGCGGCAATGGCAAGCCACTGTCTCCCAGGGGCCGTGTGTCGCGGCTGTCTTGGGCCGAAATAGAAAATGGCACCAAGCTCACAACGCTGATTAACAAAACAAGGCCAAGACTGAGGCGAACGATCCACAAACGATTCATATCTCTTGATACAAATAACCGCCTCAATCAGCAAGCCAGATTATCGCTCTCTCTCGCGCCCCGCCCCGTTGTTGGGGTTTTGTGGATCCCACGCTAGCTTCACCGTGCGGGCTTTGGCCGACAAAGCATCATAGATCATCAGCCGCCCGGCCAGACTATCGCCCGCGCCGGTAATTTCCTTGATCACTTCCACCGCTTGCAAACTGCCAATAATACCCGTCAGCGCGCCCAGAACTCCGGTGGTGGCGCAGTCTTCTTCTATCTCTGGCGCCTCGGGCACCAAGGAGCGATAACATGCCAAAGGCTTGCCTTCCTCGTCTCGCAGCCAAGGCTTAAACGTGGCTACCTGCCCATCAAACCGACCGACAGCCCCTGACACCAATATGGTTTGCGTGGCGAAACACGCATCATTCACCACAAACCGCGTCGCAAAATTATCACACGCATCGACCACCACATCATAGTCTGCGAACAGGCTGACGGCATTGTCTTGAGATATTTTCTTGCAGATGGGTCGCACATCGACGTGGGGGTTGATGGCACGCAATGCTTTGGCCCCCACCTCGACTTTGGGCTGCCCGATGTCTTTATCGGTGAATAAAACCTGCCGCTGCAAATTAGAAAGCGCCACCACATCGTCATCGACCAACGCCAAAGTGCCGACGCCGGCCGCCGCCAAATATTGCGCGACCGGGTGGCCCAAGCCGCCCATCCCGACGATGAGCACGCGCGCGGCTTTTAGTTTTTGCTGTCCCGCACCGCCTATTTCATGCAGCAGAATATGACGCTGATAGCGCTCAATTTCGCTATCGCGGAGCATAGAGTTTACAGGCCCTCAAACAAGGCGGTGGAGAGATAGCGTTCGGCAAAACTTGGCAAAATCACGACGATGTTTTTGCCTGCCATATCGGCTCGGCTGCCCACTTCCAGTGCCGCCGCAATGGCCGCGCCCGAGCTAATGCCGCCCGGCACGCCTTCGAGGCGCGCCAATTGGCGTGCGATTTCAAAAGCGGTTTCATTGCCAATGGTCACAATTTCATCGGCCCATTGTTGTTCCATATTGCCCGGCACAAAGCCTGCGCCAATGCCCTGAATTTTATGCGGGCCGCCATTGCCGCCCGACAAAACGGGGCTGTCTTCGGGTTCGACGGCAATCATTTTGAGGCCTGCTTTGCGCGGCTTTAACACCGAGCCAATGCCGGTAAAGGTGCCGCCTGTGCCAACGCCCGAGATAACCACATCGACGCTACCTTGTGTGTCGTTCCAAATCTCCTCGGCCGTAGTGGCGCGGTGAATGGCGGGGTTGGCGGGATTGTTAAATTGTTGTGGCATCACCCAGCCGTCGTTTTCGGTGAGCAATTCCTCGGCCCGATTAATCGCGCCTTTCATGCCTTTTTCGGCCGGCGTTAAATCCAGCTCGGCGCCGAGCAGCAGCAGCATTTTGCGACGTTCAATCGACATGCTTTCGGGCATGCATAAAATCAACCGATAGCCTTTCGCCGCACAAGCAAACGCCAGCGCGATGCCCGTATTGCCCGAGGTCGGCTCGACAATCACGCTGTTGGGGGTAATCTCGCCGCTGGCTTCTAGCGCCTCTATCATCGCCACGCCGATGCGGTCTTTAACGCTGGCGATCGGGTTGAAAAACTCAAGTTTCGCCAAAATATTGGCATGGCACCCGTGTTCGGCGGCGATGCGGTGAAGCTGTACAATCGGGGTATTGCCGACGGTTTCGGTAATCGACGAATAGACTTTTCCGCGCCCTATTTGGGCTTTTGCTTTTTGTGTTTCGCTCATGTCTCTCTCCCGTTGAATGGTGCCGTTAAATGGTGAAATTTCCAACGTCTTGTTGTTGGGTCTCTGAATTATGGCATAGGTCTGCAATGCTGGTGTCGCCCACGGCCTTGCCCAGCGCGGTTTGCAGCTGTGCGTGAAAAGGCTCGACAATCTCGCGGCATAAATCGGAGCGCGAGCTGACCCCATCGGTCTCTTTGTCCAAAGTTTCGATAACTTCAAAAATTTCGCGCACGCTAATGCGCCGGCGTTCGCGCGCCAACCGATAGCCACCCCGCGGCCCCCGCACGCCACGCAAAATATTGGCTTTCACCAGTGCTTGCATAATTTGTTCGAGATAACGTTGCGGCACGCCTTGGCGCTCGGTTATTTCGCGTGCCTGCACGGGGTTGGGCCGTGCGTGCAGCGCCACATCCAACACCGCTTCGAGAGCCATTAAAGATTTGCGAGATAATTGAATCATGCAGGCCCCGTCTTGTCCCCAGCCGGGGCGTCGGTTCCGGTGGAGCCAAAGCCGCCGCTGCCGCGGGCCGTGTCGTCTAGCGTGTCGACTTCTACCAAACTGGCTTGCACGACGGGGGCAATAATCATTTGGGCGATGCGCATATTGCGCTCGATCGCAAAATCTTCTTGGCCCAAGTTAATCAGGATAATTTTCACTTCGCCGCGATAGTCGCTATCAATCGTGCCGGGCGTGTTTAGCACGGTCAGACCATGTTTGGCGGCCAGTCCTGAGCGCGGGCGCACTTGCGCTTCAAAACCTTTCGGCATGGCCATAGATAATCCGGTCGCCACCATGGCTTGTTGGCCAGGTTGTAAAACCACCGTCTCGCCCTCGGCCAAAGCGGCGCGCAAATCCATGCCTGCCGCTTCATCGGTTGCATAGGCTGGCAGCTCGAGGCCTTTGGCGTGGTCTAGAACTTTAATCTCAATGCGCGGGCTCATCCGGTATTCCTCTAAGATTTTTCCGCAGCGCTAAAATGCGCCGCGATACGTTGGGCCAATGTCTTGGCAGTCTCGACTTTGCTCATTTGACCAAAGGCTTCGGTTTTATTTTGGCGGACCAGCGTGGCGGCATTTTCATCGCCGCCCATCACGCCGCCCTTAATGCCGCTATCGAGCGCCACATTATTGGCGACAATCCAATCGCAGTTTTTGCGGGCCAATTTATCGCGCGCAAAAGCCTCCACATTATGGGTCTCTGCGGCAAAGCCAATGAGCAGGCTTGGCTTTTGTTTCGAACCGCCGAGGCTGGCCAGAATATCGCGGTTTTCGCGCAAGGTTAATTCGGGCAGGCCGGTCTCGGTTTTCTTGAGTTTCTGATCGGCGCACAGCTCAGGGCGCCAATCGGCCACAGCCGCCGTCATCACGCCAATGTCGAGCGGCAAAAGCGCGTGGCAGGCGTCATACATTTGTTCCGCCGTTTCCAAACGGTGCATATGCACCCCTTGGACATCGCCCAAAGCGGTGGGGCCAGACACGAGATGCACCTCGGCGCCCATGGCGGCCAAAGCTTCGGCAATGGCATAGCCTTGCTTGCCAGACGAGCGATTGGCGATATAGCGCACGGGGTCTATCGGCTCATGGGTGGGGCCGGCGGTTACCAAAACCTTTTTGCCCTTTAGGGGCGCGCTGTCTGCGTCATCATCCAAAAGGGAAGCGGCGCGCGCGGCAATCTCTGTCGGCTCGCTCATCCGCCCAAAGCCGAATTCACCACACGCCATATCGCCTTTTTCAGGGCCGACAAAATGCAAGCCATCGGTTTTTAATTGGCCGAGATTTCTTTGTGTGGCGGCATGTTCCCACATGCGCACATTCATGGCCGGCGCCAGCATCACTGGCTTATCGGTAGCCAATAAAGTGGTCGAGGCCAAATCATTGGCAATGCCTTGCGCCGCTTTGGCCATCAGGTCTGCCGTGGCGGGGGCGACCAAAATAAGGTCGGCATCGCGCGATAATTGAATGTGGCCCATCTCGGCTTCATCGGTCAGGTCAAAGAGGTTCTCATAGACTTTATCGCCCGACACAGAGGCCAGCGAGAGCGGCGAGACAAATTGTTCGGCCGCCGAGGTCAGCAAGCAGCGCACCGCCAAGCCTTGCGCGCGTAAATTACGCACCAAATCAGGAGCTTTATAGGCCGCAATACCGCCGCCAATAATCAAAAGAACGCGCTTCATAAGGACAACCCTTTTCGTCAATGTTCGCCACTCTAGCGTCTAAAGGGCTAATCTCCAAAAAAAATATGTAAATAAACCTAAAACCCGAAAAGCGGCGTCTGGCGCTTAGAAAAATCCCGTGAGGCTCATGGCCAGCGCGCCTAAGGCGGCCCCCAGAGCGGTAAGCCCCAGGCCGCGCGCCAGCCTATCCGCTTTGGCAGATGGGGTGTGGCTAGGGTTTTGGTTGGCCATGGTTTCCAAAGCGGCCGCGCCGCGCTCGGCTTGCGCCAAAGTTTCCGGCAGCCGACGCAGCGCGCGCAAAGTAGAGCCTGCATTGTCGCGCATATCGCGCAAAATAGCTTCGGGCCCAATTTGGCGGCGTAGCCAATCGGCCACGAGGGTTTCGCTGGCGTCCCAAATATTGATTTTCGGGTCGAAGCTGCGCGCCACGCCCTCGACCGTCACCATGGTTTTTTGCAGCAGCAAAAGTTGCGGCTGGGTGGCCATATCGAATTGTTCGGTAATCGCGAAAAGCTGGCTTAGGACGCGGCCCATAGAAATATCATCCGCGTCGCGGTCGCGTATCGGCTCGCCAACGGAGCGCAGGGCTTGGGCAAATTCATACACATCATGGTGCGCTGGCACATAGCCCGCTTCAATATGCACTTGGGCTAGTTTGACGTAATCGCGGGTAATAAAGCCGTGTAATATTTCGGCCAAGAAGCGGCGGCTGTCTTTATCGAGGCGGCCGCAAATGCCCAAATCAATGGCGACAATCGTGCCGTCTTTTTGCACCAAGAGATTGCCTTGGTGCATATCAGCATGAAAAAATCCATCGCGTAAAACCAGCGTCAGGAAAATCTGTAACAGGCGCGTTGCTAAGTCCGAGAGGTCATGGCCGTCTTTTTGTAAGCCCTCAATATCAGAAGCCGAGACGCCGTCGACCCAGCTCATCGTCAACACGCGCCGACCGCTGGCCTCCCAAATAATGTCAGGAACGCGAAAGCCTTTGTCTTTGGCGGTGTTCTCGGCCATCTCAGAAAGCGCGGCGGCTTCCATGCGAAAATCGGTTTCGCCATTAATCGAGCGCGCCAAAGTGGTGATGGCATCGACGGGGCGCAAGCGATGCGTGATGGGGAAAAACCGCTCCGCCCATTTGGCCATACGCCCCAATAATTCCAACTCGCCGCGCAGACGCTCTTCGACGCCGGGGCGCAAAAACTTCACGGCCAATTTCTGGCCCGTCTCGCGATGGGTTGCGACATGCACTTGGGCAATCGAAGCGGCCGCGATGGGAGGCCCCATGTCTTTTAAAACCGCCTCGGCATGGTCCAGCTCGGTGGCCAAAAGGCGCGCCACTTGTTTGTCACCAAATGGCGGCAGGCGGTCTTGCAAATGGCGCAAGTCTTGCGCCATGGCGAGGCCGATAATATCGGAGCGCGTGGCTAAAAACTGGCCAAGCTTGATATAGGTGGGGCCTAGTTTGCGAATTTTATCCGATAGGGCTTGGCCACGTTGGTCTTCGCGGAAGCGTTGGGCACCCAAAGTAAAGACGCGGCGCGCGAGGCGCAGGCGAAGCGGGGCTTCGGTAAAAAAATCGGGCGGCAGAAGCGCGTCTTGCGCCAGCAGCAGTCGCATCATGCGGAGGAGGCGGAGGAGGCGCATCGCTAGCCTTTCCAGCCCATGTACAAAGCCGCAATACCGCCGCTTAGCAATTCATATTTCGGGCGCCTGAAGCCGGCTTCCTTTAGCTCATCTGCGAAAGCTTGCGCCGGCGGAAATTGGCGAATGCTTTCAACCAAATATTGATAGGCAGAGGCATCTCCCGTCACCGCGCCGCCCATCGGCGGGATGACATTGAAGGAGTAGGCGTCATAGGCTTTTTGTAGCAAACGGCTCGGCATATGCGAAAACTCGAGACAGACGAAACGCCCACCTGGTTTCAAAACGCGCAGCATATCGCGCAAGGCCACATCGCGGCGCGTGACGTTGCGAATGCCAAAGGCGATGGACACCATATCGACACTCTTGTCGGGCAAGGGCAGGGCTTCGGCGGTGCCGGTTAGAAAATCAACTTGCGCGCGTTGGCCCATTTGGTTGATGCCTTCGCGCAACGCCCGCTCGGCGCCGACGCGCACCATTTCGGCATTGGCATCGATGACTTGGGCTTGCAGCGTCGAGTTTAATTTATTGGCGCGCGCCAAAGCGCGAAACGCGATATCGCCCGTGCCGCCGGCGACATCGACGAGGCGCAGCTCGGCGTTGGGGCGCATGTGCAAAGTCTCGAGCATCCGGCGCTTCCATACCCGGTGCAGCCCCGCCGACATCAGATCATTCATCAGATCATATTTATCGGCCACGCTATCAAAGACACCGCGAACCAGACCTTGTTTTTCGCCCATGTCTACGGTGCGAAACCCAAAGTGGGTCGTGTCTGGCTGGTTTGGTTCTATCGGTTTGCTCATCGGGGCGGAAGATAGCGGAAACTTAGGGGGAAGGCAAACCAGGCAAAAGCGAAATCATTTTGCACGCACCCGCTTTGGCTTTATGCTGATCGCATGCCTGAATTACCCGAAGTAGAAACTGTCCGCCGCGGTCTGTCGCCCCATATTGAAGGGCGCACCATTGCCAAAGTGCATTTGGCGCGCCCCGACTTGCGCTTTCCTTTCCCCGAAGGATTTGGCGATCGCTTGACCGGCGCCAAGATTACCCATTTTGGGCGGCGCGCCAAATATCTGCTGGCCGAGATGGAGAAATCTGGCGAGGTGTTTTATTGGCTCAGCCATCTCGGCATGACCGGACGCTACATGCTCGAGGCGCCCGATGCCGACCGGATGGAGCCGGGGCTTTACGCCCATGAGGTGGCCCAACCCGTGGCCTTGAAACATGTTCATGTGCGCCTCGAATTTAGCGATGGCACGGTGTTGTCCTACGCCGACCCGCGCCGCTTTGGCTTTATGGATTTGGTGGAAGGCGCGCCCGATAACACGCCGTTTCTCAAAGACCTTGGACCCGAGCCTTTAAGCAATGCGTTTCATCTGGAGATGCTGCTGGCCGCGTGTGCCACAAGAAAGAGCCCGATTAAAAATGTGCTGCTCGACCAACGCGTGGTGTCGGGTTTGGGCAATATATATGTCTGCGAGGCTTTATTTATGGCCGGCATTAGTCCGCGTCGTCTGGCGGCCAATGTGGGCGCCAAACGTTTGGCGCGTCTGGTGCCTGCCATTCGCGATGTTTTGGCGCGCGCCATTGAGGCGGGCGGCTCGAGTTTGCGCGACTTTGCCGATAGCGATGGCAAGCTGGGCTATTTCCAGCATAATTTTTTGGTCTATGACCAAGAAGGCAAACCCTGTTCGACAAAAACCTGCCATGCTAGCGTTCAGCGGATTGTGCAATCGGGGCGGTCGAGTTTTTACTGCCCGAGCTGTCAAAGATAAAGGGGACGCGTATCATGCGCCAGCTATCATCTATTTTGCTTTTGGCTTGCCTGGTTTGGGCGGGGCCTGTCCAAGCGCAATACCTGTCGGCCGCGCCAGACATTCCTTTGGCCGAGGGTTTGCAAGAAATAGCGGAAGGCACGTTGGTTTTTGACAAGCCGCAGGGGCGTATTTTGCAAATGACCGCCGCGCGAGACGCCGGCTCTAACCTTGCGGCCGCGCGCCAATTCTATCGCGCCAGTCTGCCCAACTTGGGCTGGACCCCGCGCGCTGGCAAAGACAACAATATCTTGACTTTCACCCGCAAAAGCGAAACTTTGCGACTAACTTTTAGCGCCGATTTAGTGATTTTTGATCTGACTCCGGAAGCCCCAATTGAGGACTGACCTATGAAATATGAAAACATTCTCGTTGAAACCCGTGGCCGTGTTGGCCTCATTACCTTGCATCGCCCCAATGCGCTCAATGCCCTGTGCCATGACCTGATGCTTGAGCTGACCCATGCCGTCGAAGGCTTTGATGCCAATGATGATATTGGCTGTATGGTGTTGACCGGCTCGGCCAAAGCTTTTGCGGCGGGAGCGGACATTAAAGAGATGTCATCCAAAACCTATGCCGATGTCATGGCGGAAGACTTTATTACCGCCAATTGGGAAGCGGCCGCCAAGGCCCGCAAACCGATTATCGCCGCCGTTGCGGGGTATGCGCTGGGCGGGGGCTGCGAGTTGGCCATGATGTGCGACTTTATTCTGGCCGCCGACACGGCCAAGTTTGGCCAGCCAGAAATTAACCTTGGCGTTATTCCAGGCGCCGGCGGCACCCAGCGCCTCACGCGGTTTGTCGGCAAATCCAAAGCCATGGAAATGTGCCTAACCGGGCGCATGATGGATGCCGAAGAGGCCGAGCGGTGTGGGCTGGTCTCGCGCATTATTGCCGCCGACGATTTGGTCGAAGAAGCGGTAAGCGTCGCCACCAAGATTGCCGAGAAATCTTTGCCATCGGTTTATACGGCCAAAGAATGTGTCGATGTGGCTTATGAGACGAGCCTGCGCGAAGGGGTGCATTATGAACGCCGGGTGTTTCATGCGCTATTTGCATTCGACGATCAAAGCGAAGGCATGGAAGCTTTTATTGAGAAGCGCGCGCCAAAGTTCACCCACAAGTAAAGGGTGTTGACCTTGTGACAAGGGCGGCCTATAACGCGCCCTCAAGCGGTTTTATTACCGCCAATGATTTTTGTAAGAATTAGGATTTAAGATTATGGCCAATACCAAATCAGCCAAGAAAATGGTTCGCAAAATTGAGCGTCGCACGGAGCGTAATCGTGACCAGCGTTCGCGCATGCGCACCTTTATTCGCCGCGTCGAAGAAGCCGTGGTAGCTGGGGACAAAGGCGAAGCCGTCGAAGCCCTTCGCATCGCACAACCTGCGATTGCCAGAGCCGGTCAAAAAGGCCTAATGCATAAACGTACCGCGTCGCGCAAAGTATCGCGTCTGGCGAAAAGTGTTAGCGCCATCGTTTAAGGGCGGCTTTCCAAACAAGTTAAAAAGCCCGCGATATTCGCGGGCTTTTTTGTGCCTGCTTTTCCAGTTCAGCGGGCGCGCTTTTTACCGTGGCACGGTTTTTTTCAAAAACCCGTCAAGCAATTTATTTTTCTAAAAAACAAAAAAAATCGTCTGTTCTTGTTTCCTTCCCGTTGCTATGAACGCCTCTTCTTCGTATCGTCTTGAAGCGTTGGAACCCGCAGTTTCTCTGCGATTTTTGAAAAATTTCAGGTTTGTTTGGAATCGTTAAACGGAATCAACAGGCTAGACGCAATCACAAAATACCTCTCCGTCCGGCGAGGATAAAATTAGGGATTTAGGCGATGAGCGAGCAGACAGGTAAGAGCGAAAATAAACACGAAGTCGCCGCCTCGAATGACGAGACGCTTGCCGCAAAACCTGCCCCTTCAAAAGCCGATATCTTAAACGCCCAATGGCATCGTGTGCGCTCGCGCCTGCGCGCCGAGCTGGGGGAAGCCACGTTTAATAGCTGGTTTAAATTGCTGGAAGTCAGCGGCGCGCAAAAAGGTCGGGTGACTTTGCAAGTGCCAACGCGTTTCGTGCGCAGCTGGATTGAAGCGCATTACCTCACCCGCATTCGCGACCATTGGCAGGCCGAAGACAAAACCGTGCGCCGTATTGATATTGAATTGCAGCCGGAATGGACGCCAAGCGACAAAAAACCAGCCGTGCGCGAACAAAAAGCCGTGGCTGCGCGCAAAAGCCCAATGGCCCCACCAAGTCAAACGACGAGCCCGCCCGCTCCGGCGCGTGTGCCGCAAGCGACTTTCGAGCAGGGCTCGCGCGATGAGCTGGGCGCGCCTTTGGATGCCCGCTTCACTTTTGATAATTTCATCGTTGGTAAATCCAACGAGCTGGCCCATGCGGCTGCCCGTCGCCTCGCCGAAGGCAAGGGCGTCGCGTTTAATCCGCTGTTTCTTTATGGCGGCGTTGGCTTGGGCAAAACCCACTTGATGCACGCGATCGCCTGGGAAATTCGGCGCCAAGACCCGTCGCGCACGGTGCTTTATTTATCGGCTGAAAAATTCATGTATCAGTTCATTCGGGCGCTGCGGTTTAAAGATACGATGGCTTTCAAACAGCAATTCCGCGAAGTCGATGTGTTGATGATTGATGACATTCAATTCATTGCGGGCAAGGATTCGACGCAAGAAGAGTTCTTCCACACGTTCAACGCGCTGATCGACCACAATCGCCAAGTGATTATTTCTGCGGACCGCTCGCCAACTGATTTGGAAGGCATTGAGGAGCGCATTCGCTCGCGCCTCGGCTGGGGTCTGGTGGCCGATATTCATCCAACCGATTACGAGCTTCGCCTCGGCATTTTGCAGTCAAAAGCCGAAGCGCTCTCGACGCGTGCCGATGCCATTGCGACGCCACAGCCAGTGCTTGAGTTTTTAGCCCAGCGCATTGTTTCCAATGTGCGCGAGCTGGAAGGTGCGCTGAACCGCGTGGTGGCTTACGCCAGTTTTGTCGGCCGCCCGATTAGCCTAGAGATGGCGCAAGATGTTTTGCGCGACCTTTTGCGCGCCTCTGAGCGCCGCGTCACGATTGATGAAATTCAGCGCCGTGTGGCCGAATATTTCAATGTGAAAATGGGCGATATGTTATCGGCTCGCCGCGCCCGTTCGGTGGCTCGCCCGCGCCAGATTGCGATGTATTTATCGAAGCAATTGACGACCCGTTCGCTGCCCGAGATTGGCCGTAAATTCGGCGGTCGCGACCATACAACGGTCATTCATGCGGTTCGTAAAATCGAGCAATTGCGCGAGGAAGATGCCGCCCTCGACGAAGATGTCGATTTGCTGCGTCGGATGCTGGAAAACTAGGTTTGCGTCCTGCTGCGCCCGCTTGGGGGCTTGCAAAAAAACTATCCCGCCAAACCCCAACTCTGTTATAGTTTGCTCGAAAGATTCGTGGCCGCTGGGCGGTTTTTGCGAGTGAATTGAGACTTGGGAAATAGGCCTACCGCTTTGCCCACATAAGACGACCAGGAGAGTGTGTCATGAAAACAATCATTGAACGCAGTGATTTATTAAAAGCCCTGAACCATGTGCAAAGCGTGGTCGAGCGGCGCAACACCATCCCGATTTTGTCGAATGTTCTCTTGGAAGCCGACAATGGCGTTTTGGGTCTGACGGCGACCGATTTAGAAATTGAAATGCGTGAGCGCGTCGAAGCCGAAGTGGTGCAAGCTGGCGCGATTACCGCCCCCGCCCATATGCTTTATGACATTGTGCGCAAACTGCCCGATGGCGCGCAAGTAGAACTGGCGACGGATGAAAGCGGTGGCCGTTTGAATTTAACCGCCGGCAAATCGAGCTTTGCTTTGCAAGCTCTGCCGCGCGAAGATTTCCCTGCCATGGCACAAGACGAAATGCCCGTGGCCTTTGCTTTGCCAGGGGGTGATTTGCGCCGCCTGATCGACAAAACCCGTTTCGCCATTTCGGTGGAAGAAACACGGTATTATTTGAACGGCATTTATTTGCATGCCTTAGAAGACGAGGGCACCGCTTTATTGCGCGCCGTGGCGACCGACGGACACCGTTTGGCGCGGGTTCAAATGGCGCGCCCGGTGGGTGCCGAAGCCATGCCAGCCATTATCATTCCGCGCAAAACCGTTGGCGAAGTGCAAAAGCTGTTGGAAGAAGAAGACGGCGAAGTGTCTTTGCAGGTATCGGACACAAAAATCAATTTTGCTTTCTCAAATATTGTCCTGACCTCGAAACTCATCGACGGCAAATTCCCTGATTACACGCGCGTGATTCCAACCGATAACGACAAATTGTTGACGGTGGATGCCAAAAGTTTCGCCCAAAGCGTCGATCGCGTGTCGGCTATCTCGAGCGAGAAATCGCGCGCGGTGAAATTGGAATTGGCACCTGACAGCCTAGCGCTTTCCGTCTCCAATCCAGACAGCGGCTCGGCCAGCGATGAGCTGAGTGTTTCTTACGCCGCCGATGCGATGGAAATTGGCTTTAACGCACGTTACCTGATGGACATCACGGGTCAGCTAGATGGCGAAGTGGCCACCTTTGAGTTGGCCGATAGCGGCTCCCCGACTTTGGTGCGCGACGATAAAGACACCGATGCGCTTTATGTTCTGATGCCGATGCGCGTGTAGCGCCACGTTATGAGGGGCCCGCGACGCCAGCAAACACCACACAAAACAAGACGGGTGAGGCAGCTTCCTTGACCCCCCCCTTCACGGCGCCCGTCGCGCCGCATATTTGTCGGCTGCGGCTAACCGGATTTCGCTCTCATCAGAAGCTAGATTTATCTTGTGCCAATGGCGCTGTGGTGATCACGGGGGCCAATGGTTTGGGCAAAACCAATGTCTTGGAAGCCATCTCTATGTTGGCGCCGGGGCGCGGTTTGCGAAGCGCCAATTTAGAAGACTTACGATTTCGCGACCCGCAAGGCATATCTTCGGATGGCTGGACGGTTTTGGCAGATATCGAAGGGCCAACGGGGGCGCTGCGTGCCGGCGTTGCTTATGAGGGCGAGGGCGGTCGCCGGGTGCGCGTGGATGGCGAAACGCGGCGTGTCGATGATTTGGCGCAGGCCATCCCCCAGCTTTGGTTGACCCCGTCTATGGATCGTCTGTTTGTCGATGGGGCTAGCGGGCGACGCAAATTTCTTGACCGCTTTGCCCAAACTTTGGATGGCGCGCTGGCGCGTCATTTAAGTGCCTATGAAAAAGCCATGCGCGAGCGCAATCGTTTGCTGCAAACCCCGACGACCTCTCTCGCGAGCCATCCTTGGTTGGATGCTTTGGAAGACACAATGGCGCTGGAAGGGGTGGCGATTGCCGCCTCGCGATTGGCCGCCCTCGATGCGTTGGCCGTGGGCTTGGTCAGCATTCCCGAGGCCGCTTTCCCGCGTGCGGAAATAGCGTTGGAAGGCACTTTGGAGGCGGCTCTGCGGGAGACCTCTGCGGTGGATGTGGAGGACGCGTTTCGCGATCGGATGCGCGGCGCGCGTGGGCTCGATGCCAGTGCGGGGCGCAGTTTAGAGGGCCCGCACAGAAGTGATTTGCAAGTCGTCTATGCGGCCAAAAACATGCCGGCCAAAGAATGTTCGACGGGCGAGCAAAAAGCGCTTTTAGTGGGGCTTATTTTGGCCCAAGCGCAAAGCGTGGCGGCGCGCATTGGCGATGTGCCGATTTTACTATTGGACGAAGTGGCAGCCCATTTGGACCGCCACCGCCGCGCCGCCTTGGCCGAGATTTTAACCCATTTGGGTGGTCAAAGTTGGATCACCGGAACCGAAATGGAGGCGTTTTCAGGGTTTGCTAAAAATGCCCCAGTGACCGCAATTCAAATGACGTCAAGCGGCGAAGCAGTTACACTATAATCATCGGTGGCGCTGAGGTCAGCGGCCCCCAAATAAAGAGACGAGAGCTATGAGTGAATCTGATGTAACCGGCAAGGAAGCAAGTGGCGAAGAGGCTGAATATGGCGCCTCCTCTATTAAAGTTTTAAAGGGCCTCGAAGCGGTTCGAAAACGCCCTGGCATGTACATTGGCGACACCGACGATGGCACCGGCTTGCATCACATGGTTTACGAAGTCGTCGATAATTCTATCGATGAGGCTTTGGCGGGTCATTGCGATACCGTGGAAGTGGTGCTCAATAGTGACGGCTCGGTAACGGTTAGCGATAATGGTCGCGGCATTCCGACCGAAATGCACGAAGAAGAAGGGGTCTCGGCTGCGCAAGTGATTATGACCCAATTGCATGCGGGCGGTAAATTCGACAGCAATTCTTATAAAGTGTCTGGCGGTCTGCACGGCGTGGGTATTTCCGTCGTCAACGCGCTCTCCGATTGGTTGGAGCTGACGGTGCAACGCGGTGGCAAAACCTATTCGATGCGCTTTGCCCATGGGGATGCGCAGGCTGATTTGGCAGAAGTCGGCACGGCAGATGCGACCGGTACGAAAGTGACGTTTCACCCTTCGTCAGAAACCTTCACCATGACGGAGTTTGATTTTGAAACGCTCGAGCATCGGTTGCGCGAATTGGCATTTTTGAACAGTGGTGTGGCGATTGTTTTGGAAGACCGCCGCGGTGTCGAGCCGCGCCGCTCAGATTTGAAATATGACGGCGGGCTGGAAGCTTTTGCCCGTTATCTCGACCGCAATAAATCAACCCTCATCGACACGCCGATTACGCTGGTGTCAGAGGCCGAAGACATTGTGGTGGAATTGGCCTTGTGGTGGAACGACAGCTATCACGAGACGGTTTTATGTTTTACCAATAATATTCCCCAGCGCGATGGCGGCACGCATTTGGCGGGCTTTCGCGGCGCGCTAACCCGTACGATTAACAATTATGCCAATCAGCATGGCATCGCCAAAAAAGAAAAAGTCTCGGTAACCGGCGATGATTGCCGCGAGGGCCTGACGGCGGTTCTTTCGGTGAAAGTGCCGGACCCAAAATTCTCGAGCCAAACCAAAGATAAATTGGTCTCCTCAGAAGTGCGCCCCGTGGTCGAGAGCGTGGTCAATGAAGTTTTGAGTGCATGGTTTGAAGAGCACCCCAGTGAAGCCAAAGTTATTATGAGCAAAGTGGTGGAAGCGGCCGCCGCGCGCGAGGCAGCGCGCAAAGCCCGCGAGCTGACCCGCAGAAAAGGCGCGCTCGATGTCTCCAGCCTGCCAGGTAAATTGGCCGACTGTCAGGAGCGCGACCCGACGCGCTCTGAATTATTCCTCGTCGAGGGCGATAGTGCGGGCGGCTCTGCCAAACAAGCGCGCAATCGTTCGAACCAGGCGGTGCTGCCTTTGCGCGGTAAAATTTTAAATGTCGAGCGCGCCCGCTTCGACAAAATGTTGTCGTCCAATGAAATCGGTACCTTGATTACCGCTTTGGGCACGGGCATTGGGCGGGAAGATTTTAACGTCGATAAATTGCGCTATCACAAGATTATCATCATGACCGATGCGGACGTCGATGGGGCGCATATTCGCACGCTGCTTTTGACCTTCTTCTATCGGCAAATGCCAGAGGTTATCGAGCGCGGTCATTTGTTTATTGCGCAGCCGCCGTTGTATAAAATCAAACGACAAAGTTCCGAGCGCTATTTGAAAGATGATGCGGCCTTGGAAGAATATTTGCTGGAAACTGGCTCGGGCGAGGCGGTATTAACCTTGGCCTCTGGCGAGCAACGCAGCGGCAGCGATTTGGAAACCCTGCTCACCGAAGCCCGTCTGGTGAAAGCCACGTTGAATGCGATGCCTGCGCAATATCCGCAGTTCATTATCGAGCAGGCGGCCATCTCTGGCTCGCTGACGCCCGAGATTTTGTCCAAGCCAGAATTGGCCGAGCAAAGCGCCCATTATATTGCCGGTCGCTTGAACCGTATGTCGGATGAAGTGGAACGCGGTTGGGAAGGTGTGCCGACGGGCGATGGCGGGCTGACGTTTGCTCGTGAGCTGCGCGGGGTACGCGAAGAATTTAACATTGATGCGCCGCTCATTGCTTCGGCCGATGTGCGCCGTCTCGATGCGATGGCAACCAATTTGCAGTCGGTCTATTTGGATCCGGCGCAACTGACCATTAAAGACAAAACCATTCAGGTGAATACGCCGAGCGAGCTATTGGCGGCCATCTTATCGCAAGGGCGCAATGGCATTGCGCTGCAACGCTATAAGGGCTTGGGCGAGATGAACCCCGAACAATTATGGCAGACCACTTTGGACAAAGACGCGCGCTCCTTGCTTCAAGTCAAAGTAAAAGATGTGGCAGAAACCAATGGTCTGTTCGAGCAATTGATGGGCGATGTGGTGGAACCGCGGCGCCAATTCATTCAAGACAACGCCCTGGATGTGAACAATCTGGATATCTAGGCGCAGGAACTCGCGACCATGAACCAGAACCTTGAAAACCCCAAGAGCCCGCAAAATCCGGTACCGGACCCAATCGTCGCGTCAAGCCGATCGGGACGCACGCTCTATTGGGGGTTGGTGGCCGCCATTTGGGGGATTATCGGTGTTGCGGTTTTGGTCTTCGTTTATGCGTTGGATCTGCCGGACACAGATGGATTATGGAAAATTGGGCCGAAGGCTGAGTTGAGTATTTATGCCGCGCAAGATGAATTAATCGCGCGGCGCGGGCGCCGCGGTGGCCAGCCTTTGCAGTATAAAGATTTCCCGCCCGCCTTGGTGCAGGCCGTCACGGCGATTGAAGACCGTCGGTTTTTTTCGCACTTCGGGCTCGACCCGCGCGGCCTCATGCGCGCTTTTGTGGCCAATATTTGGGCCGGGCGAACCGTGCAGGGCGGCTCGACGCTGACCCAACAATTGGCCAAAAATGTTTTCCTCACGCCGGAGCGCACCTATAAGCGCAAAATTCAGGAATTGCTTTTGGCCTTTTGGCTGGAAGCGCAATTCACCAAGCAAGACCTGATGGCGCTCTATCTAAATCGTGTCTATTTCGGCGCCGGGGCCTATGGCGTGCAAGCCGCTGCTGAGACCTATTTCAACCGACCCGTACAAAGCCTCAGCATTGGGGAAGCCGCCATGTTGGCAGGCCTATTAAAAGCTCCGTCGCGATATGCCCCCACGCGCAACCCCGAAGCGGCGCGCGATCGTGCCTTGGTGGTTTTGGGCGCGATGCGCGATGTCGGCCATATTAGCGAAGCGGAAGTCGTGGCTTTGGCGAGCGCGCCCGTGCGCATCGTCAATCGCTCGTCCGATGCGGCCCATTATGCGGTCGATTGGACGCTGGACCAATTGCCCGATTTTGTCGGTCGACCGCGCGCTGATTTAGATGTTGTCACCACCCTAGACCCGCGGTTGCAATTGGCGGCCGAGCGCTCCATCAAGGCGGTTTTAAACCGCTATGGCGAAGCGCGAAAGGCCAGCCAAGCGGCCATGGTTGTGATGTCCCCCGATGGCGCCATTCGCGCCATGGTGGGCGGCAAGTCGTATGCCCAAAGCACCTTCAATCGCGCCACTATGGCCAAACGCCAACCGGGCTCTTCGTTCAAACCGATTGTCTATTTGGCAGCCTTGGAAAACGGGCTGACCCCCTTGCGCTTATATGACGATGCCCCCATTGCGGTGGGCAAATGGCAGCCGAAAAATTACAATGAAGATTATCTCGGGCCGATTACCGCGCAAACCGCTTTGGCCAAATCAGTCAATACGGTGGCGGTGCAAGTCAGTGAAGAGACGGGACGCGCCAAGGTGATTGATATGGCGCGCCGTCTTGGCATTCGCGCACCGCTTCGCCCGCATCCGTCGCTGGCGCTGGGCACTTTCGAGGTTACTTTGCTGGAGCTGACCACGGCCTACGCGCATTTCGCCAATGGCGGCAAGCAAACCTTGCCGCATATTATCTCTGAGGTGATTACCCGTTCGGGCAATATTTTGTACCAGCGCAATGCCCCCAAGGCAGTGCCGGTGGTGGCGCCGCATCATATTGGCAGGCTCAACGAAATGTTGCGCAGCGCGGTTAATGAGGGGACGGGCAAAAGAGCGCGGATTAAAAACCTCGATATTGCAGGTAAAACGGGCACATCGCAAAACTGGCGCGATGCTTGGTTTGTCGGCTATACGGGCGCGCTCGTGGTTGGCGTCTGGGTTGGCAATGATGACAATAGTGCCATGGCCAGAGTTTCGGGTGGCGGTTTGCCCGCCCAAATTTGGCGTGATTTTATGGTGGGCCAAAAAAGTCTCAGCGCCGAGGTTGTGCTGCCTGGCGGCGATGCGCCCAAGGGCGGATTGCGCGGCCTTTTACGACGTTTTTTTGGCGGTTAATCTAGCGAATTTTCGAGGCGATTTTTTGCGCTAAGACGTCTGGTTCTAGCGCGTGATCATAATGCGCCAAATACCGACCCTTGCCATCCATCAGATAGAAGAAAGACGAGTGGTCGACATTATAGCTGCCTTTATCTCGCGGTGTATCTTGTGGTGTATCCTCAGGCAGGTCGCGACGAACCGCATAGACGCGAAAGGCTTGTTTCACCGCTGCGATTTGCTCGGGCGTGCCGGTCAGGCCAGAAATTTTTGGATGGAAATAGCTTAAATACTCTGCCAATTGCGCCGGCGTATCGCGCGCCGGATCGACCGAGATAAACACCGGTTGCAGGGCCGCAAATAGTTTTGGGTTTTGCGTCTCCAGGGTTTCCAGCGCGGCGCCCATGATATCGAGCGACATGGGGCAAACGTCGGGGCAATACGTGAAGCCAAAATAAATCAGCATTGGGGCGCCGGCAAAATCTGCCTCGCTGCGTGCCTCGCCTTTTTCATTGGTCAGGCTAAAGGCGCCGCCAATGGCTACCTCTTGAAAACTGCGAACGGAGGCCTCGCGGGTTTGTAACTCCACCAACAAGAAACCCAATAGAACCAGCAGCCCTGCGGCGGCGAGACCTATACTTATTTTTATATTCTTCTTCATGTTCATTCTCTTCTGTATTGCGTCGCTCTGTGTAAAGCAGATAAAAGCGGGGTTTGGCAAATTTGGATAAGCCCCTCTTTCCCTTTTCATTTCGAGCGGTTATATCTTGGTCATGACTTTCAAGCAATCCACGCATCAGCGACATAAACGCTCTCCGCTTCCCCTTTTTACGATGTCTTGGTTTTTGGCGCTGTTTTGGGTTTCCCCGCTTTGGGCTCAACAACTACCGGTGGTTACCGACAATGGCTTCATTGAAGCGGCGCGGACGGGCAATTTAGACGCGCTCAAGGCCGCGCATGCGGCGGGCTATTCGGTCGATAGTTTGGGACGAAATGGCCAAAGTGCCCTGCACGCGGCGGCCGAGTGGGGCCATTTAGCAGCGGTTCAGCAATTGCTCGACTGGGGAGCCAAGCCAGATAAGCGCGCCAAGCCAGATAAGCGCGCCAAGACCCGACACACGGCTATGAACTATGCCGTGGTTTATGGCCATCGCGAGATTATCCGCGCGCTTTTGGACGCCAAGGCGGACCCCAATCGGGCGGGCCCCAATTATGAAGTGCCAATCATTACGGCAGCGCGATTGGGCCACGAAAAAATTGTTCGCCTTCTGCTCAAGGCCGGTGGGGATGTGCGCGAGACCGATAGCACAGGGCGCACGGCGTCTGAATGGGCTCGCGAGATGCGCCATCCAAAAATCTTTGGCCTCCTCAAAGCCGCGGGCGGTTAGGCGCGTTTTATGGAGCCAAATAACATGACGCAAAATACCGGTAGCCGACCCTATGGCGAGCTAGAGGCGGATGGAGACCGCGTCGCGGTTGTGCGCTTGCGGGTGCAATTGGTCCTGCGCTGGTTGGCCATCGTCGGTCAGCTGGTCGCTGTCTTAGTTATTTATTTTGGTTTCGGCTTTTCGCTCCCTTTGACCGCGTGTCTTGTGGTTATCGGCTTGGCGGTCGCGCTGAACTTGAGCCTTATCCGTCAGTTTCCTGCCAATCACTTTTTGAACCGGCGCGAGACTGCCAGCTATTTGGCCTATGACATTGCGCAATTGGGCCTGCTGCTCTTCTTGACCGGCGGCGTGATGAACCCTTTTGCCTTGTTGTTATTGGCACCTGTTACGATATCCGCCAGCTTGTTGAATGCGCGCACCACCGCAATCCTCATGGTTTTTGCTGGGCTGATTGTCAGCGTTCTAGCGCTCTATCACTTGCCCTTGCCATGGCGGGGTGCGCCGCCGTTAATTCCAGACTTGTTTCGCTTTGGCGTTTGGGCTGCCTTGATGTTGGCGTTGGCTTTTATTCCCGCCTATGTCTGGCGCGTGAGCCGCGAGGGGCGTCGCATGTCGGCGGCTTTAACCGCCACGCGCTCGGTGTTGGCGCGCGAGCAACGTTTATCGGCGCTGGATGGCATGGCCGCGGCGGCCGCGCACCAGCTCGGCACGCCTTTGGGCACTATTGTTTTGGTGTTGAGCGAGTTAGGCGCGCGAAAAGATTTGCCTGAAGGTTTGAGCGATGATGTGGCTTTGATGCGCGAACAGGCTTTGCGCTGTCGTGATATTTTGTCGTCGTTGAGCAGTGAAGATAATGACCCGGTTATTTCGCGCGTCTCCTTGCGGGGCTTGCTGGAAGAGGCGGTCTTGGAAGCTGGCGAACACGACAAACAGATTTTTGTATCCAGCAAAGCCAATGGGCTTTTGGCCACAAGCGAGCCTTCGCTGACCCGCCAACCAGAGCTGATTTACGGACTTGGCAATCTCATCGAGAATGCGGCTGAATTTGCGAAAAGCACGGTTTGGGTGAAGGCAACTTATTCGGCGCAGCAAGTGGTCGTCGAAATTATCGATGATGGCCCGGGCTTTGCCGCTGACATGCTCACCCATTTGGGCGAGCCCTATACCTCGTCGCGTCGGTCTAAGTTCAGCCGAGACGAGACCGGCGATTTTGGCCTTGGGCTGGGCTTTTTTATTGCCCGAACCTTGATGCAACGTTCGGGCGGGAAAATTAGTGCGCGCAATTTAAAAGTAACAGAAATGGTTGAAGGTCAAATGCCAGGCGGTGCTTGTGTGCGCGTGGTTTGGCCACGAGACCGTGTGTCCAGCTAATTCGCCCCTTGGCTTTGAAAGCTGGTCTAAACACCCTATATTCTAGCCTATCCACGATGGAGCTTGATATGACAGACGCAAAACCTTCTCCCGAAGATCACACAGGTCAAAACCTTTTGATCGTTGATGACGACCAGCCTTGGCTGACGCGCCTTTCGCGCGCCATGGAAACGCGCGGCTATACGGTGCATAGCGCCGATTCCGTGGCCAGTGGCATTGCCATGGGCAAATCCATCAAGCCAGCTTTTGCCGTGGTAGATATGCGCCTCGAAGATGGCAACGGTTTGGATGTGGTTGAAAGCCTGCAGGCCGATAACCCAGAAGCCCGCATTATCATGCTCACGGGCTATGGTAATATTGCAACAGCGGTCGAAGCGGTAAAACGCGGCGCGGTCGATTATTTGGCCAAACCCGCCGATGCAGATGAAATTCATGCCGCTTTGATTGCCGCGCCGGAAGGCCGTGCGGCGCCGCCAGAGAACCCGATGTCGGCCGACCGAGTGCGCTGGGAACATATTCAGCGCGTGTTCGAGCTATGCGATCGCAATGTTTCTGAAACCGCGCGGCGCTTGAACATGCACCGTCGTACTTTGCAGCGTATTTTGGCCAAACGCGCCCCGCGGTAGGCCCTTTTTCGTTATCTCTGACTTCTAGCCCACCGAAACCCGCCAATTCGTGCCAGTCGGCGCATCAGCGTGCTGCGTCGAGCGGCGGCTAGTTTTTGCAAAACGGCGGGGCGGATGATTTCAGCCCCATAGGCGTCGGCGAATATATAGCCCACGTCTTCGGGCAGTTTCTCCACCGGAAAATCAGGCGCCACGGCAAAAAAGAACCGATCACAATAGGGTAGATATTCCGGCCATTTTTTATCGGCTTGGAAATCGGCTAAGCCGCTTTTGATCTCAACAATCCACAATTCGCCCTTATGGGTTACGCCCATCAAGTCGGCGCGACGATAATTGGGCAGGGAAATTTCTGGCATACAGGACGTATTTTGCTGGCTGAGCATGCGCGTGACGCCGCGTTGAATGGCGTGTGCGGCTTCGGATTGGCGCCCATCTTCGGGCGCTAAATCGGTGAACTGCAGCTCCTGTTCGGGGTTTTCAGGGTTTTTTATGTCTGACATACGCAAAAATTTTACCTCTTTTGGGCCTCAAATGAACTTTCGCTCTGATATTCGAGGGTGCGGAGCCACTCTAGCAAGGCGTTGGAGGCTCGGCCAGTCACCTGCGGCATTTTTGTCACCCCCCGAAAAGTCAGTTTTTGCTTGAATGGGTATGGGCTTTTATGAGACATTCCCCCCTTGAGAGATGCGCCCCGCGCGACGTCTTTGGCTTTTGGGAGGGCCTTATGGTTCAAAAATTAGAAGAAATTATCTTTCGTTTTCGGGGTGTTATTTTAGCCCTTTTCGCCGCCTTTACTTTGTATAGCGGGTATTACGCAACGAACTTGAAAATGACGGCTGGCTTTGAAAAGCAACTACCAGCCGGTCACGAATATATTCAAACTTTCCAAGAATATCGCGATCGCTTGTTTGGTTCGAACCGCATCATTGTGGTTTTGAAGGAACGCGAAGGCAAGATTTGGAACAAGGACTTCTTTTCTACTTACAAAGATCTGACAGATGCCTTGTTCTATATGCCAGGTGTGGCGCGCCATACGCTGACGTCGCTTTGGACGCCGAACTCTCGTTATTTTGAAATTACCGAAGATGGCTTTGTCGCAGATGACGTCATTCCCGGAACCATCACCATCGAGAATATTGATAGTGATTGTGTTTCGCGTTTGAAAACAGCCAGCTTGGCCACCACGTGTGAGCCGGCTCTCGACATCATCGCCAATAACGTTATCCGCGGCGGCTTTGTCGGTCGCTTGGTTGCCAATGACTTCTCAGCCGCCATGGTGCGCGCTGAGCTGTTGGACGTCGATGTAAAAACCGGCGAGCGCCTCGATTACTTCGATCTGGCCGATAAACTGGAAACAGACATTCGCGGCAAATTCGAAAGCGACAAATACGAAGTGCAAATCATTGGCTTTGCGAAACTCATTGGCGACATCGCCGATGGCGCGAGCACGGTGGTGCAATTCTTCGCGGTCGCTTTGGTGCTGACGATTTTGTCGGTATATCTCTATGCCCGCTCGGTCATCCTTACGTTCTTGCCGTTGTTCTGCTCGTTGACCTCTTTGGTCTGGCAGTTCGGTATTTTGAACATTCTCGGCTATGGCTTGGATCCACTGGCTGTGCTGGTGCCGTTCCTTGTGTTTGCCATCGGGGTGAGCCACGGGGTGCAGCAGATTAACCTCATCACCGCGGAAATATCGTCGGGCAAAACCAGTGAACAAGCGGCGCGTGCCAGTTTCCGTGGTCTGTTGATCCCGGGCTCCATGGCTCTGATTACCGATTTGGTTGGCTTTGGTACGTTGATCTTGATCCCAATTCAGATGATTCAAGAATTGGCTATTACCGCTTCGATTGGTGTGGCTCTGAAAATTCTAACCAATCTGATTATGTTGCCGGTTCTGGCGAGTTACTTCCCAGTCGAAGATGGCTTTGTGGAGCGTGCCGCGAAGGCGCGGGCCAGCCGAGTTGTCTTAATGCAAAAACTGGGCAATATCGCCAATCCGCGTAACGCTGTGATTGTGGTTTTCTTGGCTGTTATCTTGTTTGTGACCGCGTTCATTCAAAGCCAAAACCGCCATGTGGGTGCGCTTCATGCTGGCTCTCCAGAGCTGCGCGAAGAGGCTCGCTACAATTCGGATAGTCGCCAGATTGCAGAGAAATTTGCTCTTGGCCTCAATCTCTTGACGGTCATCGTGGAAACCCCACGCGAAGCCTGCATCAATTATCCATATATGAAATACCTCAATGAGTTCACTTGGTATTTGCGCAATGTGGAAGGTGTCTCGCTGGTCTTGTCGTTGCCTTATGTAACGCGCCAATCCAGTTCTGGCTTTAATGAGGGCAATCTGAAATGGCAGGCTTTGCCGCGCAATAAGTTTGCGTTGGTGCAGTCGCAGTCGCCAATCGGCGCCTCGACGGGTCTGCTCAACGAAGAATGCACTTTGCTAACCCAGTTGATCTTCTTGGATGATTCAAAAGCCACAACCATTTCGGGTGTGACCGATGCCATCAAAGACTTCCGCGTCAACAACCCATCGCCCGTCGCTGACCTACATATTGTCACCGACCCACCGATGCGTGACGCTGGCAATCTCGACCTCGGCATTAAAACCGATGTGGTGGATGACGGCGTGAGCTCGGCTTTGGCCATTACCTATGATGTGAATGAAAGCACGCCGGAAGAATTGCTTGCCGCAGTTCGTGCGCAAGGCGTGAAGATTGACAGCCACGAAGTAGTGCCGGTGAAAATCCGACTGGCTTCGGGTAACATGGGCGTCGCTGCGGCGGTGAATGAAGAGATTGAAGTCTCCGAATTGCCGATGATGCTCTACGTTTATTTGACCATCATTGCGTTGGTTATTATCACTTACCGCGATTGGCGGGCCACGGTGGCTTGTTGTGTGCCGCTCACTTTGGCGACTTTCATGGGCTATTGGTTCATGGAAGTGCTGGAGATTGGTCTGACAGTGGCTACCTTGCCGGTGATGGTGCTGGCTGTGGGTCTGGGTGTGGACTATGCGTTCTACATCTATAACCGCATTCAATATCACCTCTCGACAGGTCTCGATGTGACGGACAGCTTTAAGCTGACCCTGAATGAGACCGGTATGGCTGTGGTGTTTACCGCCCTGACATTGGCCGTCGGCGTGTCGACCTGGGCCTTCTCCGCCTTGAAATTCCAAGCGGATATGGGACTGCTGCTGACCTTCATGTTCATGATCAATATGATTATGGCGGTAACGGTTCTGCCAGCTCTGGCCGTGGTACTGGAAATGATTGTACCGCGCAAAAACCCACCCAAGCCACCAAGCGGTGCTTTGGCTCACTAAGTGAGTGACCCTAAAATAAACCCCGGCAAAGCGATTTGCCGGGGTTTTTTTATGCCGATAAAAAATCAGATGCGCTTAGCCAACCGGGTGCCCCAGTAAGGCGTTTAAATCAGCAATGCCTTGTGCGGCGGATACGACTTTTACCGTACCCATGCCCATCGCACGTGCGGGCTTTAGGTTAATGCCAAGGTCATCGAGGAACACACAATCGCTGGGCGCGACGCCAAGCTTATCGCAAGCCATTTGGTAAATCGCCGGGTCGGGTTTGCGCACGCCGACTTGGGAACTCTCAATCACATGTTCGAACAGGGCCATGACTTGGGCTACCGCATCGGCTTTTTCTTGCGTGCGCGCCATGCCTGCGCCCGCGCCGGTTTTCACATTATTGGTGATACAGGCAATCCGATAGCCATCGGCTTTCAATTGGTTCAAGACGGCTATCATCTCGGGGCGAAGGGAGCCGGCCAAAAGAGCCAACACATCGTTACCTCGAACCTTATGGCCGCGGGCTTCGGCTTCTTTTAGGAAGGCTGTATCAAATGCGGCGGCGTCGATATCATTGCGCTCAAATTGCGCCCAAGCATTGGTGTCGGGGTTGGTGGAATTAATGCCACGGATAAAATTTTCGGGCAGGCCATTTTGGCTTTCGTAAGTCGCGAAAGCCTCGAAAGGGCTGGAGGTTATCACGCCGCCAAAATCCCATAATACGGCTTTAAAATTTTGCGTCTGTTTTTGGCTCATAAGAGGCTCCTGGTTGCGCGAGGGACAGCCGTAAGGTGGCTTGTTCGGGCGATAATAAGTGCTAGGCTTGAAAGATAAGCTGGCGCGAAAATAACAAGGCGAAACATACCAAGAGGCAAAAAATATGCAATCTCAACTGACGTTATTTCTCACCCGTCTCGCCACGCTCTTGAGACAGCGCCATATATTGCTCGCCAGCGGGCTTGGCGTCGTGGCTTGCATGCTCGGCTTTCAATGGCTCAAAACCCAGCTCGGTGCGCCCATGCTGGACGAATTACAAGGCTATGATCAAATGGCTCTGGTAGAGCATTTGCTGCTCTATGGCGAGGCAGGGCGCGGTTTACACGCCGGCTTTACCTTGAGCTTGGATATGGTGTTTCCCCTGGTCTATGGCGCGTTTTTTGGTGGGCTATTGGCCCTCATGAGCCCGCGCCCTTGGGCCGCGTTCAGCCCCCTGGCGGTGCTCGTTGTGATGGTGTTGGATGTGGCGGAAAACTTTCAACTGGCAGGCTTGCTATATGGATTTCCCAACCTCAGCGCGGCGCAAATCGAGATGGCCAGTCAAACCACACAAGCCAAGTTTCTGGCCATCCAATTTATGTTTCTATGGCTTTTGGGCCTAACGGTGTGGCGGGTGTATAAACGCGTTCGAAATTAGCCATGGGCTAGTCGGACGCGCGCATATCTTTGGCTTGCTGGCGCCGCCCGCGCAAAGTTATGGGTAGTTGCGCGAGCATAAATAAGCCCGTCGAAGGCGCCATAATAAACACGCGGAACAACACCCAAGCATCATCGCTCAAGACCCGCCAGGCCACCTCATTGGCCAGCGTGGCGGCGGCAAAAAACAACCCCCAGCGCAGCGATAGCGAAAACCAAACTTTCTCTGGCAGGTCGAATTGTGCGTGAAAGAAAACTTTCATCATGGCGCGACCCCGCAATGCCCCAAGCAGAAGCACGAAAGCAAAGGCTCCGGAAAACAGGCTCGGTTGAATTTTAATATAGGTTTTGGTTTCTGCCAAAATGGCGGCCAAAGTCAGCAGCGCGGCAATGCTGGTTGCGAAAAGGGCAAAGCGCGCCAAGCGTCGCTCGAGTATCCAAGTGACGCTGATGAGCAAAGCCGAGGCGCCGACAGACGCTCCCGCCGCTGCATAAAGGCCGAAATACTGATTGATGGTGAAGAAGGCTGCCAAGGGGGCAATCTCACTCATCATCGAGAGGAACCGCATCTTTGGACGCGGTTCCCCAGATTTGTTTTGTTCCGTCATGCGGATTAACCCTCAGTAATTAAGTCATCCTTCAAGTGACGACCCGCGATGAAATAATGCCACGCGGCCCATAAGTTCACGAGCGAACAAATGAGGAGTGCATAGCGCAGGCTCTCTTGGCCGTATCTGTCCGACAATAAATCAGACACGATGCCGACAAATTGTGGGCCAAGGCCGAGGCCGATGATGTTCAAGATGAATAACAAAATACCTGCCGCTACCGCGCGCATCCGCAATTCGGATATGCCTTGGGTTTGGCTGAACGTCGTTGCTTGATAAAAATTGCCCAAGATTACCGGAACAATCATGGCCAATAATACCATCGTGGAATCGGTTGCCGTATAGACCAAGATATTGAACGGGAAGATGATGAGCAGGGCGATGGCGGTGATCCAAAGAAACCATTTTGGATCTTTGGCGCCAAATTTATCTGCCATATAGCCACCCAACGCAATACCTACGCCGCCAGCCACGCCCAAGATAAGACCAAACCAAGTGCCAATCTCGCCCGTGCCCATGCCAAAAGACCGGATTAGGAAAGAGGGCGCCCAAGTAATAAAGCCATAACCCACAAAGGCCGTAAGAGCGGCGGCAAAAGACATGTGGCGAAACGATTTTTTCGCCCATAGAAAGCTTAACGTCTCGCGAACGGTTGGTTGTTCGCCAGTGTCAACACGTCCCTCCGCAAGGCCACGCGGCGGCTCGGTGAGGGTAAAGCGGGTAATGAGTGCCAGCAAAATGCCCGGAATCCCAACGAGGAAAAAGGCGACGCGCCAGCCATATAGTTCGTTGATCCAGCCGCCCGCAAAAAGCCCAAACATAATGCCAAAAGGAATGCCGAGAGAATAAATCCCCAAAGCTGTGGCGCGTTGTTCGGCTGGATAATAATCAGCAATCATCGAATGCGCAGGAGGCGAGCAACCAGCTTCGCCAACGCCCACGCCGATGCGTGCGGCCAGCAAATGCCAGAAGTTTTGCGCCAAACCCGAAAGGGCGGTGAAAATACTCCAGATCCCTAAAGCGCCAGCAATCAGATTGCGACGGTTGGTGCGGTCTGCAAAACGCGCAATGGGAATGCCTAGGGTTGCGTAAAACATGGCAAAGGCAAAGCCTGTGAGCATGCCCATGGCGGTATCGGACAGCCCAAGTTCAGATTTCACAGGCTCCAACAATATCGACAGAATTTGGCGGTCAATAAAATTAAATGTGTAAATCACCACAAGAATGGCCAGGGCGTAATGACGGCCTTTGTAGATTGAGTCTGTTTCGATGGTTGTGCTGGACATGAGGCTCCTCCTAAAGCAATAGAAGGACAGAGCCTAACAAACGTTTCGTAAAAGAAAAGTCCAAATATAAGTTAAATGCCCACCTGAAGCCTTGCATGTAAAAGCGCGTGGTTTACATTCGGTACCAGCATAAAAAGGTTCGGGCATACCGCCCATAATTTTTCGGGAGACAGAGATGAGTAATAGAGATTTTGATATTGTGGTTTATGGCGCCAGCGGCTTTACCGGACGTTTGGTAGCCGAATATATGCACAAACAGTATGGCCGTACGGTCAACTGGGCGATGGCAGGGCGCAGCGAAACCAAACTTGCGCAAGTGCGCGACGAAATGGGCATTTCCCAAGACACCCCCCTCGTGGTGGCCGATGCAGACGATGCTGCTTCGCTAAAAGCCATGGCGGAAAACACCAAAGTATTGCTGACCACGGTTGGCCCTTACCAATTATACGGCTCCCCAGTGGTCGCCGCGTGTGCCGCCGCGGGCACGGATTACGTCGACCTCAGCGGAGAGCCAGGTTGGATGCACGAAATGATTGGCGCGCATGACGCCGCTGCCAAAGCCTCGGGCGCGCGTATTGTTCATAGCTGCGGCTTCGATTCTATTCCGTTTGATATGGGCGTCTATTTTTTGCAGAAAAACGCGCAAGAAAAACTGGGCACCCATTGCAACCAAGTGCGCGGACGCGTGCGCGCCATGAACGGCGAGTTTTCAGGCGGCACGGCCGCTTCGTTGAACGCGACGATGGCCGCTTTGGGCAAGAACCCAGAGCTACTGAAAGTTCTAGCCAATCCATTTTCTCTCGCCATTACCGCCAAGGGCACCCATCAGGGGCCAGAGCAACCAGCCGATAATGCGATTTATGAAGATGAGATGACCGGCATGTGGGTCGCGCCCTTTATCATGGCGGCGATCAATACGAAAAACGTGCATCGCTCGAACGCCCTCCTCGGCCATGCCTATGGCGAAGACTTTAAATATGACGAGATGATGGTGACGGGCGCTGGCGAAGAAGGCAAAGCCATGGCTGAGTTTATGGCAGGCCATAATCCCTTGATCGGCGAGGGGGTTCCCCAGCCTGGCGAAGGCCCCGATAAGGCGTCGCGTGAGGCGGGTAATTATGATGTCTTGTTTATCGGTCTGACTGGCGATGGCCAACGCATTGAAGCCAGTGTCGGCGGCGACCTGGACCCAGGCTATGGCTCAACCTCCAAAATGCTGGCCGAAAGCGCTATGTGCTTATTGCGCGAATGTTCGGCGCAAAATGGCGGCGTGGGCGGTGGTATTTACACCCCAGCACCCGCCATGGGCGAGGCTTTAATCAAGCGCCTTTGCGATAATGCGGGCCTGTATTTCAAGCTCGAAGGCTAAGCTAAACCCATTGGAGGCTCGCGATATGGCAGTTTCAAAATATGTCGATCCAGATTTAATTCCCGGACTTGAGCGCTTAAAAGCTCTGGTGGGGGACGGTCTGGATGTCGCAAATGATTTGGAGACATCGCGCGTAAATTCAAATGCGCGCGATGAAACCCTTATCGAAGCCTTGCAGATACCGGACACGATTTCCCAAGAGACGCTTGTGTGTCCGGCACAAGAAGACCAGCCAAGCGTGGATATGCGCGTTATGTATCCGCGCGAAGCAACGGCGCCCATGCCCCTGTTTTATTGGATGCATGGCGGCGGCTATGTTTTGGGCACGGCCAAACAGGGTGATTTATTCACCCTCACGGCGGCGCAACAATTGGGTTGTTTCGCAGCTTCCGTCGACTATCGACTGGCGCCCGAAGCGGCTTATCCAGAGCCTTTGGACGATTGCTATCGCGGGCTGAAATATCTGCTCGACCATGCGGACGACTTTAATATTGACCCCACGCGGGTGATTATTGGTGGTGTCAGTGCGGGCGGTGGTTTGGCGGCCGGGCTGGGGCTTTTGGTGCGCGACCGCGCTGAATTTTCGCTGCTTGGCCAAGTGCTGCTCTATCCGATGTTGGACGATCGCAACGTAGAGCCAGCCAGCGAGACGCTGAGCGATACTTTGGTCTGGAGCCGCAAGGCCAATCGATTTGGCTGGCAGTCCTATTTGGGCGAGGCTTTTGGCAGTCAAGACGTGCCGATTTATGCCGCGCCCGCTCGGGCCGAAGATTTATCGGGCCTGCCACCAACCTATATGCCGGTGGGGGACTTAGATTTGTTTTTGCAAGAAGACATCGCCTACGCTCAAAAGCTGACGCAAGCTGGGGTGCCAAGCCATTTTCACATTTATCCAGGCGCCTTTCATGGCTTTAACGGGTTTGTCGCCGGGGCACCGGTATCGCAGCACTGCAACCAAGAGATTTTCACTTTCGTTGGGAAACTCTTGGCAGAAGCGGCTAGGTAAGGAAACGCGACATGCCCGTTCAATTGACGCTTTACGGCCCTACAGTTTCTACTTTCACCCGCATTTGTGCCATCGTGGCCGCCGAGGCGGGGGTTGCTTGGGAGATTATCCCAACGGGCTCTGGCTCCAAAGAGATGGCCGAGCATCACCCTTTCATGCGCTCGCCAGCTGCGTATATCGATGATTTGCATTTTTACGAGACGCCCGCCATTTGCAGCTATCTCGACCGCGCCCATAATGGTGGCGCCCTGCATCCCGTCTCGCCCGAGGGCCAAGCGCGCATGTGGCAATGGGCCAATGTGGCCGCGCATTATGTGTTTCCCATTACCGAAGAGCGCTTGGTTTTGCCGCGCGTCGTGGCCCCGTTGATGGGCCGCGCGCCAGACGAAAAATTAATCGCCGATGCTTTGCCCGTCATTCGCTATCACCTCGGCGTGGTGGAAACGCGTCTGCAAGACGCCGCGTTTTTGGCCGGTGCGGATTATTCTTTGGCCGATAGTTTTATGTATCCGGTAATCGAGGCCACCTGCGCAGCCCCCGAAGGGGCCGCGATGGTGGCGGATCTGCCAGCTTTGAAAGCTTGGCTAGAGGCCTTGCGCCAGCGCCCCGCCATCCGCGAGACGGCTTGGCCAGACACAAGTCAGATGGTCTAGCTTAAAGCGCTGCGATTTGCGCTGCTGTGGTTTCCCAAAGGCGTTGGGCGATCTCTTGATCGGCAGCCCAAGGGCGAACCCCGTCCATGGCGGGGCTATCGGCGGCCACGGCTTCTGCCACATTACAATCATTGCAATAAAGCCCGCCTAACCCCTCAAGCTTGGGAGAGGTGGCGGCCCATAACGTTGTGCTGGCGCCAACCGATGGGGATTTAAATCCAGCGGCGGCCAAGTCTGACGGGCTGCCGTCTTCTTTGGTCCAGCCAAGCGCAACCATTTCTTCATTGGCCAAATGGCGCTGTAAAGGTGTGAAAATACCGCCCGGATGGACGGAGAAAGCGCGGATGCCTTTGTCTTTGCCACGGCGGTCTAGCTCGACAGCCAGCAGAGCTTTGGCGGTTTTCGATTGGCCATAGGAGGGCCATTTTTCGTAAACGCGGTTTTCATAATGCATGTCGTCAAAGTCAATGCCGCCAATGCGGTGGCCGATGGACGACAGGGTAACCACGCGCGCACCTTGGGCGGCTTCGAGTGCGCCCATGAGTTTGTTGATGAGCGCGAAGTGACCAAAATGATTGACCCCGATTTGGCTTTCAAAGCCTTGCGCGGTTTTCTCGAACGGGCAGGCCATAATGCCTGCATTGCAAATCAGCAGGTCGAGCTTTTTGTGGCGGCTTAAAAAGTCATCGCCGAATTTTTCAACGGAGTTTAAATCCGATAAATCCATTTTGTCGATATGGTCTGCGCTCACCACGCCATCTAAGGCTTTGCGCGCCCGGTCGATATCGCGGCCTGGCGTATGCACATGGGCGCCCGCGCTCACGAGCGCTTTCACGGTTTCAAAGCCGATGCCGGAATAGCCGCCGGTTACCATCACGGTTTTGCCCGAGAGGTCGAGGCCCGCCACAACTTCCTGGGCTTCCGGGGTGGGGTGGATGCCGCTATCGATTGGTTTTTGATCTGCTGAAACGCTCATAAAGCTCTCCTTATTGATTTGGTTTCGAACCTAGCGACAAGTATGGCAAACGCTGGCGGTAAGTCAAACGGCCCGTAAGGGCGCATCAAGGCCGCTTCGTGAGGTGTTTGACTTATGGCGGGCGGGGCTTAAGATTTGGCTCAAAGGGAGAAAACCATGCAAGCCTATCAACCATTAAGCCGTTCCATCGCGGGACGCATCGCCATTGTTACCGGAGCCGCCAGCGGTATGGGACGCGCCACAGCGCACCTATTGGCTAGCGAGGGCGCCCATGTGGCCGTTACCGATTTGGACCTAGACGCGTGCCAGCGTGTGGTTGACGAGATTGAAGCGGCAGGTTTTTCGACGACCAAAGCCTGGGCCATGGACATGGCAGACGCGGGCGCGATTGCAACTTGCGTGGGCGAGATTACCAGCCATTTTGGTGGCTTGGATATTTTGGTCAACAATGCTGGCTTCTCGATGATTGCCAATATTGATGATGCGGCTTACTTGCAAAGCTGGGAGAAATCTCTGGCTGTGATGTTGGAGGGCCCGCAAATCTTAATTCGCCAAGCCCTGTCTCATTTACGAAACTCCGACGCGGCGCGCATTGTGAACATTGCCTCGACCGAAGGTCTGGGCGGCAGTGCGGGCAGCTCGCCTTATACGGCGGCCAAACATGGGCTCATCGGCCTGACCAAAAGCCTGGCGGTGGAACTGGGCAAAGAGGGCATTACCGTCAATGCGGTTTGCCCAGGCCCCATTCATACGGGCATTACCGAGCTTATTCCGGATGACCATAAGGCCACTTTCGCCCATCGCCGCACGGCCTTGCGCCGCTATGGCCGGCCCGAGGAAGTGGCGCATGTGACTTTGTCTTTATGTTTGCCAGCTTCCAGTTATGTCACGGGCGTAGCCATTCCCGTCGATGGCGGCATGCGCGCTAGAAATAACTAGCGTGCCTACCGCTGCATCGTCTGGCTACCAGGCTTTTTGATAGCCCAGCGTTAGCGTATCTTGGTGTTCCATTTGCACGCCATTGGCTTTTTGGTGGATGGCGCTTGTCCATTCCAAGGCCAAGCGGTGGCCAGCCCAAATGCCATGCTGCCCGACGACATTAAACCCGACGGAGAGATGGGCCAATTCCCCGCCCGTGAAATTAGTTTGCGCGGTGGGCACGGGTAATGTGATGGCGCTGTCGGTACCGCGCAGGCGGTCTTGATAGCTGGCATCAAGGCGCGCCGAGGCGCTGACAAACGAAGCCAGACGACGCGACACCCAGCCTTGCACAAGGGCCTTATCGCCCAAGCGATAGCCTTGTGAATTATCCTCAAGGCGCGCCACCCCCGAGATTTGCCCGCCATAGCGCCACGCGCCGTGCGCGGCAGAATTAAAGGTCAGCGAGGGTTTGATATCATAAGTGCCAGAGCCAAGCTGCATGGGGTAAGGCAGGCGTTTGCCGCTGATGTGCTGGTTCATCGGCGTCAGCACGCGGCCCGTCTGTTTGATCGATCCCGTCGGGATAGACAGCGCCACCCCATAGTGCCAAGTGCCCGCCAGCGCGCCTTGGGCGATGTCGCCCCCCGCCAGCAGAGCGCCCAGCGTGGTATCGCCCAGGCCTTCGCTTTGGCTGGTAAAGCTGCCAAGCAGGGCTTGGCTCATGGCGCCATAGGTGTTCAGCCGCATGCTGGTTTCATGCTGCATGGCCATGGCCAAAAAGGTGAGGTCATCATTGGGCGCATACATAGCCCCGAGCATGGTCATTTTCATATCCATGCTCTGGGGCACCACGCGCAATTGCGCGGGGCTGCCATGCTGGTTGGGAAGCTGCAAAACTTGCGCGTCGGGTATCGAGCGCGTGCCTTGAAGGTTGCCTTGCATCGACATATCCATTTGGCGCCAGGATAGCATCCATTCGCCGGCTTTATGGCGATGGTCGCCCATGACGCCAATCGGGGCATGGCCATCGGCGCGCGCGGCGCCATCTGCAAACGCAGGCGTTAGGGTTAAGGCTGGCGTGATGAGCAGCAGAGCGCCCATCCCTAATTTGGGTAAATAAGTCATATATCTGTCCTGTTAACGAAAGGGAAATTTAGGCAAAGACAGAGTGTGGCGGGGCCCTTGGCGCGGCAGAACTATCGAGGCGCAGCGCGTGGTGTGGCCAGCGAACCCAAGCCTTGGAGACTAGGTTTGCGAGGTGAGGTGGGGAGACATGGAGGGTTTGCAAAACCGCGATGGGCGCGCTGGGGCAGCAATCGGCGCTCGGTCTGGCTTCGGCTTGCGTTTGCGGGCTTTCCACATAGACGGTTTCAAAGCCTTGCGAAGAGCAAATCACATGCACATCGCCCACGCTATGACACGCAGAACTAAGGGCGGCATTGGTGAGCAGCCAAGTGGCAATGAAAAGATGGACGATACGCAAAATGAAACGGCTCTCGCAAAAAATAAGGGCTCGGTTAAGTAACGCGTTTGGCGGGCCGCGCAAAGCCCTAAAAGCCCAACTGGCCTTACCCGATGGTCCTTGCGTGATGGGCTTTGCGTGATGGCCATTTTGCCTGTATAAACCGCTCGAGAGTTATTTTACGAACAAGGATTCATCTGCATGACCGAAGCTGCCAAGAAACCCGTGAGCCCAAATGCGCCCACGCCGGAAACGGTCCTCAGCGTCGAACATTATACCGACCGACTGTTCAAGTTTCGCCTTACCCGCCCACAAGCTTTTCGCTTTCGCTCGGGCGAGTTTATTATGATTGGCTTGCCGCAAGAAAACGGCAAACCGCTTTTGCGCGCCTATAGTATTGCCAGCCCGAGTTGGGACGACACGGTGGAGTTTTACTCGATTAAAGTTCCCGATGGCCCGCTGACCTCGCAGCTGCAAAAAATTGGCGAGGGCGATAAAGTCTTGCTCGGCAAAAAACCTGTCGGCACTTTGGTATTGGATGCGTTGAAACCGGGCAAGCGGCTTTGGATGTTCTCTACGGGCACAGGCTTTGCGCCTTTCGCCAGTCTGGTGCGCGACCCAGAAACCTATGAGAAATTCGACGAAGTTATCGTCAGTCATACCTGCCGCGATGTGGCCGAGTTGGCCTATAGCCGCGAGATCGTGGATGGGTTTTTAAACGACCCAGACTTGGGCGAGATTGCGCAAGGTAAATTGCGCCTCTACCAAAGCTGCACGCGCGAAGAATTTGAAAACACAGGTCGCCCAACCGATCTCATTCGGTCGGGAAAATTATTCGAAGACCTCGGTCTTGAGCGCCTTGACCCAAGTGTCGACAGAGCGATGATTTGCGGCTCTATCGATATGACCAAAGAGTTGAAAGACTTGATGGAAGAACATGGGCTGCGCGAAGGCGCCAACTCAGACCCGGCCGATTTTGTCATCGAGCGGGCCTTTGTTGACTAGAGAGTTGACTAGAGAGTTGGTTAACCTGTTTTAAGGCCGCCCAAGTCTAACTCAATAAATTTGCCGCCTTGGCTGGCGAGCTGGCGCAGCGTGTCGGAAATTTTCACATCTGCGTTTTCGCTGTGCAGGGATTCCATTGTGGCCAGAATTTTCTCTGCTCCAACCAAATCGCCATAGGCCATGGGGCCACCTGTATCGCCTGGCCAGCCGTAGCCATACGACCAAATCACATCGACATCGCTTGGGCGTTGGGCTTTGTTTTCTTCCAAAATAATCAGCGCTTCATTGACCATTGGATGCAGGCAACGCGCCAGAATATCGGCTTCCGACAGGCCCGCTTCGCCCGGCGCAATGCCCGTGACATCGGCGATGACAGCTTCCGTAACTTTCGAGGGGCTGCGCTGTCGGTTTTCGTCATAATCGTAAAAACCAGCGCCGGTTTTTTGGCCGCGACGGTCCATTTCGCACAATGTATCGCGAATGGGGTTGGAGGTCGTCGCCCCTTTTTTCCAGCCGATATCGAGGCCTGCCAAATCAGACATTTGGAACGGCCCCATTTTAAAGCCGAAATTATTAAACGCGGCATCGACATCCCACGGCAGCACGCCGCGTTTTACCAATTCATTGGATTGGAACTGGCGCGCCGCCAAAATGCGGTTGCCCACAAAACCCGGGCAGACGCCCACAAGGGTTGCCACTTTGCCAATTTTCACCGCGATATCCATGGACGTTGCCACCACATCTTCGGCGGTATCATCGGCGCGAACGATTTCTAGAAGTTTCATCACATTGGCCGGCGAGAAAAAATGCAAGCCAATGACATCTTGCGGGCGCGAGGTTTGCGCGGCAATCGTATCAATATCCAAGCCAGATGTATTGGTGCCCAAAATCGCGCCCTGTTTGGCGATACCGTCGAGGGTTTTAAAAATGGATTTTTTCAATTCCATATCTTCAAACACCGCCTCAATGATGAGGTCGCAATCGGCGAGTGCCGCCATATCCAAAGCGCCATCGATGCGGGCCATGCGCTCGGCGACTTCTTCGACGGGAAAACGTCCGCGGTCGGCGCTGCGTTGGTAATTGGCTTGAATGACGCCAAGCCCGCGCGTCAGGGCTTCTTCTTTGGTTTCAATCAGGATGACCTGAATGCCAGCGGTGGCAAAATTCATCGCAATACCGCCGCCCATCGTGCCTGCGCCAATAATGCCGACTTTGTGAATCGGGCGCAAATGGCTTCCCGAGGCCAGGCCGTCGATAACCCGCGCGGTTTGGGTGGCTTCATTCATATAGGCTGCAATATCACTCATCGATCTGTCTCCATTTTTGACTTCAAATATCTGGTCAGCATCATGTCGAGTTGCGCGGCTTTGGGCAAGTCTGATTGCGCTTAAATTTTAAGTAAAGGCGGCCTATAGTCGAGTTTAAGGGTTAGCTAGGGAGATAAGCCATGCCGATGATCAATGTAAAAATTACCAAAGAAGGCGCCACCACCGAGCAGAAAAAACAAGTGATGGCCGAGATGACTGAAGTGCTGGCGCGTGTGTTAGGCAAAAACCCTGCCACCACGATTGTCATCATCGACGAAGTGGAAACCGAAAATTGGGCCATCGGCGGCGAACCCGTCAATGAATTACGCAAGCGGGTTTCTTAAGCCTGAGCCTCTATTGGCTATTATACCAAATCGGTGACGAGAAAGCGCGCTCGCGCAACACGTTTGTGTGTTTGGTAATCGCCGGGTCTTTTTCCATAGCAATCGCATCCAGCAAGGTGTGGCGCGTGCTTGGCAATTCTAAAACGCGGACATAATAAAACGCGTTTTGCGTTGGGTTAAAATCCGGGTCCGTCCAGACGGTGGCCAATTGACTGGCGCCGCCTTCGTGATGCGTGGTGGCATCGCGCAGGCGAACGTCTTGCTTGGTGACCTTGGCGCGTTTGGCGTCATAGATTTTTTCATGGCTCTTGCCGCTCGCATCGACCCAGCCTTTGATGACTTGCAGGCGGTCTAGGTTTTGGCTCATCGGGTCTTTGGCAGCGTGGATGAGCAATTGCATCGGCTTGGCTTTGGCGTGGCCGGTAATTTCGCTGCCCATGGGAACCCCTTTTTTATAACCAATTTTGGCGAGGTTCGGGCGTTTGGCGTCGTAAGATCTAAAGCGCGTGCCGCCAAATACCCGCAAGGCAATGCGCGGGCCAGACGTGGCATAAACTTCGCGGCGTTTGAACGCGGCCGTAATGCCATCGCGGGTGTTCTCTTCGGCCCAAACAGCCGACAGGCCTTGCGCCGAGGCGTCCCAGCCCACAGAGGTTGGCACCGTCGGTTTGTGTTTGGTTTCGGGGCGGCTGTCATTGGCATATTTACCGTGGAAATTGCCCTCATCCACACTGGCCAAAGCCGTGTGGCTATCGGAGGCGCCAACGACGCCGAATTTATACGGATTGGCGCCAATTTTTGTTTCGAGCTCCAGCCCACGACGAAGGCCTGAGCGCATAAAAGCACCCACCGCAGGGGTGGCTTTTATCGAGCGTTTGCCATTTGGTAAAATATGCGGGCCGAGCAAATGTTTGTATTTTTCAAAGCCGGCAAATTCATCGACCGGCGACAAAATTGGGTGGGTTTCGCTGTCGCCTTTATATTGGATGACTTCTTCGACGGGCTCCCACTTGGCGCGCGCTTGGGCATAGGCCAAATCGACGGGATTGCCGCTTTCATCGACTTCAGGGAAAAAGCGCCCCAGAGACAGGTTCATATTATGGCCAATGGCGACGAAATCTGTGTCGTATTTGGCAGAGGTTTTTTCCATCCACGCCCAAAGGTCACGCGGCTTGCTAGAATCGATCGACGAAAACGGCAAATAGCTTTTGGCCGTGTCGCCGCCATCGGGGGTAAACACAATGCGGTGCAAATTGACCGAATTGGGCATCGAGCTCCATTCCCAACCGGTAAAGCTGGTGAATTTTCCGGGCTCATTATGAGCATCGGCAAAATCTACCATTTTGCTCCAAACCGAGGTGCGAACTTTTTTGGCGTTAATGGGAGCCAGCTCGCGCAGCTTGCCGCGCGCCACCAGTCCCACGATATCGGCAAACACTTCGTTTTGTTTGCCGGCTTTCAAATCCTCATAAATCCGTTTGCCCATTTTTGTGCGCAAAATGGCCGGGTTGCCCGCGTCAATTTCGGCAAAGACACCCAGAAACTCGGCATGGTCGGTGACCACGAGAAAATCGAGAGGGCGGTCAATGCGCACGCGCGCGCGATGGCCCGGATGCACCACCGGCAAGCCTTTGGCAAAGCGATAGGCCGTATCCGGGTCGGCCGTGCGATTGCCAAGCAAATAGGCATCGAGGGAAAACGAGGTATGCAAATGTGTGTCGCCCCAATAGAGCTGGGTCGGCGCATCGGCTGCCAAAGCTGGTGTGGCGTTCAAAGTGGCCATCGAAAGTGCCAGTGTCGTGGCGAGCAAACCTGTGCGGAGATTTTTCATGGGGCATTCCTCAAAAGCTAAAAAATCCCCTTATTGTAGCAAAAGCCGAGGGTTTTGCAATTGCACACAGGTTAGTAATGCGGCGGCTTTTCATCTTGTAAAGAAGGCGCGCCGCCGCTGCCCGTGTCTTCTACTTCTTGCACGCGTTCCAGCAGAGCTTTTTGTTTGCGGGCCAGCGTCTCGCGCGCTTGTTCGGCCAAATGCAATTGGTCGCTCACCTCATCCAGCGTCTGGGCTTGGTGGGTCAGCATTTCTTCCAAAGCCGCCATGCGGCGCTCTAGGGCTTCAAGTTTGTCTATATCGGTCATTCCAAACCCCTAGCACAGGGAAGGGTAAAAAGGCAAAGCGGCTCCTTGCTTGGAAGTTCCGTGCCTTGAAGTTCAGTGCTTAACAGCCAAGTCTTCCAACGCCGATTGGTCTTCCACGTTAATGGCCCGATACGCGAGCGAGATAATCTTTTGCGTTTGCAATTCCTTGAGGGCCCGATGAGCCTGCAACCGCGATACGCCGCTTTCATGGCCAAGCTGGCTTTGCGTGACTTTAATCTCACTTTTGCCGGTATTTTGCATTTCCAATAAGGCGCTAACAACTCGGTTCAAGGGCTTGGGGGTCACCTCATCTGTGATGGTAAGCAACCGCTTCTCAATACGCATTTTGGTTGCCATTCCCTCGGCAGCCGATGTTACGGAAATCAGCCAGTTCGAACTGCAGTTTACGCTTACCCGTGCGGTGAGCATCGACATGTATGAAGATAGTGGCGTGATAACGGCGTTGAAAAACGGCGCTGACCCGTTTTCGGTAAGCTTGAAAGTCACCAACTAGGCCACCCACTAGGCTTATGACTCGTTTTTTTTATGAGTCAAACAATCAGGGCGCGGCGCCATATGGCTGCCGCGCCCTTTTTCGTGCGTTGGCCCAAAGCCGCTTGCTGGTAGCGCTCTCAGATCAGTTTGGCTTCTACACCCCAGCGAGGCGCTGGCGGTGTTTTGGGGCCATAGCCAAGGCGGCCAAACATTTGAATGGTTTCTCCTTTGCGTGCGAAGCTGGTCTGAATGGCCTGGTTCAAAGGCTTCATCTCGCTATATTCCTGCAGCGCTTGGCTGACCGGATGCAAAGAGACGCCCAGATACGTAGCCATCAGGTTGAGCCGCAACCATTGCCGCCCCGCCGCTATTTGGTTGGCGCGCGTATTGCCTTGGGTCTTCAGCAGAATATAGGCAGGGGTCGATTTCAACATTTTCTCGTATATGTCGCGGCCTTGTTGATAGGCAGCGCTTTTCGGATCCATCAGGGTTTCAGGTGTCAGATTGCCGATGAAGCTGAGCATTTCCAATAGGGGCCCACCGAGGTCGATACCATCGGGGGTCGCATTGATTTCCGACTTTCCGATACGCATTAAATCGACGCTCTCTTTGAGCGTTCTTTCGGTTTCATATTCCACTAAAAACGCGTCCCAACTGATTGTCTTCAAGCGGTCGACGGCGCGCGCACGGGTGTAGACATCGCCAAACGCGGATAGGGCTTTCGCGTGCCTCGGCTCCAGCTCGATATCGGCAAAGGGTTCTTTGCACGAACGCCGGTCTTGGAAAACGCTGAACAGGTCGCCATCTGTGCCCGCCAGTCTGGCTTCGGCTTTCAGGATAATGCGCGCCACATAATCTTCGTTTTGGTTGGGGAATAATTGCGTCTCGGCGCGATAGTTTTTCTGGGCTGCGGCCACAGTGAGGGCTTCTAGAAAGCAACCCATTCCAATGGTTAATTGGCGGTCGAACGGGTCGGTCTCTGGCAGGTTCTTATCGAGGTCGCGGTAGATATGAATTTCATGCTCTCCCACCAGATCGGCCATCCAAGGTTGGCGGTTATGCGGGTTGGGCGCCAAAATGGCATAGGACAGAGCAAAGCGGCGCACTTCTTCATATTGGCCGGCTTGTGCCCAGGGGCTCAGGGCCTTTTTGGGGTTTCGTGTGCTGGCAAAGCCAGCCAGAGAGGCGGCCGAAATAACGGCGCCTCCGCCAACCAATTTTAAGATGTCGCGGCGTTGCATGGGTTTCTCCCTTTGTCTTTCATGCCTATACAACGACAGATAAACCATTGTCTGTCTACCCCGCCCGAAAAACCTGCCTTGGATTCAAGGATCAGAGGGCTTGCAAATAATTTTGAATTTGCCAAGCTCTGCGCATGAATAATTTGGATTTAACAGCGCAGGCTGCCCTTTTAAAAGCCGGGGACGTTAGCGCCCGTGAGTTGGTGGAGGCGAGTATTGCCAGGGCCCAAGCGCTGGAGCCCAAGCTCAATGCTTTGACCACGCGCCGCTTTGAGCAAGCGCTTGTGGCGGCAGAAAACGCTGATCTCGAAACGCCCTTTGCCGGCGCGCCTTTTATGCATAAAGATTTGATTGATGTGCCAGGCTTTGCCCGCAGCGATGGCGCGCATGCCGCTTTGCATCAGCAGCCCGAGCGCGCGCCGCCCCTCATTGGAGCTTTGCAAAAAGCGGGTCTTACGTTTTTAAGCGCTACCAATACCCCCGAGTTTGCTTCGCTGCCCGTCACCGCCAATCAGACTTTTGGCGCCACCGCCAACCCTTGGGACATTTCCAAAACCCCGGCTGGCTCCAGCGGCGGGTCGGCTACGGCAGTGGCCGCCGGCTATGTGGCGGCAGCTCATGCCACCGATGGCGCAGGCTCTATTCGCATGCCATCTTCTTTTTGTGGCACTTTTGGTTTTAAGCCAACGCGCGAGCGTTTGCTGTCGGGCGAGGCGGATGGCACCCACCCTTTGTTAAAACATCACCATGCGATTACTCGCAGCGTGCGCGATAGCGCGTGGCTGTTCGAGCTGACCCAAGATCGCTCGGCGCAAGCCAAATATCCGCCGCTGTCGGCGCAACAATTATCGCCGCGAAACCGACCGCTTAAAATCGGGCTGATGCTGGATAATATTCAACAAGCGGAAGTCGCGCCGCCCATTCGCCAAGCCATCGAAGAGACGGCCAAACGTTGCGCAGATCTCGGCCATGAGGTCATCGACCTCTCGCTGGCAGGCGTCGATGGGCAAGGCTTTTGGGCGCATGTCGAAAATATGTTTTTGGTGCGCATGCCCTTTTTGGTCGCCGCGATTGAGCAAGCCACGGGGGCCTCTTTTGAAGACAACCAGCTGTTGTCGCCGTTTACCACTTCCATGGGCGTCGCCTCGCGCGATTTGCCCGACCAGGCGGAGGCCAAGGCTATGGCGGCTTTTGAGCAGCATCGGCCCAGCCTCTTGGCGGGGTTTGAAAGCGTCGATGTCCTCCTTACGCCGGTTACACCCAACATGCCCTTTGGCCATGATGTGCTGACCCCGCAAGGCAATTTGGCCGCCGATGGGCAAAAGATTGCCGATATGATGAGTTATATGGCGGCGGCCAATGTTTATGGGTTGCCTGCCATGTCGATACCTTGCAGCACGTCGCACGGCCTACCGATTGGCGCGCATTTTATGGCCGCGCAAGGCCGCGATGACATTTTATTTGAGCTGGCCTACGCGCTAGAAGAGGCCGCCCCTTGGCCGGTGCAACTGACGGTTTAAGTGTGATTTGAGAAGAGAGATACGATGAGCGACACAAAGCATTTTCTGGAGGCTTTAAACGCCAAACTCGGCGAAGAAATGGGGCTTACCGATTGGTATTGCTACGACCAAACGGCTGTCAGCACGCATGGCGCCAACTCGGGCGACGATGGTCCCATTCATAGCGACCCAGAATATTGTCTCGCCCATACGCCCTTTGGCGGCACGATTGTGCAAGGCTCGCTCCTGCTTTCTACGTTCACCAGTATGGCGAAATCTCTCGTTTGGCCGCCCGGCGATATGGTCTTTCGCCTGAGTTACGGGTTCAATAAAGTGCGCGTCATTCAGCCGGTCAAAACTGGCCAGAACTTCCGCGCGCGGTTTCAATTAAAACATGCCGAAGCTAAAGACGCCCAAGCGGCCTTGGTCACTTTGGATGTTAGCTTCGAAGCCGAAGGTACGCCTGGCACGGTGCTGGCGGCCGAGTGGCTGGCCTATCTGCGGTTCAGCTCGTAAGGAAAAACCATGACACATCCAGCCACTCTCGCGCATATGGCCGAAGCGCAAACTCGCATCGATGGGCTTTCGATGAACGCAAACTTCGCCGAGCTGCTGGCTGAAAAAGCCACAGCGCTTGGCGATAAAACAGGCGTGCATTTTTTCCAAAGCGACGAGAAACTGAGCTATCGCGAGATTGACGAGAAGAGCGATAAATTAGCTGATGCGCTGATGAAAATGGGTGTGCGCAAAGGCTCACATGTCGCCCTTGTGACGCCCAATTCGTCTGGCTTTGTGCTGAGCTGGTTTGCCATCGCCAAAATTGGCGCCGTTATGGTGCCGGTCAATCCCACCTATACGGTGCGCGAGTTGGTTTATGTTTTGTCCGATAGTGACGCGACTTTTCTGGTCTATGACCCGATGTTTGAGGCGGTGGGGGAAGCGGCGGCCGAGGATAGCGTAAATATTACGCCAGAGCGGATGATTGTGCTGGGCCCAAAAAGCCAAGCGCCGGGCCATGTTTTTGATGAGGTTCTGGCCAGCGGGCAGGCGCCCTTTGTCTCGCCTGTCGAGGTGAAAGCGTCTGATTTATTGTCCATTCAATATACCTCTGGCACCACGGGCGCCCCCAAGGGCTGCATGCAATCGCAAGATTATTGGCTGCGCTTATCGCTGGTGGCGGCTAATTTTCAACTGCTGACGCTGGAGAATGTACTGGTCACATTTCCGATGTTTTATATGGATCCGCAGCTGCAAGTGCTGATGGCCTTGCGCGGCAATGGCACCGCGTTTATTGCGGCGCAGCATTCTCTGTCAAAGTTTCGCGATTGGATTCGCACCTATAACATTCATGTGGCGACCATTACCCCGCCGGTGTTTCGCGCGTTAGCGGAGGCGCCCGAAGATGGCGATAATGAGCTGCGCTATATTTCGGCGTTTTATCATAAAGAAGACACGCATGCGGCGTTGGAGAAGCGCTTTAACTGTGTCGGTCGCGATGCTTTTGGCATGACGGAAGTGGGCGTGGCTTTATATACGCCCATCGCCGCCACGCATAAAGTGGGCGCTGGCACTGTGGGTCTGCCCGCACCCTATCGCGAGATTAAAATTGCCGATGAAGACGGCGCCGAGAAACCCCGCGGTGAGCCAGGCGAGTTATGCATTGCAGGCGAGGGCCTGTTTTGGGGTTACTATAAAAAGCCCGAAGCCAATCGCGATAGCTTTCGCGGCAAATGGTTTCGCACCGGCGATGTGGCCGTGATGGACGCAGATGGCTATGTGTCCATTGTGGGTCGGTTGAAAGAAATGATCAAACGCAGCGGCGAGAACATTGCGGCGATTGAAGTGCAAGAAGTCTTGGCCGAGCACGAGGCGATTGTCGAGGCGGCCGTGGTCGGCGCGCCAGATCCGATGCGCAATGAAGAAGTGAAAGCCTATATTTTGCTAGCCGAGGGAAAAACCGCAGAGGATGTCTCGCCTGCGGATATTCAGGCGCATTGCTTGGAGCGGCTGAGTAAATTTAAAGTGCCGCGCTATATTGCTTATGTGGATGAATTTCCGCGCACGCCGTCGAATAAGATTGCGAAGAACAAGCTGATTGCGGGGGTCGACGATTTGACCCAAGGCGCGTTTGATTTGCTGGAAAACAAAACGCATTAAGCACAAGTCTATCGCAGTCTTTACTCAGTCTTTCGGGGCATCCCCAAAACCGACAATTTGGTTCAACTGCCCGAAGCTAACGCGGGCCTGCTCTACATCGCCTGTGGCTAAATCCGCATAGGTTTTTTGCAAAACGGCGGCCGTGGTGGCCAGTCCCGCGACCGGATAAATGATAAAGCGAAAGCCCAATTGCGTAAGTCGCTGGCGAGATAAAAGCGGGCTGCGGCCGCCTTCCACCATGTTGGCCAAAAGTGGTACACCAGAAAAAGCCGCGCCAATGGCGGCGAATTCGGCTTCGCTTTCCGGCGATTCGATAAAGATAATATCCGCTCCGGCGTCATGAAATTGCTTTCCCCGTTCGATGGCTTCGTCGAGACCGTGTTGTTCGCGCGCATCTGTGCGCGCGACGATTAGAAAGTCGGGGTCTTCGCGGGCGGCAACGGCGGCAGCGATTTTCCTCACGGCCGCGTCTTGCTCTACCACCTCACGGCCTGGAATATGGCCGCAGATTTTGGGGACTTGTTGGTCTTCAATTTGAATCCCTGCCGCGCCCGCTTGCTCATAGGCGCGCACGGTTGCTTGGGTTTCGACAAGGTCGCCAAAGCCTGTGTCGGCATCGGCGATGAGCGGGGTCTGCAATATATCGCACAGAGTAGAAATTCTAAACTGCATGTCGGCGGCACTCAAAAAACCATTGTCGGGTTGGGCTAAGAGGCTGGCGGAAACGCCATAGCCCGATAGATAAAGCGCGTCGAATTTGGCCGCATCGGCAATACGCGCCGATAGGCCGTCGTAAACGCCGGGCGCGATAATGGGCTCGGCTTGCGACAATTTTTGTCTGAGGCGCGCGCGATCGAGTGTCATCTGAATTTCCTTTGTTAGCCCCCTATTATTTCCTGTCTGCGCCCGAAGCGCCAGACCCAATTTGAGCAAACTTGCGCTTGCGGGCGATCGTTATTTTCTTTTAGGCTGAAACTAGGAAAAACAGGGAGAGCGTTATGCCGCGTTTAAAACAAGCGGGACGGGAGATGGAAAACCCATATGCCGATCAAATTTTCGATATCTTATTTGGCGACCGTGACCCGGTAAAGCAGCCGGGAACCGCCACTGGCACGCCAGGGAATTGGTGGACGGTGTTTAATATTGTACCCGATGCTTTCGAGCACACCACAAAAGGGTTTCAATTTTATCGCTCCGACAAGCGCCAGCTCGACCCAAAATTACGCGAGCTGGGGCAAACGCGGGCTGGGTTTTCTGTCGGCTCGCAATTCGTCTTCTCGCAGCACTGCAAAGCCAGCCGAGACGCAGGGCTCAGCGAGGCGCAAATCGAAGCCATCCCGCATTGGCAAGTGGCCGATTGCTTTTCGGAACTTGAGCGCGCCATTCTCGCCTATGCCGATGCTTTGGTGCTGCAGCGCGGGCGCGTGCCAGATGGCGTTTTTGCCGTTTTGAAAGCGCATCTCTCGGATGAGGAGATTTTGGAATTCACCTATGTCACCTGCACCTACATGATGCATGGCGTCATGAGCCGCGCTTTGCGGTTGGAATATGACGATGTCGAAGAGCGCGTCACCGAGATAGCGGCGCCCGAAGCCGGCTCCATAGACGTGATGTCGATGGTCGATGGGGAGGACAGCTAATGGCCTATCATCATTTGGCGATAGCGGTTCGCGACATCCAAAAAACCCACGATTTTTACGAGCGCGTTATGGGATTTGAGTTGGTAAAAGTTGAGGTGGCGCCAGTTAGCACAGGCGGCTGGGGCAAGCATTTCTTTTACCGAATGGATGAAGATGACACGCGCTTCATTGCCTTTTGGGCCCTGCACGATGTGCCGGAACAAGAGAGCTTTGTTTATGACCTAAACAAAGCTGGAAACTTGCCGCCTCTGACCAATCACTTTTCTTTCAATGTCGACAGTCAAGGGGAGCTGGAAAGCCGGCGGCAAAAATGGCTCGATGAGGGGCTGGACGTGTTTGAAATCGACCATAATTGGTGCCATTCGATTTACACCACCGACCCCGACGGAAATGCCATTGAATTTTGCAACACGACAGGGACGTTCAGCCGCCAAGATCGCGAGCAGGCGCTCGCCGCGCTCGAGCTCGCCGAGTTTAAGCCAAGCCCCGAACCTGCCATGATGAAACTTTGGAAGGCGCCGAAGCCCCAATAAACCTTAGCCTTTACCGGGTCGTTCGAAATGCCATGAATTTGCCGCCACGTGCGTGTGTGAGGCGCGACACCAAAACGTGTCCCAACCCTGTGGAAGGGGTCAGCACGCCTGCGCTATGGGAGGCGGCGCTATGGTCATCGAACGCCAAGCACAGCCCCAATTCGGCCAACATTTTGGAGGTCGCGCCATAGCCAGGGTCGCCGCGTCCGGAAACTCGCGTGCGCGCCGTACCGGCCTGCGAGACAGCGGTTACGTCTATCTTAAAGCCACCCGTGCGGAGCAACCACGGAGGTGGGCCTTCGCCTGAAGTGGGTTTGAATTTAATGGGTTGGCCTAAGAAATAACCAAAGCCACTGATCACCCAAGTGCCGACCAAGCGCACCCACATGCCTAAGCTGGCGCATTCGCTATAGGAGATGGTTTGGTGTTCGCCGCGCAGCGCGAGGCTGCGGCGTACGATTCTGGCGTTGATGGGGGCCATGAAGAATTTCGAAACGACCCCATGGGCCCAGTTGAAACGCCATTTGAAGTCGGCGGCCATGCCGTCGGCGGTGCCGGGGGCGTCTGTCTCAATGCCGGTAGTGCCGGGGGCGGCGAGATAGGGATTGGATTCCATGGCGTCGGTGTATTTGCCGGATTTTTTGGCTCGAGCCGTCGCCAAGCCGGAATTCAAAGTGCCGCCAGAAAACGAGCCGGTATAGCGGGTATAGACCCCGAGGATTTTTACCTTTTGGTCGGCTTTGGTCGCCAGCGTCTGGGTGGCAATCATGGCGCCAAGATCGGAAGGGATAGAATCGACGCCGCCCGCCAGAATGACTTTCGCGCCGCTCTGTTTAGCCGTTTCGTGAAACGCTTCGGCCATTTGGCCTTGGTAGAAGCCTTCGCCGGAGAGGTCGGAGTAATGAACGCCGGCGCGCGCGCAGGCGCTTAAAAGAGCCTGTCCGTTATTTTGCGAATAGGGCCCTGCGCAATTCAGCACGACCGTAGTCTGTGCGACCATGGCGTCGACAGCCTTTGTATCGCTTAAGTCCACACATAAAACTTCTGGCCCACCCCCTAGCTTGGCCGATAGGGCCGCCAATTTGGTTTTTGTGCGCCCCGCAATCGCCCAAGGCTTGCCTTTCAGTTCAGGGTGGGTGTTGAGGTATTCGGCGACCAATTGGCCGGTAAATCCGGTGGCGCCATAGACGATCAAAGCAAAGGTTTGGTGAGACATAGTAGTTTCCTTATGTGGGCCGCAGGCATGGATTTAGGGAATGGTGACGTCGCCCCGACGCGACACGCTCTCCAACATTGAGATTTGCTCCATCAAGCGCTCTCGAAAAGTGGGGTTTGCATCGGCTGCCAAACACAGAAAAATTCCTGTGAGGGCCTGCCTCCGAAACCCATCAAGATCAAAGTACCCATTTGCCCAGTCCTGTCTGGCCGAGCGGTAGCATCCATAGATTTGAGGCCCGAGAACTTCAGGCGGGATATTACCGCGCAGCAGCTTTTGCTCCACAGCCTGCCTACATGCCTCAATCGGTTGGCGAACAAAACGCGCAAAGATGCCCTCTTCGGAACTTTGTTCAAACAAGCCGCTGCGATCACCTGCAATGAAGGCAGCTCTATAGAAGGCCTCATCGGTTGCGAAGTGATTGGCTAGATTGTGTATCTGCTTGGCGAATGATTCTTCGACGGTCGCGGAACCAACTTCATCCTGAATGATCTGTAATTGCTCGACGAGTTCTTTGATTATGGTCGCCAGAATTTCGTCTTTGCCGCCGATGAGATTGTAAATCGTTGGCACGGTGAGACCGGCACGCGCTGCGAGGTCTCGAATTTTGAGCGCGTCGAACCCATCGCCCGCAATTAGATTTCGGGCTTCGCGCAATATGGTGGCGCGCCGCTTGGTCATGTTTTTAGACCGTGTGGTCACGCTGGAACTCAGAGTTTCGATCGCCATGCTCGCACCCTAAATCAATTCTTCAATTGACTCAATAATTAAACAATGTTTAATTCTTAACAACGTTAAATTAAAAGGAGACCTCATCGATGTCTGAACCCGCTTATATGGACTCTATCGAAGCCTGCGCGGCGCATTATGGCGACGACGCAGATGCCATGCGAACCTACCTTCTTGAGGGGCACAAGCGTGCGGTGACTTTGGACAATCGCGGTCCAATCGAATTTGATGAGGGTGGAAACCTCGCCGCCAATATTTTGGAGGCCTACAAGAAGTATGGCTTCTACGTATTTTCTGGTGTGCTGCATCACGACGAACTCGACGACATTAAGCAAGACCTTGAACAGATGAAAAAACGGTTTCCTGTTGGGCCGGGTGAAGCACTCGCCGCGGACGGATCCCCGGGCCTCGGTGTAGATTGTGACGTGACAACCCTTGTTTGGTCCAAACCGCTTGGCGATCCCCTTGGCGGTTCTGCTTTGGCGAACGGCCGCCATCAGGTGAAGCTGTATGAGCCTGAAGCGGCTGAAGGAGCACCCGAAGCAGCTCCCTTTATTCTACTTGGGTCCTTGCAGTTTTCGGAAACTTGTCTTCGTGTTTACGGGCATCCTCAATTGCTGAGCGTCGCGCAAGCGGTCAACGGAAAAGACTTTGCGCCGTTCAATGAAAGCCTGTTTATCAAAGAGCCTGGGATTGGCGCGGCTGTCTCGTGGCATCAAGACGGCACGACCCATTGGGACAGTGATGACTTTGATGATGGTATTCACGGCTTCAACTTCATGGCACAGGTCTATGGCAGCACGGCGGTTAACGGTGTTTGGGTGCTTCCCGGAAGTCACAAACTGGGCAAAATGGATATCAAACAGCTTGTGAAAGAGTCCGGGAGCGAGCGCATCGCTGGCACGGTTCCGCTGGTCTGTGATGCAGGGGATGTCATTATTTGCAATCGCCAACTGGTTCATGGATCTTTTGCGAATACTGGGTTTGAGCCCCGCATTACTGTGAATATGGGCTTCCATCGGCGCAGTTCTGTCCTCGGGGTCATGGGTGCGGGAACGCATGGCAATGTGCAGATGTTCGATGCGGAGCTGATCGCCAAGCGCTCAGAAGTTATTGGATATGGCATCGACGCGCGCCGTCAGCGTTTCACCGACGAGGCGCCTTTCCAGTATCAACCGTTTGTCGAACAGGGCTTGTCGTATACGTGGAATGAAGAGGCGAAAGCCTCTCTGCACAATTACAACGCTCAGGACCTCAGCATATAAGGGTTCACAAATTGTATGTCTGCGCGCGTAGAGATGCGAGCACAGACGCCGGATAATCTCTTCTCCTTTTGAAAGTAAATAATTTGTCTCAGTCAATTACAGTCCTCGCCATGCATCCGGAACTGCATACACTCTTTCCAAATCGTCCTGCGCGATGGAACCTCCTCGATATTGCGGATGGTGTTGAGCAGACCATTGCGAGCCGAGGTGCAGAGGTTGAAGTGCTTCTCTCGGCCAGCATTGAGAAGCTCGACAAAGCGATGTTGGCTCGGTTTCCGAACCTCAAGATGATCGCATCTGTATCGGCGGGGTTTAGTAACATAGATCTAGAGACGTGTCGCGCGCGCGGGATCTCGGTCACCAACGCACCTGGAATGAACTCGGGTGATGTCGCGGATCTTGCGGTCGCCATGATGACATCGCTCTTGCTGCGCATTCCGCAGGTACATGATTACATTCTAACAGATCAGTGGGTGACTTCCGCGCCCCCGCTTCGCCACTCGATCCGCAATCTGCCTGTTGGCATTGTCGGCTTTGGCTCTATTGGCAAGGAAGTTGCGAAGCGACTTAGCCCGTTTGGCGTAGATCTGAAATGGTGGGGACCTCGCCCGAAACCGGGCGTTGAACTGCCTTATGTCGGCAGCCTCGAAGAGCTGGCATCTGGGTGCCGCGGCCTAATTGTTTGTTGCCGCCCAGATGATACAACGCATAATCTCATCAATGCGAACATCATTGATTGCCTCGGGCCGGAGGGGGCGCTTGTAAATGTCTCGCGCGGGAGCGTCATAGATGAAGATGCTTTGATCCATGCTTTGAGAACGAAACGGCTCGGCAGCGCGGGTCTTGATGTGTTTGACCCCGAACCTACAAGTAGCGCGAAATGGGCGGAGGTGCCCAATGTGATTCTGACGCCTCACCAAGGCGGTGCAACATATGAAACCCTGTTCGCGCAAGCCGAACTGACCCAATCAAATGTAGAGAACTTCCTGGACGCAAAGCCGTTAATGTCCAGTGTGCTATAGTTTGTGACGTAATTGACGTTTCCTTCAAGATACGCCCAAGAACTATTGGCGTGGCTTGGAAGGGCCAATGGCTTCATGGCGTAGGTCGTGGAAGCGCAGGTCCTTACAGCGGTCGTTTAAAAAAAGTTGACGAAAAGTAGACCCAAATTACCTCAATTTGACTCAAATGAGCGATAGGGGTAATATACCCCCTATGGGTATACGAACTCTATTTCTGCTTCTTTTACTGCCGCTGTCTCTGCAAGCGCGCCCTGTATCATATTCGGGTGGCTCCACCTTTATGGTTTTCTCAAATGAGATGAGAGACGCCGCTTATTATCATTATTCACCCAGCTACAAATATTCACTCGGCATAGAGCTCGTTGACGAAAAGAAGGCGATGAAAAATCACGCCAATTTTCGTTATACTTATTTGCTAAACAGAAAAAATACCCAGAATTCGCAACGAAATCTCTATTTTCAATCGAGCTTGAGCGCTGGTGGGAACGATGAAAATTCATATGGCTTTTTGGGAGATTGGGAAACGCGCAGATATTTCATTGGCTTTGGCGCGCAGAAATTGAAATCTAATTTACGCGATTACGACAAGCAGTTTTTCCAGATCGGTTTCTCCCCCTACCTCGGTGATTATGGCGATCTGCACAGCTGGCTGATGATTAAATCAAAACACGATAGCCGAACAGATAAATGGAACACCTATCCGGTCATAAAATTTTTTAAGGGCGATTATTTACTGGAATTTGGCGTCGATGAAAATAACGAACCGGATATTCACTTTACGATTAGATTTTAGGAGCAACAAATGCGGTATTTACTATTTTCAATCCTCATCGTCCCTTCTTTGGCGCTAGCTGAGGCGACTATGCACACCGATCACTCGAACCATGGCGCCCATCATAGTCATGAAGGTCACCTGCATACACAAATGGTCGATGGCGCGGAAATACAATTGGATGCTGAGCGCTTTGACAAATTTGTCGCCGACCAATCTGGCAGCCAGATTGCCGTTGTTAGTGTTATCGGCATGGTCTGTGATTTTTGCGCGCGCGGCATTGAAAAAACCTTCCAAAAAGAAACGGGCGTTAAAAAAATCGACGTCGATTTGGCAAATGGTAAAGTGCTGATTGCTTACGCCGCGGCAGCAAAAATAGTTAATAAAGATATAGAGCAGAAGATTCTTTCGAACGGGCAAACCGTCACTGACATTCAGATATTGACTGCGCAATCGCTGATCGGTCGAGGTTTCAACAATGAATGACAAAACGGCAAACTTTCTTTCTCTTTTTGGGTCCTCATCGACCCTTATCTGCTGCGCCCTACCGGCGATGTTTGTTTTGATTGGGGCGGGTGCTAGCTTTGCAAGCCTTTTAAGCGCTTTCCCTTTCTTGATTACTTTATCCCAATATAAATTGGCAATCACAGCCGCAGCATTTGCGGTGATTGTCCTTGCCGGTTATGTGAATTACAAAACATACTATATGCCATGTCCGATTGACCCTGTAGCTGGGCGGGCATGCATGCAAACGCGCAGGAATTCGCGCTTACTGTATTATGTTTCTGTCGCCATTTTTTGTTTCGCCACAATGTTTACGTATATCATTCCAAGGCTTTTTTAGATGCTCAAACACCCAAGCCATAAATCCCAAATGAACCGACTAAAACGTGTGGAGGGACAGCTCCGCGGTGTCATGCGGCTTATTGACGAGGGAAAGTACTGTATCGACGTACTTAATCAACTTAAGGCTGTACAAAAGGCATTAGCCTCTGTAGAGGCAAATATATTGAAAACCCATATAGAAAACTGCGTTGCACAGGCTATTTCAAGCCCCGATGAAGCCCAGCAAAAAATAGCTGAATTAACCAAAATCATAAAAAGGTAAAATAACACCTAAGCCATTGAAATGATTGGTGCACCCGACAGGATTCGAACCTGTGACCTCTGCCTTCGGAGGGCAGCGCTCTATCCAGCTGAGCTACGGGTGCTTGAGCTCTGTATAACCGCTTTTAGGTTGGGTTTCTACGAGGTTTTTATTTTCTCTCCCAGGTCACTGGAATGCATTTGCTCCAATTAGGCTCCAGTGAGGAAGAGATATGGCTACAATTACAAAGAGAAGAGACGACAGAGTTCGTGGCACGGCAGCGCAGGCTTTGCTAGATAGAGGTTTTGGTAAGCCGAAGGTGGAGATACAGAATACGAATGCTGATTTTAGGGATGCGTTAGAGCAGGTTCAGAGCAGGTTGATACATAGCAAAAACTAACGGTAAATCTTTTTTTTAATTTTGATTTTTCTATCTTGCGCATTGGAATTATTTGTTGCAAATAGCGCTCATGGCGCATGATGGGTTGCGCTGGAAAGTGACGCTGATGATATGGTCTTTTTTCTCTGACATTGTTGTTGTGGTTCAAGTGGGCTCAGTCGTGTTTGGGACTGTGCTGGCCGCTCCATTGGTTTCCAGTCTGTCCGAAACGCGCAGGCGGCGCGGTTTTATTTGTATGGCTGTTGGCAGCCTCTTTGCACTTTTTGCCACTTCATCAGCGGGACTATGGGTTCTTGCTGCGGCAAACGCTTTTTGGGTTATATCGAGTCTGAGAGGTTATTGGATTTTATCCGAACAAACCTTAGGAACCGTAACCGAAGGTTTGCAAACTGCTACGCCAGAAGCGCTGCAAAAAGCTCTCGATAATGTGAGTGATGTGATGGTTGAAACTGGGCAAGCAGTTCTCGAAACGGTTAACTTGGACAATCGCCCGCCCGACGCAGTCTAGAGCGATTTTTGCTCCAATAATGCTCCCCTGAGGTCCCAGTAGCACCCCTTGCAGACCTTCGTGGCGAATTTGACAGATAAGCCAGCAGCCAATACCTTTATTTGGATTCCATTGGTTTCGTTCGCTTTTTATTGATTATTTTGATTGAGCTGACTTAACGAGATTGAAGTCGAACCTGTGACCTCTGCCTTCGGAGGGCAGCGCTCTATCCAGCTGAGCTGGGATAGGGCTAAAAGCTCTTGGTTTCTTTTGCTGTCTTAAAAAAGAGTCTAACCAAATTTGAGAAATAATACCGAAAGCTCTCACGCCAACAAATTGTCATCAGAAAATATAATGGCATGATAAGTGCCAATATGTTTGCATAATGGCCAAGGCCGTGTATCATCCTGTGTATGAAATTGAGAAAAACCCCTGACAGGCGTTTTGATAATCTGCCAGATTATGATTTCGAGCCGCATTTTGTAACCCTAGACGATGGCGAGGGTGCCACGTTGGACATGCATTATATTGAGGCCGGGCCCGCCGATGGTCAGCCTGTTGTGATGGTGCATGGCAATCCAACTTGGAGTTTCATGTGGCGCAAACTTATGCCGCAATTGGCCGCCGCTGGCTATCGCGCCATTGCCGTTGACCTGATTGGCATGGGGCGTTCGG